>Ga0207667_10000781_pt1 | contig 41281 bp, 40 predicted proteins | sample KBSCornC52_FD_184301 | JGI IMG/M metagenome (GOLD analysis project Ga0207667, IMG submission 184301) | Corn rhizosphere microbial communities from Kellogg Biological Station, Michigan, USA - KBS Corn C5-2 (SPAdes) (version 2) | ecosystem: Host-associated > Plants > Roots > Rhizosphere > Soil ...
CGATCACGGGCGAATTCACAGCCGACGATCTGCTCGGCGAGATTTTTTCCCGCTTCTGCATCGGCAAGTAGCGTTCCGGGGCCGTTGCCCTTGAGGCGAACCCGCCGGAAAAATCTTCCTCGGCGCGTCAGGAATTATTGCTGAAAGCAACGAAAACGTCCCCGTAAGCGCCTGATCCGATTTAGCTTTTTCACTGGTACGCTCCTTGCGCTTGGGTCGGCGCAAGGAGCGACTCGTGAACGGCCTTCGTCTTGCCCTCGTGCTCGCCGCCATCGTGGCAGGGCCCGCGCACGCGCAAAGCGCAGCCGACGATCCCGGCAACTGGACGATGCCCGGTCGTGACTATGCGTCGACCCGTTTCAGTCCTCTCGACCAGCTCAACGCCGGCAACGTCGGCAAGCTCGCGCTCGCATGGACGTTCTCGACCGGCGTCCTGCGCGGCCACGAGGCGGCGCCCATCGTGGCCGACAACACCCTGTTCATCGTGACGCCGTTTCCCAACGTCGTTTATGCGCTCGACCTCACGCAACCGGGCGCGCCGATCAAATGGAAGTTCTCCCCGTACCCGTCGTCGTCATCGCAGGGCGAAGCGTGCTGCGACGTCGTGAACCGCGGCGCTGTTTACGCGTATGGCCGCGTCTACTTCAATACGCTCGACGACCAGACGATCGCGCTCGATGCGAAGACGGGCAAGGAAGTATGGCGCGTGCGCCTCGGCGACATCGCGAACGGCGAAACGATGACGATGGCGCCGCTCGTCGTCAACGGCGAGGTTTACGTCGGCAACAGCGGCGGCGAATACGGCGTGCGCGGCTGGCTGACGGCGCTCGCCGCGGACAGCGGCAAGACGCTATGGCGTGCGTACAGCACCGGGCCCGACAGCGACGTGCTGATCGGGACGGCTTTCAAGCCGTTCTATGCGCAGGATCGCGGCACCGATCTCGGCAAGCGCTCATGGCCCGGCGAAGCGTGGAAGATCGGCGGGGGCACCGTGTGGGGTTTCGTGTCGTACGACCCGGCGCTCGGTCTCATTTATTACGGCACCGCGAATCCCGGGCCGTGGAATCCGGCGCAGCGGCCGGGCGACAACAAATGGACTTCCGGCATCTTCGCGCGCGATGCGAACACCGGGCAGGCGCGCTGGTTCTACCAGACCAGCCCGCACGACCTGCACGATTACGACGGCATCAACGAGAACATCCTGGTCGACGTCGCCGTCGACGGCCAGACGCATCACGCGCTCGTGCACGCGGATCGCAACGGCTACGTCTACGTGATGGATCGCGCGACCGGGCAGGTGCTGTCCGCCACGCCGTACGTGCCGATCACGACGTCGCTCGGCGTCGATGTCGAAAGCGGCCGCATCACCTGGAACCCGGAGAAGGAGCCCGAACCGGGGAAGACGGTGCGTGACATCTGCCCGGCGTCGCCCGGCGGCAAGGACTGGCAGCCCGCCGCGTATTCGCCGCGCACGCACCTCGTCTACATCCCGCATCAGGACCTCTGCCAGGACGCGATGACCTCGCAGGTCAGCTACATTGCGGGCACCCCGTACGTCGGCGCCGAACTCAAGATGAAAGCGGGCCCCGGCGGCAAGCGCGGTCTTTTCACCGCGTGGGATCCTGCGGCGGCGAAGGCCGCGTGGAAGATCGGCGAGGACTTTCCCGTGTGGAGCGGGGCGCTCGCCACCGCGGGCGATCTCGTGTTCTACGGCACGATGGAAGGCTGGTTCAAGGCCGTCGACGCGAAGACCGGCAAGGAGCTGTGGAAATTCAAGACCGGATCGGGAATCGTGGGCCAACCGGTGTCGTATCGCGGCCCCGACGGCAAGCAGTACATCGCCGTGCTCTCCGGCGTCGGCGGCTGGGCGGGCGCGGTCGTGTCGGGCGATCTCGATACGCGCGATCAGAGCGCCGGCGGCGGCTTCGCGATTGCGATGTCCGACCTCAAGCAGAAGCCGGCGAAGGGCGGCATGCTCTATGTCTTCGCGCTGCCGTGAAACGCGCGCGCTCGGCGCGCTCGCACTGGCGCTGTTCATTGCGGCGCCGACCGCCGCACGCGAGCTTCGCGTGTGCGCCGACCCCGACAATCTTCCCTACTCCGATCGCGCCGGGCGCGGCTTCGAAAACCGGGTTGCAGAGCTGATCGCGCACGATCTGCGCGCCGACCTGCGGTACTACTGGCTTCCGCAGTGGCGCGGATACGCGCGCAAGACGTTGCAGCAGCATCGCTGCGACGTCATTCCGGGGATCGCGCAGCGCGATGCGAGCGTGCTCGCCACCGACGCGTACTACCGGGGCACGTATGCGCTGGTGTACGCGCCCGCGCGCTTCCCCGGCCTCGCGAATCTCGACGACGTACGGCTTCGCACCGCGCGCATCGGCGTCCAGGTGATCGGAATCGACGCCACGCCGACACCCGCCGCTCGCGCGCTTGCGCGGCGCGGCATCGTCGACAACGTGGTCGGCTTTCCCGTGATGGGCGAAACGCCGTCGGCGGCGCGCATCGTCGACGCCCTTGCCGACGGTGCGCTCGACGTTGCCATCGTCTGGTCGCCCCAGCCCGGCTACTTCATCGCCATGCGCCATCGGGCACTCGAGGTGGTCCCCCTTCGCGGTGATGGCGACGATCCCGCGTTCGATTTCGCGATCGCGATGGGTGTGCGCCGCGACGATGTCGCGCTGCAGCGCGAACTGAACGCATCGCTCGCGCGGCTTGCACCAAAGATCGACGCTGTGCTGCGCGACTACCACGTGCTGCAGATCGACGTGCGCGAACAGGCGGCGCGATGAAACGCGACTGCGCGCATCCCATCGCGCTCGCGGCATTCGCGGCCCTTGCACTCGCCGGCTGTCAGCGCGAGAGCCGCGACTTCGAGCCGCCGACGAAGACCGTCTCGTCCCCGTCCGTTCGCATGAGCATGATCCAGCCGGGTGCGGTCGTCACCGGTACAGCACTCGAACATAAGTACGAGGACAACGCGTACGCGTTGTCGGAAGGAAAGCGCCTCTTCGGCTGGTACAACTGCAACGGTTGCCACGCGAACGGCGGCGGCGACAAGGGGCCCGCGCTGATGGACAACGTCTGGGTTTACGGCAGCGATCCCGCGAACATCTACGCGACGATCGTCGAGGGCCGCCCGAACGGCATGCCCTCGTTCGGCGGCCACGTTCCCGACAACGAGGTCTGGGAGCTCGTCGCGTACGTGCGCTCGCTGTCGGGGCTCGCCTCCGACAGCGCCGCGCCCAACCGCGCCGACGCGATGCAGGTCAAGAAACCGGAGAGCCAGACCGACAAGCAGACACCGGTCGTCGCCGCGCCTTCGGGGGCATCGGAGCGCCCATGATCGGCGGGCTCCACGACGTGCAGGTGCCGGCCGGCGTGCAAGCGCAGGCCATCACGGGCCTGTGGTGGTGGCTGCTGCCGATCTGCACGCTCGTGTTCGTCGCCGTCATGGTGGCGCTCGTGCTGGCACTGCGACGCGCACCGCGTGCGGCGCAGGACGCATCGCCCGACGTGTCGTCGCTGTGGCAGCAGGAGCCTCGCATCGTGCGCGCCGTGTGCGCGGCCACCGCCGTATCGATCGTCCTGCTGTTGCTGCTGCTCGGCGCAAGCGTGCTCACCGATCGGGCCATCGCGCAATTGCCGCTGGCCGATGCGCTGCACATCGAGCTCACCGGTTACCAGTGGTGGTGGGAGGCGCGCTACGACGACGCCGACCCATCGCGGATCTTCACGACGGCCAACGAACTGCACGTGCCGGTCGGGCGGCCGGTCATCGTGAGCCTCGCAGGCGCCGACGTGATCCACAGCTTCTGGGTGCCGAGCCTGCACGGCAAGAAGGATCTCATTCCGGGCCGCGCGGCGAACGTGTCGTTTCGCGCCGATCGGCCGGGCGTGTATCGCGGCCAGTGCGCCGAGTACTGCGGCTACCAGCATGCGCACATGGTCCTGTATGTCGTCGCCGACGCACCCGAGGTGTACGCGCGGTGGGCCGCGCAGCAGCGTGAGCCCGCACCGGCGCCGGTCACCGCGTTGCAAGTGCGCGGCCGCGATCTCTTCGTCGCAAGGAGTTGTGCGATGTGCCACGCGATCGGCGGCACGACGGCGCAGGCGCGCAATGCACCCGACCTCACGCATGTCGCGAGCCGCATGACGATCGGCGCGGGCACGCTCGAAAACACCGCGAGCATGCGGGCCGCGTGGATCCTCGATCCGCAGCAGTTCAAGCCGGGCGCGAACATGCCGGCGCAAAATTTTGCGCCCGAGGAGCTGGCCGCGCTCAATGCGTATCTGGGGTCGCTGAAATGACGTCCGGCGCGGGCGCGCTTCCGGCGTCCGGAGCGAGGCCGGCGGAGCATGCGCTGCGCGAGCAGGCGCAAGCGCTCGTCGGGCGCGGCGAGACGCTGCTGGACGGCGCGGGCTTCGGCTCGAAGGCGGCACGCGCGCTCGAGCACACGTGGCGCGACGAGCCGGGCTTGATCGGCTGGCTCAAGACGAACGATCACAAGCGCATCGGCATCCGCTTCGTCGTCACGGCCTTCGTCTTCTTCTGCGCGGCCGGACTGCTTGCGGCCGTGATGCGCAGCCAGCTTGCGTTTCCCGACAATCACGTCGTCGGCCCCGATCTTTACGATCAGCTCTTCACGATGCACGGCACGACGATGATGTTCATTTTCGCGGTGCCGATCATGCAGGGGATGGGCGTCTACCTGGTGCCGCTGATGGTCGGCACGCGCAATACGGCCTTCCCGCGGATGACCGCCTGCGCGTACTGGCTGTATCTGCTGGGCGCACTGTCGTTGTGGGCCGGTTTCGCGATCAATACCGGTGCCGACGCCGGCTGGTTCTCCTACGTTCCGCTGGCCGGTCCGCAGTACGGCATCGGCAAACGCGCCGACGTATGGAACAACCTCGTCAACCTGACCGAAGCCATGGGTCTCATGGTGGCGGTCGATCTGGCGACCGTGATCCTCAAGATGCGCGCTCCGGGCATGTCGCTGCGCCGGATGCCGCTGTTCGCATGGTCGTCGCTCATCGCATCGATGATGATCATCTTCGCGATGCCGTCGGTGATGCTCGCCGCAAACCTCGCGCAGTTCGACCGCACGTTCGGCACGCATTTCTTCAATCCCGCCGAGGGTGGCGACGTGCTGATCTGGCAGCACCTGTTCTGGTTCTTCGGCCACCCCGAGGTGTACTTCATCTTCATTCCGGCGCTCGGCTTCATTTCGATGATCATCCCGACGTTCGCGCGCCGGCCGCTGTTCGGTCACTCGGCTGTCGTGCTGTCGCTGATCGCCACGGGATTCCTCGCGTTCGGCCTGTGGGTGCACCACATGTTCGCGACCAACCTGCCGGAGCTTGGCAAGAGCTTCTTCACCGCGATGAGCTTCATGATCGCGATTCCGACGGCCGTGCAGATCTTCTGCTGGATCGCGACGCTGTGGACGGGGCGCCTCAGCGTCCGCGTTCCGCTGCTGTTCGTGCTCGGCTTCTTCGCCATCCTCGTGCTCGGCGGGCTCACCGGCATCATGGTCGGCGCGGTGCCGTTCGACCTGCAGGTTCACGACAGCTATTTCGTCGTCGCGCATCTGCACTACGTGCTGCTCGGCGGCGCCGTCTTTCCGCTGTTCGGTGCGTTCTTCTACTGGTTTCCGAAGTTCACGGGGCGCATGCTCGACGAGTCCCTCGGGCGCTGGCAGTTCTGGCTGTTCTTCGTCGGCTTCAACGTCGCGTTCTTCCCGATGCACATCCTCGGCCTCGAAGGCATGCCGCGGCGCATCTACACGTACGGCGCGGAGACCGGCTGGGGAACCCTCAACCTGGTCGCGACGATCGGCGCGGCGATCGTTGCGCTGAGCGTGCTCGTGTTCGTCGTGAATTTCGTGCGCAGTCTCGCCAAGGGCAAGCTCGCCGGCGACAATCCGTGGGCCGCTTCCACGCTGGAGTGGGCGACCCAATCGCCGCCGCCGGCGTTCAACTTTGTCGCGCTGCCGGTGGTCGCGTCGCGCGAGCCGTTGTGGGCCCGCGAGGCGGACGAGCCCACGCATGTGAGCGGACTGTCGGCACAGACGCGCGAAGGCCTCGCGACGACCGTCCTCGATGCGCTTCCCGACGTGCGCTATTCGTATCCGTCGCCGACGATCTGGCCGTTCATCGCGGCGGTGGCCGTCGATATCTGGCTGTTCTGGTCGAACATCACCCCGTCGGGCATGTACTACGGGCTGATTCCGCCCGCCATCGCGTTCATCGCCTGGTATTGGCCGACGCAGAAGGAAACCGCCGAGCAACTGCTGCTGCAGCGGCGGCCTTGAGCATGGCGAAATCGGCATCCGCAGAGGATCACGACAGCGCGCCGCCGGAGGACAAGGCGAAGCGGCGTCGCCGCCAGTCGACCCCGGCGAGCATTCCCGCCGAGCGGCGCGGCGATGCGCTCGACGTGGCGAACCTGCCGAGCTACGGCTTCGGCACGCGCAGCCTCATGTGGTGGGGCACCGCCGGCATGTCGGCGATCGAGGGCATGGGCTTCGCGATGATGATCGTCGTGTATTTCTACCTGAAGAGCCGCAGCCACCTGTGGCCCAACGAAGGGGGCCCGCCCGATCTCCTGTGGGGCAGCGTGAATCTCGGGCTCGCGTGCCTCAGCATCGTCCCCAACGTGTTCGCGAACAAGGCGGCCGACGACCACGACCTCGCCAAGGTGCGCATCTGGCTGATCGTGTTCGTGATCTACGGCCTCGCGCTGCTCGGCGTGCGCTGGCTCGAATTCGACGCGCTCAACGTGCGCTGGGACGCGAGCGCGTATGGGTCGGCCGTGTGGGTCCTGCTCGGCCTGCATACGTTCAATCTGGTCACCAACTACGCCGATTCGCTCGTTGTCGCGGCGGTGATGTTCAAGCGGCCGGTCGACGGCAAGCGCTTCGTCGATGTCGCGGAGAACGCCGGTTACTGGTGGTTCATCGTGATCACCTGGATTCCGATCTACGCGGTTGTCTACTGGGGCCCGCGGTTCTGATCATGCGCATCTGGTTCGCGCTGCTCGCCGTCCCGCTGCTCGCACTTGCCGACCAGAGCGTTTCCTATGTGACGAGCGTCTGGGCCTGCGACCGGCAGAACACGTTTGCCGTGCACGCCGTGCACCTGCCGTTTCTGCTCGCCGCTGCAATCGGCACGATCGCCGCGTGGCAAGGCTGGCGGCGCTCGTCGCCGATGCGGACCGCCAATGAAACGCTCGCCCGCCGTCACTTCCTGGCGGGGCTCGCGACCGGCGCGGCCGCGTTGTCGGCGCTCGCGATCCTGGCGATGTGGGCGGTGAGTTGGCTGCTGCATCCCTGCGTCTACTGATCGGCGGCGCGCTTCCCGCGCTCGCCGCGAGCGACTGCATGGCGCACGTCGCGACGGCGGGCCCGCGCCTGCATGCCGATTTCGATGCGCTGCTCGCGAGTCTGCTCGTTGCGAGCGTCTTCGTTTACGCGCGGGGCGTCACGCGCCTGTGGCGCAAGGCAGGTGTCGGCCGCGGCATCCACGTCGCCGATGCTGCGCGATTCGGGCTTGGTATCGCGACGCTGGCCGTCGCGCTGCTGTCGCCGATCGATGCGATCGCCGAGCGATCGTTCGCGATGCACATGATCGAGCACGAGATGCTGATGGTGATCGCTGCGCCGCTGCTCGTGCTGGCGCGTCCGCTCGAGGCCTCGTCGTGGGCACTGTCGGACGGCGCGCGGCAGGCGATCGCCGGGTTCACGCGCTCCCCGCCCGTGCGGCATATCGCGCGGTGGATGAGCGCACCGGTTTCGGCAACGGGCGTGCACGCGCTCGCGCTGTGGATCTGGCATCTGCCGCCGCTTTTTGTCGCCGCCCTCGCGAGCGCACCGTTGCATGTGTTGCAGCACGTCTGCTTCTTCGCGTCGGCGCTCGCGTTCTGGTGGGCGATGTTCGCCGGAGCAAGGCGTACGCCGGGCGCCATCTCGGTCGCGTGCCTGTTCGCGACGATGCTGCATACGAGTGCGCTCGGTGCGCTTCTCGCCCTTGCGCCCGCGCCATGGTATGGGTACGCGGCGACCGCGCCTGCCTTCGGGCTCACGCCGCTCGAGGACCAGCAATTGGGCGGGCTGATCATGTGGGTGCCGGGCGGCCTCGCCTATGTCGCCGTCGCGCTGGCGATTGTCGGCGCGTGGTTGTCGCCGGCGCCCGTTCGGCGCGGACGCGGATGAGCGCGCGTGCGCGCAAACAAAACGAAACGCGATCCGGGCATACTGCGGTGCACCTTGGGTGAGCACGGCATGCGTGCTAGAGTTTTCGGTCCCGTTTCGTTTCGTGAGTCTTTGGCGGTGACACCATGAACAGCGAATCTTTTTCCGCGCTCGCCGCGTCGGTGAACGCGCCATCCGGCGTTGCGCATCGTCGACTGATCGAATGGGTGCGGCAAATCGCCACGCTTGCGACACCCGAGCGCATCGCCTGGTGCGACGGGAGCGCCGAGGAGTATGCGTCGCTGTGCGACGCGATGGTCGCAGCCGGCACCCTGCATCGGCTCGACGCCGGCAAACGGCCGAACAGCTTTCTTGCGCGCTCCGACCCGTCGGACGTTGCGCGCGTCGAGGATCGCACCTTCATCTGCAGCGAGCGCGAGGAAGACGCGGGGCCCACCAACAACTGGGTCGAGCCGGCGAAAATGCGCGCCACGCTGCGCACGCTCTTCGACGGATGCATGCGCGGGCGCACGATGTACGTGGTGCCGTTCTCGATGGGACCGCTCGGCAGCCCGATCGCGCAGATCGGCGTCGAGATCACCGACAGTCCGTACGTCGTCGTCAACATGCGGATGATGACGCGCATGGGCGCGCGCGTGCACGACGTGCTGGGCGAAAGCGGCGCCTTCATTCCGTGCGTCCATTCGGTGGGCGTGCCGCTCGCACCGGGTGCGCGCGACGTCCCATGGCCCTGCAATCCCGCGAACAAGTACATCGTGCATTTCCCCGAGGCGCGCGAGATATGGAGCTTCGGGTCGGGCTACGGCGGCAATGCGCTGCTCGGCAAGAAGTGCCTCGCGCTGCGCATTGCGTCCGTCATGGGGCGCGACGAAGGCTGGCTCGCCGAGCACATGCTGATCCTGGGCGTCACATCCCCTGCGGGCGTCAAGAGGTACGTTGCGGCGGCGTTCCCGAGCGCGTGCGGCAAGACCAATTTTGCGATGCTCATTCCGCCGGCGGGACTCGAGGGCTGGCGTGTCACCACGATCGGCGACGATATCGCATGGATCAAGCCGGCCGCCGACGGCAGCTTTCATGCGATCAATCCCGAGGCCGGCTATTTCGGCGTGGCGCCGGGCACGTCTTACGCGTCCAATCCAAACGCGATGGAGACGCTGCGCGCGAACGTGATCTTCACCAATGTCGCGCTCACCGACGACAACGACGTGTGGTGGGAGGGGATGACGAAAGTACCGCCCGCGCATCTGGTCGACTGGCGGGGCAATGACTGGCAGCCCGGCTGCGGGCGCCCGGCCGCGCACCCGAACGCGCGCTTCACCGTGTCGGCAACCCAGTGCCCGTCACTCGATCCGGAATGGGACAATCCGGCCGGCGTACCGCTGGCGGCACTGGTCTTCGGGGCGCGCCGGTCCGATACGGTGCCGCTCGTGAGCGAAGCGCGCACGTGGGAGGAAGGGGTCTACAAGGCGGCCACGATGGGTTCGGAAACAACCGCCGCGGCGTCGGGCAAGGTAGGCGAAGTGCGGCGCGATCCGTTCGCCATGCTCCCGTTTTGCGGCTATCACATGGGCGACTACTTCATGCACTGGCTGGAGATGGGCCGTGCGGTGTCGCGGCCGCCGCGCATCTTCAGCGTCAACTGGTTTCGCAAGGATGCCGAGGGCCGCTTCGTCTGGCCCGGGTTCGGGCAGAACATGCGGGTGCTCAAATGGATCTTCGAACGGTGCACGGGCGAGGCCGGCGCCACCGAGTCGTCGCTCGGGCTCGTCCCCGAATACGATCACCTCGACTGGTCGGGCCTCGATTTCGGCGCATCGCGCTTTTCGGCGATCATGGGCGTCGACCCGACCCAGTGGCGACGCGAGCTTGATTCGCACAATGCGCTCTTCGACCGGCTCGGGGAAAAACGTCCCGATCCATTGATGCGGGAGCGTGATCGGTTGGCGCGTCGAATTTGAAGTAAGCGCTCACTTAGACAAGTTGTAAAGCGTGTCCTGCCTGAGGCGCTCGCTTCGCCTTTGTGTTTCACGTGGAACAATGGCGTTGAGAATCACAACGGCCATCAGTTCCGATGCGGTTTGTTTCACGTGAAACATCGTAAACGGTAGAATTGCGTCAGTTCTTCGCTACGCGATTCTCCCTCCTTTGAAGCACCCTGAACGCTTCGACGTCGTTGTCGTCGGTGGTGGTCATGCCGGCACCGAGGCGGCCCTCGCTGCGGCGCGCATGGGCCGTCGCACGCTATTGCTCACGCACAGCCTCGAGACGCTCGGGCAGATGTCTTGCAACCCGTCAATTGGCGGCATCGGCAAGGGCCACCTGGTCAAGGAGGTGGATGCGCTGGGGGGTGCGATGGCCATCGCCACCGACGAGTCGGGCATCCAGTTTCGTACGCTCAACGCGAGCAAGGGGCCGGCCGTTCGGGCGACGCGGGCGCAGGCGGACCGGGTGCTCTATCGGGCCGCGATCCGCCGCCGATTGGAGAACGCACGCAATCTGACGCTTTTCCAGCAACCGGTCGACGACCTGCTGCTGGAGGGGGACCGCGTCCGCGGCGTGGCAACCCAGATCGGCGTCGACTTCGAGGCTGACGCCGTGGTGCTGACCACGGGGACGTTCCTGTCCGGTCTGATCCACGTCGGGCTCGAGCATTATGAAGCCGGACGAGCGGGGGATCCGCCGGCGAAGCGGCTCGGTGCGCGATTGCGCGAGTTGGCGCTCCCGATCGGCCGGCTGAAAACAGGTACGCCGCCGCGGCTTGATGGCCGCACGATCGACGTTTCCAGCCTGACCGTGCAACCCGGCGACAACCCAGTCCCGGTTTTTTCCTTCCTTGGGACGCGCCAAATGCACCCGGCCCAGCGCGTCTGCTGGATCACGCATACGACCGAGCGCACGCACGAAATCATCCGCGCCGGGCTCGACCGGTCGCCGCTGTTCACCGGGGTGATCAAGGGGACGGGACCGCGCTACTGCCCGTCGATCGAAGACAAGGTCGTGCGCTTCGCACACCGGGCGAGCCATCAGATCTTCCTCGAGCCCGAGGGACTCGAGACGACCGAGCTCTATCCCAACGGCATTTCGACGTCGTTGCCGTTCGACGTGCAGTTGGCGCTGGTTCGCTCGATGCCAGGTTGCGAGCGGGCGCATATCCTGCGGCCCGGCTACTCGATCGAATACGACTATTTCGATCCGCAGGCGCTTCGCACGAGCCTCGAAACGCGGGCGATCGCGGGACTGTTCTTCGCCGGCCAGATCAACGGCACGACCGGATACGAAGAGGCGGCCGCGCAAGGCATTCTCGCCGGCATCAACGCCGCCCGGTATGTCGGCGGCGAAGCGGACTGGTGCCCGGGCCGCAATGAGGCCTACCTCGGGGTGCTGGTCGACGATCTGATCACGCGCGGCGTTACCGAGCCGTACCGGATGTTCACCTCGCGCGCCGAGTATCGGTTGCAGCTGCGCGAGGACAACGCCGACCTGCGCCTGACCGAGCATGGGCGCCGGCTCGGTGTGGTCGACGATGCGCGCTGGGATGCCTTTTGCCGCAAGCGGGACGCGGTCGAGCGGGAGCGCGAACGCCTGAAGTCGACCTATGTGTCGCCGCAGCTGGTTGCGCGCCACGACGCCCAGCGCGTGCTCGGACAACCGCTCGAACGCGAGCGCTCGCTCGCCGACCTGTTGCGCCGCCCGGGTGTCGGATACGCCGCCGTGCACCAGCTCGCGGGCGCCGGGACGCCGGTAATCGACGCCGCGGTCGCCGAGCAGGTCGAGATCGCGACGAAATACGAAGGCTACATCGATCGTCAGGATGTCGAGATCGCGCGGCAGGCGGCGCAGGAATCGACCCGCCTGCCGCCCGAGATCGACTATGGCGCCGTGCGCGGCTTGTCGGTCGAGGTGCGGCAAAAACTGACGGCGCGACGACCGGAAACCGTCGGGCAGGCGTCGCGTATTTCGGGTGTGACGCCCGCCGCGATTTCGCTGCTGCTCGTGCATCTGAAGCGCGGCTTCCCCGTGCAGGTTGCGCCGGGCGAAAGCCGCAAGCGACATGGAGCCTAGCCTGCGGCTGGAAACGCCGCCTGCGACGCAATCGGCCATGCCGCCGATGGTGCAACCCCTGCCTGCGGACGCACGCTCCAAGCTGTCTTCCTATCTCGACCTGCTGACCAAATGGAATCGTGTGTACAACCTCACGGCCATCCGCGACCGGGAGCAGATGCAGTTGCTGCACGTCGACGATGCGCTGGCCGTGCTTCGCTTCCTGCCTGATGCACCGCAATTGCGTCTGCTCGATGTCGGCTCCGGCGCGGGCGTCCCCGGCATTCCGCTGGCGATCGCTCGTCCGGGCTGGGATGTCGTGCTTCTCGACTCGAACCGGAAGAAGGTCAGCTTCCTCACGCAGGCCGCCATCGAGCTTCGTCTCGGCAACGTGCACCCGGTCGCGTCGCGCGTGGAGGACTACGTGGCCGATGCGCCGTTCCACGTCGTCATCTCGCGCGCCTTTTCCGACCTCGCGAGCTTCGCTGCGGGTGCGCGCGCGCACATTGCGCCAGGCGGCGTCGTCGTTGCGATGAAGGGCGCGCTGCCGCAGGACGAGATCGACGCGCTGCCGGCCGACATGGCGGTAACGTCGACGCCGTCGCTCGACGTGCCGGGGCTCGAGGCGCAGCGCCACCTCGTGATCATGCAACCGAAAGGCGGTCCCGCTTGACGCGCATCATCGCGGTAGTGAACCAGAAGGGCGGCGTCGGCAAGACGACGACCACGGTCAACCTCGCCGCGAGCCTCGTGGCGATGAAGCGGCGCGTGCTGGTCGTCGACCTCGATCCGCAGGGCAACGCAACCACAGGCGCGGGCATCGACAAGCGGGCGCGAAAGCGCACCGTCTATCACGTGCTGCTTGGCGAGGCGAACATCGGCGATGTTCGCGTGCACTCGGAAAGCGGTGGTTTCGATATCGTGCCGTCGAACCGGGAGCTTGCCGGCGCCGAGGTCGAGCTCGTCGACCTGCCCGAGCGCGAGACCCGGCTCAAGGATGCGCTTGCCGACGCGATGCGCCAGATGCGCGAGGCGATCGACACGATCGCGGCCGACTACGATTTCGTCTTCCTGGATTGCCCGCCGTCGCTGTCGCTGCTGACGCTGAACGGTCTTTGCGCGGCCGATTCGGTGCTGATCCCGATGCAATGCGAGTATTACGCGCTGGAAGGATTGTCAGATCTGGTGCAGACCGTCAAGAAAGTGCGCGCTCACTTGAACCCGAAGCTCGAGATCGAGGGTCTGCTGCGCACCATGTACGATCCGCGCAATACGCTTGCGCAGAATGTCGCCGCCGAGCTCGAGCGCCATTTCGGCGAGCGGCTTTACCGGACGATCATTCCCCGCAACGTGCGGCTGGCCGAAGCGCCTTCGCATGGCGTACCGGCATTGAAGCTCGAAGCGAAGTCCAAAGGGGCGCTTGCCTATCTCGCGCTGGCCGGCGAGGTCGTGCGCCGGATGGAAGCCAGACAGCGAGCACTTACTCCCGCGGGTGCGGCCGCCACGACCGATGTCGCGGCCACCGAATGACCGAATCAGTTCGTCGGCGGGCAGGGTCCCGACGACGTCACCGGAGCCAACGATGATCCGACCGAAGGGACTGGGCCGCGGCCTCGACGCGCTACTCGCGGGCAACGACGAGGCGTCGTCGTCACCCGAAACGCTGCAAACGTTGTCGGTCGACCGGCTGCGGCCCGGCAAGTATCAGCCGCGGGCGAAGATGGATGCAGCGTCACTGGCCGAGCTCGCGCTGTCGATCAAGGAACAGGGCGTGATGCAGCCTATCCTGGTGCGTCCCGTGGACGGCGGAGTGTTCGAGATCGTCGCCGGCGAGCGGCGCTGGCGCGCGGCGCAGCAGGCGGGTTTGCGCGAGATTCCGGCGCTCGTGAAGAACGTGCCCGATCAGGCCGCCCTCGCGGTCGCGCTGATCGAGAACATCCAGCGCGAGGACCTGAACCCGCTCGAGGAGGCGCGCGGCCTCGCGCGGCTCATCGACGAGTTTGGCCTCACGCACGAAGCCGCTGCGAAGGCCGTCGGGCGTTCGCGCAGCGCGGTTTCGAATCTGCTGCGCCTCAACGGGCTCGCCCCGCCGGTACAGGAATATCTGCTCACCGGACAGATCGAGATGGGCCACGCGCGGGCGCTGCTCGCGTTGCCCGTCGCGCAGCAGTCGGGTAGCGCAGCGCGCGTGGTGAGCGACGCGCTGACTGTGCGCGACACGGAGCGGCTCGTGCACGCCCTGCTCAATCCGGCGGCCGTCGCGCCTCGCCGCAACGCCAGGCGCCCGCTCGATACGGACACCACGCGCCTGGCGAATGATCTTGGCGAGCGGCTCGGCGCCGTCGTGCACATCGAGCCAGGCCGTCGCGGCGGGGGCCGCGTCGTGATCCGCTACGCGAGCCTCGACCAGCTCGACGGCATCATCGAGCGTCTCGGCGCACCGGTGAAATCGGCCGCCTGAGCGTCGGGCGATCGGCTGCGTTTGCGGTCATTGCGCGGCACCGCCCGGTCATCGTGCAGCCGTCGGCGTCACATCCGTGCGGCCGTCGCGGCGCCGCACCCGAACGGCCGTCGGCGCCGCACCCGAACGTGGCGCCAGCGCGCGACGGTACCGGTGGCAGCCGACCGTCAGCCGAGCTGTTTCAGCATCGTCTCGGCGTCCGACACCTCGAATTTGCCGGGTGCTTCCACGTTCAGCGTCTTTACCACGCCATCGTCGACAAGCATCGAAAAGCGTTGGCAACGCACACCCATGCCGCGCGCGGTGAGGTCGAGCTCGAGGCCCAGCGCCTTCGTGTACGCAGCGCTTCCATCCGCCAGCATCCGCACCTTGTCGTCCGTGTGCAGCTCGCGCCCCCACGCGCCCATGACGAATGCGTCGTTGACCGACATGCAGGCGATCGTATCGACGCCCTTTGCCTTCAGCTTGTCGTACTCCGCAAGGTAGCTCGGCACGTGCTTCGCGGAGCATGTCGGCGTGAACGCGCCGGGCAAGCCGAACAGCACCAGCTTCTTTCCGCGCGTCAGGCTTTCGATGCTGACCGGATTGGGGCCGATCGAGCAGCCGTCCTTCTCGACGTCGTGGTATTCCATCAATGTGCCTGCGGGCAGCCGGTCTCCGACCTTGATCGTCATGACGCATTCTCCTGGGAAGGCCGTCCGGACGGACGGCGGGTAGATATGCGAGGATCGCAGCCACATGCTCCAATTTCAAGCCCCATGCCCGCCGGCGCGTCTTGCCGCTGGCGCGCGTGCGGCGTAGCGTTGCACCCTTTCGCCTCGGGCAGCGAACCCGACAGGCGTGAACCGAAGGAGGCCCGATGGCACGTTCCCCCGCTGCGGCGCGCAAGGCGCCCGCGCGACAGACCCGGCTTTTGATCTCGACCCGCAAGGGTTTGTGGACGCTCGCGAGCGATGTTTCGCGCAACGGCTGGACGCTCGCCGGCCCGCAGTTTCTCGGGCACACGGTGCACCACGCGCTCGCCGATCCGCGGGCACCGCGCCAGTGGCTTGCCGCTGCGCGCACCGGACATCTCGGACCGACGGTCTTCCGTTCGCAGGACAACGGTCGCACGTGGAAGGAGGCGGTGCGCCCGCCGGCCTTCGAGCGCGGCAGCGGGCGCGTCGTCGATCACACGTTCTGGCTGACGCCCGGGCACGCGGATGAAGCGGGCGTCTTCTACGCCGGCACTTCGCCGCAAGGGCTCTTCCGTTCCACCGATGGGGGCGCGACGTGGGAAGGCGTCGACGGCTTCAATGCGCATGCGCAGCGCAAGGCGTGGTGCGGCGGCGATCAGGAGGGCACGCCCGACGGCCCGAAACTGCATTCGATCCTGATCGATCCACGCGATCCCAGGCACCTTTACATCGGGATGTCGGGCGGCGGCGTGTTCGAATCGGTCGACGGCGGTGCCGATTGGCGGCCGCTCAACCGCGGCGTGCGCGCCGACTTCCTGCCCGACCCGGCGCCCGAGTTCGGCCACGACCCGCACTGCGTCCGCTTCGCCGGAGGCAATCCCGACCGGCTCTATCAGCAGAACCACTGCGGCATCTATCGGCTCGATCGCCCCGGCGACACCTGGCAGGAGATCGGCGTGTCGATGCCGAAGTCGGTGGGTTCCGTCGGCTTCCCGCTGGCCGTGCATCCGACCGACGCCGATTCGCTGTGGGTGTTCCCGATGGACGGCACCACCGTGTGGCCGCGCACGTCACCCGGCGGACGCCCTGCGGTCTATCGCTCGCGCGACGCGGGGCGCTCGTGGAAGCGCCAGGACGTGGGATTGCCGCGGTCGCAGGCATGGTGGACGGTGAAGCGTCAGGCGATGACCACCGATCTTCGCGATCCCACCGGGATCTACTTCGGCACCACGTCCGGTGAAGTGTGGGGAAGCCGCGACGAGGGCCGTTCGTTTCGCTGCATCGCGCGGCACCTGCCGCAGATCTACGCGGTCGAATGCGCAACGGCATGAAGCGGCAACCGGAATGACGGCGCAATCCTCGTCGGAGGTCGCGACCATCGTGCGTGTGCGCGTGCCTTCACCGCTGCGCTCGTACACCGGCGCTGCGGAGATCGGCGTGGCGGTCCCGGTGCTCGCGCCCGAGTTGCCACCCACCGTCGGCGGCGTGCTGGCGTCGGTGGATGGCGCCTATCCCGGGTTGCGCTTTCGCATCGTCGACGAGCAGGGCCATGTGCGGCCCCATATCCGGCTTTTCGTCGGCAATGTCGCGACCCGCGACCTCGGCGCGCCGATCGCCTCGGGCGAGGTGCTGATGATCGTCGCCGCCCTTTCCGGCGGATGATCCTGCAGCACGCCTGCGCGGCATTCTGCGCGCCGATGACCGCTGGCGCCGAATTGCACGCGTCGTCACTCACTGCCGGCGAGGCTTCGGGCTCGATGCGCTGAGCGCCGAATGCATCCCGCGCCGGACGCGTCCGGCGTCGCGCTGCGAGTCGCTGCAGCGCAACATTTCGTTGCGATACGATCGGCGTTCGGGTTAAAATCGCGGACTTTGCTTGGCTGTTCGGTGAGGCTCGGTCGTCCGGCATTTCACGTCCGTTGACTCGATGCCCAAGCCGCTATCCACGAGGCCGTACCGGGCCGTGCTGCTCTGGCAGGCGGCTGCCACGCTCATCATTGCAGCGATCGCCGGGCTGTGGGCCGGCGTGCATGGTGCGGTCTCGGCCGGGCTGGGCGGTGTGGTCAACCTGACGGCTGGCGTCGTCTACGCGTTCGTGCTGGCAATGGCGCCGCCGAAGACGGCCGGGGCAACCATCGCCGCGCTCTTTCGTGCGGAGGCGGCGAAGATTCTCGTGATCATCGGCCTGTTGTGGCTGGTGCTCTCGACGTACCACGAGGCCGTCGTGCCGGCATTTCTGGCGGCTTTCATTGTCACCGTGTTGCTGTTCCGCGTTGCCCTGTTCATCCGCGACTAGAGCTTTTCCAGATGCTGCCGATGGCCACCTCCTACGACTCGCCTACCGAGTACATCCAGCACCACCTGACGTTCCTCACGCATGCCGTGGCGCCTGGCGAGTTCTGGGCGGTCAACGTCGACACGCTGCTCACGTCATGCCTGATCGGCGTGGTCGCATTCGGCTTCATGTGGCTCGTGACGCGCAAGGCGACGAGCGGCGTGCCGTCGAAGACGCAGGCGTTCGTCGAGCTGTCGATCGATTTCGTCAACGAGCAGGTCAAGAGCATCTACAACGGCACCACGCGCCTCATCGCACCGATTGCGCTCACGACGTTCGTGCTGACGCTGTTCATGAACGCGATGGATTTCCTGCCCATCGACATCATCACCACCGGCCTCAACGCGATCGGATTTCACAACTTCCGCTTCGTCCCCACGGCCGACGTGAACACGACGTTCGCGCTGGCGCTGTCGGTGTTCGGACTGATGATCTTCTACAGCATCCGCATCAAGGGCATCGGCGGCTGGATACACGAGCTGTTCTGCTCGCCGTTCGGCGCGAATCCGATCCTCTGGCCGTTCAACCTGCTGTTCAACCTCGTCGAATACGTGTCGAAGCCGCTGTCGCACTCGCTGCGGCTGTTCGGGAACATGTACGCGGGCGAGCTCATTTTCCTGCTGCTCGGCATGTGGGGCGCGACGGGCCTCGTCGGCCTCGTCGCCGGCGCCGTGCTTCATCTCGGCTGGTCGATCTTCCACATCCTGATCGTCGTCCTCCAGGCTTACATCTTCATGATGCTCACGGTCGTCTACATCGCAATGGCGCACGAGCATCACTGATACGGCGTTGCCCGTCGTGCGCATGACCGGCTTTCAGCGTTACCGCTTCTAATTCAAACCCGCTCGATACGAAAGGAAAGGTTCATGGACAAGTTGCAATGGGTCGCAGTCATTCAGGGCTACACCGGCATCGGCATCGGCCTGATGATCGGCCTCGGGGCGCTCGGGGCCTGCGTGGGCGTCGGCATCATGTGCTCGCGCTTCCTCGAAGGCGCCGCGCGCCAGCCCGAGCTCATGCCGCAGCTCCAGGCGAAGGTGTTCCTGCTGCTCGGCCTCATCGACGCGTCGTTCATCATCGGCCTCGGCATTGCGATGCTGTTCGCATTCGGCAACCCGCTGATCCCGGCCGGCCTCAAGTAACGAAGGCGGCATTCACCGGCTAGAGCTTGCAATGAACATCAATCTCACCCTGCTGATGCAGGCGATCGGGTTCGGGCTATTCATCTGGTTCACGGCGAAGTTCATCTGGCCGCCGCTGATGCGGGCGGTGGAGACGCGCCAGAAACAGATCGCCGAGGGCCTGCAGGCGGGCGAGCAGGGCCGCCAGAGCCTGGTCAGCGCCGAGCGGCGCATTGCCGACATGATCGCCGAGGCGCGAACGAAGGCCGGAGAAATCGTCGCGACCGGCGAGAAGTTCAAGGCCGAGACGATGGACCGCGCGAAGGTCGAGGCAGCCGCCGAGCGCGATCGCATCATCGCGGCCGCGAAGGCCGAGGCGCAGCAGGAGTACCAGGCCGCGCGCGAGCAGCTGCGCAACCAGGTCGCCGATCTCGCGGTGGCCGGCGCGGCGAAGATCCTGCAACGCGAAATCGATCCGCGCGCGCACGCCGAGCTGCTCGATTCGATCCGCCGCGAGCTCTAGGACAGCGCCACGACATGGCAGAACTCGCCACCATCGCAAGACCCTACGCCGAAGCGGCGTTCGAGATCGCGCGCGACGCGCAGGCCCTGCCTGCGTGGTCCGGCATGCTGCGCTTCGCCGCAACGGTCGTGCGCGACCCGCGTGTGGCGGAGGCGCTCGACAATCCGCGGCTCGATGCGGCGGCGAAGGAATCGCTGCTGCTGTCGATAGGCGGCGATCGCTTCACCGGCGAGGCACGCAACTTCATCCGCGTGCTCGTCGAGGCTGAACGCGTCGCGCTCTTGCCGCAGATCTCGGCGATGTTCGACACGCTGAAGAACGACGCCGAAGCCACGGCGAACGCCACGATCGAAAGCGCGTTCGAACTCAGCGATGCGCAGGTTGCCGAATTGCGCAGCGCGCTGGAGAAGCGCTTCGGGAAAAAGATCGAAGCGACCGTCACGGTGAACCCCGAGCTCATCGGCGGGGCGCGCGTGACGGTCGGCGACGCGGTGCTCGACGGATCGGTGCAGGCGAAGCTTGCGGCGATGCGCGCGCAATTACGGGCGTAGAGAGGACATTCCATGCAACTGAATCCATCGGAAATCAGCGAGCTGATCCGCTCGCGCATCCAGAACCTCGACACCGGCGCCGAAGTGCGCACGCAAGGCACGGTCGTGTCGGTCACCGACGGCATCTGCCGCATCCACGGCCTGTCGAACGCGATGCAGGGCGAAATGCTCGAGTTCCCCGGCAACACGTACGGGCTCGCGCTCAACCTCGAGCGCGATTCGGTCGGTGCCGTCGTGCTCGGTGCCTACGAGCACATCACCGAGGGCGACATCGTCAAGTGCACCGGGCGCATCCTCGAGGTGCCGGTCGGTCCCGAGCTCATCGGGCGCGTCGTCAATTCGCTCGGCCAGCCGATCGACGGCAAGGGCCCGATCGACGCGAAGATGACCGACGTCATCGAGAAGGTCGCGCCCGGCGTGATCTGGCGCAAGAAGGTATCGCAGCCGGTGCAAACCGGCCTCAAGTCGATCGACGCGATGGTGCCGGTCGGGCGCGGCCAGCGCGAGCTCATCATCGGCGACCGCCAGACCGGCAAGACCGCGGTGGCCGTCGACACGATGATCAACCAGAAGGGCAAGGACCTGGTCTGCGTGTATGTCGCGATCGGACAGAAGGCGTCGACGATCAAGAACGTCATCCGCAAGCTCGAGGAGCATGGCGCGATGGCGTACACGATCGTCGTCGTGGCCACCGCATCCGAGTCGGCGGCGATGCAATACATCGCACCGTATTCCGGCTGCACGATGGGCGAGTATTTCCGCGACCGCGGGCAGGACGCGCTCATCATCTACGACGATCTCACCAAGCAGGCCTGGGCGTACCGGCAGGTGTCGCTGCTGCTGCGCCGTCCGCCGGGGCGCGAAGCGTATCCCGGCGACGTGTTCTACCTGCACTCGCGGCTGCTCGAGCGGGCAGCGCGCGTCAACGAGGAGTACGTCGAGCACTTCACGAAAGGCGCGGTGAAGGGCAGGACGGGCTCGCTCACGGCGCTGCCGATCATCGAGACGCAGGCGGGCGACGTCACGGCGTTCGTGCCGACCAACGTGATCTCGATCACCGACGGCCAGATCTTCCTCGAGACCGACCTCTTCAACGCCGGCATCCGTCCGGCGATGAACGCGGGCATCTCGGTGTCGCGGGTGGGTGGCGACGCGCAGACGAAGGTGATCAAGAAGCTCGGCGGCGGCGTGCGCCTGGCACTCGCGCAGTACCGTGAGCTCGCGGCATTCGCGCAGTTCGCGTCCGATCTCGACGAAGCGACACGCAAGCAGCTCGACCGCGGCCGCCTCGTGACCGAAATCATGAAGCAGCCGCAGTACCAGCCGCTGCAGGTGAACGAAATGGCGCTGACGCTCTTCGCGGTGAACCGCGGCTATCTCGACGACGTTCCGGTCGACAAGGCGCTCGCCTTCGAGGCCGCGCTGCGTCAGTTCATGAAGAGCAAGTACGCGCCGATCATGGACAGGATCGAGCAGACGAAGGACATGAGCGCCGACGACGAGAAGGCGCTGGCCGCCGCGATCGACGACTTCAAGAAGACCGGGACGTACTGACGGCCGGCGCGGGCGAGCGACGAGGAAAACCGCATGGCAGGCTCCAAGGAGATCCGCAACAAGATCAAGAGCGTGCAGAGCACGCGCAAGATCACCAAGGCGATGGAGATGGTCGCCGCGTCGAAGATGAAGAAGGCGCAGGAGCGCATGCGCTCCGGGCGTCCTTACGTCGAGCGCGCATTTGGCATCGCGATGCACATCGCGAAGGCGAACACCGAGTATCGCCATCCGTTCCTGCACAAGCGCGAAACGGTGAAGCGGGTCGGTGTGATCGTGATCACCACCGACAAGGGACTGTGCGGCGGCCTCAATACGAACGTGCTGCGGGTGATGATGCAGCGATTTCGCGAATGGCGCGAAAAGGGCATCGAGGTCGACTTCGTCGCGGTCGGAAACAAGGGCCTCGGCTTCCTGAACCGCATGGGCGGCAACATCGTGTCGAGCGTCGTGCAGCTCGGCGATCGTCCGCGTCTCGAGCGCCTCGTCGGTGCCGTGAAGGTGCTGATGGACGAGTACCTCGACGGGCGCGTCGACGAGGTGCACATCTTCTCGACGACGTTCGTCAACACGATGAAGCAGGATGCGCGGCAGATCCGCATCGTGCCCATTCCCGAGGAATACCGCACGGCGGCGGGCGAATTGCGCACGTCGCAGCTGTCCGACGGCGCCTGGGATTACATCTACGAGCCCGACGCGCGCGAGCTCCTCGACGGCATGATGCGCCGCTACATGGAAGCGGTCATCTTCCAGATGGTGAACGAAAGCATCGCCTCCGAGCAGTCGGCACGGATGGTCGCGATGAAGGCCGCGTCGGACAACGCCGGCAAGATCATCAGCGAGCTGCAGCTCATCTACAACAAGACGCGACAGGCCGCGATCACGAAGGAATTGTCTGAAATCGTCGGCGGCGCGGCCGCCGTATAGGGATAACGAAATGGATCAGCGAGTAACGAACCAGGGGACCATCGTGCAGTGCATCGGCGCGGTGGTCGACGTCGAGTTCCCGCGCGAGCACATGCCGAACATCTACGACGCGCTCAAGATGGACGAGATCGGCCTGACGCTCGAGGTGCAGCAGCAGCTCGGTGACGGCGTCGTGCGTACGATCGCTCTCGGCTCGTCCGACGGCCTGCGCCGCGGCATGCAGGTGGTCAACACCGGTGCGCCGATCCTGGTGCCGGTGGGGCCGAAGACGCTCGGGCGGATCATGGACGTGCTCGGCCGTCCCATCGACGAGCGCGGTCCCGTGGCCGCCGAAAAGGAGATGTCGATCCACCGCAGCGCGCCCGCGTTCGACGAGCTTTCGCCGTCGCAGGAGCTGCTCGAAACCGGCATCAAGGTCATCGACCTCACCTGTCCGTTCGCCAAAGGCGGCAAGGTCGGCCTGTTCGGCGGGGCCGGTGTCGGCAAGACGGTCACGATGATGGAGCTCATCAACAACATCGCGACGGCGCATGCGGGCTTGTCGGTGTTTGCCGGCGTCGGCGAGCGCACGCGCGAGGGCAACGACTTCTATCACGAGATGATCGAATCGGGCGTCGTCAACAAGGACGACCTGTCGAAGTCGAAGGTGGCGATGGTGTACGGGCAGATGAACGAGCCGCCGGGCAACCGCCTGCGCGTTGCGCTGTCGGGGCTCACGATGGCCGAGTACTTCCGCGACGAGGGCCGCGACGTGCTGCTGTTCATCGACAACATCTACCGCTTCACGCTCGCCGGCACCGAAGTGTCGGCGCTGCTCGGGCGGATGCCTTCGGCGGTGGGCTACCAGCCGACGCTCGCCGAGGAAATGGGCCGGCTGCAGGAACGCATCACGTCGACGAAGACCGGCTCGATCACGTCGATCCAGGCGGTCTACGTGCCCGCCGATGACCTTACCGATCCGTCGCCCGCCACGACGTTCGGGCACCTCGACGCGACGGTCGTGCTGTCGCGCGACATCGCGGCACTCGGCATCTATCCGGCGGTCGACCCGCTCGATTCGACGTCGCGCCAGGTCGACCCGAACGTGATCGGCGAAGAACACTACAACTGCACGCGCCAGACGCAGCAGACGCTGCAGCGCTACAAGGAGCTGCGCGACATCATCGCGATCCTCGGCATGGACGAGCTGTCGCCCGAGGACAAGCTCGTCGTGTCGCGGGCGCGCAAGATCCAGCGCTTCCTGTCGCAGCCGTTCAGCGTCGCCGAAGTGTTCACCGGCACGCCGGGCAAATACGTATCGCTCAAGGATACGATCAAGGGCTTCAGCATGATCGTCAACGGCGAGTGCGATCACCTTCCCGAGCAGGCGTTCTACATGGTCGGGCCGATCGAGGAAGCGTTCGAGAAAGCGAAGACGCTGCAATAATGGCCAACACCATTCACGTCGACGTCGTCAGCGCCGAAGAGCAGATCTACTCCGGCGAGGCCGAGTTCGTGGTTCTGCCCGGCATGATGGGCGAGCTCGGCATCTATCCGCGGCATACGCCGCTTTTCACGCAGATTCGCCCCGGGTCGTTGCGCATCAAGCCAGCGAACTCGGCGAGTGAGGAATTCGTGTTCGTGCAGGGCGGCTATCTCGAGGTGCAGCCGCATCTCGTGACGGTGCTCGCCGACACCGCCATTCGCGCGAAGGACCTCGACGAGAAGGCCGCGCTCGAAGCGAAGCGGGCCGCCGAGGAGGCGATGCAGAACAAGACGTCGAAGGAAGAGATCGCACACGCCGAGGCCGAGCTTTCGATCGCGCTCGCGCAGCTCGAGGCCATCCGCAAGTTGCGTCACCGCGCGTAGCGGCAGGGCGGTTCGCGTTCATTGGGGGGCAGCCGCGCGGCTGCCCTTCGCCGTTTCCGGGGGGCCGCGGTTTGCATTGCAACTGCGCGACCCTCACCTACGCAGTGTTACGATGCTGCAGTGCAGCACCGGTCTCGGCGCGACCCGCGCCATTCAAGGAATTACGCAATGCCCAACCTCAACCAGACGATCGACCGCTCGCTTTCCATTTCACGGGGCGTCGCAACCGTACTCGAACGGCGCGTGCGCGAGGCCTACAGCGATTATGCGACGCGCATCCGGCGCGCGCAGGCAGCGTACGCCGCATCGGCCGCGCCGGCCGGTGCCGCCGCGCCACAGCAGGCGTTGCGCGACTGGTGGCAATACAACGTCGACTTCGTCCAGCGCTCGATCCTCTTCTGGGACACGCTGCGCCAGCGCGGCAACAACTGGATCGCGCACGAGGCGGCCGGCAAGCCGCCGGTGCTCGCCTACAAGTACGAGATGCTATGCGACGGGCGCACGTTCGAGCGGCGCGTCAATCACGCGCTCGTGCGGATCGTCCCGCCCGCGGGCGTCGACGTCGACGACAAGCTGCGCCCGTACATCATCATCGATCCGCGCGCGGGCCACGGTCCAGGCATCGGCGGCTTCAAGGAAGACTCGGAAGTCGGCGTTGCGTTGAAGGCGGGACATCCGGTCTATTTCGTCATCTTCTTTCCGGACCCCGAACCCGGGCAAACGCTCGCCGATGTCACCGACGCCGAAGCCGAATTCGTGCGCATCGTGGCCGAGCGCCATCCCGACAGCGCGAAGCCGGTGCTCGTCGGCAATTGCCAGGGCGGCTGGGCCGTCATGATGCTCGCCGCGGCGCGTCCCGAGATCGCAGGGCCGCTCGTCATCAACGCTGCCCCGATGTCGTACTGGGCCGGCAACGACGGCGACAACCCGATGCGCTATGCCGGCGGGCTGCTGGGCGGCACGTGGCTGTCGCTTTTCGCGAGCGACCTCGGCGGCGGCAAGTTCGACGGCGCGCATCTGGTGGAGAGCTTCGAGAACCTGAACCCGGCGAATACGCTGTGGGAGAAATATCATCACCTGTTCGACGCCGTCGACGACGAGGCGGAGCGCTTTCTCGACTTCGAGCGCTGGTGGGGCGGCTTCTACCTGATGAACGAGGAGGAGATCCGCTGGATCGTCAACAATCTCTTCATCGGCAACAAGCTCGCGCAGGGCGAGGCGCGCCTCGGGCCGGGCCGCTACTTCGACCTGAAGGCGATCAAGCAGCCGATCATCGTGTTCGCATCGATGGGCGACAACATCACGCCGCCGCAGCAGGCGTTCAACTGGATCAGCGATCTCTACTCGAGCACCGAGGAGATCAAGGCCAACGGGCAGACCATCGTCGGGCTGATCCACAAGGACGTCGGGCACCTGGGCATTTTCGTGTCGGGCACGGTCGCGAAGAAGGAGCACACGCAGATCGTGTCGGTGCTGAAATACATCCAGGCGCTGCCCCCCGGGCTGTACGGCATGGAGATCGACGAGCGGATCGGCGCGGACGGCGATGTCGAATACGACGTGACGCTGCGCGAGCGCAAGCTCGAGGACCTGAAGCGCCTGCAGAAATTCGATCGCGTCGACGAAAAGCCGTTCGAAGCGGTCGCGGCACTCTCGGAGTTGAACGAGCGCGCCTACGAATTACTCGTGCGTCCGCTGGTGCGCGAGGCGATGCCCGAATGGCTCGGCAAGGTGCTGCGTGAATGGCATCCGCTGCGCGTGCAGCGCTGGTGGTTTTCCGATCGCAATCCGCTGCTCGCGGGCTTGCCCGCGATGGCGGCGGCCGCGCGCACGTATCGGCGGCCGCGCTCGGCCGACAACCTCGGGCGCCGCGCCGAGCTGCTCGCCTCCGAGTACGTCAACGCGGCGCTCGATCTCTACCGCGACCTGCGCGACGCCGCGAGCGAGGCCGCGTTCTTCGAGGTGTACGGCAACCTGCTGTCGCTTTCGATGGCCGATCAGCGCGCGGTGATCCGGAGGCAGACCCCGTTCGACGCGCGCGCGTTGCCGGCGGTGCGCCAGGTGCTCGACGAGATCGACCAGGGCGGGCTGCCCGAGGCGATCATCCGCACCGGCATCCTGGTCGTGAAGGCCGGCGGCGGCAAGCGCCGGCTCGCGCAGATGGAGCACACGCGTGCGCTGCTGCAGCCGACCGGCGTGCTGCGCGACATCGACGAGGACCATTTCCGCCGCCTGCTGCACGAGGAGACGCTGGTCGTCGAGTTCGAGCCGAAGCTTGCGAAGGCGTCGCTGCCGAAGCTCATCCACAACGCCTCGGATCGCCAGAAGCTCAACGAGATCTTCGACTGGCTCGAAACCGAGGCGGGCCTCGACGCGCGCCAGCAGGCGCTCCTGGCCGACCTGCGCAAGCTCGTACCGCGGCCGGTGGCGGCGGTGTCGCGCGCACGGCAAACGACGAAGGGCAAGGCAGGCGGCCGGCGCGCCGCGATCGCAACCGCGGAGTAGGATTCATTCATGGCGAACGCATCCGGGCCTGGTGTGCGCATCGAGAAGGACGCGCTCGGCGAAGTGCACGTCCCGGCCGATCATCTGTGGGGCGCGCAGACGCAGCGCTCCATCGAGAACTTTCCGATCGGCGTCGAGCGCTTCCGCTGGGGACGACCGGTCATTCGCGCGTTCGGCGTGCTCAAGAAATCGGCTGCGCTTGCCAACGGCGAGCTCGGCGAGCTGTCGCCCGACAAGGTCGCGCTGATTGCGCGCGCGGCGCAGGAAGTGGTGAACGGTACGCTCGACGGCGAATTCCCGCTCGTCGTGTTCCAGACCGGCTCGGGCACGCAGTCGAACATGAACGCGAACGAGGTGATCGCCAATCGCGCGATCCAGCTCGCCGGCGGCGTCGTCGGATCGAAGAAGCCGATCCATCCGAACGATGACGTCAATCGCGGCCAGTCGTCGAACGACACGTTTCCGGCGGTGATGCACCTCGCGACCGTCTTCGAACTCGACCGCCGCCTGCTGCCGGCGCTCGAGCGCCTGCGCACGACGCTCGACGCGAAGGCGCATGCGTTCGCGGACGTCGTGATGATCGGCCGCACGCACCTGCAGGATGCGACGCCGGTGACGCTCGGGCAGATCGTTTCCGGTTGGGTCGCGCAGCTCGACGATGCGCGCACGATCATCGAATTCACGCGCAACGGCCTGATGCCGCTTGCGCTCGGCGGAACGGCCGTCGGCACCGGCCTCAACGCGCATCCGCAGTTCGGCGAGACGGTGGCGGCGGTCATCGCGCGCGAAACCGGCGTGCCCTTCGTTTCCGCGCCGAACAAGTTCGCGGCGCTTTCGGCGCACGACGCGATCATCAACGTCAGCGCCGCCCTGCGCACGCTGGCCGCGGCGCTGATGAAGATCGCCAACGACGTGCGCTGGCATGCGAGCGGGCCGCGTGCGGGCCTTGGCGAAATCACGATTCCCGACAACGAGCCCGGGTCGTCGATCATGCCGGGCAAGATCAACCCGACGCAATGCGAGGCGGTCACGATGGTCGCCGTGCGCGTTTATGGCAACGACGCGGCCGTCGCCTTCGCGGGCAGCCAGGGCAACTTCCAGCTCAATGTCTACAAGCCGGTGATGCTGCAGGGCACACTCGAATCGGTCGAGCTTCTCGCCGATGCGATCGATTCGTTCGACCAGCGCTGCGCGCAGGGAATCGAGCCGGCCATCGATCGCATCCGCGCAAACCTCGAGCGCTCGCTGATGCTCGTGACCGCGCTCAATCCCCACATCGGGTACGAGAACGCCGCGAAGATCGCCCTCGCCGCGCATCGCGACCAGTCGACGCTGCGGGAGGCGGCGTTGAAGCTCGGTCTTGTCAGCGGCGAGGACTTCGACCGCTGGGTCGACCCGGCCGCGATGACGCGCCCAGGGTAGACCGCTGCGCATCATTGCGCTGACGTTTGGCACCGAAGGCGACACGCGGCCGCTGGCCGCATGTTGCCGCGCAATGCTCGACGCGGGCCATGACGTGCTGCTGCTCGGCGAGCGATCGGGGCAGGCGTACGCCGACGCGTTGCGTGTGCCGTTCGTGGCACTCGCCGGCGACATGGCCGCCGAGTTGCGATCGGCGCCTGGCACGCTGCAACGTGGCGACGAGTTCAGGCACGTGGCGCGTGCGCTGGCCGCCATCGCGACGCGCCACACGGCAGAGTGGATGCGCGAAACGCTCGCACAGGCGAAGAATGCCGACGTGATCGTCTGCGCCGGGCTCGGCATCTACGTCGGCCTTTCGTGCGCCGAATGCCTGAACATCCCGGCGATCGCCGCGGGGCTGCAGCCAATGATGCCGACACGCGCTTTCGCGTCGCCGTTCCTGTCGCCTCGGCGGCTGCCGGGTTTCGTCAATCGGGCGAGCCATCGTCTCGTCCTGGCGATGATGTGGCGCGCGTTTCGCGATGCGATCAACGAGGCGCGCCGCGACGTCGCACATCAGCCGCCGCGGCGCCACGAGTGGCACGGCTATCCGATCCTGTTCGCGATCTCGCCAACGCTGGTGCCGCGTCCGCCCGATTGGCCCGCGCACGCTTACGTCACCGGCTACTGGTGGGCGCCGTCCACGGCGCCATTCGTGCCCGACCCCGCGCTCGAGCGCTTTCTCGCGGCCGGCGAAACGCCGCTGTACGTGGGCTTCGGCAGCATGGCCGGCTTCGATCGCGACCGGCTTCTCGCAGCCGTGCTGAGCGCGCTCGACGGGCGTCGAGCGCTCCTTCATGCGGGCTGGAGCGGATTCGGCGAAGGCCGCCTGCCTGGCCACGTGCAGCGGATCGGTCACGTGCCGCACGACTGGCTCTTTGCGCGCGTCGGCATCGTCGTCCATCACGGCGGCTCGGGAACCACGCATGCGGCGGCGCGTGCGGGTGTGCCTTCCGTCGTCGTGCCTTTCGCCGCCGACCAGTTCTTCTGGGCCGAGCGCTTGCATCGGATCGGCATCGCCCCGCAAGCGCTGGCTTATCGCGACGTGACGCCATCGCGGCTGCGCGAGCGGCTCGCACAGGCAGGCGACGGAGTCATGCGCGAGCGCGCGCTCGAGGTCGGCCGCACGATGTCCGCCGAGCACGGCGTCGCGAACGCGGTCGCACGCATCGACGCGCTGCTGTCGGACCGCTCGCCACGGGAGCGCGCGTGACCGGCGGCGTGCGCTTCCGCGGCAGTTGCTGTTCCGCGCGTGGCATCCGATAGCTCGCGGCGACCGGTCCGGTAGAATCGCGCCTCCCGCCAATGCAGACCCGTCCCTTCGACCTGCTCGTGATCGGCGGCGGCATCAACGGCGCCGGCATCGCGCGCGACGCCGCCGGGCGCGGCCTGTCGGTGGTGCTCGTCGAGAAAGACGATCTCGCGGCACACACGTCGTCGGCCAGCACGAAGCTGATCCACGGCGGGCTGCGCTATCTCGAGCATTACGAGTTTCGCCTCGTCGCCGAGGCGCTGGCCGAGCGCGAGGTGCTGCTGCACGTCGCGCCGCATATCATCGAGCCGCTGCTGTTCGTGCTGCCGCACGAGCCGCACCTGCGCCCGTCCTGGATGATCCGTGCGGGCCTTTTCCTGTACGACCGCCTTGGCGGGCGGATGACGCTGCCGAAGTCGTTCAGCGTTCGGCTCGCCGGCACGCGTTACGGTACGGGGCTCAAGCCGCGCTTTCGCAAAGGGTTCGTCTATGCCGACGCGCGCGTCGACGATGCGCGCCTCGTCGTGTGCAACGCGCTCGATGCGCGTGCGCGCGGCAGCGACATACGCGTGCGGACGAAGCTCGTCGCCGCCCGGCGCGACAACGGTCTTTGGCATGCGACGCTCGTCGATGACGCGGGTGCGCGATCGGACGTCACCGCGCGTGCGCTCGTCAATGCCGCCGGCCCGTGGGTGCGCGACGTGCTCGGCGAGCTCTCCGAGGTGCCGATCGCGGCCGGCGTGCGGCACGTGAAGGGCAGCCACATCGTCGTGCCGCGCATCCACGATGCGCCGCACGCCTACATCCTGCAGAATGCCGACAACCGCATCGTCTTCGTGATTCCATACCAGGACGCCTTTTCGCTCATCGGGACGACCGATGTGCCGGTCGAGCACTACGCGCATCCGGTGATAAGCGACGAGGAGACGTACTATCTGCTGACGCTCGCCAACACGTACGTCGAGCGGCCGCTCGCGGCGAGCGACATCGTCTGGTCGTACAGCGGCGTGCGTCCGCTCTACGACGACGGCACGAGCGATCCCTCGGCGATCACGCGCGATTACGTGCTGCAGCTCGATGCCGGCCGCGACGCGGCGAACGCACCCGTGCTGTCGATTTTCGGCGGCAAGATCACGACGTATCGCAAGCTCGCCGAAGCGGCGCTCGCCGAGCTGCGCCCGTTCTTTCCGGCGATGGGCCCATCGTGGACACACGCGGCGCCGCTGCCTGGCGGCGATCTGCCGGGCGGCGATCGCGACGCCTGGCTCGCCGAGCTGCGGCAACGCTACCCTGCCCTCCCGGCGGATCTGTTGCGCGCGCTCGCGCGCCGCCACGGCACCCGCGCGCTGGCGGTTCTCGCCGATACACGCTCGCCTGCCGACCTTGGCGAAGACTTCGGGGCAGAGCTTACCGAGCGCGAGATCCGTTATCTGCAGCGCGACGAATGGGCCGTGACCGCCGACGACGTGCTGTGGCGGCGCACCAAGTGCGGGCTCGCGATGACCGGCGCGGCGCGTGCCCGCGTGGCCGAGTTTCTCGGCCGATGAGCGCGGCAACCCTGCCGCGCCCGCTCGCGCAAATGCCGGTCGCGGTCCGGCGTGCGATCCGTTTCGTGCTGACCGACATCGACGACACGCTGACGACCGACGGGAAGCTGACGGTCGAGGCCTATGCGGCCCTTGCGCGCCTTTATGCGAGCGGCCGCGTCGTCGTTCCGGTGACTGGCCGGCCTGCCGGCTGGTGCGATCACATCGCGCGCATGTGGCCGGTGCATGCGGTGATCGGCGAGAACGGCGCGTTCTACATGCGCTTCGACGAAGCGCGCGGCAAGCTCGTGCGCCGGTTCGTGGCGAGCGACGACGAGCGCGAACGGATGCGCGAACGCATCGGCGCCATCGGCGCGCGCATCGTCGCGGCCGTGCCGGGCAGCGCGCTGGCGTCGGACCAGCATTATCGCGAGACCGATCTCGCGATCGATTATCGCGAGGACGTCGCACCGCTTTCCGTGGTCGACGTCGACCGCATCGTTGCGCTGATGCAGGCCGAGGGCATGACGGCGAAGGTCAGCTCGATCCACGTCAACGGCTGGTTCGGCGATTACGACAAGCTCGCGATGACGAAGACGTTGATGCGCGAAGTGTTCGCGCTCGATCTCGATGCCGCGCGCGACGCCTGCGTGTTCGCCGGCGATTCGCCGAACGATGCGCCGATGTTCGCGTTCTTCCCGAACGCCGTCGGCGTCGCCAACGTGCGGCCATTCCTCGACCGCATCGCGACGCCGCCGACGTGGATCACAGCGCGCGCAGCAGGTGCCGGATTCGCGGAGCTCGCCGATCTGCTGCTGGCGAACGACTGACGCTGGCGCCCTTCACACGTGCGCGCCGTACCCGCCGGTAACGAGACCGGTCAGTGCGGCGACGGCGATGTTGAGCACGATGGCGCACAGCACCACGACGACCGTGTAGCCGAGCGCCTTGTCCTCGGGCGTGCGCATCAGCACGGGCAATCCCAGGTACATGAGGTACAAGCCGTAGAGCCCGATCACGCCCGCGACGAAGCCGAGTGCGGGCACGATCGTCAGGATCGTCGCCAGCCACGCGGGCGTGAAGCTGTACGCCGTCACCTTCAGCGCGCCAAGCGCATCCTTCCGGCCGCCGAACGTCGGTGCGAGCGCATCGACGATCATCGCGACCACGAAGACCGCAACGAACGTCAGCACGAAGTGCAGGATCGCGCCGCCGAGCGCCGCGCCGAGGCCGAGACGCACCGTGCCGAGCAGCGGAATCGGAATGCCGATGAGCACGCCGCCGATCAGCGACGCCAGCACGCCGACGCCGACGAGCGGTGCGACGTAGCGCAGATAGATGTCCTGTGCGGTCGTCGCCTCGCCGGCGATCACTGGCCACTCGGTGCGCGGCGTCAGCAGGATGGCCTTGGCGCGCTCGATGATGCGGTTGGCGAGCGTGCGCGCACCGGCATGCGCACTCGGACCCCCTGCATACGCCGGCGGCGCCAGGACCGCATTCACGTCGGGAGACGCGGCGGGCGCCGCCGGGTCTGCGGTCTTCGCCGCGCTCGACGTACCGCAATTGCCGCATATCGTCGCGCCTTCCGGAACTGCCTGCCCGCATGTCGCGCAAAACATCGCGTTCCTCCCGTGTCGGCTGCCGTCTGGCGGTCGGATTGTGCAACACCTGCCTGGTCCCGACAACGCGTACGGTCGCTTTGAGTCACGCGACGTCGGTGCAGTAGCGGCATGGGGCGCGCGGCGCGCCGACAGCGGCGCTTCGCCGAGACCGCGGTGCGGAACAGAAGAAGTGGGCGCACGCTTACGTGACAACGGCCTATCAAGGCGACGATCCGGCAATCCCCCGGCGCCCTCCGACTCAGCCTCTCGTCGGATCACTGCGAGGTTCACGCCACATGCGGAATGGTATTTGCCTTATGCGACTCCCGGCCGGCGCGATCCATTGCCTGGGCAGCACGTGCCGGCCATGAACAGGAGGCAACGCAACCATGATCCGCTACGGCTTCACGATCCGCACCCGGATGGGACAGCGGATCGACAACGTTTCGATCATCGCCGGATCGCAGCGCGACGCGGAGCGTCGCCTGCGCCAGATGTACGTCCAGTGCGAGATCGTCGAGTGCCGCGAGCGCTCGATCCCCCGGCGCTTCGAGGCCGCGAACTTCGCCAACATGATCGACCTGATGTCGATCAGTCCGCCGACGATCCAGCACCACGGCTGACGCCCGCCGCTGCGTACGCAGGGCTCGCCGCGAAGGGCGCAGCGAAGGGCAAGCGTCGCAATCGCACATCGTCCGCCGCGCATGACGGTCGGCGGGAAGCACTGGCGTATCATCGCCGTCGTCCCGCGCATTTCTTCCGTTCGATGGCTTCCCCGCTCGACGTCGTCATCCTCGCCGCCGGTCAAGGCAAGCGAATGCATTCGGCATTGCCGAAGGTACTGCACTGCCTTGCCGGAACGCCGCTCGCTGCGTACGTCCTGACCGCTGCTCGCGCGCTGTCGCCGCGCGCGATCGCGGTCGTCGTCGGCCATGAGGCCGACACCGTCGAGCGCGCGCTGGCGGCGCCCGACGTCATCTTCGTGCGCCAGGATCCGCCGCGCGGCACGGGCGATGCCGCACGGCTTGCGCTCGATGCGTTGCCGCCCGACGGCGTGACGCTCGTCGGCCTCGGCGACGTGCCGCTCGTCCCGTCGGAAGCCCTTGCGAGCGTCGCCGAAATCGCGCAGGCGAGCCGCGTCGGCCTGCTGACGGCGCGCGTGCGCAATCCGTTCGGTCTCGGACGCATCGTTCGCGGCCCCGCTGGCGACGTGCAGGCGATCGTCGAGGAGCGCGATGCCGCACCCGAGGAGCGCGCGGTCAACGAGATCAACACCGGATTCATCGCGGCACCGACGTCGCTGTTGAAGCTCTGGCTGTCGCGGCTGTCGCCGCACAACGCCCAGGGCGAGTTCTATCTCACCGACATCGTCGCGATGGCGGTCGCCGAGGGCGTAGGCGTCGAGGCCCACGTCGTCAACGACGAAGTGTCGGTCCTCGGCGTCAACGATCGCGCGCAACTCGCGAAGCTCGAGCGCATCCTGCAGCGGCGCAAGGCCACCACGCTGATGCTCGCCGGGACGACGATCGTCGACCCCGACCGCATCGACATCCGCGGCGATCTCCAATGCGGCCGCGACGTGACGATCGACGTCGGTTGCGTCTTCGAGGGAAGCGTGCGTCTCGGCGAGCGCGCGCATGTCGGCCCGTATTGCGTGCTGCGCGACTGCGCGGTCGGCGACGACACGCGCGTCGACGCGTTCTGCCACGTCGATTCGGCGACGATCGGCCGGCATTGCCGCATCGGACCCTACGCGCGACTGCGTCCCGGCACGGAGCTTGCTGAAGACGTGCACATCGGAAACTTCGTCGAAGTGAAGGCGAGCACGCTCGGCGCCGGCTCCAAGGCGAATCATCTGGCGTATGTCGGCGACGCGGTCCTCGGCAGCCGCGTCAATTACGGCGCCGGCTCGATCACCGCGAATTACGACGGCGCGAACAAGCATCGGTCGATCATCGGCGACGACGTGCATGTGGGGTCCAATTGCGTGCTCGTGGCGCCGATCACGATCGGCGCCGGGGCAACGATCGGCGGCGGCAGCACCGTCGTGAAGGAGGCGCCGGCCGGACAACTCACGCTCGCGCGCGCCGCGCAGGTTTCGAATCCGCGCTGGAAGCGGCCGCGGAAGAAGGGGTGACCTGATCATGTGCGGGATTGTCGGCGCCACGTCCGATCGCAACATCGTGCCGATCCTGATCGAAGGAATCCGGCGCCTCGAGTACCGCGGTTACGATTCGACCGGGCTTGCCGTGGTGAACGGCGGCGCCAACCCGATCCTCGAGCGGCTCGTTTCAACGGCACGGGTGGCCGACCTCGCCGCACAGGCCGATGCGCTGCATCTCAAGGCCACGACGGGCATCTCGCACACGCGCTGGGCCACGCACGGCGCGCCGACGTCCGACAATGCGCATCCGCATCTGTCCTGCGGCGAAATCGCCGTCGTCCACAACGGCATCATCGAGAATTACGAAGCGCTGCGCGAGAAGCTGAAGTCGCGCGGCTACGTGTTCCGGACACAGACCGACACGGAAGTGATCGCTCACCTCGTGCATGCGTATTGGCACGCCGAGGGCGGCGGCGATCTGCTCGAGGCCGTCCGGCAGGCGATCGCCGAGTTCAAGGGCGCCTACGCGATCGCCGTGATCTCCACGCGCGAGCGCGGCCGTCTGATCGGCGCGCGGCAGGGCAGCCCGCTCCTCGTGGGCGTCGGTGAGCAGGATCACTTCCTCGCGTCCGACGCGTCGGCGCTGATGCAGGTGACGCGCCGTGTCGCGTATCTCGAGGAGGGCGACGTCGCCGACGTGCGGCGCGAAACGTACGCCATCTTCGATGCGGCAGGAGCGCGCGTGACGCGCGCCGTCGTCGAAGTCCAGGGAAGCGGTGACGCGGTCGAGCTCGGCCCGTACCGTCACTACATGCAGAAGGAGATCTTCGAGCAGCCGCGCGCGGTGGCCGATACGCTCGACGGCATCACGTCGATCGGTCCGGCTCTCTTCGGCACGAAGGCCGATGCGATCCTGCGCGACGTCGACTCCGTGCTGATCCTCGCGTGCGGCACCAGCTACTACTCGAGCCTCGTCGCCAAACAATGGATCGAGACGCTCGCGAGGATGCCGTGCACGGTCGAAATCGCCAGCGAATATCGCTATCGCGACAGCGTTCCGCACGACAAGTCGCTTGTCGTCGTCGTGTCGCAATCCGGCGAGACGGCCGATACGCTCGCAGCGCTCGGACACGCGCGGGCACTCGGCCACCGGCATACGCTTGCGATCTGCAACGTCGCGACGAGCTCGATGGTGCGCCAGGCCGAGCTCGTGTTCCTGACGCGCGCCGGCGCCGAGATCGGCGTCGCGTCGACCAAGGCATTCACCACCCAGCTCACCGCGCAGTTCCTGCTTGCGCTGACGCTCGCCAAGCTCCGCGGACTACTGGGCGGCGCCGACGAAGCGCGATACCTCGACGAGCTGCGGCACATTCCGGCGGCCATCCGCGGCGCGCTCGCGCTCGAGCCGCACCTGATCGGCTGGGCCCAGCATTTCGCGAAGAAGCAGCACGCGCTGTTCCTGGGACGCGGGCTGCACTACCCGATCGCGCTCGAAGGCGCGCTGAAGCTCAAGGAAATCTCGTACATCCACGCCGAGGCGTATCCGGCGGGCGAGTTGAAGCACGGCCCGCTCGCGCTGGTCGACGCGCAGATGCCTGTCGTCGCGATTGCGCCGAACGATGCGCTGCTCGAAAAGCTGAAGTCGAACCTGCAGGAGGTGCGCGCTCGCGGCGGCGAGCTTTACGTCGTCGCCGACCTCGACAGCCACCTCAGCGTGAGCGACGGCATACACCTGATCCGCGTCGCCGAGCATCGCGGACTGTTGTCGCCGATCGTGCACGTCGTGCCGCTGCAGCTACTCGCGTATCACACCGCGGTGCTGCGGGGCACCGACGTCGACAAGCCGCGCAATCTCGCGAAATCGGTGACCGTCGAGTAGCGGGCGCTCGCCGTCCGCAATCACCAGGAAACTTCATGACAGAAAGCAGCACGGGAGCACCGGCCGTCACGATTACCGACAGCGCCGCACGCGTGGCGCTCGATCTGGCGTTGCGCATCACGCAGGACTCGCGGTTGCGCCCGGAGCAGCGCGACGAAAAGTACTGGATCGCGCTGTACCTGAAGTGCCACCGCGCAGCGCACGGCGAGGGCTGATCCCGGCCGCGGCCGGTCTTACGGCCCGCCGCCGAACAGCGCGTTGAGCTCGGCGCCGGACGCGGCGTCGGCGAACCCATCGAAGCGGCCGTGCTCGGCGATCGCTTTCGCCGTACGCATGAAGCCGCCCCACGCGCTGCGTGCGAGCGCACCCCCCACACTGATGCGCCGAACGCCGAGTGCCGCGACGTCGTCGACGCGCATGTCGCTCGCCCAGCCGATCAGCAGGTTGACGGGCTTCGGCGCAACGGCATCGACGACCGCGCGAATGTGTTCCGGCGTGCGGAGGCCCGGCGCGTACAGGCAGTCGGCGCCGGCGTTCGCGTACGCCTTGAGGCGCGCGATCGTCTCGGCGAGATCGGGACGGCCGACGAGGAAGCATTCGGCGCGTCCGACGAGCAGCGTATCGCCACCCGCGGCGTCGATCGCGCGGCGCGCCGCACGCACGCGCTCCACCGCCACGTCGACGGCGTAGAGCGGTGCGCCTTCGTCGCCGGTGGAATCCTCGATCGACAGACCCGCAACGCCGGTTTCCACGGCGAGGCGCACGCTTTCCCTGACGCCGGCAGCGTCGCGGGCGAAGCCGCTTTCGAAATCGGCGTTGATCGGCAGGTCGGTCGCGCCGACGATTTCGCTCAAGTGTGCGAGCACCATGTCGCGCGTGACGTGATTGTCGGCGCGCGCTCGTGACCACGCGAAACCCGAGCTGGTCGTCGCAAGCGCCTTGAAGCCGAGGCTTTGCAGGTAGCGCGCACTGCCAAGGTCCCACGGATTGGGGATGACGAAGCAGCCGCTGGCATGCAACTGATGGAACGTGCGCCGCTTGTCGGCGATGCTGGCGGGATGAGACGTCATTGGCGAGTTCTCGAAGCGTCGGATGGGAGGGACGCGATTCGATTCTACCGCTGCCACTTGCGATCGGCCGATGCAGGTAGGCGTCGGCGCGGGCGATCGCCGAAACATCAAACGAAAGGGGCGGAGATTGCTCCGCCCCTCGCGTCGCGACGAACGTTGCCGCTTACCGGCTGCTGCCGCCCCGGTTGCTGCCGCTGCTGCCCATGTTCGAGGTGCCACTGCTGCCCATGCCAGAGCCGCTGCTGCCGAGACTGCTGCTGCGGCTTGCGTGGCTGCTGCCCTGCTGCCCACGCGAAGTGCCCGACTGGCCCTGCTGGCCCGACGAGCCGCTCATCTGGCTCTGCTGCCCGGAGGGCCGGTTCATCTGGCTGTTGAGCTGGCCGGCTCTGCTTCCTTGCCCCGGTTGCCCCTGTTGCAGGCATTGCGCAAGCAGCTGCTGCCCGCGCTGCGCGCACCGTTCGAACTCGCGGCCGGTATCGCGGAAGAATTGCGCGATTTCCTGCTGCCCGCTCTGCTCGGCATCCTGTGCGTATTGCTCGTAGGTCTGGCATCCCTGCAGCGTGTGATACATGACGCTGATCAGGTTGTAAGTCGTGTCGGGTGTTTGTCCGATCATGCCTTGTTGCGTGCCGCCGCTCGTCGAAGCGCGCGTTCCGCTCATCGAGCCCGCCGTTCCCGATTGTGTCGTTGCCATGTGCGTAACTCCTTCCGTAATGCCCGCTAGGTAATCGAAGGCACGAAAAAAAACAAGCCCCGCGCTGGCATGAACGAGCGCCGCCGTGCCGTCGGGTCGGACCGTGCGCGCGCGGTGGAGTTTCGCCGATGTGCAGCGCGTGATGCAGTCGCTTCGTGGTGGAAGCGAATTGTTGCGCGCTTCAACACGTTCGCGCGCATGCACGTTGGCCCGTTGATGGCGCGCTTCGCATCACGTCGAACACGCGATTCGCGGTACACGTGCGTCGGTCAGGCAATTCGCGCTACGCGTCGGGTCGAATGCGCGATGCGCGGGCACCGACGATTCGCGGCGACGCGCGCTCGCCGGGATTGAACCTGCACGCGACATCGAGGTCCGGATGATGTCCAAGGTCAATACGACGAGGGCGTCGATGGCACCGGCCCCCGGGACGCAAAGTTGGCGCAATGCAGGCAAGCCGGCCGCAGCGCGGATCCGACTCGTCCCACGCCCCGCGCCGTGCGCTCGGTACGCGAGCGGGGACAGGGTCATTTTATGGACATCGGCCGGCGCCGTGATTCGGCGGAGCTGCATCGGCCACGCATGGAGACGCGCATGAACCACTTGATGAATCGATTCTCGCCTGGCGCCACCACCCAGATCCGCATGGATCACACGCACGCGCTGACGACGTTCCACAAGTACCACATCGACACGTCGCCCGGCAGGAAGCGGGCGATCGTCGAAACGCTGTCGCTCGCACTCGACATCCATGCGACACTGGAAGAGGAAATCTTCTACCCCGCAATGCGCAGCATCGACCCCGACCTCGTCGACAGGAGCATTCCCGAACACGGCGAGATGAAGCGGCTGATCGACGAGCTGCACCAGCTGCGGCCCGAAGATCGCAGCTACGACACCACGGTGATGGAGCTCATGCGCGACGTCATCCGGCACGTCGCGGACGAGGAAACCAAGCTCCTTCCCGATGCCGAGCGCGTGCTCGGCGAGCAGCGGCTCTCCGAGCTCGGCGCGCAGATGACGCGCCGACGCATGCAACTGTCAGCGCCGCACGCCGGCGCAATCGCCGTCAACACCGTGCGCTCGTACCCGGCCGCGGCGCTCGCGTTCACCGGAATGCTGGCGCTCGGCGGCGTTCTCGCGGCGCGCGCATTCACCCGCCCGGCGACGTTGCGTACGCTCGCGCGGCCGGCGCGCTGGCGGGCACTGACCGCGTCATAGACGCAACCGGTCGATCCTCGGGACCGCCCGCCGCGTAATCCGGCGGGCGGTTGCGGGATCAAGAGCGGTCATCGGCGGGACCGCGCGGCGTCTGCGCTCCCGGATCCTTCGCTTCGTCGACGCTGATCCCCGGCGGCAAGCCGGTATCGATGATGTGGCGAACATCGCCGCCGCGTTCCTTCGGCTTGCGCGCGGGCTCGTCCTTCTTCGGCGGCACGCGCGGCGCCGATCGATCGTTGTCGTTCATGATCGGAGAACCTCCTCGACGATCAAGGTGCCATGCACAGCGCAGCGGCGCCGTCGGCCACGCGCGTGCATCGCTGTCCGCGCACCGCCTACGGGACGCGGAGCGCGAGTTCAACCGGCGGAAAAACCGCCATCGACGAAGATCGTCTGCCCGGTGACGTAATCGGACGCGCGGCTTGCCAGGTAGAGCGCGGTTCCAGCGAGATCGCCGAGCTCGCCGTTGCGCCCGATGAACGTGCGCGCTGCGTTCGCCTGCCACCGTGCGGGATCGGACGCAACGGCTGCCGTGAGCGGTGTCGCGAAAAATCCCGGCGCTATCGCGTTGGCGTTGACGCCCCGGCCCGACCACGCTTCCGCCTGCGCCCGCGTGAGCTGCATCAAGCCGCCCTTCGACGCGCCGTACGCGCCGCTGTTCGCGAACGCGCGCACCGACTGCAGCGACGCGATGTTGATGATACGGCCCCAGCCGCGCTCGATCATCGCCGGCACGAGTCGCTGCGACAGGAAGAACGGGGCGTCGAGGTTGAGCCGGATCGTGCGGTCCCAGTCGTCGGCGGTGAGCTCGAGCATCGGCTTGCGGATGTTGATCCCCGCACAGTTCACGACGATGTCCGGGGGACCGAACGCACGGGGCGCCGCATCGGCGCAGGCGGTGAGCGCGGCGCGATCGCCGAGGTCGCACGGCAGGAGGTCCGCCTCGCCGCCGCTCCTCCTGATCGCGTCGTGCGTTGCTTCAAGCTCCGATTCGCGCCGGGCGACGAGCACGACGCGCGCACCCGCATCGGCAAGCGTCATTGCGATCGTGCGCCCGATGCCGGAGCTTGCGCCGGTGACGAGCGCGACGAGTCCGTCGAGCGAGAACAGGTTTCGCGTTCCCCGCACGCTTTGCGCGGCGGTTGCGTTGTCTTCGCTGCCCGGCGCTTCATTGCCATTCGTCATGGAATACTCCCGTTGCGTGCACCGGCGTGCGCCGGTCGATGTGCGCTTCTTGCCGCGCCGCCGAAGCGATCGGCAGAAAACGGCCGGATATCGAGAAACGGTGTGCGCCCCGCGATGAGGTCCGCGATGATCTCGCCGGTGGGTGCTGCCGCCGTCAATCCGACATGGCCGTGTCCGAACGCGAGCCACGCATTCGACGTGCGCACGGCACGGCCGATCACGGGCAGCGAATCGGGCAGCGACGGCCGATGGCCCATCCAGCGCGACACGGCCGTGCCGTCGAGCCCGGGCAGCAGCCGGCGCGCGTGGCCGAGCAGCGCATCGGCACGCGCGTAGTTCGGCGGTGCATCGAGGCCTGCGAGCTCGACGGTGCCTGCAATACGCAGCCCGTCCTCCATCGGCGTCACGAAATACTTGCGCTCGCCCGAGGCGACCGGCGCACGCGGAAGCACGCTCGGCGAAGCCACCATCAGGTGATAGCCGCGCTCGGTTTCGAGCGGAACGGCGCTGCCGAGCTGCGCCGATAACGCCT
>Ga0207667_10000782_pt1 | contig 41261 bp, 26 predicted proteins | sample KBSCornC52_FD_184301 | JGI IMG/M metagenome (GOLD analysis project Ga0207667, IMG submission 184301) | Corn rhizosphere microbial communities from Kellogg Biological Station, Michigan, USA - KBS Corn C5-2 (SPAdes) (version 2) | ecosystem: Host-associated > Plants > Roots > Rhizosphere > Soil ...
GAACGGCGGAGTTCCTATTCGCTGCTGCATACTGTGCTCCTTAATCAGCTTCAATCGCGACTTCTTCTGTTGTGCGCGGGAGTTTTGATATCTGGTATTGCTCACGCCGGTTGGGCAACTGCTCTGAGTATTCTGTTGCTCTGCTGCGGCGAATTGATGGGGCGATATCTTTTTTTTGTCAGCGTGGTTCCCACCAACATGGCCACCGATTATCTTTCCGTGGAGGCTGCATGACTTTGCTGCAGTGGTTAAAACTTAAGAGCGGAGTTGATAACGGCTCAGCGAAATACAGCTACGGCGACGATCCTGTCCTCGGCTTTACTTCAAACCGCAAGCACTCCGAGCGATGGGTGAACAGTACATGTGGATACTGCTCTGTCGGATGCGGGATGCAATTGGGAGTGCGCGATGGAAAGGTCGTTACTGTACGCGGCAATCCGGATCATCCGGTGAATCTGGGCAAGCTTTGCCCCAAGGGCTTGGCCGAACATTACGCAATTGATGCCGAGGGCCGAGCAAAATATCCGCTGCTGCGGAAAGATGGTCAACTCACACGCATTGGCTGGAACGAAGCCATCGATACACTCGTTAAGCGGTTTCGGAAAGTTCAAGAAAAATATGGCCCCGAATCGCTCGGGATCATCAGCACCGGTCAATTGGTGACCGAAGAGTTCTACGCGCTTGGAAAGCTTGTCCAGCTTGGCTTCGGCACATCCAATTACGACGGAAATACAACACTCTGCATGGCTGCGGCGGTCGCAGGTTACAAGCGCTCCTTCGGAAGCGACGGTCCTCCCGGCGCCTATGAAGATCTTGAAAAAGCGGACGTCATTCTGCTCATTGGCGCTAACGTTGCGGAAAACCATCCGATTCTTTGCGCAAGGCTGGAGGCCAACGCGACCAGGACGTTGATTGTGGCTGACCCGCGCGTCACCAAGACGGCAATGATGGCGGACATCTATCTGCCTTTGAAGCCGCGATCAGATCTGGCGCTCATCAATGCGATGTTGCGAGTCGTGATCTATGAGGACCTTTACGACAAGGAATATGTCGAGCGACATACAACCGGCTTCGCGGAACTTCGCGCCTCTGTTGAACGCTACACGCTGGAGTATGCCTCGGAGATTACAGGCTTATCGACCGATCTGATTCATGAAATTGCTTTGCTCTATGGCAATGCAAAGACCGCGTTCATAGGTTGGACCATGGGCGTTAATCACAGCACAAAAGGGACCGAGACGGTCAATGCCATCAACAACCTTGCACTCGTCACAGGAAATATTGGACGGACCGGAGCTTCTCCTTTTTCCATTACCGGGCAGTGCAATGCAATGGGGACGCGTGAAGCTGGCTTTTCTTCAGGGCTTCCGGGTTATCGGAAATTTGAATCTGAAAAGGATCGCGAGGAACTTGCAGGCCTGTGGAATTTGCCCTTCGATCGCATTCCCACTAAACGCGGCCTTGCATACCCCGACATCATCGAAGCTGCTGTTTCCAAAAAGATCCGGGCGCTATGGATCATTGGCACCAACCCTCTGGTCTCCTTTCCAAACATTGATGTGCTTAAACACGGTCTTGCAAATTTGGATCTCCTGGTAGTGCAGGATGGCTTTCATCCCACTCCGACAACGGAGCTTGCGGATTTGTTGCTGCCGGCAGCGATATGGGGTGAAAAGGAAGGAACGTATACAAACTCCGAACGGCGCGTGAGCAAAGTTAATGCCGCAGTCAGTCCGCCGGGAGAAGCGCGAAGCGATTTCGATATCTTTCTTGCTGTTGCAGAAAAGCTGGGCTGCCGCGAAGAACTCTTTGCTGGCTGGACGAGCCCTGTGGATGCGTTTGACGAATGGCGTCGGGTGACGGCGGGGCGTTTGTGCGATTACTCGGGCATAACCTATGCCGCACTGGAAGAACACGGCGGAATTCAGTGGCCCTTTCCGGATAGCGTCTCCACGACGCCAGAAGTTGCGCGCCGGCTCTATAGCGATGGTCAATTTCAGACCGAAGACGGACGCGCGCGGCTGCTGCCTACGCAATGGGCGCCGTTTCCTGAGCAACCGCACCCAGAGTTTCCACTGATCCTCAATACGGGCCGTACCGTTGAGCACTGGCATACGCGCACGAAAACCGGAGGCATCTCCATCCTTCAGCGGATGTCTCCGCGCGCATGGCTGGAGATGAATTCGGTAGATGCTCGAAAGCTGGGGCTAAGAGCGCATGATCGCGTCGATGTAATTTCTGCGCGCGGACGGGTAAAAGAAGTCGAGTTGCGCGTTACGGAAATCGTCGCGCCGGGACAGATATTTCTTCCATTTCATTTCGTTGAAAGCAATGCAAATCAGATTACGCAGAGTGCATTTGATCCAATCTCGCGCGAACCAAACTACAAACAGTGCGCCGTTCGGGTTGAAAAATCATCGCCTGTGCATACGTAAGCCGACCTTGTCTTCCCTTGGAGGATCACAGATGAAAAAGAAATCGTTTATGGCCAGCGGCCACTTACCAACGCTCCTATCCGCCTTTCTCTATTTCGACGTCAGCTTCATGGTATGGATACTCTTTGGGCCAATGACGCCATTCATTGCCGAACAGATTCATCTTTCGGCAACGGAGAAAGGGTTGCTGACGGCGATTCCGCTGCTGGGCGGATCGATGTTCCGGCCCGTTCTGGCGCTTCTCGCAGATAGAGTAGGCGGCCGCCGGGCGGGTCTCATCGGGTTGACGTTGACGCTTGTGCCGCTGATTCTCGGATGGCATTTCGCTACGAGCCTGTGGCAGTTCTATGTGATCGGCTTTCTATTGGGAATTGCGGGTGCGAGCTTTGCCGTAGCTCTTCCGCTGGCGGGTCGATGGTACCCCGCCGAACATCAGGGGCTGGCGATGGGGATCGCCGGAGCGGGCAACTCGGGGACACTCATCATCACATTCTTTGGCCCTCGTCTCGCCCAGCATTACGGCTGGCATGTTGTGTTCGGTCTTGCGGCGCTGCCCGTTTTGCTTGTGCTTACAATCTTTTTCTTCGCAGCTAAAAACAGTTCGACCATGTCTGCACCCCGGCCTTGGAGCAAGTACGCTGACCTGCTCGCACAGGGCGACACATGGCGTCTCTGTTTTCTCTATAGTCTGACCTTCGGCGGATTCCTGGGGCTGGCCAGCTTTCTTACAGTGTTCTTCCACGATCAGTATCATTTGACGAAAGTTCAGGCCGGAGATTACACGACGCTCGTAGTGCTTTCTGGAAGCTTTCTGCGGCCCATCGGAGGATGGCTCTCGGACAAGGTGGGTGGCTACCGTTTGTTGCTCGGACTTTATGCCGGCATTGCTGCAGCGGTAATGCTCCTCAGCACTCTCCCGCCGCTCGCTGTCGCGGTTCCGGTGCTCTTTTTGACCATGGGCATGCTTGGTATGGGCAATGGCGCTGTATTCCAAATTGCGCCGCAACGATTCTTCTCTGAAATCGAACTGATCACCGGCATTGTTGGCGCAGCCGGCGGCTTGGGCGGTTTCTTTCTTCCGTCTTTGTTTGGCGCGCTCAAGGACATGTCAGGAACCTATGGAACTGGCCTGTTGTGCTTTTCGTTGCTGATTGGAGCGGGCGTTCTGTTCATGCTCGAATTCGGAGTGAAGTGGCGCAACACCTGGACCCCTGCAGCATTGAACCGCACGCAGGTCTTCAGTTATCGAAGCTCCCGGAAGTCCGGCATTCCACAGAATTCGCTCGCCGCCGAAATGGATGCGGTCGGCGAATAGATCGCCTTCCGTGCTCATTCGGAAGCATATAGTCCGGCATCCTAAACAAGACAAAGAACGATATGTCGTGATACGATATATCTGTGAATGTACAGAATTTTGAAACGGAATCCGATTCGCTGCTAAGAACGCTGGCGCAGTTTCGCTATGAGGTGCGCTCTTTTTTGCACTTTAGCGAATCCGCGGCGCTGAAAACCGGAGTGCACCCACAACAACACCAACTTCTTCTGCAGGTGGCGGGTGCACCGGAAGCAGCGGTGGTAACCATCGCCTACGCTGCCGAACGCCTCGGATTGAAACACAACAGCACAGTTGAACTTGTGGATCGGTCCGAACACGAAGGGCTGTTGGCCCGGACAGTGGATCCGGATGATAAGCGCCGCGCGATTTTGCGCATAACGCGCAAAGGCAGGCAACTTCTAGCGCGACTCTCAGGTGATCATGCGCGCGAGTTGAGGGAGTTGGCACCGCGTCTGGTGCTGTCATTGGAAAAGATCAGTGCCCATTTGCCGGACAACGGACGAGAGGTGGCTCAATGAAATCCCGGCCATCTGCACTGCGGGATTTCACCGTAGACGGCCGTGTGTGGCTGCTCACCGGAGTGTCAATCGTAATCGGCTCAGGCGCCGCAATTCTTGCGGTAGTACTCTTACGAGCGATCGCATTTGCGACAAATCTCTTTTACTATCACCGATTGAGCCTGGCTGCGGTTGGACCTGCCGGCTCAACTCTTCCGCGAGCCGCCATGATGATTGTTCCCGTGATCGGCGGAGTTCTCGTTGGCCTGATCGCGCATTATGGTTCTGACAAAATCCGCGGGCATGGAATCCCTGAGGCGATTGAGGCGATCCTGCTGCATGGTGCGCGCGTTGACCCGAAAGTGGCTGTCCTAAAGCCCCTTTCTGCCGCAATTGCAATTGGATCAGGAGGACCTTTCGGCGCAGAAGGGCCAATCATCATGACAGGGGGCGCCTTCGGCTCGTTGATCGCGCAATGGCTCCACCTGAGCGACGCGGAGCGGACAACATTGCTGGTAGCGGGTGCCGCGGCTGGTATGTCGGCAACTTTCGCGGCGCCGATCGCGGCCATTCTGCTGGCGGTGGAATTGCTGCTGTTTGAGTGGCGTCCACGTTCTTTGGTTCCGGTAGCCGTCGCCAGCGTCACGGCTGGGGCTCTGCGCACTGTATGGCTCGGTGCGGGACCAATCTTCCCGGTCGAATTGCACGCTTCAATGCCTTCCACCGCGGCGCTCTTGCTCGCTGCCCCGCTCGGAATCCTTGTCGGCCTCGCATCGGCGGGATTAAGCCGCCTTATGTACGCATTTGAGGATGGATTTGAGCACATCGGCGGACGACTTGGCGTGCACTGGATGTGGTGGCCGGCAATCGGGGGAATCGGTATCGGCATTGGCGGGTTCTTTTTCCCGCGTGGTTTAGGAGTAGGTTACGACAACATTGCGGAACTTCTGCGCGGGAATGCTCCCATAGGATTACTGATCGGTTTGATTGCTGCGAAATCGTTGATGTGGGCTTTTTCGCTGAGTTCCGGGACCTCAGGCGGCGTGCTTGCACCATTATTGATGATCGGTGCAGCGCTGGGGGAATCGATCGCCCGCCTCGCAAATCTGCCAATCGAAGCGCAAGCACTGTGGGCTCTAATGGGAATGGGAGCAATGCTTTCGGGTGCTCTGGGCGTACCGTTGACGGCGATTCTATTCTCTCTTGAATTGACTCATGCGCTGCCAGCGCTGCTGCCACTCGCGCTTGCTTGCATTGCATCCTACATGCTGACGACCTTGCTAATGCCGCGATCGATTCTAACCGAGAAGCTCAGCCGCCGGGGCTATCACCTGTCGCGTGAGTATGGTGTCGATCCGCTTGAATTAGTGAGCGTTGCAGAAGTAATGACAGAACTGCCATTTTCGGCAGTTAACGGCATGGAACCACTGCCCGAAGTACTTGCATACGCCGATGAGACCTGCCGCGCAGTTGCCGAAGAAATGGCAACTTCGGGCGCAACCAGCATGTATGTAGTGGATCGAGAAACCGGAATCGTTCGCGGCACCATCAGTGCGCACGAATTGCTCATAGGACGGAGACGGGCCGTGGCACGAGAGTTGGAACGGAGCAGGTCATTTCAAATTCAATGAAGATGACGGCGGGTGGAACTTGGCGATAATTCCTTTCGCGTTCTCCTTCCGGGACACTCGGCAGGTTCCGCTCGCATCTATTTAATGGGTGCGACCCGAATCCGTTAAGCAGATCATTTCGGCAATAACTACCTTGGGCGGCATCGCGGATGACCAAGCCAAATGCATGCTGGTGTTTGCACACCCTGACGATGAAGTAATCGCGGCGGGTGCTCGTCTGCGCGCATTCAGGAATGCCCATTTCATCTATGTCACTGATGGCGCTCCGCGCGATGAACGTGACAGCCGAAGCAAGGGGTTCCGCACACTCGATGCGTACCGGCAGGCTCGTTTCCATGAGCTGAATCGCGCTTTTCGGCTTGCGGGAATTCAGAGTTCACAACAACAATGCCTCGGGTATTCCGACCAGGAGTCGGCATACAAGCTCCCAGAGTTGACCGAAACGATCGCGAACCTGATCCGGGCGCATCGCGTCCAAGTTGTACTTACGCACCCATACGAGGGTGGTCACCCGGATCATGATGCGGCGGCTTTCGCAGTGCATGCTGCGGCGCGGCTTTTAGAAGAACCGCCACTTATTGTTGAAGCGCCGTTTTATCACCAGGGTCCCCACGGAATCGAAACCGGTAAATTTCTTCGAAGTTCCGAAACTGAGGAAGTGGTTTATACACTTTCGGACGCGGAGCGTGCACACAAACGAGCCCTGCTGGACTGCTTCACCACTCAAAGAGAAACGCTGCGCTACTTCTCAACGCAAATGGAGCGATACCGCTCAAGCCCGCAATATGTCTTCACGGAACCGCCTCACCCCGGCAGCGTTTTCTATGACCGTTTTAGCTGGGGAATCACCTCAGATCAATTCTGTCGAATGGCAAGCGAATCTGAAAAGAAGTTGACCTTCGTGAGGCCGGTTCGATGCTCACAGTAATGACGGTGGCATATCCGTTTGCCTCTGTAAGTAACGATACTGTTGGTGGTGCAGAGCAGATAGCCAGTGCGCTCGATGCCGCGCTTACGGCTGCGGGACACACATCTATCGTGGTTGCCTGTAAGGAATCACGCACTGCCGGCCGATTGTTCCCGGCATCCATTCCGAATGATGTGATGAGCGAATCAGGTGCGCGACAGTGCCGAATGCATTTTCAAGAAATTATCAATCAAGCATTGTCCACCTATAAAGTGGACGTAATTCACATGCACGGCCTTGACTTTCATGAGTACTCGATACCCGAGACGATCCCCACAATTGTCACCTTGCATTTACCGCTGAGCTGGTACCCCGACAGCATATGGAGTCGGAACCGAGGCCTGAGGCATTTTTGCTGTGTTTCTGCCTCGCAGCGCAAATCAGCACCGAAGAATTCCGGCCCGATTACCGTAATCCCAAATGGCGTCGATCTGCCCCACGTGGAATTGGAGGATCTCCGTTTTGAACCTGACGATGTTGCCGTGGCGATGGGACGTATCTGTCCGGAAAAGAATCTGCACGAAGCATTACGGGCCGCGACTCTTGCCAAGACGCCACTGCTGCTCGCCGGTAAGGTGTATCCCTATTTCGAACATGTCGACTACTTTGAGCGCCAGATTCGACCGCTTCTCCGTTCCAGCAATGGCCCGGCGCATCAGTTTCTGGGACCGCTCTCGGCTGCGGGCCGCTTTCGGCTTCTCTCACGCAGCAAATGCCTGCTGCACCCCACGCTTGCGCCCGAAACAAGCTCACTGGTAGCCATGGAGTCGCTGGCTGCGGGATGTCCGGTGATCGCGTATCGATCAGGAGCGTTGACTGAAATAGTTGAACACGGTATCACCGGCTTTCTGGTAAACAACGTGGATGAGATGGCCTCAGCGATCTGCAGAATCAGAGAGATCTCAAGGATGGCTTGCCGAATCAGGGCTGAACAGCATTTTGGAAAGCATCGAATGATACAAAGCTATTTCGCGCTCTACCGTTCCGCAGCGAATCACCCTGGAGAAGATTGATGGGTGGCGACGTAACGTTGGACATATTGAAAACGTGCGAGCAACTGGAACAGTTGAAGGAGCAATGGAGTGAGTTGTGGCTGCGAGATCCCCTGGCTACTCCCTTTCAGCATCCTGCATGGCTTATCCCGTGGTGGCACCAGTTTGGTGATGGCGAGTTGAGGATCGTCACGATTCGGCAAAACCATTCGCTCATTGGACTGCTGCCCATGTACGTGCGTTACGATCTTTCAACTCGCGAACATCAGTTACTGCCACTTGGAATAAGCACATCGGACTACTTGGGCGGCATATTTGCTGCGGAATGCACGACTGAACATGTCAAGGCTGTGCTGCAGTTGTTGCGCGCCCATTCAGATTGGGCAATGTTCTTCGTAAGCCAATTGGAGCCGAACTCGAGGCTTAACGAGGCGCTTCGTAGAAAGCCTAATTTGTTCAAAGAGTGTCACTCAGACCCATGTTGCCGGATGCCCGCCACTCCACTGGACCAGTTGCCTCGGAAGATCCGCCAGAATGCTCTGTATTATCGCAATTGCGCGCTTCGAACAGGGCAGTTGGAGTTCGCTGTTGCCGATGCTAACAATTGTCTGCAATGGTTTGAAGAATTCCGCAAGATGCACACAAATCGGTGGAAAATGGCCGGCGAGCAGGGTGTGCTGGCCGAGCCCGCGGTACTTGACTGGCATCGCGAGGCCATTCCGCAGTTGCAAACGCATGGTTTGCTGCGCCTTTGTAGATTGAATTGCGGCGGCAATCCGATTGGTGGGCTCTACTCCCTGATTGATCCTCCGATAAGGACTAACCGGAAGCAATACTTATACTTGACGGCCTACTCACCCGAACACGCGGAATTTCGGCCTGGAACCCTATTGCTGGCATTTGCCATTGACCACGCATTCAGGGAGGGAGTGCAAGTGATCGACATGCTTCGAGGCGAGGAGGAATATAAACGAAACTGGCATTTGAACTCGTATTCCACCAGAAGCTGGGTATGGCGTCCCGCCGAGAGCAGCTCCGGTAAGGAGCTTTCGGAATTCGGATGAGTTACAGAGTGACGTGGCACGTGAGTTAGTAGCGGTAATTAGAAAATATATTTTCTTATAACTTGCTTCAAGCAGTCGAAGGATTGATAACCCCCAATTTTCCAAATGGATGCAGGATTGGCAGCAGCAGATCTGGATGACGAGTATTCTCGCGAGAAATGTCGCTGCATCAAAACCCATGAACCCCAACTGACCGGGGAGGAAAATGCCTGGAGGGTTCGATGAGGATTGCGCAAGTAGCACCGTTGCATGAAAGCGTACCGCCAAAACTTTATGGCGGCACGGAACGAATTGTTTCTTATCTGACAGAGGAGTTGGTGCGGCGGGGACATGACGTAACGCTGTTTGCCAGTGGTGACTCGTTGACTTCAGCACGGCTGTACCCTGTGTGCGATCGGGCATTGCGCCTCCACGGGGGCAAATTAGTCGATCCGCTTGCACACCACATGCTTCTGCTTGAGCGGTTGACCCAAAAGATCGACGACTTTGATATTATTCACTTCCATTTGGATTATCTGCCGTTTTCGCAGATCAGACGGTTTAGTATTCCTGCAGTGACGACACTCCATGGGCGCCTGGATATTCCCGACTTGATTCCAATTTTCCGTGAGTTTCGCGACATGCATTTGATTTCGATATCAGATTCACAACGTAGACCTTTGCAATGGGCGAACTGGTTGGCAACAGTACATCACGGGCTGCCGCAGGATTTGTATGCTCAGGGCGACGGTGATGGGGGCTACTTTGCGTTTCTCGGGCGGATCTCACCGGAGAAGCGGGTCGATCGCGCCATCGAGATCTCTCGCCGAGTCGGATTCCCACTGCGTATCGCTGCCAAAGTGGACGGAGCTGACAAGGACTATTTCGAATCAAAGGTTGCCCCTCTGATTAAAGACGCGGACGTTGAGTTCGTTGGCGAAATCGCAGACCATGAAAAGGGAGAATTCCTCGGTAAGGCGCGAGCTTTGCTCTTCCCGATTGACTGGCCGGAGCCTTTCGGCATTGTGATGATCGAGGCCATGGCTTGCGGAACACCGGTAATCGCGTTTCGCGAGGGCTCGGTTGAAGAGGTGATTGAGGATGGAGTTACTGGATTCATTGTGAATAGCTTAGATGCGGCAGTAGATGCAGCTAATAATCTAGATCTCATTAATCGATCTGTCTGTCGATCCCACTTTCTTCGTCGATTCAGCGCGGCCCGAATGTGTCGCGACTATGTGCGCGCCTATCAGCACCTCGCTGATCAGCGTCGGACGTCTGCACAACCCGCTACCCAGCTTCTTAACCGATATGCAGGAGAATTACTCTCGGATGTCCTCGACCAAGGCGCAGAATAAGGACGTTATCGAAGTAGACCAGCAGTTCTACATCCGTGCATCTTCCTCACTCGCGGACGATCGCACGCGCGTGTTGATGGCGGGAGATACTTTCGCCGTCTTCGATCGAAGCGGTGACATTCAGCCCGTAGGGTTTGGACAACAGGGCATATTCCACAAGGAGACGCGACATCTATCGCGTCTTGAGCTCGACATTTGCGGAGTACGCCCACTGCTGCTTAGCTCGACCATTCGCGAAGACAACATTTTGTTTGGAATTGACCTGACGAATCCTGACATAACGCTGCCTTCAGGGGATGTCCTCCCTCGTGGAACGGTCCACATTTTCCGCACAAAATTCCTGACTGGGGCAATGTGCGATGAACGAATCGCGATTCACAATTTCAGTGAGCAGACTATTGATATTGAGATCGGCATCGCTTTCGGCGCAGACTTTAGTGACATCTTCGAAGTGCGTGGCCAGAAACGCCCGAAACGAGGCAGATTGTTTCCGGCAAGGTCGCAGGGTTCTACAGTGGTTCTGGAGTATCAAGGACTCGATCAGATTGACAGATCCACTCACCTGCACTGCAGCGCAACTTCCTCGCACGCGCAGGATGGTTCGATTTTGGTTCCATTAAAGCTACAGCCCCGTCAAGAAGAGAACTTCACTCTCTCGATCGAATGCAGACAAAACAATTCCGCTGTGGCTGTTTCGACCTACGATAAAGCGTTACAGCACCTGAGTGGTCAGCGCAGCAGCGGGCCGCTCGCTACGCTCGAAGTGTCATCATCGAACGATCGAGTGAATAACTGGATACGGCGGTCACAATCAGACTTGGCCATGATGGTGACTCCTACGAAGTTCGGTGTATATCCGTACGCAGGCATTCCCTGGTTCAGCACCGTATTCGGTCGCGATGGGATCATCACTGCTCTTGAGTTACTATGGCTTGCCCCTGAGATCGCGCGGGGCGTGCTTTGCTACCTGGCCTCTACGCAGGCAACCGCCGTCAACGCCGAATCCGATGCTGAACCTGGCAAGATATTGCACGAAATGCGAAAAGGCGAAATGGCGAATCTCAAGGAGGTACCGTTCGGCCATTACTATGGCACCATCGACGCTACGCCGCTGTTTCTTGTGCTTGCTGCAGCGTATTATGAGCGGACTGGGGATGCTGATTTCATTCAATCCATCTGGCCCAATCTGCTGGCCGCTCTTGACTGGATTGACCGCTACGGAGATCGCGACGGCGACGGCTTTGTCGAATATGCTCGTCGCGCAGAAACGGGACTTGTGCAGCAGGGATGGAAGGATTCAAGTGATTCCGTCTTTCACAGTGATGGAACTTTGGCAGCAGCTCCGATTGCACTTTGCGAGGTGCAGTCGTATGTATATGCAGCAAAAGAGGGAATGTCAACGATTGCTAAACACATGGGTGACAGGTCTCTTAGTGATCGTTTGGAGGCGGAAGCGTCAAACTTGCGCCAGAAATTCAGCGCCATGTTCTGGTCAGACGAGCTGTCGCTATTTGTCTTAGCGCTGGATGGCGAAAAGAATCAATGCCGCGTAGCCAGTTCCAATGCTGGGCACTGCCTGTTCTCGGGAATTGCGTCTGATCTACAGCATCGCTCCATTAGCAAGGAACTTCTCTCGCCGACCTTCTACTCTGGTTGGGGAATCCGCACGCTCGTCACGGGAGAGCGGCGTTATAACCCGATGTCGTACCACAATGGCTCGGTTTGGCCGCATGACAATGCCATGATCGCGTGGGGCGGGTTGAACAAAAGGGACAAGGAACTGCCATTGCAGATCCTCTCCGGGCTGCTGGATCTTTCATCCGAAGTGATTCAGCATAGACTCCCAGAGTTGATATGTGGCTTTGAGCGGCGGCCCGGGAAGGGCCCAACACTCTATCCTGTCGCCTGTTCTCCGCAGGCATGGGCTGCCGGTTCAGTATTTATGGTGATGCAGGCGTGCCTAGGTATAGAAGTGCGCGCCCTTGAACACCGGATCTATCTGCACTATTCGGCTCTGCCTGAGGCGATTAAACACGTGAATGTATCGAACCTTCGCGTGGGCGATAGCTGCCTCGATATGTCGTTCGAGCGGCGGGCCGAAGGGGTCGATGTAAATATCCGGCGACGCAGCGGTGAAGTTGAGGTCGTAGTACTGCGCTAACCTTCAACCGCTCGTTAACGCACTTTCGTAGAACGGCAGCCCCGTCCAGCACAGGAGTGGAAGTTATATGCTTAAAGCTACCCTTGAAATGAACGGGGAATCGACCGTGGTGCTATGCCGCACAGGATGATGGCGGTGTGCTCATAACCATTGCTGACAATAAACGAAACAATGCGTGATTGCTTAAAAGATCACCATGCGACGCTTGGCAGCATAAATCACCAGCGAGGTTCGATCTTCCACTTCCAATTTACGAAAAATCGATGTGAGGTGGTGAGAAACCGTTGCACCACTGATATGAAGACGGTCCGCGATTTCCTTGTTTCGAAGTCCTTCGCACACAAGTTCAACCACGCCGCGCTCGCGGGCCGTGAGCGAAGCTATCTTCGCCTCGTCTGGATCCGGAGCCTTGCGCTTGCTTAGAACCTCTTCCAGGACCCGCTCGGCAACTGCCTGCTCCAGCCAGACGCCGCCATTCGTCACCTTGCGGATCGCAATGGGAATCTGGTGGATGGGCCAATCCCGCTGGAAGACGCCCTTTGCTCCACGGCGCAGCGCGCCTTCAAGGAAGTCGACATCCTTGCGATTTGTGAGCAGAATGACTCGCGTTTTTTCGGTTTCTTCAACAAGGCGTTCAAGCTCATCAAGTTCTTCTTTCAACATGTCTGTGCTGACGAGTAAAACATCCGGGGCACAGTCTCGAACTGTATCCATCAGCCGATCGGAATTCTGGCACTCCGCCAAAACCCGTATGTCCTGCTGATCCGCCACTGCACTTCGCAGACCAGAAATTGTAAGCGGCTGGTTGTCCGCAATCATAACCTCGATATCGCTCATAGTCGTCCTCCCTCGTATTTCCTCTCAGTACCGGATCTGTAATCCCGATCGGACTGAGTGCGTCCAAGGCAATCTAAATTGAGCAGTTAGCTTTCTTTGAAGCTTCACGAGAATTTGGCGGGAATGTACTCGCGATTTGCAGTGTGCATCTAAACATTTCAGAGGGGGTAATGCCTGCGCCGTCCCGTGCCCAAGCTGGAACACACGACCCTGCTCATAGTTAGACGCTTACTTTGCTCGCTTGGTTGGGTGAGTGAGCCCAAAGGAGATTTCTTTATCAGCAGGAAGTTTTCCCGGCTCGCGATATCTGCATTGCTTGCAGCACTCAGCATCACCGCGTGCCACAAAAAAGCTGCCTCCGCGTCGGAGTCGAGTTCACAAAGCTTTAGGGAAACGGCGCGCGGCGCTTTTGATTTTGTCAACAGCATCGGGATAAACACCCATCTCAATTACTTTGATCGATTGTACGGGAATTTTCCCCTGGTTCAGCGTGAGCTTGCGTCACTCGGGATTCTTCACTTGCGCGACGGAGTGCACCTCCAAAATGCCGATTACAACGCCGCAGTTTACGGGCGATGGGCTCAGCTCGGGAAACTTGGCCTCCGATTTGACGCTGTCGTCGATCCCCGGAATAAGCTTGGCCCCATAACTCCGGACCTCCTGGAGAAGGTTTATCTACTTTCCGATCGCACTATCGAATCGTTCGAAGGTCCGAATGAGATGGACATCAGCGGAACGAGTAACTGGTCCACCATCGACCGTGATTTTAATGACACTTTGTACCGGGCCGTCCACCAGATGCCGGATGCTGATCGGGTCAAACTCATCGGACCTTCAATGGCCTTCGCCTCTCACGGGCACCAGATCGGCGATATAAGCGGCCGCAACGATTTTGGCAACCTCCATTCTTATCCGGCAGGTAAATTACCTTCCACCATTTTCCCTGAGCAAACTGAATTAGCCAAGGACCTCTCCGGCTCGCACGCCATTATCATGACGGAGAGCGGCTATCACAACGCGCTGAACGACCACACTGACCAACCCGCGATATCAGAAACTGCCGCAGCAAAATATGTTCCGCGCCTGTTTCTCGAAAATTATGTTCACGGGATCCTCCGCACATATCTTTATGAGCTTCTCGACGAGGCGCCCGACCCTGGATTGAAAGACAACCAGTTGCATTGGGGGCTCATACGCGCGAACGGAACAGAAAAGCCCGCCTTCACCGCGCTGAAAAACCTTATCTCTGAGTTAAACGATCACTCCAAGCCCGCGCATCTTGATTCACTAACATGGTCTCTTAGCAATACTGCTTCGAAGATCGATCACATTTTGCTGGAGAAATCGAACGGGGAATTCGACTTGATTCTCTGGCAGGAAGTGCCTAGCTTCGATACGAAGGACCAGGTGGACATCAGCAACCCACCCGTGAAGGCAGTTTTAACTTTTCCGTACAAAGTAAAGTCGGTCAGGCTCTACGAACCTGCAATTCAGGCCACGCCCACTCATTCCTATTCCGAGGCTTCGACATTTCCTGTCGACATTCCGGATCATCCACTTGTAATTCAGATCTTGAAGCCGTAATCAGTGCTATTTATCTCGCCCTGCCCACTGTCACGCTGAGTCGAGAATTTCTCTGGTGCTGTCAACTCTTCATACACGCTGCGGATCTCGCGGGCCATCACTTCAACCCGGTAGTTAGATATCCCGATTTTGGCCGACTCTTTCCAGGCGGCTCGTTCTTCATTGTTGCGAAGCAATTCACGGAGTGCGAGCACGAGCGCCCGCACATTCCGCGGTGGAACGAGCATACCCGCGCGCCCCCAATCGAGGGCTTCAGGAATACCGTCCGCATCTGTGGCTACGATTGCACATCCCGCCTGGCGGGCCTCTATCAGCACCAGCCCGAACGATTCACGTCTCGATGCCAGCACGAACACGTCCGCACTCAACATATAGGCTCTTGGCTCCGGTTGAAATCCCTCGAAGTGGATTCTGTCGCTGATACCGGACTGCCGCGCAATTTGCTCGAACTCTTCGCGCTGCGGGCCGTTGCCGACCAGGTAAAGATGAGCATTAGTGAATTCCTGCCCGATGATCGCAAACGCGGAGATCAGCTCTTGAATCCCTTTGCGATAGGACATGCCGCAGACAGTTACGATGGACGGCTTGGATAACAAGGCGGGAACGACCTCCTCGATCGGCTCCTGTCGCAGATTGCCAAGTGTGCGGTTCAGGACGACGCGCACCTTATCTTTTGGAATTCCATATCTCACGATCGAAGCTGACACTGACTGGCTTACCGCGATCACTCGATCTGCCAGTCCCATAAGGATCGATTCTCGATCATGAACATTGTGAACGTGGCCAATCAAGGCAAACCGAGAGACGCGCTTGCACATCCAGGCCAGGAGCAAGCCTGTTCGCATGTGCGCATGTACAACATCGGGGCGAAACTCACGAACATGCCGCCAGAGGCGCTGGAATGCGCTGAAGAGCCGCAACGGATCACGAGACTGGTCGAGAGTAATGTGCTGGACACCCCCGGTTTCCAATAACGCCTGGTAACCACCGCCTGCCGATGCCACTGCAACCACCATGCCTTCGCGTGCCTGCTCAAGCGCAAGATCAACAGCGGTATTCACGATTCCATTACCCAGGTCGGTCACGTCGTTGAGAATGTGCAGGACTCTCATCTCGATCCCCATGCGGCATCGAGGACTCTTGCCTCGTCAGGGTAGTATTCTGAGACCTTTTTAATATTTTCAGCGTGCTCTGCCTGGGCGAGGCACATGGAGGCGAATGTCCAAACCATGAACCCCAGAACACCCAGCATGATGCTATTCAGCAGTGCCTGAACAGACAGGCCAATCAGAATTGCCTTTCCAGCCAGGGCAAAATAATCACCTCGGCCCGCGCGAAGTAGCTGAATGCCAAGCAGGAAGAGCCCCACTCCGTAAATGAGCGTACCTCCCCATCCCAGTGAATACAGAAATTCCAGCAAAGTACTATCATGGGGTCCGATCATATCGTCGTCACCCTCAGTATTGTGAAGTGTGTCGGTACTCCCGATTCCCTCACCCCAGGGCTCTTGGGAGATTTGACGCATAGCAGTTTCATGGCCCTCGACACGAGCCGTAAAGCTATCGTCCTGTTTCGGCTGCGTAAATGTCTCAACGCGATGCATAATGATCTCGTTAACTGCTGGAATCTGAGCGGCCCCGAGAAGAAATACCAAGCAGCATGCAGCAGCAATCATCAAACGGAATCGTTCGCGCATTCCGAGAAAGACGGCGAGATACAGGCAACCAGCCACGAGAGTGAGCCACGACGCTCGGCTAAGGGTCAGGATCAATCCAATAAAACCCGCACCGGCTGACAGCAGGCGTAGTTTCCCTTTGAGATTGAGGAGCAGAAGAACCGCGCAGGCTGCAACAGCTGCGTAGATCGCGGGTGCGTTCATGGTGCTAAAAGCGCGGGTCTTCATCGGATCGATCTCGCCGAACGAGTTCAATTGCACATTCAGCATCCATGCTCTATCCCACTCTGGCAGCTCGAAGAATTGATAGATGCCATAAATCCCAAGAATCAGGGTGCTGTAAAGAAATGCCTTTGAAATGACTCGCCGGAATTCCAAATACAATTGTCCATTCTCATAGATGAACAGCCCGAAGATCACCGGAATCAACCAATTAACAAGTGCACGCAGGACGTTAAATAATGGGAGATAAGTTATCCCCAAAACAAATCCGTATAGGATTGCCGCTAGCGCGCACACGTACGGGAGCTTTTTCCAGGTAGCGAGCTTGTGGTATGACGCGAGTAAGGGGATGGCGCAGAGTGCTGCCGTCGCATACGGCGCAATCTCAACCGGGCTCGTCTCGGTCCATCCACCTTGATAGTCTGCCATGCGTGCAAGAAATGGAGTGATGAACCATAGCCAGAAAACCATGCCTACGTAAAGCGGCTTCGAACGCCAGAGGAGGATGCTTCCGACACCTATGGTCAACAACGGGAATACAATCCGCAGGACTCCTGCCTGGTTGGACACAATGCAAAGCGCTGGTATCAGAATAAGGACCGCGAGAGCGCCGTGGGTCTGCAGCTTGTGTTCGTTCTGAAAGGGCGCAGGTGCGAATCGTACCGGACTCGGATAAGCAGATGTTGTCATAGAGCACGCTCGCGGCAAATTTCAAGGATCGCTCCAGAAAGGAATCTGATATCGCGCCACTCCGGAAGTAGGTTTGGAGCACTCGTTTTTAGAAACAACTTGAATCCGATGCAGACAAAGAGCAGTCGCGCCATAGTGGATGCCAGCAGCGCGATGGCGGCTCCGTATATGCCGTAGATTGGAATCAGCCACAGCATCATTGGTATGCTTAGCGACAATCCAAGTGCTTGCAGAATTGTGACAACCCCCGGATGATCAAGCGCCATGAACGCCTGCGCAAGAACAAAGACGATTCCGGAGAGTATGGCTTCAAGTACCAAGATCCGCAAGGCACCGGCCGCCGCTTCATATTCCGCACCGTAAAGAAGTCCCAGGAGTGTCGGGCCAGCGAGGCAGACCAACAAACCGCAGACAGCCGTTGCAAGCCCGCTGATTCGAACCGCCTTCCCTGTCATGGCCAGCACATCCGGCTTGGCATGGCCGGCCGCCTTCGGGAACAGCACCATCACTACCGAGGTTTGAAACACATTCAGCATGCGTGACAAACTCAGGACCACAACGTATGAGCCCATTGCGCTGGCGCTGAGCAGGCTCACCACAAGCACCTGATCCACTTGGAGAGCCAACGTTCCGAGAAGGTCAATTCCATAGGAGCGAATTCCGTAACTGAGGAGTTGCCTTACAACTGGGATTTGCACTGGCCCCATTGAGATTCCGGCGCGTCGCATTCTTAGGACCATTAGCCAGAAGGATGGCAGTGCAGCCACGATATAGGCAACCGCGGCAGAGTATGAGGTCAGATCGCGAAGAGCTAGGAGCGACACTAATACTATCAACGTTGAAAATGGCGTGAGAATCTGGATGGCATTCGAACCCGTGAAGTCGTGCTCCGCTTCGAGTGCTGCACGTCCAGCAAGAGTTACGGAACAAAGCGGCACGGTAACAAGAAAGATTTCTGCATATCGAACAATCGTGGGCGAGTATCGATGCAACCACGAGGGCAAAATGAAAGCTGCTATGACGGAGCTTACGATGCCCATCACAGTCGCCATCACGAAGGCATTTGTTACGAGCTTGGCCTTTTGTTCCGGATGATTACGTAATTTGAAGATAAGAGCACTCGGCACTCCGAGCGTTGTCAGGCTTGCGATGAAGAGCGGCCACAAAATCATGGCCGCAAGTTCCCCTCGACCGGCCGGCTTCAGCATGCGCGCCGTGAGAATGCCCGTTCCGGCCTGAAGGCCAAGAATCGTAGCTTTGCTCGCCACCGACTGCACAACAGCCCTGAATCCGTGCCGCGGTTCCTCCAGCGTCCCGGCTTGCTCATCAGCAGGTACGTTCACCTGCGTAGAATTCATCCCGCCCTCCGCTGGAGCGCGTAGAGATCCTGCACGGCCGGCGATACGCGGCCGATGAAATTGAGAAAGCGATCTTGGAAGACGTTGATGTCGTACTTAAGAGCGTGCCTTCGAATCGCAATTGGATCCCATTCCAGGCTTTCACACTCATCAAGCGCCTGAATCAAAGAGTCCACTTTCTGCTCAGGAAAGAGTATGCCATTCATACCCTCAATGACGGTCTCGGTGGCGCCTCCAGCTCCGTACGCGACAACCGGTCGACCCGCCGCGTTGATCTCCAATGGAGCCATTCCGAAGTCTTCTTCGCCAGGAAAGATCAGCGCCTGACATTGACTGGCAAGGCGGCTTACCTCGCTGTCAGGCTGACGCCCAAGAAATGAAACCGTCGGTCCTGCAAGATCCATCAGGCGTTTCCGGTCAGAACCATCACCTACGACAACCAGGCGGCGTCCCGTCTTTGTGCAAGCCTCCACGGCCAAGTCAATCCGTTTATAGGGTACGAGACGGGAAAGTATCAGGTAGTAGTTGTCGGTCTTTCTGCTGATTGAGAACCTGGAAGTTTCAATGGGCGGCTCGATCACCGTTGCTTCGATACCGAATGCAGTTCTGAGTCTGTCTGCCACGATATGGGAGTTAGCAATATAGTAGTCCGGCCGCATGGCTGCGCGAAGCTCCCACTGCTTCAATCCTTCGACCATTAAACGCAAAGCAAGCTTCGTAGGTGCACTGAACTTTTCTCGGGCCATATACTCTGGAAAACGCCAGACCCAGCGCATCGGATTGTGGCAGTAGCAGATGTGGACCGCATCTGGCCCGCGTTTTACACCTTTGGCATATCCGCAGCAACTCGAAATTACCAGATCGTAATTTTCCAGGCGCGCTGACTCAACGGCCATTGGATAGAAAAGAAAATAATGGCGGTACAACTTTCCTTTGGCGGGCAGCTTCTGCATCCACGTTGTTTTTGCGTCCAGTTGACCAAGATATGGAGACATCTTCTCCGGCACTACAAGAGTCGTGCAGAGATCAGCTCCCGGTAGCGCCTGATGAATAGCTTCCGTGACGCGCTCAGCGCCCCCGTGTTGAGCCAGGTAATCCTGAAATAGCGCGATTTTGGGCATGAGATCTCCTTAAGGGCGAACATGTTCAGAAAATGCGAGCTTTGCTGCCGAGTTGTAACTCGACGCATGCTCGGAGTCGAATTCCCCATATAGCCGCCCAAGGTTGTTATGAAATCGCTGCAGTGAGAATTGCGGACACGTGGTTTGATGCGCCACTTGCGTTACCTGGGAGAGCATTTCACGATCAAAGGAGAGATTGAGGAGTTTCGATGCCAACCCAATCGAATCGCCCTTCTCAACGAGCCAGCCATTTACCTGATCTGTGACGATCTCCGGAATTCCCCCTACCCGCGTGGCGATTACCGGTGTACCGCTCGACATCGCCTCAACAAGCACAAGTCCAAACGGCTCCTGCGATGAATTCAAGACGAGCAAATCCGACCCTTGAAGCACTTCTGAAACATTGGAAAGCTCACCTGTAAAGTGAATTCGCTCGCTGCACCTTGAATCGGCGGCCATTTCGCGCAAGGTGTTGTAGTAACTCTCTTCGTGCTTGAAGACCACCGCGCCCACAATCGCCAAGTGCATCTGCGGAACCCCCTTGCATATCCGCTCGAAAGCGTCGATCAACTCACGAAGACCTTTGCGTTCGCAAATCTGACCGACCGCACACACCAGGAAGGCGCTTTGTGGAATTCCAAATTTATCTCGGAACGCCGACGCCCCAGAGGCTTTCAATGGAAACCTTTCCAAGTCAACGCCGTTATGAATTGTTCGCGCTCTTCCCTGAAAGTCGAGCCCGCCGCAGAACGCTTGGGCTGTAGCATGAGAAACTGCAACAATATGTGTTCTGCTTGAACTCCGGGCAAACAGACGGATCGCCGCGCTCAACGGGTGCTTTGGAAGAATGTCGTGAACATGCCAAACGACCGGCGTGCCCCTACCTAGAGTGGCTACAGTCGCCAGGATTCCCGAGCGAATAGTATTGGCGTGAACTAGATCCGGCTTAAGCTCACCAATCTGCCTGCGAAGTGCTACAACCGCTTTGCCCATTGACGCCACTGCTCGAAGAAGCCGATCGGGGCGAAGCGAAAAACGGGCACCTACGGTCGGAAGCGGCTTCCAAGCCACATCGAGTGCACGAATTTCGGCCCCAAGGCGGCCCTCACTCGGACAAAGCAGCACCGGCTCATATCGATTTCGATCGAGCCCTTTTAACACGTCGACCAACACACGCTCAGCTCCGCTCACATTGCCCGTATGATTCACATACAGGATTCGCATCCTGCGTGATGGTGTCATGCGGCCCCCGTTCCGCGCAGCACGGCAGGAATAGTCATGACAAGAATTTTCAAATCCATCTGCAACGACCAGTGATCGATGTAATGCAAATCGAGCGCGATCCAACGATCAAAGCTCACGTTGCTTCTACCACTCACTTGCCATAGGCAGGTAAGTCCTGGTTTCACACTGAAGCGGCGCATCAACCATGACTCGGAGAACCGGCCCACGTCGCGCATGTTCAATGGTCGAGGGCCTACAAAGGACATCTCCCCTTTGAGTACATTGAAGAGTTGAGGTAACTCATCGATCGACGTCCTGCGAAGGAACCGGCCAATTGGAGTAACTCTTGGATCTTTGAAGATTTTGAAGACCGGGCCACTGTTTTCGTTCATTTGCTCGAGCGCGGCTTGTGCCGCCTCGGCGTCTTCGACCATTGTTCGGAACTTATATATGCGAAATATGCGCTTGCCAAGCCCATATCGTTCCTGTTTGAAGATGATGGGGCCTTTACTTGTGGCCTTGATAAGAATTGCAACAACTATGAATAATGGCGTGCATAGAATGAGCCCAAACAAGGCCCCCATAATATCCAGAACTCTCTTGATCCGGAGGCGGTAATCCTCATGCACCATCTTGAGGATGACTCTCCGCTGCTCAATGTCGCCGACGTGACAATGCCCGGACCAAGACACGTCGAACAGATCCTCACAATATTGAACTTGAACTCCGACACGCTCGCAAACTGCGATTACCCGCTCAATGGTGGAGTAGTGCGTTTTGATTGACAGCGCCACGATGACCTCGTCGACAACCTGTCTCATGAGGATTTCTTCAAGATCGCTGATTCTGCCAAGGATCTTTTCGCTCAGTTCGGATGTTTCAGCCGCCGTCGAATCAACAAAGCCGAGTACACGATAGTCCCAATCAGTGTGAGATCGCAGTTCTTCGCAAATCCGTGCGGCGCGGTCTCCCCCGCCTACAACCACGGCATTCCTGGTGCGACGGAGATGAGGTCTTACATACAGCTGGAATGACGCGATCACCGCGCGAGATGTGAGGGCACAACACATTGCTGCGAGCCAGAAATACATTGAAACTCGAAGAAAGTGTCCGTGATGCCATTGCGAGGCAATTACCTGGCCTGAAACAAGGGCGGACATTCCCGTCGCGACGACTACACGCACAACCACTCCCTTTGCCGACTGAATGTGCTGCCATGAATACAGCCCGCAATAATAGAAGATGGTTCGCCAGATCATGCAGCAGAACGCCAGTACAAAAAGGTGACCGACTGTCATTCGTGCGGAAAGAAGTTCGACCGGATTTCCAATGTACTTTGCGCCACCAGCCCAGAGCGCAAATTCGATCAATATCAGGCTCAGTAGCGCCAAGTCTATAATTCCGGAAACGGGACCGGCTAAGCCCTGCGCGACGGTAGGTCGCAATCGCAGGGTAGCTCTTTCCCTCTCACCAAGATCAAAGGGTGTAACGATTTTGAGGGTAACTTCTCCTCGATCCTCCGACTGCAATTGGGTATGCATAAGTACTCCGGGTTTCTATTTTTAAGGCGCAGTTAGCCCTCGCTCGGCAAGTCGCGTGGTTCCAGACCTATACGAACTTGACTTTTGCTCTAGGGTATGGCCGGGAAAGGATTAAAATACACCCCTAGATTTGAGGCCTTCATGAAGCGAGAGAGATGCTCCATTTTGTTTCTTGTCACGAGCAACATGTCTCCCGGTTCCAACTCAGTATCGCGCTCGAGATCAGCGTGCTTAGTCACGTTGTGGAGATTCAATGGACGCACTTCTGCCAGATCTCCGTTGACCCGACGAAATAGAATCACTTTCGTATCTTTTGCTGAATCTTTGAATCCGCCGGCGAGCATGATGGCCTGAAGAGCCGTTGTATTTTCGCGGATATCTATCTTCCCTGGATGGTCTACTTCGCCGGCCACGACGACATATGGCTGCTCAAATCTCGTAAGAGTTATCGCAAGTTGAGGTTTGTTCAGTTGACTTGACGCCAGCTTCACGATCTGATCGTGCGCTTGCTCCAAAGTGAGTCCGGCCACACGCACGCTTCCAACAATGTCCAGGACCACGCTACCATCGGGTTGAACCGTCACGGTTTGGTTGAATTCCGGCGTGAACCGGTAATTGAGTGCAATTTCGTCTCCAACATGCAAGGTATATACAGGTCGCTGACGGAGTTGTTGTTCTCCCCACGCATTCAGATGAGTTAGCCACATCGTAACCACGATTGCGGCGAGCACTTTCTTCATAACTAGTCCTCCTTCGGCGCATGCTTGCCGCACCTGCGCTAGAGTTTGCGATCGAGCCAATCTGGGATTTCGCTCACACGTTTGTTCAAGATGTACCCAAGCATCGTTCCGCCTGCTGCCGTGATGCTTTGCTCTGCCTGACGCGGCTCATCACGACGAGTACGGTTTGCTTCGATAACCAGGATCACCCCATCCACGAACGGCGCAACGCTAAGCAGGTCACCCGACTCTTTCAAGGATGGGCAGTCAATGATTGTGTAGTCAAACTCGGACCGAAGTAGGTCGATGCAGTCGCGGCGATATTGCCAGCTACCCTCCCACGGCCCGCGGCGTTCTCTGATCGCCAAGTGATCGTCCCTGCCCGCTCCCTCGCTGATGTCTCCGCCGTGCCCCGTTCCCGAAGTTGACACGTATTTGCGAATTGCTTCAAGCGTCGGTTCGTGCAGCTTGCGCAGAAAACTCACACTGACGCCAGCAACGGATGTTAACTCGCATTTTCCGAGCTCGTACAACAGCGCCCGGGAGACATAGGTAACTCCCTCGCCCGGATTTGCTGAACTGACAGCGACGACAATACCACCCGAATCGGTGTCTCTCGGCTTTTGAAACACTGTATACAGAAGCGTGTGATAGATCGAATTCGAGCCGTTGTCGCTTCGTGATCTCAGGTCAATAGTTTCTGCCCGATTAAATAAAGTCTTCATTAAATCTGTGAATCCCTTCGGTACCGAATTATTGACGGTGCATTTACTTTTCGGTCACCGCCGCCACTCTGCGGAGCAGCAGTCATGCCTATAAAGACCGGTGCGAAGTCAGGCAAACGTTCTGATTTCTTACCCCTCAACGAACGATTGAGCGGGACTGTTGCTAGAACCGGGTAGCGCGAGATCTTCTCCACCTCAGGGGCGGATGCGAATGTACTTCTACCCATCTCCGCAAAGAACACGAGGAAGCTGGCAATGAACAATGCTGTAAAGGTCCCGAGCACGATGTCGACCACCGGCTTGGGCCTGTAAGGCAGAATGCTGAAAGTAGGATTCTGCGCTACTGCCACATTAAGCAGCCGGTTCTGGTTCATTGCGTCTGCAATTTGCGCTTCGTCGCGTTTCTGCGTATAGAGCTGGAAGTTGCTTTGCAGATCAGTTACGCGCTGCTTCAATGTCATGAAAGGTACTGTTGAGCCTTCCACATCGGCGAGTTGCTTCTGCATTTTCACGATCTGGTCAGCCAAGACTGTCCGCTTTGCCTTCAGCGATTCTCGCTGCGTCTCGTTTTGAATGATCGATCCAGTCACAGACTGCCACACAGGATTGACATCAGAATCGTGTTCCTGCGATGTCATGGCTTCAGCGTTTTTAAGGGCTGCCTTCGTGTCGGCAATCTGCCTTTCGACCTGCTGTACCATCCGGTCCTGTGGGGTGAACTTAGTCAGCAGCGAAGTCCTCTGGTTCTGCAGTTCTGCCAACATGGTATTGAGTCGTTCCACCGAGTAGTCGTTTGGCAAAGTTCGAACTTGAGTCATCTGCCTGTTAGGAAGACTCTTCAGCTGACGCGTCTGTGCGCCTAACTGCTTTTGAATAGAACCGAGTTGCGCGTCGGTCATTCGCAACTCCGCCTGCGCATCGTTGATGCTGCGGTCAAGAGCCTGCTCAGTATCCTGAAGCGAAACGATGTTTTGCTGCTGTTGATACTTGGCCAGTTCCTGTTGTGCCGCGTCCAGATCGCGCTTGTAATTCGCGGCTTGATCGGCAAAAAACTTTGCTGTTCCCGGCGGCTGGGCGATGTCACGCTGCTTCTCTAAGAACGCCGCGAGCAGACTATCCAGATTGTGTTTGGCGATCGCTGGATCTGATGCCGAAAACGTTGCATGGATCATGTTGGACTTGCGGACAAGGGCGATGCTGAGATGCTTCTGAAACTGAACCACCGCCTTGTCATGCGCTTTCATCTGCTGCTGGCTGAGTGACGCTTGGTAACCCGGCTGGTTCCAACGCGGATCGACAACCTCATTGGCTAATCCTCGACTGGTTAGTATCTCGATTTCAGAGTTTATTTCTTCTTCTGTAACTCCATTGACAGTTATCTCTCCATTTACACGGTCAGGAGAGATTTGCGCGTCTCCGCGCTTGTTTTGGACCAAGATGTCCATCTCTGAACGATATTCTCTGGGAGCCAGCGCAGTGTAAACCACTGTCAAGAGAACGATGCTCAAAACGACCAACCACCATAGTTTTTGATAGCGGAAAGCAGATTCAACAATGGGCCGCACCGAGCCGCCGTCCTGAACTGGCTGAAGGGTCCGGAAAGATCCACCATCTTGCATAACGAGACTGTTATAGGGCATAGGCATTAAGCAATTTGTCCCCTTAGCGCGCGGAATATGGAGCTAGAGGGCTGTTGGCAAGGAGCCGTTCTACCGTCATGTCATGTTGGATGCAACTTCTCGCCTCAAGCAGACGCTCATGTACATGAATAGCTCCTCAACGGAACGACTCGCATCGGCTGCGGCTGCCTAAATGGGTCTGATTTTGGTGCTCACCGAAGGTGGCTGAATAATGCCGGTATATATGGCACAACGATGCTACTCGCAGAGGCATTAACCTACCATGGCTTTCAGACGCTTTGTACGCGATTCGATCTAACTACCCCTAGGTCAAATCGTTAGTCAGTTCTTGCTCGACTTACGGTCATAAACTCGCGCTTTCAGAGCCTCCACGTTCGGCGGTACTTCATGTAAGAGCCGCTCCACAGATTGTACGGTGGCATTGTCGTGAAACCATCGCTGAACGACACTGTCGCAAAGAAGATTCACTATAGCAAGCAGCGACATGCCCTGGTGATGGGCCATCCATTCGCGGGTAAGCTCCGGCCTTGATTTCGATCGCCTGAAGTCTATGGCTTCATACAAGCCGTAAGTACCCGACCATTCGGCGGATACCATTCTGCGCAGATTGCTCAGGGCCTGCTCAGGGTCGATGCTGAGCGCTAAGAATGTCGAATACGGTGACACGACGGGCCCGGCCGTTGCCTCCGCAGAAACAGCGATCTCTGGCACTCCAAACGCGAAATACCGGTAATTGCCTGCCTCGTCCTTCTCTGAGTGACCCGATTCAGAGATGCCCCACGGGATGCCATGCGAATGGGCAAACGTTTTTTGTACTCTAACGACAGCATCCAGCGTCCGCGCGATGAGCGTATCAGGATAACTCCTCATCCAAATTGCCGGCATCAGGTATTCGAACATCGTGCCTGTCCAGGAAATAAGCACGAAATCGCCGTAAGCCAAGGCATGATCGCGAGATAACTTGAACCAGCTCTCCTGCGGAAGATCACCACGCGCTATGGCAAGAAACGCCGACACCCGCGCCTCGGAGGCCAGGAGATCATAGTGACTTTCGATGGCCTGCTCTTTCTTGGCGTCGAATCCGATGAACAGGATGTCGGTCTTCGGATCAACAAGAAGCGAGAAGTCATTCGCCTCGGCCAGACGCTGAGAATCGTTGCTGACGGCAAGGAGACTCGCAGAGAGTTGATGCAAGTTGCTCTTGGCGTAAACGAGAGACGCCCTCAAGCGTTCGCACCCGTGAAGAAGTTCTGGTTTCGCAGCGAGCGCGGGCATCTCACCTGCCAAGCGGACCCCAAGTGATTCAGCGAAGTTTATAGCCTGCTCAAGAGAGAGTTCCCCTAGACCTTCTTGCAGGTTCAGTTCCGGTACATTTGATAACGCGCTGAATTCCGGCAACATCCAAGGCAGATAATCCTTCGTAATTGAATCGATTGCATCGATGCGCCTGAGAGTTTCTTCCAGCCACCATACCTTGTGGGGTTCTTCAAACGATGTTGCAATGGCGGATGCCAGAGCAGATTGGGCAGACGGTAGCCATTCGATCCATTGTTGCGTCGAGGCGGACGCCTTCGGTATACGCATTTCAGCCACAATATCCGGCAGTTTGCATGAACTGCGAATTTTGTGCCAGTAAGTCCGAAGTCCAACGAAATTCTTGGTCTGCAACAGCGGTCTTTTTAGGAGCTCACGGGCCCCTGAATGAAGCGTGTAAAGCGACGCTACGAAGTTTCCGCTGTCGACCGTTGAGATGAACGCGGCGCCGTCAAGACCGGTGAGAGCCCGCAGGGACTGTGTGTCATACCAGTTATAGAGATGCCCCCGATACTTCTCAAGCCGATCGATGGTCGCCAAGGTTTGACTCGTGAGCATAGCAAATTCAGGTATGCTCAAGAACCCCAATTCGCACGCTGCCTGGCGCGCATTAAGCAATAGCCCAACATTGGTTGGCGAGATACGATGTGCTTCTCTAAAACCCTCTTCCGCAACATTATCCGGGACAAGATAATTGTTTTCTTCGGCTCCGAATTCGCAGAAGTAGCGCCATACGTGCAGAGCCTGGACGAGTAAAAAATCGACATCGATAGATCTTAGCGTTGGGCGCTCCCGAGGAGGCCGATCAAGCCAAACCGAAACAGGATTAGCGACCGCCCACAGAAGCAGTATCGGCGCTGCACAGTAGATCGCATACCTGTGGGCCGCAAAGAACCAGAGGAGGATAGCGATTCCAGCGGACAAGAAAGGCGTTATGAACAGATAGCGATCGATGCCAGCGCGCCCGGTTCTCCTTGATTCAGCCTGTGCAGCCGTTTCCCACTCCAGCAGCCGCTCCCCGGTGATAAACGACCTTATCAGTGACCGCAGAATCGCATCAAAAGTGAGACATGCCTGCTGGCCCAGAAAAACGAGATGTAACAGGGCGAGGCGCGCCGAGTTACCGGAACCAAGCACGGCACGACCTACCCTCTTTAGCTGAAAACTCGAGAGGGCGCGTCCAATGCTGATTGCTAATTGAAACAGTGTGGGGAAGAACAGTAATAGCAGCGGAACGAAGGTCCAATACAACGGTCCACCCGGCAGGCCTAGCCAGCCTGCCACAAACAAAAGCAGGAGAAAAGGATCGACCAGGGAACGACGAAGATTATCGAATATCTTCCAACGTGAAACGTCGGAGATCGGGTTTCGTACCCATTTCCCCGATTCATCAGGAACGCGCGAAAATATCCATTGCGCGATTTGCCAGTCACCGCGAACCCAACGATGATGTCGTCTGCTGTAAGCGCTATAGTGCGACGGGTAATCGTCAATAAGTTCAATGTCCGTTACAAGTCCAACTCGTGCATACGAGCCTTCGATAAGATCATGGCTCAAGAGCGAATTGCGCGGGAATCTCCGATCGAGTACGGCATGAAGTACCGCAACCTCGTAAATTCCCTTCCCTGTAAAGATGCCCTCACCAAACAGGTCCTGATAGGCGTCCGAGGTTGCATGCGTGTAAATGTCGAAGCCGGTCTGCCCTGAATAGATGCTTGCGAAGCGCGAGCGGACAGTCGAGCTGACCGTAACGCCAATTCGTGGCTGAAGGATTCCGTATCCCTCTACAACGACTCTGGATTTTGGATCGATGATCGCCTGGTTCAGCGGATGCGCGATGGCGCCTACCATCCGTGCAGCGCTGCCGCGCGGAAGTTGAGTATCAGAGTCGAGGGTGAGAATGTACCGCACTCCTCTCAATGCATCCACGCCACCAGCTTTGATTGGAAAGGCGTCGAACTCCCCCACCAGCAGCTTGTTGAGATCAAGAAGCTTGCCGCGCTTCCGCTCCCAGCCCATCCATACGCCCTGGCGTGTGTTGAAGATCCGGTGACGGTGGAGCACCATCAGCGCACCGCTCCGCTGTGATCGATATCTCGTGTTCAATTCAGTCACGAGCTTGATTGCGAGTTCCACGTGGGGATCGCTGTCGCTCTCGTTCGGCCTGCTCACAGAGTCAGCCAGATCCGTGACCAGCGCAAAGTGAAGATTTGGATCGCGGTTCGCTACATAACGAACTTCCAGTTCATGCACAAGATCGTGCACTTGTTTTTCGTTCAGAAGCAACGACGGCACCGCCACCAAAGTCGCGCATGACGCTGGGATTCCTTTGCTGAAATCGAGCTTAGGCAGAGAAACCGGACTGAACAACGAGGTGACTGCATTGTTCACCAGGTCGATGGCTACCTGCATTGCAGGAAACAGGAGAACGAAAAGAGTGAATACGAACGCCGCGATGCTTGAGATTGCCGGAAGAATCGGGAACAATACCGCTGCAATCAGGAAGATCGTCAGGATCTGAATGCTTGTAATGTAGAAATCGTCGGGATGATCGGAAATGAGTCGACGGATTCGCCAGGACACCGATGGATGGTAGCCCACCCGAATTGATAGTTGGCGAAAGCCTTTATCAATGAGGTAGTAACCGACGTGAACCAGCCGTTTCTGCAGACGAGGATCGTCCGTCGGCCGTTGAGTTCCATTCCGCGCCAGATCCAGAGCTGTCTGCGCAACTTGCGTTTCAGTGCAATCCGAGCGACGCGCAACTTGGGCTACACGTCTGCGGTAAAGTTCGCGGCTCTCAAAGTCCATTTGCTCGTATGCGCCGGCAGGATCCTGGCGCAGCAGAGCATCGAACACAATGAGCGGCTCAATCAGGAACTCCCAATCCACGTGGTTCAGGTTTCGCAAGCTCTTGATTCGAATTGCGAATACCTCGGGCGAAGTTTCTTCCGGACGGCGCCGGAGATGCCTCGCCTCTTCCAAAATGGACTCCAATAACTCGAAGCGGAGAAACGACCCAAGCTCCCAGAGCTCATTAAGTGTCAGGGGATCATAAGTCTGCAACGCGTGGATGAACACTCGAAACGTGGCTTCAGAAAAATCTCCGTCGACTGCGCGAAGATACCGGGACGCAGCAGCAGCGATACGTGGTTGATCTTGAGAATTAGCCAACACCACACGCGGGAGCCGATCCACCTCGTCGGGCCTGTCCAGAACAGCCGCAGCAGCGGGCGGAAACAAGCGGAAATTTGTCCGTAGCTCTTGAACTGCGACGTGGAATCCCTTCATCCGCTCTTCGTCGGAATCTGCGGCGTACAGTCTCGGCGTGACGCCCAGGAATTCATCCAGTTGCTGCAATCGCTCGCGAATCTCGGGGGCGCCCAACAAGAAGCTGCTCTTTGTTTTTGGGCGCGGCACCACCGTCCACGATGCCGCTACTTTCGCGGCATCATAAAGATGCTGGATCTCAGGCTGGTTGAGACCTTGCTGCAGATCGCCAATGTAAATCGCGTTGCTCATACTCATCGATAGCTGGCGGCTTGCATTTCAAACATTTCCGCATAGCGCCCGCCAAGCGCCATTAATTGCGCGTGGCTCCCCTCTTCCACCAGCCGGCCCCCTTCAAGTACAACGATGCGGTCTGCCATGCGTACGGTTGAAAACCGATGCGAAATAAGCAGCGCCATCTTGTCATAAGTGAGTTCGGCGAACCTTTCAAACACTTCCAATTCACTTCGCGCATCGAGAGATGCCGTCGGTTCATCCAGGACCAGCAGTTGCGCATCTCGAAGATAAGCACGCGCCAGCGCTAACTTCTGCCACTCACCCCCTGATAGATCGACGCCGCCTTCGAAGCGGCGGCCGAGCATCTGATCGTAGCCGCCCTTCAACTTCGCCACCACGGTGGATGCAAGGCTTTTCTCTGCTGCAAATTCAACCTCTTCAGCAGTATGGGGAACCTCAATGCGACCTACCGTTATGTTCTCCCGTGCAGTCATTTCGTAGCGCATGAAATCCTGAAAGATCACTCCGATCTCTGAATGCAGATCGACCAAATCGTAATCGCGAAGATCTACGCCATCGAGCAGAATTTCGCCCTCAGTCGGATCGTAGAGACGAGTTATCAGCTTTACGACCGTCGTCTTGCCTTGGCCGTTTTCCCCGATGAGAGCTACTCGCTGGCCGGGTGCAAGCGTGAAGTTGAAGTCGCTTAGAACACGCCTCGTGGTGCCCGGATACGAAAACGAAACATTGCGGAACTCAAAGCCACGCTGAACGGGGCGAGGCACCCGTATACCGTTTGTTTTCGATTGAACCTTAGGCTTCATTTCAAAGAAGGCGAGCAGATCTGTGAGAAACAACGCCTGATCTGCAACACCCGAGGCAGTCGAGAAAACTTGCTGAATGTTCGACATCGCCTGCATGATTGCGGTTGTGATGAGCGTCAGGTCACCGATCGTATATCGCCCCTGAATGGTCCGATAAATACTTAGTCCGTATGCTGCGTAGTAGCCCAACTGACCGACTATAGCCAAAAGGCCGCCCCAGAATAAGCGGCGCCGATTCAGCGCGACGTTTTCTTCGTATATCTCGTGTGATAGCTCGCGAAATCTATCTGTCAGATAGGTGCTGAGATTAAATAACTTGAGTTCCTTGGATGCTTCTTTGCTACCACCCACCTGCCGCAAATAATCCATCTGCCGCTTTAACGGAGTCTGGCGGAAATTTTTGGCATAGGTAAGAAACGCAAAATGGCTCTCGCCGAGAAACGCAGGAAGTATTCCAGCAACCAAGAGGAAGAGCAGGAAAGGCGAATAGCGAATTAGCACAGCAGAAAACGCGATTGCTGTTACGCTCTGCTGAATCAGTCGGCCCATTTGCTGAATCATTGCCAGGCGATCGGTAGCCTGCACACGTGCGCGTTCCAAGCGATCATAGAAAACCGGGTCTTCATAAACGGTCACATCGAGCGCAGCGGCTTGGCGCATAACTTCCACGCTTACGTGATGGGTGTACCGATCAGCGAGCAGACTGTCAAAGTAGTCCACCGTTCGACTCAATATGCCCATAAGTATTGCAACGGCCAACTCCGCGCCCACCAGCCACCAAAAATTCGGCGGCAATGGCTGATGCATGCGAAGTTGGTTCACGCCGTCAATGATGAAGCGCCCGATGATGCCGATGGCGACCGGCAGAAACGCGACGGTTATGCGGATGGTGATGTTCCAGAAGACAACCTTGGGGCCCGAGTCCCAAACAAGATGAAGTACGGGGGGAACGTTCTTGAGCGCGCGCAGGCGATCTCCCCACGCGCTTCCACTCTCACGTGACGAGTCTGCCGCTTCTCCGCGGAAACCTTCCTTATCTTCTCTGGAGTTCATGGATTGGAATCAAGGCTCCCTTTTGGCACCCGCATGTCTTGGCGGAAAGTGACGAGCGTGCAAGACACCGCGGCCCGGGACCAAGGCGATCCGAGTGCTTCGCCGATCAGTGGCGAACGGTTTCCAATTTCTCTCTATGAATGCGATGCGAACGGATCCCGGAATGTTGTTCAGGCTGAGAGAGTTGGACGAGATAGGCCCGGGCCAATTCTGATGAACGTCAAATCGCCCGATCCAGACCGACTCCGCGCAAGTCGAAGCTACGTTTTGGGTGGGTTAGGCTTGAATCCTGCAATCTCCATTCCTCGTTGCGCTTCAGGATTCTTCATAAACGTGTTCCAGACAAATCCCGTGCGCGCGTTCTCCGCCATCACCATCGTGATGCCGGTATCAATTCCAACAACATCGGTGTCATACCAGCCCGTCAGCGGGTTGAATGCGTCCACGAACCCATAACGGCACCACGCATTTGGATAGCGATCGTGAATCGTACGCAATACCCGCATCGTTTCTGCGGGTAGAAAGGGCAACGAGCCGCCAGCGGCAGCGGGCGCAATGGTCCCATCAATCGGGCCCGTAGCCGGCGGCCCACCCCAAACCACGTAACCATGTTGAGAATCCGATGCTGTAATCCCCCAAAGCGCATTGCTGTAGTCAGGGAATTGCACATTTAGCCCGACACAAAAAATCCGGTGAGCTTCAGTTGCCACCACGGAATTCTGAAAGTAGTCTGCGAATTGATCGTGCTTATTTCGGAAATCGAACCACGCTTGGGAATACTGATGCACAAAGAGCGGTGCATAGGAACCGATATAGCGGAGCCCCTCGTATTCAAATGTCATCCGCTTCCATGCAAACCAGGCGTCTTTATTGAGAGGATGCGACGCTGAGCCCATGCCAAGCAGGTACATCATCATCAGTTCGCTGTAGTAATCCCAACGCGAAGGGATGAAGCCGAGTTCCGGTGTCCATCCATGCGAAAGCAGGCTCGTGTCCTCAGAAAGCCACGTCCAATCGACTCTCGCGAAAATTGCATGTGCAAGCTCTTTTATGTCTTTGTCGTGAAAAAACTGGCGGCAGGTGAGTACGCCACACAACAAGATGGCGGTGTCCACTGATGAGACTTCAGAATCCCAAACCCTTTCGCCCGTGTTGATGTCTGCAAAGTGGAAAAAGAATCCTCGATGTGTGGGTACCTTGTGCCAGAGAAATGAGAGCGTCTGCACCACACGCAAACGAGCCTCCGCATAGGAAATGAATCCCCGCTGTTGGCCAATGCAAATGGCTGTCAGGCCGAAGCCGCTGGAGGCAATACTGGCGACTACATTGTTTTCGTTACTGCGGACATTGCAGCGATCTCTTGTGAGTCCAGTTTTTGGATCGGTCTGTTCCCAGAAAAAAAGAAAATTGGCCTGCTCAAGCCCGTTCAGAAAGTCCTCATCTTGCTGAGTGAGCGCTGTTGGAGGGGAACTTCCTTCGGGCGGCTTTGCAGCAGTTTGCAGTTCCGGGGACAGGCCGGCCAGCGGAGAAGCAGCAGAGCCCAAAAGCGGCAAAGCCATTGAGGAATATGCGATTTGACGCAGGAATCCCCGCCGCGAATCCAGCCTGCTGCACGGTCCCTGCATTCTCTCTTTATCCATTGCGAATTGACCGCTGGGGGAATCGCGGCATCGTTTCCTACGAAGGCTCTCGCACTTTAGATGCAATCTAGGCCAATTTAGCTATCTCGTGGCATACGGCGGCCACGCGGCAGATCGCATCTAAATCTATCGTAGCAACGTGCTCTTCGATGAAGTGGAAATGGGTCGCTATCGCCGTCGTTGCCGCCGCCATAACGGCAGCAATATTCTTTTTTCTTCCACGCGCGAGGCAATGGAGACCTGGAATAGTTACCATCCAGGGCGCCGTCATTCGTGCCGATAAGGATACGAGACGAGAGTTGCCGATCTCAGGTGTAACAGTCACGGTTTGGGACGGAAGATCAAGCTCGGCAACTCAGTCGGATTCGAATGGCTATTACAAGCTGAGCTTTCGTGAGACTGTCTGGCCAAGCGAACAAGTTACTCTCAGTTTTCGCAGTCCGGACTACAAACCCCAGGACATCCAGTTACTCGTAGGCCCGAATAAACTGAATAAGCTATACGTCGCTGCCTTGGATCCTGTGGCCGCCCCCCCCGGACCTCACGAGCCGAACAAGCCAGCGACGGTGGTTTCGAACATTCGCATCCGTTACACGGTGAACATCTCTGCCCAAAGGAACATCGCAACCGCTGTAAAGACTTTCCAGATTGTGAATCGTGGAGACGTGCCGTGCCAACAGCAGTTCCCCTGCTCTCCCGACGGACGATGGAAAGCCGCCACGGGTTCAATAACTTTGGACGCAGGCTCGAATAACGTATTCCGAAATGTGCGCGCATCGTGCTTTGCAGGTCCGTGCCCTTTCACTCGAATCGATACGGGAGGCTTCTCCCAAGCCAGCCGCACGATTACGGCCTCGGCAATCAACTGGTCCGACACAGCCACATTCCTTGTAGAAGCTGAAGTCTTTCACAACTCAAATGAGTCGAGCGTACGCGAATCTTACCCCGTCATTTTTGGTCGAGTTATGCACTTCACTCTTCCCGCAGACCAGGAGGGCCTCAGCATAGAGGCCGAGATCAATGGCGCTCCGATGGTGTTTCCACTCGGGCCCGATCTCTACACGAGTTGGGCCGCCTGCCAGGCGAGGCCCGGAACTGAAGGGCAAAGCTCAATCACTTTTCAGTGCGAATTGAAACCCGGATACCGCTTCTAGGCTGGAGCCAGAAGTAGGATCGGCGTGCTGCTTATCTCGCTGTCAAAGTAAATCCAGACGCATTCAAACGCTGGAACACCTCCTCCAGCGCCTCCTGCCAGTTGGAAAGGTGAATACCGAATCTATCGATAAGCTTTCGATTTGATAGAACTGAATTTTGCGGACGTTTCGCTGCGGTCGCGTACTCATTGCTGCTTATCCGGATCAGTTCTGGCGACCGCACATTCAATTGCGCTGCGGCCCTGACAAAGATAGCCTGCGCAAACCCGAACCAACTAACCGTATCTGAGCAGGTCATGTGATACAGCCCAGCCCACTCTCGCGCCAATCCAAATTTCCTCTCAAACACTCCTGAAATAATGGCGTGAGTGGCTCGCGCCAGTTCAATAGAGCTTGTTGGAGAGCCGAATTGATCATCGACAATTGAAAGACAGTCGCGTTCCGATGCCAGACGAAGCATGGTCAGCAGAAAATTCTTGCCGTGGGGCCCATATACCCAGCTCGTGCGGAATATGAGATAGCGGCCACCGACCTCCTGAATCGCCCTCTCTCCTGCAAGCTTGGTTGCGCCGTACACGCCCAGCGGATTGGGTTCATCATCCTCAAGCCACGAGGTTTGCTTGGTGCCGTCGAAAACATAATCAGTAGAGTAGTGCACCAGTAGAGCACCGGTTCGCTGAGCCTCTTCCGCCAGAACTCTGGGCGCGTTTTCATTGATCGCTTTGGCAAGATCTGATTCAGATTCAGCGCGATCAACCGCTGTATAGGCCGCGGCGTTCAAAATAATATCTGGCCTCTCTTGTCGAACCAGCGCGCGCGTCTGGTCCGGATCTGCCAAATCAAACTTTTCCCGGTCAACAGCGACGATCGAGCCGAACGCAGCAAAGCTTCGTTGCAGTTCCACACCAACTTGCCCTGCGCCACCAACAATCAAGACGCGAGGCGATTCAGACTGAGTTGCAGTCATCAGGAGCACTCCAGTATTCGCAGCAATCGCTCCTTGCATTCTACCCGGGGGTCTGCCGCGCCTGTGCAATTTGCAGGGCTTATGACGCCAAAGCCGATCGGTATCGGGGACTTCTTTTCCAGAGGTCGCTTGAGCCTCGGAGAGCTATGATGAATAGCCGGAAGCATTGAAATCCCTGCAGTTGGAAGGTAGAACGTGGCAGGCAAGCTGGAACTTATGATGGGGCCCATGAGGAGTAACAAAACCGCCGAGTTACTCCGGAGAGCGGAGATGCGCCGCCAGTACGCCAGCCAGTACGTGCTTGTTTTGAAGCCCAGCGACGATACGAAGGGCGGACCCGGCGTGATTGAAAGCCGGAATCCAAACGGCCATGGAAAAATGAACGCCCTTGAGTTCAATTCGCAGAATCCCTGGGAAGTTCTGAAGGCCATTGCTCAAAAGGAAATGGAAATCGGCAAGAAGATTGAGTGCATCGCGATTGATGAAGGCCAGTTCGTAAGCGAACTGTTTCTTTTCACGCGCCATCTTCTCGATGCGAATCATGACGTCCTGATCGCCGGGCTCGATTTGGATTTTCGTGCCCTTCCGTTTGGAGAAATGCTCAACCTGACCTGGCTCGTAAGCTCCTATGGCGGCAGCATTACCGAGTGCATGGCCTATTGCTCCTGCGGCTCGCGAGCATTGTATTCTCAGCGACTTATTGAACAAAAGCCCGCTCCATATGACAGCCCTGTAAAGGTGCCGGGCGACGCTTATGAGCCGCGTTGCGCCGAGCACTTTGTGCTGCCCGGAAAACCGCATTGATTCCGAAATTCACTCTCTCCTGACCGGCGCTCTCGATTCGATCGCGGTTCGCTGACGCTGATAAACTTAAGTCTCATGATCCTCCCGTTTGTCCGCGAAATCTTCGTGGACCTGGAGCACTCTTCGGGATTTGATCGCGTAATCAGGCATTTGAGCCTGGGTGCGGGCCGTCGGCGTGTGTCTGGACTAACCGCGACCGCGCGATCTCTCTACATCCCTCTAATGGCCAGGGCAGCAAAACGGCCGGTTGTCGTGGTCGTGGCCGATAACAAGGCTGCCGATTCGCTTGAGCCGACTCTCAAGGCCGGTTGCGAGCTCACCGGCGCAATCGATCCAGCCCGCGTGGTTCGCTTCCCTGCTCATGATGTGCTCCCATTCGAAAACCTATCGCCGCACCCCGATGTGCAGGAGCAGCGTGCTGCGGCTTTGTGGAAACTTGCCACGGGCGCAGTTGACATCGTCATCGCACCCGTCGAAGCGGCAGCACTCAAACTGTTTGATCGCGAATATTACGCTGGCCTGGCCGTACAGTTGCGACGTGGCGAAGAGATGGATGTTGAAGTACTCACATCTCACTTGGCATCCATCGGCTACACCCAGATGGACTTGGTGGAGATGCCCGGTCAATTCACCCGGCGTGGCGGAATACTTGACGTCTATTCGCCGGAACAGGACAGACCGGTCCGTGTCGAGTTCTTCGGGGACGAGATCGACACCATGCGAAGGTTCGATCCTGAAACACAGCGTTCCTTAACGCCTCTGGACGAGACGCAGTTGCTGCCGCTAACTGAAACCCCCGTGACGGAGCGGCTGCTCGCAGCAGTTCATGCGCGGCTCAGTAAGCAGCGGCTCAATTTTGACGGTGCCTCTGAATCGAGCGGTGAAGAGGAAGAAATGGCAGCCGAAGCCGCGGCGGCCGGCGGCGTCAGTGTGTTTCCGGGGTGGGAGTTCTTTGCCGCCGTGGCCGGTGCAGACAAATCGCTGCTCACCCTGGCGCCACGCAGCGCGTTGTTTGTCGATGAGCCTGCCATGGTGCGCAACCAGATTGATCGGTGGTGGAATAAAGTAGAGCAGCGGCACGAACGCTCCGGAATTGGTTCACTCATCCGCCCTGAAGACATCTACGTCCGTCCTGAGATTCTGCAGGCCCAGCTTGAATCACAAATGGGACTCGATCTCGATCAGCTTGGCGCAATCGATGTGCTGGATGAAGATACAACTCTGGGCGAAATCGAACTGAATTCCCGGCCCACTCTTCGCTTTCACGGCTCCATCCCCGCCATGACGGATCAGTTGAAGAACCTGATGCAGGCGGAGACGCGCATCGTGCTTGCCGCACCCAACCAGGGCGATGTGGAACGCTTGGCCACCGTGCTTCGGGATTACCAAATCCCTTACCGGCTCGGCAGCCGCACGATGCGTCCCGGCGGTGATCAGGTGCTCGATGAAGCAAGTTTCATGGCCGGCGACCTGCGCGTTCCGGTGATTGTGCGCTCGCCCATTTCAGCTGGAGTAAGCTTTGCCGATGCCAACCTGGTTTTGTTTGGGGCCAACGACTTTTCTGACGACGCCGATGTAACGGCAAGGCCAGAAACAAAGCGTTCCAAGACAGCCGCGTTTGTTTCCGACTTCCGCGACCTGGCGATCGGTGATTACGTCGTACACGTGGAACACGGTATCGCGCAATATCAGGGGCTCAAGGAAATCGTTCAGGACGCTCTTTCGGTCGAGTTCATGATCCTTGAATTCGCCGAGCAGGCCAAGCTTTACGTGCCGCTCACGCGACTGGACCTGATTCAGAAATATCGCTCCACCGACACCGGTCCCGCACCGGTTCTGAACAAACTCGGCTCGCAGCAGTGGACAAAGACGAAGGCCCGCGTTCGCAAGGCCATGCAGGACATGGCTGCCGAACTGCTGAAGCTCTACGCGCAACGCCATACCGCAGAAGGCACGGCGTTCTCCAAGGACAACGAATTCCAGCGCGAGTTCGAGGATGCATTCGACTACAACGAGACGGACGATCAGCTCACCGCGATCGGCGCCATCAAGCAGGACATGGAGTCCACCACGCCGATGGACCGCCTGTTGTGCGGAGATGTGGGGTATGGCAAGACTGAAGTGGCAATGCGCGCCGCATTTAAGGCCGTGCAAGACGGTAAACAGGTGGCCGTGCTTACCCCAACCACGGTGCTCAGCTTCCAGCATTTTGAAACGTTTAAGAAGCGCTTTTCGCAATTCCCAATCAATATTGAGATGATTTCCCGCTTCCGTACCGCAAAGGAACAAAAGGTCATCGTTGAAAAGGTCGAGACGGGGAAGGTCGACATCCTCATCGGCACGCATCGCCTGCTCTCAAAAGACATCAAGTTCCAAGATCTCGGTTTGCTCGTCGTCGACGAAGAACAGCGGTTCGGGGTACGTCACAAAGAACGCCTGAAGCAGATGCGGAAAGAGATCGATGTGCTTGCAATGAGCGCAACACCGATTCCCCGCACGTTGCACATGTCGCTGGTTGGCCTTCGCGATATGAGCGTTATCGAGACCCCGCCTAAGGATCGCATGGCGATCCAAACCGTGGTGGCGAAGTTCGATGAAAAGATCGTGCGCTCCGCCATTGAGGTCGAATTGGAACGCGGTGGACAGGTTTACTTTGTCCATAACCGCGTCGAATCCATTTACGACTTCGCGTCAAGGATTCAGGAACTGGTTCCTGCGGCGCGCGTTGTAGTGGGCCACGGACAAATGGGCGAGACTGAGTTGGAGCGCGTCATGCTCGCCTTCATGCATCACGAATACGACGTCCTGGTAGCGACCACCATCATTGAGAACGGGCTCGACATTCCGCAGGCAAATACTATTCTGATCAATCGCGCGGACCGCCATGGCTTGAGCGAGTTGTATCAGTTGCGTGGTCGTGTTGGTCGTTCGAATCGGCGCGCCTATGCCTATTTGCTGATCCCACCGGATACTGAGCTTACCGACATTGCCCGCCGGCGGTTGGCTGCGTTGAAGGAATTCAGCGACCTTGGCGCGGGCTTCAAAATTGCTGCACTCGATCTTGAACTGCGCGGCGCGGGAAACATGCTGGGGGGCGAACAGAGTGGTCACATTGAAGCGGTAGGGTTTGAGCTTTACACCTCAATGCTGGAAGCGGCTGTGAAAGAACTGAAGGGCGAGGGCGGTGAGGAGCAACCGACCACGCAGCTCAATCTGGGTATTGCGCTTCGCATTGACGAGAGCTATGTGCCCGAAGAAAATCAGCGCCTGCGGCTCTACAAAAAAATTGCCGGCGCCCGAAGCGAAGCGGCCATTCGCGAAGTGCGTGCTGAAATGGAAGACCGCTACGGTGCGCTGCCTGACGCCTCTGTCTACCTGCTTGAAGCAGCCTCGCTTCGACTGGAATGCGAGCGAATCGGTGTTGCACAAATTGATCGCAAGCGAAGTGAAGTGCATGTTCGCTTTGTACAGAACGCCGAAATAGATCCGCAGACATTAATGCGGCTTGTGGCGCGCAACGCTAAGCGTGGTGCTCAGTTTGCGCCGCAGGGGTTGTTGAAATATCCATTGAAGTCCGTTCGGCCAGACGAAGTGCTGCTCGAAATCCGTGAGTTGCTTGAGAATCTGGCCGAGGCGCCGGCGAATGCCTGAAGTTTCGCCCGAAAGACGAGGAAAGATGAAACGACTATTTGCCTTCATTGTGATTGGAGTATGTATGGCCTTGGGAACGTCTGCGCGAGCAGCTACGGATGACTGGAAGCAGAAGTTCACACAAGCTTCAGACGAGTACTTTGATCAGGTGTATTTTCCGTATTCTCCCACCGCCGGCACACAGGTGGGCTATCACCAGTACGATACTAAGCTGGAAGACTACTCGCGTAAGAGCATCGAGGCCGAAATCGCTGCGTTGAAGGGCTTCGAACAGCGAATTGAGGCGATTCAACCCAGCACTGATGCGGCAGATTTGGTGCCGCGCAGCGATCGCGAGATCGTGCTTGGGAATATTCGTTCCCAATTGCTCACTCTCGAAACCATTCGCCCATGGGAAAAGAACGCCGACAACTACTCCAGCACTTGTGCTAACGCCGCGTTTGTTCTGATGGAGCGCAAGTTCGCGTCGCCAGATGATCGGCTGCGCTCATTGATTGCGCGCGAAAAGCAGATGCCTTCATTGCTCGGCGAAGCTCGGGTCAACCTCAAGAATCCGCCGCGCATCTTTACGCAGATCGCAATCGAGCAGTT
>Ga0207667_10000786_pt1 | contig 41214 bp, 40 predicted proteins | sample KBSCornC52_FD_184301 | JGI IMG/M metagenome (GOLD analysis project Ga0207667, IMG submission 184301) | Corn rhizosphere microbial communities from Kellogg Biological Station, Michigan, USA - KBS Corn C5-2 (SPAdes) (version 2) | ecosystem: Host-associated > Plants > Roots > Rhizosphere > Soil ...
GCGCCAGCTCTGAATCCACTTGCCGAAGAAGTGGCCGATGATGGTTTCCGACGTGGGCCGGATTACGTAGGGCTCTTCGAGCGTCTTGCCTCCGGCGACGGTGACCACTGCCAACTCCGGCGAGAAGCCTTCCACGTGCTCGGCCTCTTTCTGCAGGAAACTCTGTGGAATCAGCAAAGGGAAGTACATGTTCTGATGCCCGGTTGCCTTAAAACGCGTGTCGAGCTCGCGCTGCAACCCTTCCCAGACCGCCCAGCCGTTGGCTTTGATGACCATGCAGCCTTTGACGATTTCGGCTGGCTCCGCCATGTCTCCGGCCAGAACTACGTCTTGATACCAGGCGGCGAAGTCCTGGGCGCGCGGAGTGATGGGAGATTCAGCCATAATTTTGGGGTGTTTTTCTAGAGTACGACAGATTGCAGCGACCCCAGGGTAAGCTGAGTGGGAGGCCCGAGACTGAAAGGATGCAGTGCGTCATATTAGCTGGGGGAATGGGCACGCGCATGCGCCCGCTTACCGACGATTGTCCCAAGACCCTGCTGCCAGTGGCGGGACATCCTTTTGCATGGCATCAAATGCACCGGTTGGCGGGGCAAGGTATCGACGACGTCGTCTATTGCATCGCGCGTCACGGCGAGCAGATCCGTCAATACTGGGCGAGGCAGCCGGTACCCATGCGCTCACTACGGTTCGTCGACGAGGGGACCGATCTCCGCGGAACCGGCGGAGCGTTGCGGCTGGCGTTGGATGAGCGAGTGCTCGAGGAGTCGTTCTTCGTACTCTATGGCGACTCTTTCCTCCCGTTGGAATTCGAGCCTGTCTGGAGCGCCTTCGAAGCCAGCGGCAGCCCCGCGCTCATGACGGTGCTCAAGAACCAAGGCCGTTGGGACCGCAGCAATGTCATCTATGCCGACGGCCGTGTGAACCTCTACGCTAAGAACGCCGACCCGCCGACGCAATCGCGCATGCAGTACATCGACTACGGTTTGACGGTGCTGCGGCGCAGCGTGATCGCGGGCATCACGGAGACGGTTTACGATCTTTCGGCGGTGTTCCATCGGTTGAGTCTGGAAGGGCAGTTAGCCGGATATGAGGTAACGGAAAGGTTCTACGAGATTGGTTCGCCGGAGGGTCTGCGCGATCTGGAAAAATACCTGGCGTCTTGAGCTGCCGCGTGCCCCATTCGCGGGTTCGCAGCTAGAGAGAAGCAAGCTCCGCGCAGACCGCCGATAGGGCGCTTTCAAGCTTACCCAGCATCTCCTCGGCGTCCTTAATTTCGTTGGCCCGGCCCATTTGTTCGAGGCGGAAGGCAGCTTCAACGGCGTTGCGCGCGCCAAAGTTCGCTACCGAGCCTTTTAATGCGTGGGCGGCGTTCTCCAGTTTCGCTGCATCTCCGCAGGCGATTGCCTCTTGAATTTGCGCGAAGGCGCGAGGGCACTCCTGAATAAATAAGACCGCGATTTCTCGCAGCAACTGTTTGTCTCCACCTACGCGGGACAATGCCAGTTGGCGATCTAACACATTTTCGGGCGCCTGGGGGTTCATCTTCTCCCGCTGGCTCATCGGCCGCGAAGCATCTGGCGGTGAGTTCTAAAAACCGCCGACGCTGCGATTCTCCTATGATACCCTGGACCAAGAGCCACCCTAGCTCAGTTGGTAGAGCGGCTGATTCGTAATCAGCAGGTCGCCGGTTCGATCCCGGCGGGTGGCTCCAGTAACTCTTTCCCCTTCAAATAGTTACAGGCACCTTAGCAATTCATTAAAATCACCATTTTGTCGAGTGTGCCCATTTTTGTGCCTACCCTGAACCACTGATCTCCGACGCGCGCGTCTACGGAATATCTGAATTGCCGAGCTTTGTTGAAGAAACGGTGCGGCCCGCGAGGGGGGTGATGCTGGGCTCAGTTTAGGCTTGATGTATGACTTGACCAACCTGCGAAGCTCTTGCTACCGAAGCGTGCTGATCGACGCGGTTCATTGCTTCGCGGATGTCTTCATCGCTGGGGTGAACGTATCGCTTCGTCGTATTCATGTCCGTGTGTCCCGCCAAGACGTGAAGCGTGAAAGGGTCCATATATTTTGCCCAGCGTGTGATGCAAGTGTGACGGAACGTGTATAGGACAAACGGAACCACGCCAGAAGCCTTCAGTGCTGCTGCGTGCTGCTTCTTGAGGGTGGACGCTTCGACATGACCACTCTTGGTGGGAGCAGGGAAGATCCATTCGGACACTTGGCCGGTGCGGCGCATCTCAAGAACCGACAGCACTCGCTGTGACGCCGGGATCCGCCTCCTGGAGCCGCGTCCCTTCCCGGAATGAATCTCGATCGCCCCGTCGCGAATGTTGTCTGCCCACTTGAGACGGAAACACTCATCTGGTCTAAGCCCGGTGTCAATCAGAATCGTTGCCGCATCCCTTAAAAGGTAAGCGTCCGGCTTTCGCGGAGTTTGACCCCGTTTCACTGCGCGGATTCCTTGCAGAGCGTCGCGATAGGCGTTACTGAGTTGGTGCCCCGCGTCAGTTGCGGCTGCGAGATAGTGTTGCTCCTCCTTCGGGGACAGCACGCGTTCCCGACGATTTTCACCAGGCAGCATTCGCACGCGGGGAAGCACGGTGGAGACGCGACCCCACTCGATTGCGAGATGGAATAAACGCCGCAAGGTCACCAGGTCTGCGTTCAAGGTCGAGATCTGCACCTTAGCCGTTTGCCGATGCGCCACGAAGCCTGTAATGTGTTCCGCCGTGATTTCGTCCAGTCGCAGGCCTGAAAGTTTCGAGTAAGCTTTCAAATTCGCGACGCTGTTCTTATAGAACCGGACAGTGTTAGGTTTGGAGGCCTTCGTGGTCCGAACGAAGGGCAGGAAGTCCTCCTCCATGAAGTGCGCAAGGACCGGAACCGGCTTCTTGTCCCTAATGCCGACTTCGCCCTTGGCTAGCGATGTCTTGTGCGCAGATTCGATCTGCTCAGCGACCCTCTTATTCGTCTGCTTGGTGCTCTCCCTTATAGATTCCCCATTCCAGACGAACCGATACCACCACACGCGGCCGCGCTTGTACACCGCCACTCTATTCAGACCTCGCTGTCTTCTGAAACACAACGTCCCGCTTATTCATTTGCACCTGCCCGCCGTGCCGGATGGTGTCAGCGGTGATCCTGCCGGGTTGACCCGTGTTCCCTAGTTCCAAAAAGAGCTGGTTCAGGGCGCCCGCTTTCCATTCGACCCACGACATTACTCGCTCTGTCGCGGTAGAGGAGTCAACCGGCGTGGGGATGGACTTCGGGCAACGCCCAGCAGGCAGATGCGGCTCCCGACGCTCGTTCGATGGGCCTCCAATCTTGTTGGATTCGGCAAGAGGGGAACCATCAAAACCATCAAAACCGGGTTCTGATGGTTTTGATGGTTCGCACTTGGGTGCTTCCGACGTTATTGTGGCGCCGGAGCGCCAGTTTAACCAGCGACGCGTAGGAGCCGGGTTCTTGATCGAGTCGATCATTTCCCAACCCGGGGATTCACCTGATAGCGCGTCGAAGGGCGGCCGCCGAGTGGTCCAGCTTCGGCGGTCTGTTCGCGAATCCAGTCGGCGTCCAACAAAATATGTGCGGCGAGCCTTGCCGCTTCGGGACTATCCAGACCGCTCCAACCCTTCACGTAGACATCGCGGCCGGTGAAGAAACCGTTTGCGCCTACCTTGCGCTTCTTAATCTTTTCCGCGAGCACCTGCGCGGCCCGCATTTGAGGAGTTGTGACGCACGAGTAGATTCGGTTGGCGTGGGTCTCCAGGTAGCCACAGAATTCCGCAGCTTGAGCGGTGTGTTCCAGCGAAACGCACGAGTCTGTTCGCGGCGCAGCTGCAGCCACGCTGTCAGCTAACTCGAACAAGAGGGCAAGCGCCGGCATCAGTTTTCGGTATTTGCTCAGGTGCGAAACCAACGCAGGATGGACTTCGTCACCGCGAACTTTCGCTTCTAACTCGGCCGACCACTCGACGAAGAGATCCTGCGCCTTCGAGCAAAATCGGAAGCGCAAGGGATTCATAGGGTCGAGCTCCACCAACCCTTGGAAGATCTTGGCCACGCGTCTTTCGGCTTCAGCATTCGGCTGACGGTCGATATACTGCCAATCGATTTCCGTGTCCGGCCACACCAAGACCTGAAAGCGCTGAATCAAGCCGTCATTACTCGGTCCGTCCGCGAGGGCCTCGGATAGGTATGATCGAAGCCGGCCAGGTTGAATGCCACCAAGCATCGACATACAACACGCCTCCACGTGGACGGTGCCTCTGCCGATCCGGTCGATCGTATGGCCGGTATCACCGTTCCAGGCTTGCAGGCAAAATGCTCGCTCCCCTTCGCGGCCCGCGCGATCCAACTGGCTCCACCACCCGGTGAGTTCGTCTCGGATGACCAGAATACCGGCAGGATTCTCACTCATGGTCTGGTGAAGCGCCTCAAAAGTCGAATCGTTTACGATTAACCGCCGCAGTGTAGGCGCTGCCGCTTCGTCTTCCGGCCTGTTGGGTACCGCGGTTCCTCGCTTCGCGTGTTTCTTGTATTCCTCCTTCCATCCGGCGCGGCGAAGTTCGTACTCCTCTTTGGCTCGTTCGTAGTTTTTCAATTCTGCTTCGTGCTCATGCCGCCAGCCCGTTTGGATCCTGTTCAGTGGATGGGTAGTAGCCTGAATCACGGGGCTTTTCATGAATCCCGGCGGAGCAATCAGACCGCCCCAGAGATTGGGCACGACGATCCAGGATGGATCGTTCGCCTTCGGCTGGATGATCGGCCGCCGATTCACGGCTCCAGCAAGCGAAAGGACCGCAACGACTGCGGGATAGTCTATCGGGACCTGCATTCGCTCGGAAACATCCAATGAACTCGATATCCTTCGGGCTAAAAAATGGCGGGGACGCGGGGCCCGCGTTCGGATCCTTTCGCTTCACCTTAGCCAGCGTGTCCTCAACCAGCCATTTTGCACGATCTCCAATCCAATGCTCGTACCAATGAGCGGTCTCCTCGTCACCCACGATCAAAGTGGCTTCGAATGCCACGGTCGTGAACCAACGCTTGCGGAACGTCAATATCGATTTAAGGAACTCTTGCTTGTTAGGGCAGTTAGCCCGCATGAAATCTAACTTATATTGCGCGATTCTTGTCGCCGACTTCCATGTCGCTTCTTCGAAGGCCGCGTGAACAGGATGTTCTTGGGGGAAAGGATTTTCTCCCAACGGACGGCCGTTTTCTTGGAACGGGTCGACCCCTTCGGCAAAGCCGTGTTGTGTGCCAAATCCTCCAATCTCCTGTTCCGCTGGGGGAAACCCGCTCGTAGTCTTAGCGGAAACAGCTTGCGACATAATCTCTTCGGCTTCACATTTCCAGCAGTAGTCTGCGGATAAGCCACAAATATCCAGAATCTCGACGGCATAGAGTTGGTTTGATTCTTCTTCCTCGACAAAAAACTCTCTTAAGTGAGATTCCGGTGCATCGCGTTTGATTTGGTCGAGCCAAAACGAAACCGCATCATCGTTACCTCCAGCGAAGCCCAGGCGTGCCGCGGCACTCTGCGCCAACCATTTGAACCGTTCCGTGACTCCATTGCCGTCTTTCTTGTTCCAGTGCTCCAAACGCCAGCGCCATAGCCCGGGCTCCGGTTGCGCGGCCCAAACGGCTATGAGCCGCCCCGCTGCGAGAGTCGGGGGATTAATTGCGCAGTCCGCCCTAAGCTGTGTGAAACTCACCCGGAGCCGTTCCCAAAAATTCGTATCTATCCTGCCTTCTTTAAACTATGACTAGCTATGCTGAGAAACGCTTAACATTAGATAACTCCATATATAACAGCATTTTGCGATTGGTAAAAGTGCCTGTATACTCCGGGTAAGCTAATGGCGAAGAACACTGAGAATCTGCCGGCCACGGTGGTGGATAACTGGCATATCAACAGGTTCGTTCCATACGCACGCAACCCGCGGAGAAATGACTCGGCGGTCGATCGTATGGCGGCCTCGATCCGAGAGTTTGGATTCAAAATTCCCGTGCTCGCCCGCACCAGCGGCGAAGTCGTGGATGGACACCTCCGACTAAAGGCGGCGCGCAAACTCGGGATTAGCGAGATTCCGGTGATCCTGTGCGATGAATGGAGCGAAGCGCAAGTGAAGGCGTTCCGGCTAATGGTGAACCGGTCGGTGACATGGGCAGAGTGGGATGACGATCTCCTCGGTTTAGAACTCCTGGATTTGAAGAACCTTGATTTTGATCTGGGGTTGACCGGCTTCGGAGATAAGGAATTGGCGCAGCTGCTTGCGGCGCAAGACGCGACCGATGGATTGTGCGATGAGGACGCCGCACCGCCGGCGCCCCAAACACCGACCTCGCGATTGGGCGACTTGTGGTTGCTCGGGTGCCACCGATTATTTTGCGGTGATTCTACCGATAAGCAAACAGTCTCGCGGGCGCTCGGCTCAGTGAAGCCCACGTTGCTCGTGACCGATCAGCCATACGGCGTTCAGTACGATCCAGAGTGGCGGAAGCGCGCAGGAGTTAATAACTCGAATCGCATGGGAAAGGTCCGCAACGATGACCGCTCCGACTGGCGCGAGGCCTGGGCACTCTTCCCAGGAGATGTTGCATACGTGTGGCACGGCGCTCTCCATGCTTCGACGGTCTCCGACAGTTTGGAATCGTGCGGATTTGAGATCCGCAGTCAGATCGTTTGGGCGAAACCGTCGCTGGTGATGGGCCGCGGGCATTACCATTGGCAACACGAACCCTGTTGGTACGCCGTGCGCGGCACCGGGCATTGGAACGGTGACCGAAAACAGAGCACGCTGTGGCATATCGAGAACCGCCATCAAGATGCGGAAACCGTCCACAGCACGCAGAAGCCTGTCGAATGCATGCGGCGTCCGATCGTCAATAACTCGAGTCCCGGGCAGGCGATCTATGAGCCCTTCTCCGGTTCGGGAACAACCATCATTGCCTGCGAGAAAGAAGCGCGCATCGCCCTTGCCATTGAACTGGAGCCAGCCTACATCGATGTCGCCGTGACTCGCTGGCAGAACTTCACCGGCAAGCAAGCAACCCTCGATGGCGACGGCCGAAGTTTCGAGGAAGTCGCGCTGGAGCGAACAGGAGCACCGGCGTGAATGGAACGGTGCAGGCGGGAAATCGCTGCTATCGAGGCCGAGATCCCCGCTGGCAATCCGGATCTGCCGGGGTTGTGCCTGGCGCTCTCGGATTGGTCTGCAGAATTGAGAATCCTTCAAGACGAGGAACGCCGCCAGGGAAAAACCCGGCGGCGCGAAGTGGAAGGGATAGGCGAGAGTCAGGACTTGATGGAGTAGGTTCGTTCGCCGTCTTCGATCTTGGCAGAAGTGACAGCCAAGCCCAGCTTTTTGCTGACGGTGCCCGAAAGGAAGCCACGCACGCTATGCGCTTGCCACCCGGTGGTCTTCATCAGTTCGGCCAGGGTGGCGCCCTCCGGCCGCTCCAACAGTTCGAGAACCGTCGCGGCTTTGCTGCCATCCCTGGCGGCACCCGTCTTTTTCGTCGCTTTGGGCGCTTTTTTCGCGGGGCTGGCCTTCTTGGTCGCCTTCCCTTTCTTGGGCGCAACGTGCGCGCCCTGTGCCCCAACACGGCCCTTTTTCGTGGCCTTCGGCTTCTCGGCGGTGGCGTTTTCTTCTGCAATCGACGTCATAATGTGATCTCCTTTCGCGGTAATCGCCGCGGTGACGACATGAATCGCTCTAGCAGGCCGAAGATGCAAGTCAATTTTGGAAGAGTCGCGAATGAAAGCCATCGATAGCAGAATTCGCCGCCTTCAGGAGAGATTGCGCCCCGATGAAGGGCAGCCGCAAGGCATCTGGGTGGCAGTTATATATGGTCAACAGTTTGCCTTAGATCGGGACAGGTGTGTTGAGATCCTCCGCGATGGCGGCTTTCTCCCGGCTACCCGTTTCGTCGTGCTGCACTTCTTCGGTATTCCGGACGGCCTGAATGCCAAGGAATTGGAGGAGTATCTGCGAAGGAATGGCGCTCAGATTTGCGGAACCGGTCGCGATCAACAGCAGAGCGTGCCAAGTGGCACCAGCCGACCCGGCTACAGTACCTGGTCAAGCCAAGCGCAGATTAGTGCAGATTGGGGCAGATGAAGGGCCACGGTTCAAAATTCGGGCGCAAGAAGGAGCTGGCGATCGCCGCTCTCCTCACGCATAGGAGTGTAGAAGACGCCGCGCGTGCCGTCGATCTCAATCACAATACTTTGCTCAACTGGCTTAAAATCCCAGCTTTTTTGAAAGAGTATCGGGCGGCTCGCCGGGAGGTCGTGCACCAATCGGTGGCGAGGCTGCAGCAGGCGACGGGCGCCGCCGGTACAGTGATGCTTAAGCTGATGACCGATCCGAACGTACCAGCGGCGGTCCGGCTCCGGGCGGCCGAGTGCGTCTTTGACCGCGCGATAAAGGGCATCGAGATCGAGGACATCGAAGAACGGGTGGCGGCGCTCGAAGTAGCGGCGGAGAAAACGGACGGGAAACGATGAAAGTGATCAGCAGGTGCCTGCGCAGTCTTGCAAGGGCCGAACGGGTGAAATGAAAACAGTCACCAGACGGATCGCAAAGCTGGAGGATCAATTTGGGACCGCACAGCGGGAGACGCCGGTCCTACTGGCGATGAGCGCGGCCGCTAGTGAGCTGGCCCTCGATCAGGACAGGTGCATGGAGATCCTTCGAGAATGCGGGCATTTGCCTACCGGCCCGGGATTCGGCATCGTCTACCTCTACGAGATCCCGGATGGCCTGAACACGCAAGAACTGGAGAAGTATCTGCGTGAACATGGGGCGGCGATTTGCAATACCCACGACACTCAGGGACGGCGCCAGACAGAGCGTAATAACCCATGAACGCAATTAACCGACGAGTTTCAAGACTTGAGCTGCAATTAGCTCGTTGCGCGGATAACCTGCCACGGGATGAGCACGGGCGGACGGCGGCAGAGAGGATCTGGGAGGCACGACGAAGCCGTATGACTAATGAGGAGTTGATTGTAGAAGAACGGAGGATGGCAGTTTTACACGAGGCTTGCCGTGGGCACTGGACAATTGCTGAAGCCATCTGGCGCGGCCAAGCGGCGCTCAAAAAATTCGCGAAGATGGAGGCTGGGCAAGAATGATCACTCGGACCCTCGCCCGCCGCCTAGAACGGCTCGAAGCTGACCTTGTGCCACTTGACCACGGCGTTACAGAACACACAATTGTCTTCGTCGATGCAGACGGAACCGAAACCGAATCAATGGTACTTAGTCAGGGCACTCCCTACGGCAGGTGGCCGGCGCGGCGATCACCGGTCGCGCCTAGAAATGCCTACCGATAATGAACATTAACGGGCCGCCCGGGTTAGTTAACAACCAGGACGTTATCTACCGGAACGGAGCGGCGCGAGTCCGCCGCGCTGCGAGTAGCGTAGCGGTGAAGCCTAGTCTTGCGATTCTGACGAAGAGCCCTGAGTTCTCGTCTCGATGCGACTGGGCGCTTTAGAGCCCACTTCCCCGCGCATGTAGGCGGGCCATTTGCTGGTTTCCTCAACGACTTCCTTAAGCCGCTGACGGTCCAACTTGCGGACTGGGGCCTGAGTGTTCGAATTGGATGGTGTTGCCATGGTGGTTAGATTAGATTCTAAGCGGATCGTTACATGGAAGGCAATAGGCTATCGATTTTCGCGGCCGTTACCTTCTCCCGGTTTAGATACGAAACCGTATCCATCGTAACGCGAGGACGCTGGCCTAGCCGAGACCAAGCAATAACATCGCCGCTTGCCCGGTATTCCTTCCTCGCTACTTCTCGGCCGCTGCTTAATTTCAAGGAAAAGAGATCGAAATACCGGCGTGGACCTATCCCTAAGAATGGTTCGTATACGACTTTATCCCGGCACTCGCCCTGATGAGATCCCTCTAGTCCCCTTTCGTTTAGAACAATTGAATCAAAGTGGAACCGAAACGCCAAACTTTTCGGATATGGCTCAACATACACTACCCGACTCAATCCAGCGGCCACGATGTGGCGTGTGCAATTGTGGCAGGGAAATGTTGTCGCATATAACGTAGAACCGACGGTCGTTCGTCCAACTCGGGCGGCGGCTAGAAGGGCATCCATTTCGGCATGCACTGTCCGACCGAACTCCGTCAGGCTGAAGAGTGGTGTGTCGCGAAGTACTGTTTTAGCGTCTGCGAGTGACAAGTCTTCATTGTTGCTAAGGCGTTCCGCCAATTTTGCTAAGGCGCCCTCCGTTGCTGCATTGGCGACTGGATCGCCAAGAAGTCCCCTGAGAAATTCACGACACGCTTCATTGGATAGTTGCGAGTCATTTCGCAATAGGCCCAATAGGGTGCGGATAATTTCGTCTCGCCTTTTTTCGTTGGAGTCCGCTCCCCGTACATGATCGCGCTGGTCTCCAGGTCCGGGCCAGTATAAACCCCCTCCGTACCGTGGCACGTCGTTACAGCCTACGGCTAGTACATCCCCCCGGGAAGTTGTCAGAGCCGCTCCAACCTGACGGGAGAGATCGCCCGATCGGAGACTAGCGGAATATGCCAGGAACATCCCCTGCTCATCTTGGGTCGGTGTTTCAAACGGGCAGCCAAAAACTAGATCGACAAATCGGCTAAGACTTGCTTTCCCCACGCTCGCGTCTTGTGTAATGAATACGTCAGCCAACGCAAAGGTCTCTCCAGTTCTTTGACCGCACGATACTTTGCGCTCGTCTTTATCGCGCTCGATCAACTTCCGCGCATCAGCCTCAGGAACCGAATGCTTCATTTGCAGGAACAGCGACCTCTCCTCTTCCGGCGCATACACGCCTATTAGGAAGAATGCGCTTCCGTATATCGCTCTTAGCAGGACGACCTCTTCCTCGCGCTTCAGTGAACTCACTATATAAGCGGTTCTTGGTCGAGCGTTATAGACTGAATCCGGCCTTGTTTGCTGTATCGCGGCAACTGCTAACTGCGCTGCAATATCCTCATGCTGCGTGACTTCGCGGAGGCGATTCCCCGCGTCCATCCGGGATGAGATGCGTGCGAAATAGGGTTCTTCTTGCAACGCCAGGCCGTTACAGTGACCCATATGATCCTGAAAAAGGTCGCTGAGCTTTATATCTTCTATTTCGTATCCGAATTGCGCCAATTGTGTTGCAAGATGTTTTTGAATGGGCTCTGCCTGGGTTCCCACGGCGTAAACGAAGGCAAATATGAGTTCATCTGGAAATGTCCAGTCGTCCGAGGGGAGCGGATGTGCGCCGCCGCGAGCGCTTCGTTCCGCAGGAGTAGAATTTGTTTCGTTTGTTTCGCTCATACCGACATGACCTCGTCCAGCGATCGCTTTCTTCCGCGCAGATACAATTCGGTCGATTATGGCATAAATTAGCGGGAAATTCTTGCAACTCAGCCAGATCGAAGCCCCGTCTATCGCAGTCCAAAGCGGATAGTAAGCCAGATGAGTTCGCACGAACCGTAGAAGCGGCCGATGTCGTCAGACTCCGGGCTACCGATAATGTGTAATATCAGGCTCTAGCGGCCACGATAGCTTCCGTATGCGCCGTCATTCAGGAGTAATCCACTTTCTGATCGAGTAAATTAGGCTGAATCAAGCGCATGGCTTTTCTGTCGGTGACAAACTCGGTCCGTATGAAATCCTTGCGGTGATCGGCGGAGAGCGCGTGCGCGGCCGCATCCAAGTTACTCGAAAAACGAAATCAGATCGGACGCGGGAAGTGAAGCGCTCGTATTGGAAGGTGTTACCATCGACCGTTCCAATAGGCGAATGATCCGTCAGCGCCTTTGGTATGATTTGCTGCATAGGAGGGTAGGCCAATGCTCTTGCGGACGTGTTTAGCCCTGTTGGTCGCCGTTGGAGCGTTGGCGCAGCAAGCTCGCCCAGCCGAGCCTCCCGCAAAGCGGGACGATGCCCTCACGCGCGACAGTTTCTCTGCCCAGGGACTGCAGCATGAAGAGGTCCTGACCGACTTCTTTGTGGGGTACTTTGCGGGCATACCATACGATCGCGGAAGCGCGGCCTTCAGTGCCCTGTTCCAGCAATATTTGGAGGCGTACGCGCGTCATTGCGGCGCCTCTTTGCCCGTCAAAAACAGGGTCGAGATGACCCGACAGGTCTGCGCCGATCCCCCGCGCTTACCCGGTCTTCCGCCACCAACGCCCGGCACCGACTCCTGCTCGACATGGCGCCCCGTCAGCCTGGGATACGCCGATCCAGCGTTGTACGCGGCCAAAACTGAGCTCGACAAGGATCACCTGGCGAGCCACGTGACGGACGGACTCGGCCTGAACGCGAAGAGTTTGAAGGATTTCATGGAATCGGCCAGGGACGTGGTGCAACTTCCGAGCGACATGGACGCACTGGTTCGCCAAAACGCCTGCGATGGCGGCGGCTTGCGTCGTTTCCAGGAAAACGTCATGCTTTTCTCAAAAGGGAAGGAGCCGATGGTTCTTCCGGGCGAGCCAGTACGGGTAACGCCGAATCGCGGCGCCGACTTCCAACCTCCTCTAGGCCGAACGCGCCGCCCGGCCATTCCGCCTTCCCAGAACCCCGTCGATCCGGCCTTGCTTGCGCCTAGCGCAAACTCCAGACCACAGGCCATTGCGCCTTCTAGCTCTCCCGATCAGTCACTCCAGCAAAGCGCCGAGGAACGCCAGCGGCGGACTCAGAAGGCTGTGGAATGCCGCCAACAAGCGGTCAAAGATCACCCACAAGGCGGCGTTGCGATGACGCAAGAATATACATCCTGCCTTCAGGCCAAGTAGAGATCACTCTTGAAGATGATCCTTGCGGCGGCCCGTATCGCCACGACGCTCCACGACTGCCATGCCGAATGTCGGCTATCGGGAAGTTATCTTGGTGAAGGCAACATCGGTCAAACTAATGTCCAAGATAACTTCCGATAATGGCTGATAACAGGCTTCAACGCGAAAGATTTAGGAAGAAGGGCCGACTGTCTGAGCGGCCCGCTAAAGCTTCCAGATAGAGGTTGAGGGTCCTACCCCGCACGCCGCTTCCTTACGCCGAATTAGTGGATATGTGCCGAGCCCGAAGTTAGCCCGAAGCCTCTGCCAGATTCACCAACTAAGGCGTAAACCGAACCGGGTCGCTCTCTGCTCTTCGCCATTCGCGGCCGGTATTTTGGATACTAGTCACCTGCATGAACGAGCTGCTGTTAACGGACGCATTGCCGCTCGGCATCGCGAAATGTGGTGTGTTCGAGACGTTGAACATCTCGGCGCGGAACTGTAACGCAAATCGTTCTGTAATCCGAAACTGGCGTATTAAGCTTAAGTCCGCGTTGACTAACCCGGGACCAGACAGGCCGTCCGTCCCGCACGTCCCGAAGGTGCCCGCCGATGGCACTCCGAAAGTGGATGTCTGGTACCACTGATAGAGATTTCCAAGCCTTCGAGGCGAGCTGAGACAATTCGCGAACTGACTGGAGAACGGCGCATTCAGCGAGGCGCTGGAGGCCGTCGCGGTGAATGGCAGTCCCGAGCGGGCGGTCACGACCGTACTAAATTGCCATCCACCAGCCAGCTTGGAGGCAATCCCCTTCTGCGCCCAGCGTTTTCCTTTGCCAAATGGCAATTCGGCTAGGCCGGTCGCGGCAAATATATGCGTTACATTGATGGTCTGCGGTCCATAATTCAAGCCATATGCTTGCGGGATTACCACGGCTGGCGTGATGGCGTAGCCAAGAGCTTTACTGAAGGCGTAAGACAAACTCATCTGGTAGCCATTAAAGTGGCCTTGCGCGCGCATCTGCAGACCATCGTATGTATCAGTCCCCAAAGTACCAAGGTACACAGTGGACGCGGTCCGACCCGTCAGTTGATTCAGGATTTCTCGTGCCGTCCCGCCATTCACCGGTGACCAATTCATCTGCAGGCCATTCAGTGGATCAATAAACCGCGTGCCCACATAACCAGCGGACGCGAGCCACTTCCCGACTTGTTGTTCAACGGTAAAATTCCATGATTGGATATAACCGCGCACGTAGTTAGCGTTATCGTAAGTGTCTACGACTACGAGACCGGGGACCGGCAAAACGCCACTGCTGATATTGAGGGGCGCGACCGCGGGGAGCCCTTGCCGTAAGGTCGTGGCAAAAGTCAGACTGTTGGAGGGAAGAAGAAGTTGGCCAAGGACGTACGGGAAGTTATCCTGAGTTCCCAGCGTAGCCACAAAGAAGTTGTTGTCCATATCGATGCTATAGCCGGCTCGTACTACTGTGGTATTGGTGATGCGGTACGCGACTCCAAGCCGGGGATCAATGTGTTGTCTATCCCTCGTGATCCCGCAGTCCGCAGGGACAGAACCGATTCCACAAATCATCATATTGGCACTTACCGGATTGTAATACTCAAGGCCGGTGCCCGAACGCCGTGTGAAAGGAAAATAGTCCCAACGGGTACCGTAAGTAACGGTCAAGCGCCGCCCGATCTGCCAACGGTCGCGAACGTACGCGCTAAAAATTTTGCTTCTCGTGGGGTGTACTGGCACGGGTTGGTAAATTTTGCCCGAATCCGCTGGCGTGCCCAGCAGCAGGGAGGCAAAGGCGTTGAAGTCGTTCCCGGCAGGTCCGCTCAGCAGTTGCGTGGTGCCCTGTACAAAATGAAACCCGCCGGCGCCATCGATGAAGCTATTACTGCCGGCGAGTACTTGATATTGCGACTCGTTTGAATCCTGTATGTCGGCTGCGAAACCGAAGCGCAGGTTATGGGTACCTTTGTTCCAGTTAAGATTGGCATTATAGTTTTTTTCCGGGTCGTCGTAATTCTGCGGCTGAAAAGTGTTCGCTGGACCTAGAATGCCGAAGCCATCTACGGACAGAAGCGGCATGCCTCCTTGCGCCAGTTGGTCCGCCCGCGACAGACTCGAAGTATTGAGGCCCGGAATCTGCAGCAAACTCCAACCGAGATTCTGATTCTGATGGGGTTGCGCGCTTTGAATAATATTGCGGTCGTAACCGAAATACGCATCAAGGAACAGATTTGAGCTAAAAATATAGGTCGCGGATACAGTTCCATTGTAGACTTGGCCGTTTCCGGTTCCGACTGCCGAATTCGTCGGACTAACGGACGCGCCGCCCAGAAGTCCAAAAATTTGCGGGTTCTGCCACGAAAAGTTGTTGAATCCGATACGGGCGAACGTGCTAAGTTTGCTGGTGGGGTTCCAGTTTACTTTGGCGTCGATTTGATCTTGCGTCGAGCCGCTGTTCCCCTGGCACCCGGAACATATGAAGTTATTGCTTAGACCGAATTTCCCCGCTCCTGCTTGATTCGGGTTCGGCCAACCTCCCGTACTTAGCATCGCCCGTACGCCGGGATCAATGCGCGTCATGGGAATGATATTGCCTCCGAACGGAGTTTTTCCGCTACCGTTGGCGGCACCCGAAAAAGGATCGTAGATCGCCGTGGGGGAGGCCGAGAGATTGCCCGTTTTCATGGCTGCAGTTGGAACTTCCGCTTGCACGGCGTTGCCCTGGCTCAGCCGTGTTCCCTGGTAGCTGAGGAAATAGAATAGCTTGTCTTTCTTAATCGGTCCGCCGACGGTGCCGCCAAACTGGTTGTCGATATACTGCGGCTTCGGTAGCAATCGATTCGCAGTCCATTGATAGGCTGCAAGGTCGCGATTGGCGAGATACTCAAATGCGGATCCGTGAATATCATTCGTCCCGTTCTTGATTGTGATACTGACTGCAGCGCCGCCCGCGGTTTGGTCCGCGTCATAGGACGCGGTGGCCACGATCACCCCGGCAATGGATTCCAGCGTGGGAACATACTGACTAGTATCCTCGGCGGAAAAGTTTCTCGTTCCAGCGCCGTCCACCATAATGCTGTTACTGTTCACACTTCGGCCATTCACCGTAAAGTTTAGAGAGCGAGTCGAGTTAGAGCCAAAGGAATGCGCGCTCTGCGGGGGTGAAACGCCTGGTACCGTAATAAAAAGCATCTGGTAATTGCGCCCAATCGGCACCGGGAGATTGTTCAGATCCTTCTGGCCGAGCGCGGAATGCACATCAGCCTGATCGGTTTGCAGCGCCGCCGCCTCCGCCGCGACAGTCACGCTCTGATTCACTCCCCCGAGAGTCATCACGATGTCCACACGTACGACCGCTTGGACAGTAAGTGACACGTCCGTGAGATTGTAGTTTTCGAAGCCTGTTGCAGTGGCCGCAACAGTAAAGGTACCGGGCGGAAGGTCGGGCAAGGTATATGCCCCGACGGAATTAGTCACCGTTTCACGCACAAAGTGAGTTGCTTGCTCAGTTGCTGTGACTTTGGCCCCGACAACAACCGCCGAGCTAGGGTCGCGAACATTGCCAGTGATCGTTCCTTGAAGCAATTGGGCGCGGGCCGGAATGACAAATGCCACACTGAAAATCGAGCTTATGTAAAACGCGCACGACGAAGCAGTGAACAAACGAACCATGTTCATTTCAGACCTCCCGAGTGGTACGCGCATGAATATTAATCTCCAGGCATCTCGTTGTCAATGCCCTTTTTGCCGATACGACAACCCACTTTTACAGAACGCCATCGATCCGAATTCCCGCAACGCTTGTGGCAGACGACCGAAGGCCATGGCAAAGCCTGCCGCACCAGAAGCCTCGGCTACGTAAACGCCGGTGTGCCGCTTAACTTAAAGCACAAGCCGAGCGAATGAAAGCATATTGGGCAGCGAAACGGAAGAAAGCGAAGTAGCCGGGATCAGGGCTGCGCCCCAAAGGGGAGCGGGTCCTCTCACCCACAGTTGGCTTCCGATAATGATGATTATCGGGGCACGCAAGTACCCCTTAGCGACCGGGAACTTGACCACATGTACGGTTTCAGCGTTACACGTCCAAGTGAACTACAGATATGTGCCCGGCAACTCGTGGTTTGCATTAACTGTCCTAAACCAACCATCGCAAGCGAGAATTCTTCATCGACTCAGTCGATTCTTCTTTAAAGGCTAGTTACATCTTTCATCGGGGACAACCAAAATTCTCAGTCGTGTGGCTTTCGACCAGCTGCGTACCGGTTGTGATAAATTCGTCGTAAGCTACGCGGCGGCCTGAAATCATAAGGAGCGAAACATGAACCGACTCCAAGTCTTGTCGTTGACTACATTGATGTTAATGATCGCTTTTCGCCTTCCGGGACAAACTCAGGATCATGAGTGGGACGCCCAGATTGTGGTGTGCAACGACGGCAAGATCGGAGTCGACGTGGCCCGAGCCTACAGGCATCCGGATTATTTCAGTGGCGACCAGTGGGAGGTTACAGGGTGGTTTCACGTTGATCCTGGGAAATGCGAGGCGATCGGCAAATCTGAGAGCTACGCTACGGGAGGCGTACTTCTTAAGGACCCGATTACTCTTCTCGCTTTTGGATTCCGCGACTCCACAGGCGTGTCTGGATCCATCAGGTTTTCGCCTGGTACCAAGAATTATTATCCGACCAATCAGCAGTTTTGTGTTGAAACCGAGGGCTTTTTGTATCGAGCATCGGGGAGCAATCCTCCGCGGGATTGCACCGGGGCGCAGTTCCTGATCCCGGCCTCTTACGAATTCACTGGCCCTTTGAACTCAAGCCGCGTCGGTGTTTCGAATAACGAGCTTCATGTCAGCATTGGCCCAAATGATCGGGCGATTCCGTTCGGGAAGCAATCTTCGGGCAGCGGTGTTTCCCAAAGCACGGGGGGCGGCGGTCAGAGCAAGGGCGATGCGAATGTCGGCGCATGCGGAAAGGTCTCCTGCTGGGACCTCCTTCTCCAGGGCCTGAATCAGGCCGCAAAAGACAACGAAGCTCAAAGAGGGGCATCCAACGCCAACAATAATCCGCCTCCACCGACAAGGCCAAAACCGGTTGTCAGCGCGGTTCGTACTCCCGCCGCGCTGCCGCAAAGGCCACGCCTTGCTCCGATCATGGTCGGCAAGATCGATGTGTCGCATCTCGCTGGATTGCAGAGGGGCGACACGCCCGAATACGTTTCTTCGATCTTTGGACAGCCTACATCGGCCCCGGAGCAAGATTCTTCGGGTTTCGGGGGCTATCCCCACAAACGGGACGATGGCTCATCGATTAGAGTGAATTACTACGACAACGTTGTTACTCGCGTTAAAGCATACAGTAAGGGCTCACGTAGCGTATCTGAGCCATTGTTGGATCTGTTAGGAAAGGACGAGTCCGCAGCCGTTGCACTTCTGGGGCCTCCCCAAACACGGGAGTCACTGTTGAATATCGACAATACTGACCTCGTCTGGTCGTTTCCCATGCCAGGCAGACCGGCCGAATCGCGCCCGGAACCGGAGGCTACACAGACCCTCACTCTCCATTTCAAAACAGGCGTGGGCTGTCAATCAGTTGCCTTGGTATGGTGAGCGACCACCGCAAGGAGAGAGCGATAAAATCGTCTTGCGTGATACTCGGCGTGTTCGCAATGGCGGCAACTACCATGCCCGCGCAGGCCACCTGCCAGGTGCCGCCAGGAGCCGTCCAGCTACGTCTTCCCTCCGGATTGCCGCCCGCTTTACGCGATGCTTTGCCCGGCGACATCGCTTTGCCGGGCGAGCCGTTCGATACGCAAGGCATGAAAATCGGTTTTCACAATCACACTGTGGAAATGGAAATGTTCGACGGCAAGACAGGCTTCGAGTGGTTCGCCGAATCCGCTCCCGATGTGATTCTGACGGTCGATCTCGCCTGGGCCGCGCAAGGTGGCCAAGACCCGACCGCGCTACTCAAACGGCTGAAAGGCCACGTGTGGAACGTCCATGTGAAAGATACCGCTCCGATGGGCATGAACAAAGATCAGCGCGGTTTAGCCAACCTTGGTGAAGGTGTTCTGAAATGGGATCAGATTCTCCCAGCTGCACGTGAAGCTGGCGTGCAGTGGTACACCTTGGAACACGACGTACCTAAGCCAGACGCTCTCACTGTTTTGAAATCCGCTAACGCCTATTTGACACCCCGCCTGCAGAAGGTATTGGGGCTTTAAAAAATCCCTGCCGTCACGCTGACTCGCAGCAGTAATCGGCCTTGTCGGCAACCGGGAAAGTGGATTTGAAAGCCACATCAGCTCGAAGGTGACGCCACGATTCGCTTCCGATAATAGGAATTAACGGGTCAGTCTCCTGCCTACTTCGTCAGCGCCGGCAGCGTCGTGAACGTATGCGTGACAGGGATGCGGATGCCCAACGCGCCGATTCGGGTGTTGAGGGGGGCGCCGAATTCGATGGTCCCCCGGATGTCGGCGGTCTGCGGATACTTGTCGGTCACCAGCGTAAAGGACAGGTGGCCGTTGGGTTGTAAGGTGAGCGTATCGCTAGCGATCTTCGTGCCGGCAGCGTTGCGCACGGTTACCGGCACCTGCACCGCTCCCGGTGCAACGCTGTTGATCGCGATGCCGGTATAGGTGCCCGCCGTGTTGTCGAAAGCCAGAAGAAACGCGCTCGAGTTGCGGCTCTCCAGCGGCACCACCACTTCCTGACCGTTTGTGTTGTAGCGGAGGATCACGAAGCCGGTGACACTCCCGGTGGTGGTGAGCTGCGCCGAACCCGTGGTGGGTGACGGATTCGATGCCGAGGCGTTGCTGACAACTAAATAAGTCGCGCCGGGGGCCAGGGTTGGCGTGAAGGAAGTAGCGTCGAAGACGGAGCTGCTATGTTGCGGGAACGAAATCGGCACCGTCAGCGGGGCGCCCGTCACGTCGGCGAAGAAGCTCAGAGTCGCATCCGCCGTGGTGGTTCCGGTATTCACCAGCACGAAGGTGGTCTGCCAGCCATTCCCGGTAGCGATGTGAGCAAAGCTTCCGCCGTCGGTTCCCACATTTGCCAGCGCGGGGATGGTGGTGAGCGTGGTGCTGGTCCCGAAAGGCGTGGTCCGTATGCCAAGCACGCTGATCTGGCCACCCGCGGGCGTATCGAATTCGATGGTGCCGCGTATGTTCGCGGTGACGGGGAAGCCGCTGACCGGATCCGACAGCACAAATGAAGTGTGCCCATTGCCGGCAATCGGGAGCGAGCCCGTTCCAATCTGCGCGCCGGTTTCGTCGCGCAGCACTATTCCGACGTTGTCCGGGTTCGCCGAAACGTTGGCGACCGCCACGCCCGTCGCTACGCCATTCGTGTTGTCGAAAGCCAGGATATAGGAGCGCGCATTCCGGGTTTCCATGGGGACCACGGCCTCCTGAGCGCCGGGAATCAAATGGAAAATCGCGAACCCGTCCAGCGCTCCCGTGCCCGTCACTTGCGCCGAGCCGACTTCCACCGGAGAAGTCTGCGCGGCCGCCGTAGCGACGATGAACGAAGCGTTGCCGGAAAAAGTATTGATGACTCCGGTGATTGGCACTGGCTGCGACCCCGTCTGCTCCGGAAACACGGCTGGCACCGTCAGCGGGCCGGTGCCGGTTGCATCGATGGCGTCGCCGAAAAGGGTAAAATGCCCCTGCGCCGTCGCCGATCCCTTGTTGACCAAGGTGAACGTCGTGGTCCAATTTTCCTGGGCCGCTAAGTGCGGGATCGAACCGATGAAACTCGGGCCGGCGGAGTAAGACAACGCGACATTCCCAAAGACAGCATTTTCACCGCCGAAAAACACAGCGTTCCCGGTGAATTGGGTGCCTCCGGCAAAACCGTAGATTACCGGCACACCGTTCACATACGCGTCGGCCGTGTGGCTCCCGTTGTTGTATACGAGAGTCAGCGTGACGGGGTTGGTCCCGAGCCCTTGGATGGTATACTCGGGGCCGCCGGTGTACGGGTCGAGAGACAGGATTTGATTTCCATGACCGTCGGAGTGGATTCCGAGATCGAACCGAAGCCCCTCAAAGGACACGCCGGCGTAGGAGCCAGAGCTGTCGGGCGCTCCCGGGTAGGTCGGCACAGAATTGCTGGATAGATTGCTAAACGTTGCCGTGAGCGTCCAGGTGGGCGCCGCATTGAGGCTAGAGATTTCAGCCGGGCTAAGGCTGCGGATGGCATAGTTGAAATTCCAGGCCCCAGACGGAATGCCCCAACCGCCAGTCACCGCGGTGCCGGGCACCGGGCCTCCAAAGACGCCGGTGAAGCCGAAAGTGTTGGGATTCGCAGCGCCTGAATCCTGGACAATTACGACGTCAGCGCGCGCAGAAGCCGCAGCCAGCGCCAGAACGATCGCCACCGCCAGATATTTAAACTCCCGCCTCATTTCGTAGTCTCCCTGGTTTGGTCAACTTAACTCCGGCACGTCGAGCGCCGGGTTAATGGTGACCATTCGTTTCGAATGCAATCCTTCAGGATATATGAGTTCCTATGGGGCCCCTCCAGTTCTCCTTTCAGCGAGCCAATCCATGGCGCATTTCCGAGGGACTCGTCCCAGAAGCAGGATCGCTACCGATAATGTGACATAACGGGTGACAGATTGCTAAACGGGACGATCTGTACCTCACTCCGGCATGAACGAGGGAGATGGCCGATGCGATCAGAATCTGAATTAGTGGCAACTAGTATTGTTCGCGTTAGGTATAGCGAGGAACGTGATCGTGGCTGGCGGGAACGTGAGAAGTCCGGGCCCCGCGGAGATGCCAGTCAGGCTCGGTATCGCATCGTCATCTCCCAGCTTGAGCTCGCTTCCGTTCACTTGAACGGTCGTCGCATCCAAACTAGGGGCCATCAAAGTATAGCGCTCTGCCGCCTGGGCGAGTTCCAGTGACGCGGAGGCAGATCGGTCCGTATTGAGTGCCAGCAGCGCTACGCCGCCAGGCTCTCCCCGCAAGCAGTGGGAGTAGATGTGCAGGCTCGACGGCGTTGAAAGGCCCGGATCGAGAACATTCGTGCCCATGAATTTGCGCCACAACAGGGCCGCCCAATAGTTCGGCCGCGGCATCAGGGTATTGTCATCGAGCAGGCCGTAGTCGCTTGACGCGAGCGTGTTGTGCATATGCACCTGCACGCCCCGCTTGGACAAGCGCCCGAGCTGATCGAGATAGCGAAAGCTATCGAGAAACGTCGAGGCCCAAGGATTTCCGCCGCAAGCTGCGTCGGCTGTTTCGGTGAGCCAGAGCGGTTTACCCGGCTCGAATGTATCGCGGAGGCCCCCGTAAAATGCCTCGATCCGGTCTGGGCGGGAGAGGAAATCCTCGGAAAGAGCCGCCGCTGCGGTTGTCTGCGATGCGGGTCCCATGGAGGCGCAACGCTTCGATGTCGCTCCGTAAGAGTGATATGAGAAGCCATCGAACCGGGGTCCGGTGGCCTTGAGAATATCTTCACTCTTGATAATGCTCCCCGCGAGCCCAATAGGAGCGAGCGGAATTCCTTCTCCAACTCCGCCTGGGCCAAGAATTAGCATATCGGGTGCAGCCTTTTTCACGAAGGGAAGGAAGACGGAAAAATCGCGCGCAAACGCCGCTGCGTCGTAGCCTTTCGGGGCACCACCCATCGCCGCAAAGGTAGGTTCGTTCATGTATTCGGCGGCCGCGATGCTGCCGCCAAGGGATTTGGTGTAGTCGAGGAGTTGGCTTGCTTGGTCAGGAGTCCAGACACCGGCGGGATTTCGGGTTCCGGGGCCTGTGGCGAAGGATGTGACGAGTTTCGCATCAACGGCGTGAGCAAAATCGAGGACTCCCTTCCACTGCGGGCGGGTTAAAACTCCGCCGAAACCTTTTGGAGGCATCTTCGGTGCGGGCTGATCGAAATTATAGAAGTAGACGGTGTTTGCCCACGTTCCACTGACTCTTACATAGGCGGGCCCCAGGGCAGCTGCGAGCTTGCGCAGGCGTGGGTTGGAGAGGTCAATAGGCGGGCGCTGTTGGTACAGATTCGGGTCCATACCCGCCGGGACGGCCGCCTTATACTTGTTGGGCTGTGTGACGGCGGACTGCGCCTTGAGAAGAGCGTCGATATCTCTATATGGCTTCCAAAATCTTCCACCCATGACTTCGACCATTTCGATGTTATAAGACTGGAACCGCTCATCGACTCTGCCGATGCGACGCATGGTTGCAGGATCGATACGTCCCGGTGATCCGGGTCCAGGAGCCTGAGTGCATGCCGTAATTCCGAGGACGATGAGGGCTGCGCTTGCACAACATCCAGCGAATGTTTTTAAGTTCATAGCTTCCCTTTGCGAGTCAGACGTAACTCATCGGACCCGTCGCCAAAAACTTATTGGCGGACCGGCCGCATCGCCACTATTTCCACTGCTTTCGTGCCTCGTTTTATACGGATTGTTGACGAGATGCTGATCGGGAAATGTTTTTGAAAAAGGCAACGGCCTCCTGCTCATGAGCTTCTATTCCATGCGTCGGCGGTTGGTTGGGCCATCGCACCATGCAATCTTTCGCGTGGCGCTTGCGAAACGTTGTAAGCTCCTTGGCGTTTCAGGAATCGTCCAACGTCTTCATTAGTTGCAAGTTTTGCTCTGGGGTCACAAACTCACCTTTCCTTTGATCTATTTCGCGAGTTCCATTTCTTCGAACTTCTTGCGTTGTCCATGGCTTCCAAAAGGTACCGCGCTGCAGTGCCGCTTGTTTTCCGTAATCGGCTGGTGCGTCTAGTGTATCGAAGTAGTGCAATAATGACAGCGGTCGACATTCGCTCGCCCGCTTGAGGAGCTCCGCGCGATGGCTGTAAAATCTTCGTCTTCAGGGCCCGTCCTTGTAAATCTCGATGGTCTGCTTCCAGAGTTGGAGACGATCTACAAGGATATTCACTCTCATCCCGAACTTTCGATGCAGGAAGGGAGGACGGCTGGTGTGGCTGCGGACCACTTGCGGGCCGTAGGCTACGAAGTGACTACTGGGGTCGGCAAAACTGGCGTTGTCGGCTTGCTAAATAATGGCGAGGGACCAACGGTGATGCTCCGCGCAGACATGGACGCGCTGCCGGTTCTGGAAGCCACCGGCCTTCCCTATGCCAGTAAAGTCACGGCGACGGACAGCACCGGGAAGAGCGTGCCGGTCATGCACGCCTGTGGTCACGATATGCATGTGACCTGGCTAATCGGTACCGCCAAACTGTTTGCGACGTCTCGCGATGCTTGGCAAGGGACACTAATAACCGTCTTTCAACCGGCTGAAGAAACGGCGCAGGGCGCGCAGGCGATGATTGACGACGGGCTCTTTAAGCGATTCCCGAAGCCCGATGTCATCCTCGGCCAGCATGTGATGTGCATGCCCGCTGGCGAGATTGGTGGCCGCATCGGTGTCACCACCTCAGCCGCGGACAGCTTGCAAATCAAGTTATTTGGGCGCGGTGCTCACGGCTCCATGCCCGAGGCGAGCGTCGATCCGGTTGTGATGGCAGCCGCAACGGTGTTGCGGCTGCAAGGCATTGTCTCGCGTGAGGTCCCGCCGACGGAGGCCGCCGTGGTAACGATCGGCGTGTTGCAGGCGGGGACGAAGGAAAACGTCATCCCCGACGAGGCAATCATCAAGCTGAACGTACGCACTTTTGATGAGGGTGTGCGCAAGCTAGTGCTTGCCGCCATCGAACGGATTGTCAATGCTGAAGCTGAGGCCTCAGGTGCGCCGAGGAAGCCGGAGATCACGCCGCTGGACCACTACACGCTGACAACGAATGATCCAGGTGCGACCACCCGAGTACGGGATGCGCTTCGCGCGCATTTTCCTGCTGGCACGGTCCAGGAGACCAAGCCGACGATGGCGAGCGAGGACTTCGGATCTTTCGGAGCCGAGTGGCACGCTCCGTCAGTCTTCTGGTTCGTGGGGGGAGTGGATCGCGATGTGTATGCCAAGGCGAAAAAGGACGGCACGATCGGTGCACTTCCGACCAATCACAGCCCATACTTTGCACCCGTCATCCACCCAACGGTAGAGTCAGGCGTTGAAGCGCTGGTTGTCGCCGCGCTGGCTTGGCTGGGGAAGTAGAGTACAGGCGGGTTTAAATGGCCGAGCCTTTTCATCTTGCGATACGGATGGACATGTTTCACGGTATCCTCGACTTGGCCGGCACCTTCGTGTTTGCCCTCAGCGGCGGCATGGCCGGAGTCAAGAACAGGCTTGATATCTTTGGCGTGCTAGTGCTGTCCTTCGCGGCGGCCAATGCTGGTGGGATTGCACGCGACGTAATGATTGGCGCGACCCCGGTCGCGGCCCTCAGCGATTGGCGATATGTCGCTGTTTCACTGGCTGCGGGTCTGCTTACGTTTTATTGTTATCCGCTTATTGGCCGTTTGAGTGGCTCCGTCCTCATCTTCGACGCTGCCGGTCTGGCGCTTTTCGCAGTTACGGGCGCGACGAAGGCACTAGCCTACCGCCTTGATCCGATCGCGGCGGCGCTGCTCGGGATGCTGACGGGAATTGGTGGCGGCATGACCCGTGACATCCTGATCGCAGAGGTTCCGGTGGTGTTACGCGCGGACCTTTACGCCGTTGCTGCCCTCGCTGGCGCTGCCGTCGTGGTGATCGGACAGATGCTGCATGCCTCGTCCGCTGCGGCTATGACGGTTGGCGCAATTCTCTGCTTTGGGCTCCGCTTTATGGCGATCCGGTATGACTGGAGGCTTCCGGTTGCCGTTGGAGGAAAACGGCAATAGTCAGAGGTAATTCCCTCCATTGGACGACATGCAGTGCCGCATCCACTTCATTTGGTAGCGGCCCGAGCAAATTCCGTTAATGTTCGTTATCGGGGCGGAAGTCCCAGACTGGGCGAGCGCTGTCTCACGCTCCGCTGCGGAGCCGGTCTAGTTTGCGACGATCGCGTTTCGATGGTTTGCCTTCCCGCAACGCTTCGTAATGTGGCATCGCCTTTCGCTCTTCCGCCAGCTTCAGCCGCAATTCCCGGCTCGCTTCCGTTTCACGGTAAAGCGTCTGTGCGATCATTGCCGGGCCGCGAATCTCGCTGAGAAGTACAACTTCAACCTGAAACTCGCCGCCGTCGTTCTTCACTTGCAGCAGATCGCCGACTCGAACTTCGCGCGAAGCCTTGGCTTGTTGTCCGTTAGCTTCAATTCTGCCGAGATCACACGCCCGTGAAGCGAGTGAGCGGGTCTTGAAGAATCGCGCCGCCCATAGCCATTTGTCCATTCTCACGCCGGTCATAATCCCATTCTCGTGCTAGGCAGCCGCGGCTTGCTTCGCTTACGAGCTAATCAGCTCGTTTCCGCTAGTTATGGTCCCAGTTTTTCTGGTACCTCTCGCTGTGTTGCTGCACTTGGGATCGTTGGCAAAATTACGCCAGACTGAGGCCGGGCCTCGGGAGCTGAACCCCGTCCTCGCCCATGGGCGGGGTTAATCAAACATACTCAAGGAACGGTCACACCGGACGAGGAGTTCCCCGAGGCGGTACCGATAATGCTCCTTATCGGCCCGTATCGTACGGCTGGGAGTCACAGCCGACTGGTAGTATTCGATTATGCCCGATAGCCCGCGTTTTCCCGCGGCCGTTTATGCGGAGACCGTCCTGTCGGTCAATTTTCGAGATGCGCAACGCCTCTTTCTCAACTCGCTGATCGAAATACATTACGCACACACGCTGATGCTTGCGCGCCAGCGGATTATCTCGCCATCGGCGGCGCGGGCCTGCGTGCACGGACTGGACGAGCTCAATCGGACCGAACTCTCCAGCGTTCCTTACGACGGCCGTTCCGAGGACCTCTTCTTCTTTGTCGAAGAGGCGCTTGCGCGAGTCTGCGGCAGGACAATCGCAGGCGTCATGCACACGGCCCGGAGCCGGAACGATATCGACATCACGCTGTACCGCATGGGTCTGCGCACGGAACTCCTCGGCATCATCCGCAATCTGAACGCGGCGCGAGAAGTGCTGCTGGACCTCGCCCGCCGCCACATCTCGACACTAATGCCGGCTTACACCCATACGCAGCCAGCCCAGCCCATCACGTTCGGACACTATCTGATGGCGGTGGTCGAACTCATGGGAAGAGATGAGCGCCGGTTGCAGGCCGCGTATGCCACCGTGAATCGCTGTCCACTCGGAGCGTGCGCGATTTCGACAACGGGTTTTCCCATCGACCGCGCATTCACCGCAGCGCTCCTCGGGTTCGAAGGGCTGCAACTCAACTCATACGGCGCCATCGCCGCCACCGACTACCTGACGGAGGCCGCCGGCGCGATTGCCACGGCGATGTTGAATCTCGGCCGTGTGACACAGGACTTCCTCACATGGTGCACGGCCGAATTTGGGTATTTGCGCCTGCAGGATGCATGGGTTCAGATCAGCAGCATCATGCCCCAGAAGAGGAATCCGGTGCCCTTTGAGCACGTGCGCGTGCTGGCGAGCAAGGCAATGGCGCAGGCGCAGGGAATCTTCACTTGTCTCCACAACACGCCTTTTGGCGACATCAATGACGCCGAAGACGACTTGCAGCCGCTCGTCTTCGGTGCCGCCGGCGATGCCATCAGGGCACTTGCGCTGTTTGCCGGCGTTATGGGCGGTTGCGAAGTGAATACGGCGCGCATGGAGGAACGAGCCCGGTCGGATTTTCTGACCGTGACTGAAGTGGCCGACACCCTGGTCCGCCGCGAAGGCGTCAGTTTTCGGGAAGCGCACCACTTAGTTTCAGCCGCGGTGAAGCTACTGGATGGAACGTATTCCGATGCCGCAATGGCTCAGGCAGTCGAGGCGCTCGCGCCTTCACACTTCGGCCGCGCACTGCGGATTTCTCGCGCAGATCTTCTGCAGGCTCTCGACGCCCGCCACTTTGTGGATGTCAGGCGCATCCCGGGTGGAACCGCTCCGGAGGCTATGCGGTCGGCACTGACGCAGGGGGCGGGGCAGGTGGCCGAGACGCGAGTCTGGATCGAGAGGAAGACGGCGGAATTGGCGGCTTATCCGGTCAGCATCGGGGAGGAATGCCGCACGCTCCTCAATCCCGGCTGATGACCGGCTTTTCCAGGGAGGTTTCACGGGATAACAGACACGCAGGATCGCTGCTTTGTTCCCGAACGCCCGTGAGGTACGACGAGTTGGCCCGAGCGGAAAGCGCTGGGCCGGCGATGGTCGGCGTTGGTACCAGCAGGGCTTTCGCAAGACGTTTCCGATAATACGTGATAACGTTACGTGCGCCGGCCTAACCTGTCCAATTCCGCGTGCTAAACTACTTTCGCAAGTCACCAAGACGACTTTTGGGTGAAGTGATTCCACCCCTCGATTGCATTGCTTCCTACCGAAAAGATCGCCTCCAAGCTCGACATCGATGTGGACGCAGACGGAAACATTACGGGCCTGAACAAAGCACTTGGACACGATCCGGATGCGGACGCGACCGATAATAGTTCTTAACAGTGGACGCTATCGATCGAGTGTCGCCTCGTTGCTCCACGGCACGGCCTTGCTGAGGCCGGTCGCGTTATTCGTCCGGAACCAGCATCAGCCGCCTCTGTCTCAGTAACGGCGGCTATCGCCCAGGACCACGGGCCGCGGGAGGAGGAAGCGTGCCGCCTTCGGCGAGCGTCTTCATGTTGTTCAGCGCACGTGTAAACTGTGCGGTCCGTTGCTGAATATCCTTCTCCCGAGCGGCGTCGTCAGCCAGCATCGAGTTGTCAAAGACCAATGTGTAAAGCAGCTTTGACGTGGTCGCGCTCACCGGAACTGCTTCCACAGTGCCGTGATACAGGTTGTACCGGAGGCCTTCCCGCACCGGCTGCGTGTAGGTGTACGACATACTCGTTTTCGCGACGAGAATCTCTATGACAGCGCCGTTGCGAAGCGACCGCACTGCACCGACCTCGCCATCTTTACCAGAAGTGATCACACAATCGACTTGTAGCCATTCTTCGATATCGCAGTATTTGCCGACGCGCTTCCAGACGTCCGCCGCAGGACGGTTAACAGCAATTTCGAGGTGGATGGAAGTGTAATGCGGATTCGGAGTCTGTAATGGCGCCGGAGCTGGCGCCTGGGCGAAAGCGGTGCTGAAGACGACAACTAGCAGACCGACGATCATTGGCAAATTCCGCAACTGTCTTCGCGAACAAAAAGATTGCATGGCCTCTTGTATATCACATCGAGCAGCCGCGGCAAGCCCTCGGGATAATGTTCGACAACACTCCTCAGAGGTTCTGTTCTTTCTGTGTCCTCCTGCCGATTAGAAAGGCCATGAGCTTCTTCGAGCGATCCCTAGTGAGAAAACAGATTCACAGCGTGCATGTCGATTCCGAAGTTACCTGCCTAATGCTTACCGACGGCACACAGGTCACAATTCGTGGCTGGGTAGTCGTTGAGCCGGGGGCTGCCTCTCATACTCTTGGGTTGCCGACTCTAGCTGGAGTGCCCGAAGCCACAGTTCGCGTGGTGAAGGGTTCACCGCCGGCGTAGGCGTTCGTAGATCTCTATTTGCAGTCTTTGCCTTGTTTGATGGTCACGAAGCAAGCGTACCAGTCACCGGCGAGAATCTCATGGCCGCGTTGCAGAGTCATCGAAGCATGAGCAGCGGTGCCATGGCTCTTGTGGCCCGGAACGTCGAAGCAGATCGCATTGTGAATGTAATTCTCGACGGTATCCTTTTGCCGGGCGCCGACCGTCTGACCATCGACCTGCGTCTTGTAGGGTTCGGGCCAGAGGTTCCGTGGGTCCCGAGGATGCCCGCCATTCTCCAACGAAATTAGGTGGTCTTCCTCGTAGCAGCCCGGACTGTTCGACGAAAGCATACAGGTGGCATTCGGATCATTTACGGTATCGGCGTATTGCTGCATCTGTGTCAGTTTGAGCGGATTCGTATAGGAGGTCGGAGGGCGAATTGTGCTTGTGCTCCAGGTGGGATTGCACAGGTTATCGGCGATGTTGGCCTGCGTAATGTCGGGGTCGGCAAATCCGGACGTCCTTGTTGAGTCGGGGTATATCTCTAGTGGCCCAAGCCTTGTTGACGATGGCGGAGTGCTTTCGATCGCGACATTCTTTGCCCAGACCCAACCTTCTTTGCCGTCCGAGGTGCGCACGTGATAAAACCCGTTTTGCTTGTCGGAATCCAAAAGTGTGAGTTGGGCCGGCGGAGTCAGCAGGACGATGGGTTTGACGTTTGTCGAGGGATCGCTTCGCAGGTTCACGTTTCGCTTAACGATGAGACTTTGGGCGGAGGCAACACCACCGAAGACAAACACCATCATCGCCAACGAAAACCTAAAGCTCTTGAAAATCCCCATTCGCTCCCCGAGTGCTGTCCAATATTCTAAAACGAATCAGAGCAGCCACCTGATCATCGCAATTTCGATTTCAGAGCCGCCTCGCGCGGATCGCGGCCGCTACTTTCAAGCCAAGCCTTTAGCTTGAACAACGGAACCTTATGCGAAGTGGTGGTCTTGATATCCACTGTCAGATCCTCGACCCCGTCATCGCCGATCATTTCCGTTTCGCGGATCTGTTTCAGCCCTGCCGCAGCGGCCTCCAAGACCGTGCTGGCGTAAACTGCAACCGAGTGCCGGACTCCGCGCTGATCGATAAAGCTGACCTGGCATTCGCGAATCGCCATTGAAACCTGTAGCCTAGCATATTCGTCTTTTGTTCGCCTAAAACCCTTGCTACCTGGATGCTCGCGTGCACACGGAAAACTAGGAACCCGTACGTATTGAAAAGGAGTGGCGATTCGCCGCAGTAAGATGGCCTCAACCATTTGGAAAGGACCGGTCACGTTCGGTCTGGTTTCATTTCCTGTCCGACTTCAGAAGGCGGCTCGCAGAGAACGCATCGCTCTTAGATACGTGAAGGGAGCCAATCCCGGCGCCGCCACAAACTCCGATTCCTTCGGAACGGCAGAGAAACCTGAAGGAGAAACGGAGAACCCCGCCATTGACAATGCTGGCTACTCTGCGCCACACGGGTCACAAGGCGAAGTAATGCCGGTTCGGCAGGGCTACTATTCGGAAGGGCAGCGCGAGCCATCATCTACCGCCGATTTGCAACGCGGTTACGAAGTGGCACCTGATAAGTTCGTGGTTGTTCGTCCAGAGGAACTGAAGGCACTACGCAAAGCTACATCCCCCGACATGCAAATACTGCGCTCGATTAAAATGCAGGAGATCGATCCGGTATTTCTCGAAACCTCCTACTACGTTATTCCGGGCCCGGGTGGCGAGCACGCTTACGGGCTGTTCTACCGGGCGCTGACCGAAACGAAACTAGCTGCTCTTGCGCAGGTTGCCATGCATGGGCGTGAGCATATAATCGTCTTGCGAGCTGGGGGCAAGGGGCTTATTGCCCACACCATGTTCTACGTCAATGAGGTGCGCGGCGAGGAAGAATACGAGGCGGATACCGCCGATGTCGTCGGTAAAGAACTCGAACTTGCGAAGAAATATATCGAAGCGCTCGTTGAGCCCTTCCGGCCGGAGGAGTTCACTGACAGCTATAGAGAGCAGCTGCAAGCTCTGATCGCATCGAAAGAGGTTCCGCAGCCTGCTGTTGGGACTGCCCAGTCGAAGAAGGCCTCTAGTAAGGTAGTCGACATTATGGAGGCGCTCCGCAAGAGTCTCGATACGGCTAAGGCTACAAACGCCCAGCGGAAACCCGCAGCGTCCTTGGCGATCGACAAGAAGACTCGCAAGCGAAAAGCCTGAGCGCTGAATGCCTGATCAGCAGTCGAACCTTGCCGCTGTTCGCGAAAAATAAGCGGCATAAGCGAAATTGAACACAACGGGTTATCAACCGTTAGGCTCTAACTTCTATTGATGCGGCCTAAAGCGGTTCCAATCGCACGTGCGATGTAGATTAAGAGATCGCCATTGAGATCGGAAGTGTCTATCTCCGCGGCCGCGACAGCCTCATCGACCGAACCGCCTTCATGCAGAGATTCCAGTAGAATCTCACTTTGACGTCCGGAGATGCCAAGCGCCCGAGCCACCGTATCTCCGAAGGCTTCATCCGGTTTGGGTTTTATACCGTGTTCTTCGAGCAGTTCGTGAACACCTTTGACTACATTTGCGTTGATCATGCGAATCCATTTCACCACACTGCCCAAGCGGGTAGTTGGGTACGCGCTTTGGCTTACTACCGATAATGTTGCTTAACGGCCTCAATGGGCGGGCACCTGTCCACCAGTGAATCCCGCCACAATCATGGGCAAGTTCTACACTGTCAGTTAGGTACCCGCCATGCCCAGGACCAGCCAGCGCGTTATCCAGCGACTGCTCGATGAAATGAATACGATCGTCCGTAGTTACCATCCGACAACGCGAAAAACAGGAAGTTCGATAGCCGAACTGATCTGCGGGACTGCATTCTTCCCAGGCGGCACAGGCTTATGGAGGGGCGAACAACCATTTGGTGAATTGCCGGATTACTTTCCCGAACAGCCCATAATGTTCGTTGCGCATAACTTCGACAGTATTCGTGCTCATGATGAAGCCAAAGTCAAAGGAGGTGAAGCAAAGTCATTTTTCTGGCGAACCCTATTGGCTTATCTTGAATGTGCTGGGATCGACCCCAACGAAGGCTTTTTCACGAACGCTTTGATGGGGCTCAAGCCCGGCAGTGCGGTCGGTGACATGCCGACTGTCGCAGGTTATGAGGATGAATGCCGGCAATTTCTGGTTCGTCAGATCGAGATAGTCAAGCCGTTCATGATCATTGCACTGGGTCAAAAGGCGGGTAATCGCGTGCGCGCGGCTAAACCGGCCGTGCCATCTGTCGTACTCCTACATCCCTCCGCCCGCGAACTGAAGCCGCTTGCAACTAGGCAAAAAGTGATATCCACTCAAGCGCGGGTCTTGTCTGACCTGCGCACATCAATCCGTGTGGCTGATGTGCCTCGCACGACGACGGTAAAGTAATGCCGAGATTGACGTATGCGCCTGCGGTTGACGGAATCCAGCATAGGAATAGCCGCTATCGTCAACGCATTTTCTCGCGTCTATCACTACAATTTACTCTAGGGTCCGTCCGACCGCACGTGAACTAACCCAGATCCAACCCTCCTGTTTGGCCAAGGCCAGATCCGAGGGCGGCATAGCAAGTCCTTGGAGAAAATCGGCGCCGGCGACAAGGCATACGACCGCGTCGAGCGCGTCTACGCTGTCTCTAAGTACTTCGATGTGTTCCGGAAAACTCGCGAGCGAATGCAAACGCTCTATCATTGCATCACGTTCGGCGAGATTAGACCTCTTTTTATATCCCTTGGTGTTAATAGAGTGAGCCCGCAACGTCGCAGCCGGATAGACTTCGATCGCAGATATCCGCCGGCAATCGTCCTGCGACCAGGCGAGCGGAATGTTGTAATTCAGCCGGCGTCGCAGAGCTCCCAATAAGGAGAGCGCAGAATGCGCGGTTCGAGCAATGCGATCTGCGCCAACGTCGAGGGGAGTCTTCCCGATCCTTTCTTGAATGAAGCGATCCGTATAGCGCCGAAACATGGAATTCGGCTCTGTTGTAATCTCCTCGCCAGCCAAATGCTTTGCCAGTCCAACGGAAAGGGCCGCCGGCCAGCCGAGTGGGGCGTCGATCGCGAGAAGTGTAGGAACATCGTCATGGATTAACCAGGACATTGTTGTTTCGATCACTTGGAGTGCCCGAAGCCACAGTTCGCGTGGTGAAGTGTTCACCGCCGGCGTAGGCGTTCGTAGATCTCTATTTGCAGTCTTTGCCTTGTTTGATGGTCACGAAGCAAGCGTACCAGTTACCGGCGAGAATCTCCTGGTCGCGTTGTAACGTCATCGAAGTATGAGCAATTCTCTGCTTTGGGCTCCGCTTTATGGCGATCCGGTATGACTGGAGGCTTCCGGTCGCCGTTGGAGGAAACGGCAATAGGCAGAGGTAATTCTCTCCATTGGACGACATGCAGTGCCGCATCCACTTCATTTGGTAGCGGCCCGAGCAAATTCCGATAATGTTCGTAACAGGATGTTCCTGGAGTCGCATGGGTCGACTTCCTTCAACCATATGTCCCGATGTCGGCGACCCAAGAATTCAACCAATGCGCTGACCGGACAAGTGGCTCGCGCGGTGTGTCCGAGAGACAAAAAGGGACACGCTGCGATGGCTGTCCTTCTTCTGCAGGATGAGAGAGTCGTGCGCCCCGACTGGAGTGGCCAGGGTTCACGCACCCTCTGGCACGAGGAACACGGCGGGCTCGAACCCGACGGGGGCCTTTCGCGGCCTACATCGAATCGGGCCTACTGACCCTAGGTGTCCGTAGACGCCGGCACCGGGATCATGTCGAAGCGAGCAGCAAGTGCGGCCCGTTCCTCTATACCTCCGTGCCGCGCTGCCAATTGCTGCATTTCTTCGAGAAAGCGCTCGAAACCGGCGGGATGATGCATGACTAAGATGGTCGCGCTCTCACTGCTCGCGTTGTGAAAGCCGTGGATCGTTTCGCGTGGGATAAAGGCGAAGGTGCCGGCTCCAGCGGTGTATCTCTCGTCGCCGATGCGGAGCGCCACCTCACCTTCCAGAACGTAGAAGAACTCGTCGCGCCCGCGATGATAGTGCGGTCCCGCGCCCACCGTCCCCGGCGGCACTCGTCCTTCCCAGACGGTGCACAGGTCGCCAGTCTCTGCGCCCGACGCCTTGACCGTCACGCCCGTGCCAGCGGACCCGAGCGCAATAAACCGTCCCTCACCTGGAGCCACCACAACAGCTTTCATCATGTTCCTCCTCGTCCCTAATCCAGGCCAATGAGCTACTCCGGCTCGCAGTGCGCTGTTACGGTGCCGGGGTGAGGCCATGGCGGCGCATGATTTCGGCCATCTTGACTCGGTCGGGAGGGCCACCGGCGGCCGCGTTGATCACCTCGGCAGACTCGCGGAAATACTGCGGACCTATTGCGGCTGGCGTGATCACGCAGAGCGCCTTTGCGTCGGTACTCCCGTTGTTATCGAATCGGTGAATGGCTCCGCGCGGAATGCATAGCGCTTGCCCCGGCCCTACGTCGAATGGTTTGCCGTCGACGGTCCAGATCAGCACTCCGTCGAGACCGTAAATGGTCTCCTCGTAATGGTCGTGGCTATGCGCTGGCGCAGACAGGCGCTGCGCGGCTGGGACAAAAACCTCAAAGGCCGCGATGCTGCCGGTCGAGTTGTCCCCGGTGAGCAGGAAGCGCACCGTGAGAGGCCCCAGGCGGATGGTCTCGTCGGAAGGATTCACCGTAAGGCTGACAGCCTGTTGTGTCATATGGTCTCCTTGTGGTAAATTTCTTTTACTGGTAATAGTAAACTCGATTTACTAGTATGTCAATGCCTTCGCTGCAAAAAAATTCGCCGGTAGCAACCGCGCATATGCTGATCGGCGCACTGCTGCGCGTTCCGGCTCAGGCAATCCATCGCCGTATTATCAATGAGCTCAATGCGGCGGGTTTTGACGAGCTTAGCATGCCGCATATGGCGGTGCTGCAGTTTCCGGGTCCAGATGGGGTTCGCCCAGGCACTCTCGCCGAGCGCGCCGGCATGAGTAAGCAGGCCATGAACCAGCTACTCCGGAGCCTCGAAGGTCTCGGCTATATCATCCGGTCCGACGCAACCGACGAGGGCCGCGCGCGAATTATCCGCTTCACCAAACGCGGACGCGCCGCCTACTCAAAAGTCCACGACATACTCCGCGACATCGAGCGCGAATGGATCGCTGAGCTTGGGCCCAAGGATTTCGCTCAGCTCAAACAACTGCTCTGCCGCGTCTGGGAGAGTTCGTTGACGCGCTAGCTAGCCGCTTTCGTAGCCGATCAAGAAAACGACAAGTCCCGGCGCACACGGAAGCTACCAGTCCCCCGGAGATCCGCAAAGAGTATCTGATCCGCTTACAGGCTCCGCCTTTCGGATTCACAGAGCAACATCAGAGGAGTTTTATTTGCCTACTCGTGGTTACTGAGCGGAGTGTTGTTGATCGGGATCATGATGTGGGCGCCCGGAGTGCCGGGGAGCATCATCCAGGGCAGCCCTTTGCCTTTGAGGGCAGCGGCTCGCTGGGACACCGTGGAGACTCCCACCGTTTCCGGCGTGGCGTTGGGGACGGACATGATCCAGAGCAGCTTGATCCGTTTATCGTCATCCGAGTAGCGATAGTTGATCAGGCCGTACGGGGCGGACTTGATTCTGCCTTCCTTGGTGGCCTGCTCCATAGCCGCAGTGATCTCCTGCCTTGACATCTTTTTCGCTTTTAGTTTGGCCTGGAAGTCGCGCCGGTCAGCGGTTATTTTGTTGTAACAGCGGGTGAAGCCGTCCTCGGGGTTCTTCGGCATGCACTCGACCATATTGCTGCCCGGGCGGAGGATCTTGCGATTGCCATTCTCATCGTAGATGTAGATCGTGGCGTCGGCACGGAGATCCTCTGGCAAGGGGAGAACAGCCTTCGCGATTTCGTCAGCAGATTGGGCCATCACGGCAGCCTGACTGATGAGAATCAAGAACCATGCTCCAACCAAGCCAGCAAAACGCTTCACTTCTCTTTTCATATCATCGAACCCTCTCGTGAGTGCTACTTAATATAGTATGCGAGGTCAGCGGGAAACGGGCGGGTAAGGCGGAAAGGCCGCCGAGCCAGAAGAACTCTGAACATCCAGCAAGTTATTCAGGACCGATCCTGGCGTTCTGGACGGATAGGGAATGAGTCACGGCGTATCCGGAAGTTTCTTTTCCGGCAATGCTTTTGGTGGAGCTGAGCCGCGCCCGGACACAAGGTCGCATGTGGTTGTTCAAGAGTTCTTGATACTCCATCGCGCACTTCCACAAGATGTGCATTGCCTAGCGTTGGGTCTCAACGTTTCGCCGCAATCCAGACAGTATGGGGAAGCAGGCTTGGGAGATAGGCGAGAGCGAGATACCTGATAAGCGAAGAACCCTGCGACGGCGGAAGCAACAAGTCCAACTGCTAACCAGGATTGAGTGTAATAGAAGAGAGTTAATATAACCAGAAACGCCGCAACCCAGGCTAACCACCGTTGCGGTCTGAGCGAAGGCTCCATCCGCGGGCGATTATCGCACAGTCCGAAGTCCACCTACCTGCGGCGCTCTCCTGGCCTCCTCCGCGTCCTGTCTCGGCTTGATGTTCTTCCCGCCCAGGAGGTAATGTCCACATGACGCTACCGATAATGCCCAACAACAGGACCCTAAATGAACGAATTGATTAGCCTCGAAAAGATAGCGCAGTGGCAGAAATTGAAGACGCTCGTGCTGGACAGCGTCTCCTCGCCGATTACCAAACGCGTGTACAACATGGCGCTGGACGAATTCATGGGCTGGTTCCAGCAGGCGCCGCGGCCGGGCTTCACCAAAGCCACGGTTAGCGCGTGGCGGGTATCCCTAGAAGATCGCCGCCTCGGATCGTCATCTATCATTATTAGAATGTCGGCGATCCGCAAGCTGGCGGCAGAGGCCGCGGACAATGGCTTGCTGGCGCCTGAACTCGCGGCCGGCATCAGTCGCGTAAAGAGCGCGAAGACGCAAGGCATCCGGGTGGGCAACTGGCTATCGCTCCGGCAGGCGCAGGCTCTGTTGAGCGCGCCGGATACTACGACAGTGCGCGGGTTGCGCGACCGGGCTATCCTGGCCGTGCTTTTGGGCTGCGGCCTGCGGCGCTCCGAGGTCGCTGCACTCACATTCACCCACCTCCAGCAACGCGATGGCCGCTGGTGCATCGTTGACCTGGTCGGAAAGCACGGCCGTGTCCGTACCGCACCTATGCCAACCTGGGTGAAGTTTGCGATTGATGCGTGGCGCTGTCCAGCAGATGTGGCGCAAGGACACGTTTTCCGGTCTGTGAATCGCGCTGACCGAGTAACGGGCGAAGGCCTCGGGGAGAAAGTCGTCTGGCAACTAATCAGACCTTACGCCGAAACCGCGGGAGTACCTGGTATCGCGCCGCACGATCTTCGCCGAACGTGCGCCAAGCTATGCCGCGCCGGGGGTGGCGAGCTGGAGCAGATCCAACTGCTATTGGGCCACGCTTCGGTCCAGACGACGGAACGTTACCTTGGCACCAAGCAGGATCTGGTACACGCGCCAAATGACGGGATCAAGTTGAGAGTGGGGGTATGCGCGTAGTGCCGAAAAGGGTCCTAATAAAACATCTCCAGTGAATGAAAGCCGCTTCGCTTAGGGCTGGCTGAGTTCCGTTCCTCACCGCGACGAAAGCATGAGGCCAGCTGACGCGGTCAGCACCAGTCGCACTCTCGGAGGCTCTCGTCAAAGGCCACTGCGCAACGGCTGACCCGTTTCGCCGGGGGCCTATTTACTCACTCGCAACCACAGTGTCGTAAAGCCCGTAATAGGCCAGTCCGGGGTGGCTCTCAATCCCAGTGTAGCGGAGCGAGGCGTCTTCGTACCTCCGGAATGCGAACACAGCCTGATTCATCTGCTCAGTATTAAACACCTTCAGTCTCACGAGCAGATGGAAGTCCTTAACCGTCAGGCCCGTGACGGACTGGAACAGGTCAGGCTCTAGCTTTGTGATGACATCCTGTAGGGTGTTCTCCCGAAAGTCGGTCAGGTACATAAACGCGGGGATGCGCGTCGCAAATTTGATCAGCTTCTCCTGAACGAGCTTGCGTTTGGACTTATACTCCTTTTCCGCCTCGGTGAGCTCCCTCTTCTGCTTGGCCGTCAGTTCCTTGTCCTTGGCTTTATTCTTGAGCGCCTTCACCTTTTCGCTCTTGTTGATGATTGTGTCGATGATGTTCTCGCCCAGCGAACGCCAGCCTTCAATGCGCTCAACGGCAGCCATCGCCTCGGGGTTGTCCAAAATCCGACGCAAGGTGTCGTTATCCACATTCACGAGCAGGGCGCTCTCCCACTTGCGGGCCAGCAGCGTGGCCGAGGTACCCGCCATCGCTATGTCGAGAATGCCACCCGCATCGATCTGGGTCATGTTCGCGCCATCGTATGCCAGCACTGGCAGAAAAGACACGAGGTCCTTGACCGCGTTCTCCGGATTCAATTCGTTTGGCGACAGGCCGATACCATACTCAGAGAGTTGCCTTAGAGCGCGTGTCGGAGCGAAGTCGAATACGAAGCAGACAGGCTTGAGGATCTCTTCTTCGTTTGGGTTGTCGCCGTTCGGGTTCTTAATGGACCACGGTGACTGCACGCGGAATGCTGCTTGAAAGTAGGTTTCAGGCGACTTGAGATTTCGTAGCATCAGGATGGATGACCACTGCGGCACTGTGACACCTGTGGTGAGTTTGCCGCATGAGAGAGTGATGGTCTTGGTCTCGAATCCGCTCCCGATGGCTTTCCGTACCGGCGGCATCGCTTCCAGCCCGATGCCCGCCGCGGCACCGGCGGAAACAATTACCTGGTAGTCGTGCCAGAAGACATTGTGCTTCTCGGTCAGCAGGTTTGCCATCGCGTGGCAAGCCGCAACGTTGGGGAGAAACCAGAACGAGTGTTGAAGATATGGAAGCACGCGGGCATCCGAATACGGAAACGGCGGCCGAGTACCGGTCTTTAGGTGCTCGACCGACTTGGACGCGTACCCGCCGCGGATGATGTCTAGCCACTTCTGCACATCAGTCTCGTGCTTGAACTTCGCCTTGGCGCCCCTCCCCGATGCCTCAAAAAATGCATTAAGATCAAACTCATCGAACTCCCCAGCACTAGCGATCGCTAGCAACTCATCCGGCATCTGGTACGTCAGCAGGCGCATCTGGGGTAGCCCACCGTACGGATTCCACGCTCCCGCATTCTTGGCTGCGAACTCCTCCTTAGCACGTTGCTCGTCGGTGTACGTCCAGTTGAAGATCTGCTCCTCAATGAATTCGCCTGTCGCAAGTGCCTTGAACGGTGTTCCCGAGAGGTAGAGGTAGGCCTTGGTCGTAATCGGGAGGAAATCAGTTTCCTTCACCGAAAGCTCAGTAAGATCGACGTTCACCACTTCTAGACCGGTTGCATACTCCAGCTTGGTTTCCTTCGTAGCGATTGCCTCCTCTTCTCCCTCGAAAAGCTCCTTTGCGGTCTCCCGCCACGCGCCGAAGTGGTATTCGTCGAAGACCACCAAGTCCCACTTCACTTTGTGGAGCCATTCGTTCTTGGCCTTGATATTTCCCGCTGAATCCCGCCCGAGAAGGTCCTGGAATGAGCCGAAGTAAACGACCGGCTTCTTGGGGTTAATCTCTGTAGGATCGCGGTCAGAGTTACGGGAGAGGTACTGCCACTCATCGAAGTCCACGTGGGACTCGATGTCCGTTTGCCAAGCATCCTCGACGGCGGGCTTGAACGTCAGCACCAGTACGCGTTTTGCATCGAGTTGCTTGGCGAGCTGATATGCGGTGAAGGTCTTTCCGAAGCGCATCTTCGCGTTCCACAGGAATCGCGGGACGGCGTGCGAATTCTCCTTCCAGATGGAGTGGAAATATGCATTAGTCTTGTTTACAGCCTCTGCCTGCTCCCGGCGCATCGAAAACGTTTCATGATGCGTGCCGGTAAACTGTTGACCCTTACGCAACTCAGTGAGAACGGTCCTCACATCCTTGATCGAGCATCGCATCCACTCTAGCTCGGCGTTCTCGAAGCCCTTCCTAACCAGCGTCGCGCGGACGTCGTGGTCTCTGAAGGTGCTGCCGTCGTCGCGGTCGGCGGGCTCGTCTAACACGATGGTGTAGTTCTTTATCGCCGCGGTCTTGAGCTGCTCGGCGACGCGCTGCTTTACGTCCCTCGTAGTTTGCCCGACCTTGAGAAGACCAGTGTGCGATTGATCGGCAATCGAATAGGCGTAGATGCGCGGTCTCGCCTTAGGCTTCGGCGCAAGAATTTCCTCTATGGTCTTACTCATCGTCGATTTCGTCTATAGCGGGCTCGTCGAACAGTTCTCTGTTGTGTTCGGCAATCTGTGACTCGATAAAGGCTATCTCGTCCTTGGTCAGTCCATACCTCTTGTAGAGCATGGGGTCTGTCCAGCTCTTGTTTAGCGAAAGATCGGGAACAAAGGAGTAGACGTCCCGCGTCGCGTGCTGCGTGGCTTTGCGCAATGAGACAAGGAACCGGACAAACCGAGTGCGCAAATACTGCGCATAGTTGGTGGCTTGCTCCTCGTTGTCGAAATGTCCAGCGACGAGATACGTCTCTGTGCAGGCAGTGCCAGGCTCTGCAATGATCGGCTTGCTCAGAAATTTGGTCTCGACTGCCCCACTTGTGCCCTGGACTGCCGTCATCAACACCTTCCACTCGTCTACCGTCCGCATGCAATCGCTGCAGTAGAGAACGCACAGAATCCCAAAAAGCAGTATCGCGAACAGCGACTCATGAGTATTTATATAAATACAGACTATTGCAAAACGGCGATTTCTGTATTGTAATAGATACTTAGGCCGAGGAG
>Ga0207667_10000791_pt1 | contig 41085 bp, 39 predicted proteins | sample KBSCornC52_FD_184301 | JGI IMG/M metagenome (GOLD analysis project Ga0207667, IMG submission 184301) | Corn rhizosphere microbial communities from Kellogg Biological Station, Michigan, USA - KBS Corn C5-2 (SPAdes) (version 2) | ecosystem: Host-associated > Plants > Roots > Rhizosphere > Soil ...
GCCGGGAGACAGGCAGGATCGATAATTTCCTCATGGCTGCGGGAAAGAAGAAGACCACGAAGCTTACGGAATTCCCATTTGACGATACGGATCTGTACAAGGTGATAGAGGGGGCGTCCTACAGTCTGCAGGTCCGTCCGGACGCACGGCTGTCGGCGCAGCTGGATACCCTTATCGCTGTCATCGGAGCGGCGCAGGAGCCGGATGGCAATCTTTACACTTTTCGTACGGCCCATCCCGGGCATCCGCATGAGTGGATATGGCTTTTTTCGGGAAGGGGACCTTTATCGTGACGGTGCAGCTTTCAGACATTACGTGGAATTAAAAGAAGAGGGCCTCTGAAGAGGCCCTCTTAATGTTAGAATGCTTTTTTCGCCTGTTGTTGCATCGGGTTGTTCGATTGAGGAATGCTGCGCAGCAGCTGCTGTTTGGCCTTGAAGACCTGAAATTTGCTTTCTGTCTGGACTGTCGGCCAGCTGTTGTTGCTCTCGTCGATGTCAGCCGTCTCGCGGTTGGGATCCAGCTTTATACTTTTTACTTCCTTGTCCTTTATGAACAGCTTTGTCAGATGGTTCTCGTTCTTGCGCCATACCTGGGCGGGGATGCGTTCTATTTCCTTTGTGCCGTCGGTATAGGTCCACTCGATGATGATGGGCATTACCATCCCACCCTTGTTGCTGAACTGCAGCTCATAGAACTGTTTGGAGCGGAAGAGCTGTCTGGTCGAGTCGTCCATGGGCTGATCATACTGTACGATGTGCTGTGCGTATTTTGTCGTATCGTAGGGAATGATGCCGCGGGAATATTTCCAGTAAAAATCATGGAGAGAGGTGTCGCCATCCACGGCAAAATGGATATTCTTATCGTTGCGGTTCCTTTCCTTGGAAACGTCCTGGGGAAATTTCCCGTCGGGCATGGGCTTGTCGATGCTCTTCATGATCGTAGTATCGTGCTTTGCAACGGGATGGTCCACATCAGGCGTAAAATGTTTTACGCTGTCGATGGAGATATCCACGGGGTCGATGCCATAGAACCAGCCACGCCAGAACCAGTCGAGATTTTCGGCGCTGGCGTCGTTCATCGTCCTGAACAGATCGGCGGGGGTAGGGTGCTTAAAGGCCCATCGGCGGGCATACTCCTTGAAGGCGTAGTCGAACAGCTCCCGGCCCATGATCGTCTCGCGCAATATATTAAGACCGGTGGCGGGCTTGGTATAGGCATTGGGGCCGAAGTTGACGATGTTCTCGGAATTGGTCATAATGGGTTCCAGCTGATCCTTTGGAAGCTTCATATAGTCGACGATGGCCCAGGCCGGTCCTTTGCCACGGACGGGGAATTTGTTATCCCATAGCTCTTCGGTGAGATATTCCACAAAGGAGTTCAGGCCCTCGTCCATCCAGGACCACTGACGCTCATCGCTGTTGATGATCATGGGGAAGAAGTTGTGCCCCACTTCGTGAATGATAACGCCCAGCATGCCATATTTGGTGGCTTCGCTGTAGGTGCCGTCCTTTTCGGCCCTGCCGTAATTGAAGCAGATCATCGGATATTCCATTCCATTGGAGGCTTCCACGCTCTGCGCTACGGGATAGGGGAAGGGGATGGTAAAATGAGAATAGGTCTTGATGGTATGGGCTACCGCCTTGGTGGAGAATCGGCGATAGAGAGGATAAGCTTCCTGTCCATAATAGCTCATGCACATCACTTTTTTGCCTTCCACGTAGGCGGGCATGGCATCCATGACGAATCTTCTGGAAGAGCCCCATGCAAAGTCGCGTACATTGTCGGCTTTGAAGATCCAGGTCTTTGTCTGTTTGGTCTTTTTGACCATGGATGCTTTGGCTTCGGCCAGGGTGACGATCTCGATGGGTTCTTTGGTGGTCTGGGCCTGCTGCCAGCGGGTGAACTGTGCGGGTGTCAATACCTGCTGATAGTTCTGGCATTCGCCAGTGGCGCCGATGACGTGGTCGGCCGGGACCGTCATCTGGACCTTGAAGTTGCCAAAGGTGAGGGCGAACTCACCGCGGCCCGTGAACTGGTTGTTCTGCCAGCCCTGGAAATCGCTGTATACGCAAAGGCGGGGATACCATTGGGTCATGGTGAAGAGGTAGTTGCCGTCTTCGGGGAAATATTCATAGCCGCCCCTTCCGCCGTATTTCATACGGTCGGAAATGTGATAATTCCAGTCGATCTTAAAAACGAATTTCTGACCGGGCTTCAGGACGGTGGGCAGCTCCACGCGCATCATGGTCTTATTGATCATGTGTTTCAGACTGGCGCCCATGGCATCGGTGATCTTTGTGATATTGTCGCCATAGTCGTTGTTCTCCTTCAACAGCAGGCTGCGGTTCAGCCCCTGGTCGCTCATCATGCCCGGCATAGCGCTGCCGTCCTGGTAGTTGGCATTGTTCTTTGCGCTGTGCTCGTTCTCATCCAGCTGCAGCCAAAGATAAGTGAGCTCGTCGGGAGAGTTGTTGAAGTAGGTGACCGTTTCCGACCCCGTGAGCCATTGCTTATCTTCATTCAGCGTGGCTTTGATGTCATAGTCACAGCGTTGCTGCCAGTATTTGGGGCCGGGGGCTCCGCTGGCCGTGCGGTATTCATTCGGGGTAGGCAGTATGGTGCCCAGCGCTTCGAATTTATTACCGTGATTGGAAGTTGGATTGTTCTGGGCCATGAGGGCGCCACCGGCGGTCAGACCCATAAACAATAGCAGTTGTTTGCGTATCATGTGTGTATTTGTTGTAAGAAGTTTTTTGTTGCGCGGGAAGCCGTTGCCAGGCCATTTGAAGGGACCAGGCTAGTATGAGCAGGGATATGAGGCGCATCCACCATATTTTAGGCGCTCTTAAGAGCTGCACGAAAATAAAGGAAATTGACAGGAAAAGAAGTACTACCAGCAGCTGGGCCGCTTCGATGCCAAGGTTAAAAGCCAGGAGGGGCACGATCACTTCCTCCCGGGTCATCAGGCTGCGTAAGTCGTTACCGAAGGCCATACCGTGGATCAGGCCGAAAAAGAGGGCAAAGAAGTAAATGAGCGGCAGGCGGGACGGGTGTTCTATCTGTTCCCGCCGTTGCAGCAGATTATTGATGGCTGTGATGACGATGGTAATGGGGATGAGGAATTCGATCCATCTCTTGTTTATATGTACAGCGCCCGTGGCGGTGAGGGCCAGCGTAATGGAATGACCGATGGTAAAAGCCGTTACCAGGACGGCCACTTTTCGCCAGTCCCTTAGCTGATAACGCAGGCACAGGGCTGCTACAAAGAGCAGATGGTCCTTGGCGTCCAGGTTAAGGATATGGTGGGTGCCTAGCCCAAAATATATATTGAATTCTCCCATGTCTGTCGAAACTTTGTTTCGCGGTGGTCAAAATTATCCAGACTTTTGTACCATAAAAATTTACTTTTTAAATGGCTGCATCCCTATTTAAATGGTTGGTAATCTTATTACATCCCCTGTATATCACCGTCACGGAGATAAATCACAACGGAAAGGACAAGACGCTGGAGATCAGCTGTAAGATGTTCACCAATGATTTCGAGGCTGTACTGGAAAAGACGTCACACGTCAAGGTGGACCTCTCGGATGCAAAGAACAAGGCGGCCAATGACAAGCTGATAGCGGACTATGTAGAAAAGCACTTACAGCTGAAGGTGGACGGGCGTCCTGTATCGATGCATTTTATCGGCAGCGAGAAGGAAGAGGACGGGACCTGGAGCTATTTTCAGGTAGATAACATCCCCTCCGTAAAGAAGCTGGATGTCAATAACAACCTGCTGTACGACGGATTCAACCAGGAAATCAATATCATGCATGTGTCGGCGGGCGGCGAAAAGAAAAGCACCCGGCTGGATTATCCTGTAGCGACAGCCAGCTTTGCGTTTTAAGATTCTTCTTCCTCTTTTACTTCATTTTTCAGCTCTTCGGACAGCGTTACCAGGACTTTGTCGATGCGCTGGGCGTCCATGTCGATGACCTCGAAGGTGAAGCCGCGCCATTCCATTTTTTCACCAATGGACGGTATGCGTTCCAGCTCGTTGAGAATAAAGCCGGCCAGCGTATCGAATTCATGATCTCCCTCATTCATCCAGGCTGTCTTGTGAAAGTGGGTGAGAAAGTCGTAGAAGGGGATCTGGGCGTCTACGAGGAAGGTGCCGTCTTCGCGGGCGGTGATCTCATAATCGGGTACATCCGGCTGGGCAATCTCACCGATGATAGCTTCCAGGATATCGTTCAATGTGATGAGCCCCTGGAGGCTGCCGTATTCATCTACGATGAAGCAACAGTGTATCTTGGATTGCTTGAATTTTTCCAGCACTACATAGGCCGAGTTGTTTTCAGGCACGAAAAGGGCGGGGGTGATGATGTCCTTGAACAGGACCTTATCATCCGTCACGTAGAGGTCCTTTATGGAAACGACCCCTTTGATATTGTCGATGGCTCCGTCGCAGATGGGATAGACGGAATGCGGCTCTTTGATGATCTTTTCCTTTACCGTCTCTTCATTTTCGTTGAGGTCGAACCAGATGATATCGCTGCGATGGGTCATGAGGGAGGTTATGTTCCTATCCCCCAGATGAAATACTCTTTCAATGATCTCCTGTTCCGCCTCTTCGATGGTGCCTTGTTCCGTGCCTTCGTGGATGATGGCCTTTATTTCGTCCTCCGTGACCGCGCTGTCCTGGGAGGGGGTGATGGGGAAGAATTTAAAAAAGAGGTTGCTGCTGGTATTCAGGAGCCAGACGATGGGGTGGGTGATAAGGGAAGCGATCCTTACCGGTCTGGCTACCAGCCGGGCGATCTGTTCGGCCCGAAGGAGGCCGATTCGTTTGGGGATCAGCTCGCCAAAGATGATGGAAAGGAGGGTAACCGAGACCAGGATGAGGGCAGTGGAGATATCCTTTGCATAGTGACTGATAGCAGGTATCTTTTCCAGGTAAGGCTGCAGGTTGGCGGCGAACTTTTCTCCCGAGTAGAAACCTACCAAAATAGCCACCAGGGTAATGCCAATCTGCGCGGTGGAAAGGAACAGCTCCGGGTTCTCGGCCAGCCGGAGGGCGGCTTTGGCCTTATCATCGCCTTTGTCGGACAGCTGTTCCAGCCTGCTTTTACGGGCGGACACCAGCGCTATCTCCGCCATGACGAACAACCCGTTCAAAAAGATCAAGAAGACTAGTATTATTATTTCGAGCATATTGATGATTATAGGGTTGGAGGTTAAAATATGCCCTTCGGGCCAGCCGCCTCCAGCGGCTTTGTGAGAGTGCCGGACAGGCGTTTGAACAGACGTGCCATCAGCCATCCTATCAGGCTGCCCACCAGGGCGCCCCCCAGTACATCCACAGGGTAGTGCACTCCTACATATACTTGTGCGTAAGATATTAAAAAAGCCCAGGCAAACACCAGCCACCACCATTTACTGGTATGCCGCAGGGTTAAAAATATAAACCAGGCAGCCGCAAAATGGTTGCAGGCATGGGAAGATGTAAAGCTGGAGCTGACGGGGCAATAACCCACCAGGATATGGATAGTGTCGGCAAGTTCGGGGCTATGGCAGGGCCGGAGGCGGAAAATGAGGTGTTTTATCCCACTGCTGCTGATCTGGTCGCTCAGGGCGGCTGTTATTATGAGTAAGAACACCCAGCGCCAGCCTTTTTTGCCAAAGTTCATGGTAATAAATACCAGGAGGAAGAGGTAGAGAGGCACCCAGAACTCCGCCTCGCGGAGAAAAGGGAAGATCAGGTCGGCTGCAGGGCTTGTCCAGTCCTGGTTGATCTTGTTAAACAGCCAATGGTCGGCCTGTAAGATATTTTGTATGAAGCCTGAATGATTGTCACTGTCAAGTAAAATCATGGTTTCCTGAATAATTGCCCTAATTTTACCCCCATTTAACGAAAATGGTAATACCAACCGGTCATGGGAACAAAGGCAGGAATAAAGATACCAAAATTGATTCGTTTGATTTTTGTGGTGGGGATTATTTTTTTATTGATCATGAGCTTGTTGCGTCTGGGGCTCTTCCTTTTTTTCAGCAGACAGGGCCATTCCTTCTCCGACCTGCTGCCGTCTTTTGGCCTTGGTATACGGTTTGACCTGCGCTATGTGGGGATACTTTGCGTGCTTCTTCTGATCACTGGGAGCCTGCCTTTTTTGCACCCTTTTCGCAAGCCGGCGGGACGGAAATGGACCCTGTTCCTGATCGGGCTCTCCGGATTTCTTATCCTCTTCTTTTATTCGGTAGATTTTGCCCATTACAGCTATCTTTCCCAGCGATTGAACGCCAGTGTCCTGAATTATCTGGCCGATGCCGGTATCTCCGCCAACATGGTATGGCAGACCTATCCCGTTCTGCGGATATTGCTCCTGCTGATAGCGGGCACCTGGCTGGTATGGCGGGGGGCTAAATACATCTATAAACGTATTGCTCATGGAGAAGAACCTGTTTTGAAGCGTTCTGGACGGGCGGGATGGTTTGTAGTGGCATTTCTCTTATTAGGGCTGGCCATATTTGGGCGCGTCGGTCAGTATCCTCTCCGGTGGAGCGATGCATTTGGCCTGGGCAATGATTATAAGGCAAGTTTGTCGCTAAACCCTTTCCAATCCTTTTTTAGCAGTCTGAAGTTCCGGCATATTGCCTATGATGAGGCGAAGGTAAAGGAGGCTTTGCCTGTGCTGGCGCCTTATTTTGGGTTTCATCCGATAGTGGCCGGGCAGCCCGGTGTCGATCCGCTGGCCGTCGCCATTACGCGGGATATCCCTGCCCGGGAGGGTGTGACCGCCCGTATGCCCAATGTGGTGGTGGTCATCTGCGAATCTTTTAGCGGCTATAAGAGCAGCATGTGGGGCAATCCGCTGAACACGACCCCTTTTTTCAACAGCATGTGTCAGCAGGGGCTGTTCTTCGACCATTGTTTCACGCCCAGCTATGGCACTGCCCGGGGAGTATGGGCCGTGATCACGGGAATCCCCGATGTAGGCGTTCCCACCTCCACTTCCAGCCGCAACCCTGCTGCTGTGGATCAGCATACGATCATCAGCGACTTCCAGGGATATGAGAAGCTCTATTTTTTGGGCGGCAGCACCAGCTGGGCAAATATCAGGGGGCTGCTCACTAATAATATCGATGGGCTGAAGATCTATGAGCAGGAGAATTTCAAGTCCCCTAAGGTGGATGTATGGGGCATCAGCGATAAGAACCTGTTCCTGGAGGCCAATGGGATACTCAGTCATCAGGATAAGCCATTCTTTGCCGTCATCCAGACAGCGGACAACCACCGTCCTTATACTATTCCCGACGAGGACAAACAGGCCTTTCATTCTATCACTGTATCGCAGGATTCACTTCAGAAATGCGGGTTTAACAGCAATGAGGAGATGAATGCCTTCCGCTACACAGATTTCGGCTATCGTACTTTTATCGAGGCTGCGTCGAAGGAAAAATATTTTGACAATACTATCTTCCTTTTTGTTGGCGACCATGGGATACCGGGCGATGCGGGGAAAATGTTCCCCAAAGCATGGACGGACCTGTTCCTCACGGCCGAACATGTGCCACTGCTGATCTATGCGCCTAAGCTGATCGCTCCCCGGCGGATCACAAAGACATGCTCGCAGGTGGATGTGCTGCCAACCCTGGCAGGGCTTTGTCATATTCCATACAAGAATACGACATTGGGACGCGACCTGCTGGACACCGCCCGTTACAATGACGACAAGGAGCTGGCCTTTATCTACAATCCCGATCAGGAATCCATCAGCGTGATCCGTGACGGATATGTATATCGTCTGTTGCAAAAAACGGGAAAGGAGCAGATGGCTTCCGTCCTCAACAACGACCCTGTACCCGATGCGGTGATGGATGGACCTGAGAAAAAGGAGATGCGCCGGCTGACGGAGGGCATCTTCGAGACCGCGAAATACATGATCCTGAAAAACAAAAAGGAGACCGCTACTTCTTCTGCGCGATGATGAGCAGACGGGAAGAATCCTTGCTGTCATAGGGCTGCAGCTCATAGTTCCCAAACACATGCTGTATTTGCATGTCCTGTGCCGTCAGCATCCTGGTAAAATCATCCAGGGAAAATTTCGCCACTTTCTCCGTATACTCCAGCGGCGTTGTCAGTTCACTGTCCTCGATGCGGATATGTTTGTAGAAATGGGTTTGGTCCGTCCATTTGGTAAGGTGGTAGATCGTGCCGTCTATTTCTTTTTGGGACTCACGTTCCAGCCTGTCTTCGGCATATTGTGCATTGAGGTAATCTATTGTAAAAAAGCCTTTTTCTTTTAAAGAGGTGCTGACTGTGCGAAGGGCGCAGGCGTGTTCTCTTTCCGTCCGGAAATAGCCGAAGCTGGTAAAGAAATTGAAGACATAATGGAAGTAATTGGTGTAGAAGATCTCCCTCATGTCGTGTATATAGAAATGGAGGTGATCGTTCTCGTATTGCAGGGCATAATTAATGCTATTCTCCGAGAGGTCTATGCCCGTCACGTCAAAGCCTTCGCTGGCCAGTACGCGGGCATGGCGGCCCCGACCGCAGGCGAGATCCAGCATTCGGGCGCCGGCGGGAGGGTGCAGGAAGGAAAGAAGACGCCGGATGAAGGCGGCTGCTTCCTCTTCATTTCTTTCAAAGTATAATTTATGATAATAAGCCGAGTCAAACCATTCCCGATACCATTCGGGGGAGATATGGGTGGGGATCATGAAAATTCTTTTGACAAATTTGTTGATATTTTATAAGAAATTAGACAGTTTCTGGCATTTTAGTTGCGGATTTTCAAAATGTCCGAAAAATAGATTTCTTTGAGGAATATGATCTATTTTTCGGAAAGGTTTAATGATGGGCCTTAGGCCAACGAACCTCTGGTTCGTTCTGAATTCCAATTCTTACGATATACCCGCAAAGTGGTAATTTTTGCTCCTCCCAAACCCGTATATTTAAAGTAAAATCTTTTTGCTTGTGGCGTTGATCAAGAGTATTTCCGGAATTAGAGGGACCATTGGAGGTCGACCGGGCGAGAACCTGTCGCCATTGGACATTGTCAAATTCACTGCTGCATTTGGCAGCCGGATACTTGCGCGCGACGCTGATACCCGTCCGGGAGGCAGAAAGATTGTCATCGGTCGGGATGGCCGTATCAGCGGCGAGATGGTCAGTCAGCTGGTGGTCAGTACGCTGATTGGAATGGGGCTGGATGTGATCGATCTTGGATTATCTACAACCCCTACGGTGGAGCTGGCTGTTGCCGGAGAGGAGGCTGCAGGCGGCATTATCATTACAGCCAGCCACAATCCCAAGGAGTGGAATGCATTGAAGCTGCTGAACAGCGATGGCGAGTTCATCAGCGCGGAGGAGGGAGCGGCTATCCTGAGTATAGCGGAGAGAGAAGACATCTCTTTTGCCGCCGTGGAAAAGCTTGGCAGCTATTCTCTCCATACCGGCTGGCTGCGGAAACATATCGATGCCATTGTCCGTCATCCGCTGGTAGATGTTCAGAGTATCCAGCAAAAGCATTACAGGATAGTAGTCGATACGATCAATTCCACCGGGGCTCTTTTTCTGCCACCGTTGTTAAAGGCGTTGGGTGTGGAAGAGGTGATCCTGCTGAATGAGGAGATCGATGGACGTTTTGCTCATAATCCGGAACCTCTGCCTGAGAATCTTGCCGGGCTCAGCGCTACGGTGCAAAAATCAAATGCCAGTCTGGGTATCGCCGTGGACCCCGATGTGGACAGACTTTGTTTTGTATGCGAGGATGGCAGCATGTTTGGAGAGGAATATACGTTGGTAGCCGTGGCGGATTATGTGCTGAGCAGGCGGCCCGGCAATACTGTCAGCAATATGAGCAGCACGAAGGCGCTGAAGGAGATCACGCTGAAACATGGGGGCGCTTATTATCCATCCGCCGTGGGGGAAGTGAATGTGGTGAGCACGATGAAGGCGGTGAATGCTGTCATCGGTGGAGAGGGGAATGGAGGGATCATCGTCCCCGACCTGCATTATGGCAGGGATGCCCTTATCGGTATCGGACTATTCCTCAGTGCCTTATCCTATCATAAAAATGGTATCCGCTCCTTCCGGGCCCGTTATCCGGATTATTTTATATCCAAGAACAAGATCGAGCTGCAGCGGGGTATCGATGTCCCAGCCATCTTCGACAAGATCAGGAAGAAATATAAAAACCATCCCGTCAATACCGATGACGGGTTAAAGATAGAGTTTGACAGCGATTGGGTGCATCTGCGAACGTCCAATACGGAACCTATCATCCGCATATATGCCGAGAGTAATTTCGAGACAACGGCTAATAATATAGCGACCAGACTAATGCAGGATATAAAGGAGTTTATCTAGTGTCATCCAGCCGACATATGTCACAGGTGAAGAATATTGTATCTTTACGCCCTCTATGGAAAGAATCTATTTCGACAATGCCGCCACGACGACGCTGGATCCCCTTGTATTGGAAGCGATGATGCCCTATCTGACGGAGAAATTCGGCAATCCTTCTTCCATTTACTCATATGGGCGGGAGTCCAGGCTGGCGATCGAAAATGCGCGCAAGTCTGTGGCGAGGATCCTGAATGCCCATCCGGCGGAGATATTCTTTACTTCGGGTGGTACGGAAAGCACCAATACGGCCATTACGGCGGCGGTGCGGGATCTTGGGTGTACTCATATCATCAGTTCTCCCCTGGAGCATCATGCCACGCTGCATACGGTAGAGCATCTTCATAAGAGAGGAGAAGCCGCCCTTAGCTGGGTAGAGCTGCTGCCCAATGGGCATATCGATCTCGAGGATTTGGAGCAGAAGCTGGCTTCGAGTGCCGAGAGGACCATCGTGTCGCTGATGCATGCCAATAACGAGATCGGTAATATGCTGGATATCCATGCCGTCGGCGAATTATGCAAGCTGTATGGGGCCTATTTCCATTCCGACACCGTGCAGACCGTGGGGCATTTCCCCTTTGACCTCCGGAACACGCCTGTTCATTTTATCACGGGGGCGGGGCATAAGTTCCATGGGCCTAAGGGGGTAGGACTGCTGTACATCAACGAAAATGTAAAGATCAGCCCTTATATACATGGCGGCTCCCAGGAGCGGAATATGCGTGCGGGGACAGAGAACCTGTATGGCATCGTCGGCTTTGCCAGGGCGCTGGAGCTGGCTACTGCTAAATTCGAGGAGGAGAGTGCGTATATCAAGGGGGTGAAGGTTTATATGATGGAGCAGCTGAAAAAGCATGTGAAGGGAATATCCTTTAACGGCGATGCGCTTGGAAGAAGCCTTTATACTGTGCTGAGCGTATCTTTCCCAAAGACCGAGAAATCTGAAATGCTGCTGTTCAACCTGGACATCAATCATATTTGCGCCAGCGGGGGTAGCGCCTGCACCAGCGGAGCGGAGCAGGGGTCGCATGTGATCAGGGCCATCAATAACAACCCTAACCAGGTGACGGTTCGTTTTTCTTTCAGCAAACAAAATACCAAGGAAGAGGTGGATATTGTAGTAGATAAGTTGAAGGATATGATCTGATCCTGAACTGCACATATAATATGTCTTATATCATCGGCATCGACATCGGCACTACCAATACCAAGGCTGTAGCTTTTACTGACATGGGAGCCGTGCTGGCTGATGCCAGTTCTTCTTACACCGCCTTTACAGGAGAGGAGGACATTTATGAATTGGACCCCCGTCATTTATGGGATGCTGTGATCGAGGTCCTTTTGGAGGTGCTGTCACGCACTTCGGATCGGAAGGGACTGGCGGGTGTCAGCTTCAGCTGCGCGATGCATAGCCTGATAGCGGTGGACAGGAAAGGCGAGCTGTTGACGCGTGCCATAACCTGGGCCGACAGCCGGAGCAAATTATTCGCCGACAGACTTAAAGGCAGCGAGGCGGGCCGTCGGATCTACCAGCACACCGGCACGCCGATACATCCTATGTCGCCTTTATGCAAATTATTATGGTTAAGGGAAAAGGAGCCGGATATATTCCGGCGTACAGCGAAATTCATTTCCATTAAAGAATATATCTGGTGGAAGCTCTTTGGCAAGTACCAGGTGGATCATTCCCTGGCTTCTGCCACGGGGCTGTTCGACATCTATCAGTTCACCTGGTATAAGGAGTCGCTGGAGCTGGCGGGTATCAGGGAGGACCAGCTGTCCGACCCTGTGACCTGTATGCATATAGAGACGGCCCGCGGGATAGAGGGGGTGGCTGATGGGCTGCCTTTTATCATCGGGGGGAGTGATGGGTGTTTGGCGAATTTGGGCAGTGGAGTTGTAAAGCCGGGCGAGACAGCACTCACTATCGGCACCAGCGGAGCTATTCGTATGACGGCACAAAGTCCTGCGTATGATGCGGAGGAAAGGATATTCCGGTATGTACTTACCAGGGATCTTTATGTTTGTGGGGGCGCTACCAATAACGGGGGCGGTGCAGTACAATGGTTTGCTTCAAACTTTGGAGGAGGAAGGTCTGTGGAGGACCTGGTCCGGGGCGCCTGGGATGTCGCCGGTTCGGAAGGGCTGATCTTTCTGCCTTATTTGCTGGGAGAGAGGGCTCCTATCTGGAATGCGGATGCGCGTGCTTTGTTTTTTGGGATAAGGGCCAGTCATGGGCAGGCGCATTTTATGCGGGCCGTATTGGAAGGTGTCTGCTTTAGCCTGCGCCAGGTAGGGGCGTCGCTGGAGGAGACCATCGGCCCGATAAAGCATATATACGCCAGCGGTGGATTTACGCATAGCCCATTGTGGCTGCAGATGGTGGCCGATGTCTTTGGACGGACTGTGTATACGACCAGCGGCGCGGATGCCTCTGCCATCGGCGCCTGCATCATAGGGGCGTATGCGTTGAAGATCATTCCTGGACTTGATGAAGCGGCTGCCGGCATGGTCCATATAAAGGACAGCTATGAGCCCCAACAGGGTGCATATGGACAGTCATATACGACTTACACGGAACTTTATAGGCGGCTAAAGGATCTAATGTAAAGGCCCGCGTTATGCGGGCCTTTGTACTCTCTCATGTGTCTGTTCAATGTCACTTGTGTCTCACGAGGTCCCTCGGAAGAATGCCGAACTCTTTTTTAAAAGCTTTCGCGAAATGGCTAAGATTGGAGAAGCCTATCTCGCTGCCGGCCTGCTTGATGCTGCATTGGCCGGTGACCAGCATTTCTTTGGCCCGTAGGAGCCTGTTCTTATTATAATAGTCATACAGGGTGTATCCGTATATCTGTTTGAAAAGATTCTTCAGCTTGCTGGTGCTCATGAATACTTCATGCGCCAGTGATTCCAGCGAGGGGAAACCTTCCAGCCTGCTGCTGAGTATCTGTTCGATGTGCTGCATGCTTTCCAGGTCGTTCTTTTTGATAGCCCTGGGCAGCGATGCCTGTTCCTGGCGCAGGAACGAGTGGAGAAATTTCTCCGTCAGGTGAATGATACGGGACAGGCGACGGATCTGGCTCAGCGGATCGTTCTCTTTCATTTCGAACAGCTCTTTGAGCGTCTCCCGGTGTGGGAGGCTGACGAAATAAGGGTTGTCGGATATGCTGTTGGCGCGGGCAAAAGCTTCCAGCTTGTCCAGGAGCTCCGTTGGCAAATAACGGGAGGCGAGCTCATGTGTAGCGAAGATCATCAGTCTCTTCACCGTGCTGCCGGCCGGTATTTTAATATGCAATGGTTCCCGGGTGTCAGATAGAAAAATGTCGTTTCGGAGAGAACCTTTGTCTGCCGCAACAGCGTGGTCGGCATTAAGCCATACTTCCTTATTCACCTCCACCTGGTTAAAGGAAAGGGAAAACCCTTTTGCTCCGTCTGCTTCGCGGTATATCTCAAGGTCGGAGGCAAGCCGGAAATTCATCACGGCATACGAAAGATGAGGACTCATCGTGTGAGCCAAAATAGTTCCTTCTCCAACATGAGGGGGTAAAACGAGCAAATGGTCCTTAATGGGAGTATTCAGAAGCGCTGCGAATTCTTCCAACCATTTTTCATAGTTCTCCAGCTTGAATGAGTGCATTACCATGGTCACAATATTACGGGTCTACTCTAAAAATTTAATTACATCCATCGGCAGCTGTCGTGGTTAAGAGGATAAGTACGTGCGGCCATTGCCGCAAAAGGGCAAAATTACGGCAAATAGTTCTCAGGGATTGCCTGTAGGGAGTGTTTTAATAGCTGCAAAGGCTATTTAACGTTTTCTTGAGCAAGATCAATGCCGGGAAAGGGCATAAATGGAAATTTTTTTTTACCGGCCTTTGATAATCTCCTTTGGAAGAATGCCAAATTCTTTCCTGAATGCTTTAGCAAAGTTACTCAAATTTGTGAAACCAATGTTCATTCCTACCTGTTTTACGCTGTATTTGCCTGTTTGCAACATTTCTTTTGCTGTTTCCAGCCTATTGCGGTTGTAAAATTCGTATAATTTCATTCCATATATCTGTTTGAATTTAGTCTTCAGCTTGGTCGAGCTCATCATGGCGGTTTTGGAGAGCAGGTCGATGGAGGGAAACTTATCCAGCTTATTGTTGCTCAGTATACGTTCAATATCTTTTAGCGCTTCGATATCTTTTTCCTTATCTCTTTGGCTTAATCCGCCGGATTCTTTCAGGAGGGGAGCTTTGATAAGGAAGGCGCTGAGGAATTTTTCCGTCAGCATAAGCACTCTGCTCTGCAACAGCAGGTGGCTGACGGGGGACCGATGGTCGGCGCCGAAGATATCCTCCAGCAGCTGCCGGTATTCGAAAGTGATGGGCTCCTTATTGATGTTTCGCAGTCGATTGTCCGCATATATGAGGAGGTCGAGCAATATATCTTTTTTCACGCAGTGGCTGACAAAGGAGGGGCTGAAGAAGATGCCGACGCGTCTTAGTCGCGACCCTCTTGAATATGTCACTTCCAGGTCGTAGTTGGTGGAGGATAAAAAGATATTGCTTCTGCTGGGGCTTTTGTCTGTGATAGCATTGTGCGGCTCGCGGATCAGGAAGAAATCGCTGACATTGACCTGGTTGAAAAAGAGGCTGAGACCGTAGAGAGATGATTTTTTGCGCAGTAATACCAGGTCGGCGTTCAGGGAGAAGTCCATGACGGCATAGGATATATCCGTATTGATATTGGCTGCCAGCACGTATCCATCCCCGATGGGGTGGGGGATCTGTATTTTTCCGGCGACAACGGGTAGTTTCAGGACCTTGCTAAAACCCTTGAGCCAGCTGCGGAAATCTCTTAACTGATAAACATATCTTATCATAGAACAACCGTTTAAGATGAGAGGTTATTATCAGAATAGATCCAATAGTAATTTAATGAAAATATGTCAAATTGCAATGGCTCTTTTTCATTGCAAACGACAGGGAGGGAAGGTCTGTTCAGCTAACGTAAAATAACACACGAAAGGCAATCCGAATGTCCTATTTTCCATTTTTTGGACAAAAGAGCATTTCTGCCGGATGAACTATGCTGGCGCCCGGACGGATCGGCTGTCTGCCGGGAGACTTTGGACAGCGGAGCCTTATTTCAGGATGCTTTTTATCTCCTGCAGCTTGAGCAGGGCCTCCACGGGGGTCAGACGATTGATATCCATGCTTTCCAACAGGCGGCGGATATGGGCGAAGGTCTCGGTATGGGCGTCGAAGATAGACAGCTGTAATTTTGGGGCGGCGATGTCCTTGATGGTATCTCCGATGGAAGAGCCGGCCTGTTTGTCTTCCAGCTGACGGAGTATTTCGCCCGCCCTTTGAAGGAGGGCGGGGGGCATGCCTGCCAGCCTGGCCACGTGGATGCCAAAGCTATGAGTGCTGCCTCCCGGAGCCAGCTTACGGAGGAAGATCACCTTATTACCCACTTCTTTATTGGTGATATGATAATTCCTGACGCGGGACAGCTTGTTCTCCAGCTCGTTGAGCTCATGATAATGGGTGGCGAAAAGCGTCTTTGGGGCGTGCGGGGAATGGTGGAGGTATTCCGCGATGCTCCAGGCTATGGATATGCCGTCATACGTAGAAGTGCCTCTTCCTATCTCGTCGAGCAGCACGAGGCTGGAGGGGGTGATATTGTTGATGATGCTGGCTGTCTCATTCATCTCAACCATGAAGGTCGATTCGCCGGCGCTGAGGTTGTCGGAGGCGCCTACCCGGGTGAAGATCTTATCTGTCAGCGGGATCTTTGCGGCGTCGCAGGGTACGAAGCTGCCCATGTGCGCCATGAGGGTGATCAGGGCTGTCTGCCGCAGCAAGGCGCTTTTACCGCTCATGTTCGGACCGGTGAGAATAATGATCTGCTGGGAGTCCGGGCTCAGCAACAGATCGTTGGCGACATATGATTCACCTGGCGGCAGGTTCCTTTCGATGACGGGATGGCGGCTTTCCTTCAGCTCCATTTCACGTCCTTCGTGAAGGATGGGCTTTTTGTAATTGTATTGCAGCGCAACAGCCGCAAAGGTCAGGAGACAGTCCAGCTCGGCCAGCACCTGTCCATTGACCTGCATGGGAGCGATGTATTCGTGCAAGGCTGTCACCAGCTGGTCGTACAGCCCGGCCTCCAGCGCAAGTATTTTTTCTTCTGCGCCCGTGATCTGCTCTTCGTATTCTTTCAGCTCGGGTGTGATATAGCGTTCCGCGTTGGCCAGCGTCTGCTTGCGCATCCATTCGGCGGGCACTTTATTCTTATGCGTGTTGGTGACTTCCAGATAATAACCAAAAACGTTGTTGAAGCCTATCTTCAGGGAGGATATGCCTGATCGCTCCGCCTCTTTTTGCTGTAATTCCACGAGATACTCTTTGCCTCCCGTAGCTATCTTCCGGAGGCGGTCCAGCTCTTCGTTGATGCCTATGCGTATGGTGTCGCCCTTGGCGACCGCCACCGGTGGGTTGTCCATGATGGTGGAGAGGATCCTTTCCATAATGGGTTGGCAGATATCCAGCCGTGCGGTGAGCTGACGGATGTGCTCGTCGGGGATTCCGGCGCCGGCCTGTTTTATTTCGGCGATGTGCTGCAGGCCTTTTGCCAGCACCAGCAGCTCGCGGGGATTGATCTTCTTTACCGGGATCTTGCTGACCAGTCTTTCGATGTCGCCGCACTGATGTATATGGGGGGAGAGGCTGCTTCGCAGATCGGGATCTTTTATAAAGTATTCGACGGCATCCAGGCGGCGCTGGATCCGGAGGCTATCCTTTAGAGGCATGAGCAGCCAGCGTTTCAGCAGCCGCGCTCCCATGGGGGACACGGTATGGTCCAGCACTTTCAGGAGGCTGAGGCTTTGTTCACGGTTGTCGGGGCCGGCCAGCAATTCAAGGTTGCGGATGGTGAACTTGTCCATCCACAGGTAGTCGTTCTTATCCAGGCGCTGGATCGAGCTGATGTGCTGCAGGTGTGGGTGTTCGGTGTCCTTTAAGTAATGTAATACGGCTCCGGCCGCCACGATGCCTTCGCGCATATGCTCTACGCCGAACCCTTTGAATGAATGGGTCTGAAAATGTTTGAGAAGGCTGTCTGTGGCGTATGCCTCTTCGAAGATCCAGTCTTCCATCGTATAGGTGTAGAAGCGGGGACCGAATGTTTCCTTAAAATGTTTTTGAAAATTGCGCTGGAAGACGATTTCGGCGGGACGGAGGGTCTGCAGCAGTTTGTCTATGTATTCGGTGTCTCCTTCTGCTACGAAGAATTCGCCTGTGCTGATATCGAGGAAGGCGATGCCAAGGCCGTTCCGGTCATCGGGCCAGTGGTCGGGGAAGTAAATGCCTGCCAGGAAATTATTGCTGTTGCCTTCCAATAGCTTTTCGTTGGTGGCTACGCCGGGGGTTACCATTTCCGTGACGCCGCGTTTGACGATGCCTTTGACGGATTTGGGATCTTCCAGCTGGTCGCAGATGGCGACGCGATATCCGGCTTTTACGAGCTTGTGGAGGTAGGTGTCCAGGGAATGGTGCGGGAAGCCTGCCAGCTCGAGGGAGTGAGCGGCTCCATTGTTGCGTTTGGTGAGGGTGATGCCCAGGACTTTTGAGGCGGTGATGGCATCTCCTCCGAAGGTTTCATAGAAGTCGCCTACGCGGAAGAGGAGAACGGCATCGGGGTATTTTTGTTTGATGGCCCGGTGCTGCTGCATGAGAGGAGTATCTGCGCTGGATTTTGCCATGGGGTGACAAAAATAAGAAAGCCTCCACAAATGGATGGGAAGGCTTTTTGTATGGGGATAAGTTGGTGGAAAGTTGTGTTACCACTTCAGGCCGGGAGCGAATTTGGCGGTCTTAAGGCGCTCTACAAATTTTCTGGCTTCGGCAGTGCGGTGAGGGAAAACATCCCGCCCTTTTGCGGCAGCCATTGCCTCGGCCATTAATTTGGCTCTTTCTTCCGGCGTCAGTTTCTTTTTGTCCTCATTTGTATTCATACGATAAATTTACGTTTTTTTAAAAGGAGGGAGAGATATTTTTTGTCTTTTATATAGTCTTCGATAAGTAATTGATTTTCAAAAGTTGTCAAGCTTCCAAAAAACTCGTATTCCTGGGTTAAGCTTTCCAGGTATTTATTGACATAACTCCTGTAAATATTTATTCGTCTATGCGCTTTTTTGCATGCATTCAATGAGCATTTTCGGGTGCAGACGATACGGCAATCCTCCTGAAATTTTCGCGTACTGTCGCTGCCTTCTACGATTAGGGTGGCATCTTCGTATATCTGAAAGAAATTAGGGATAGTGGCGAGGACAGTGTGATATACATTATAGGGATCGCCGTTATTAGTAACGATGTCATCGAAATACTGATGCGCTCTATAATTGTAGTCGCCAAACCCGAGATTATATAGTTCTTTTCCCTGGAAGCTTCCTATGTATAAGTATTGAACAATCTTTATAATCTCTCGTTCCCCAAAGCTCACAAAAAAGAAATCGACGCCTTCCTGGGTTATTTGTCTTACCATCTCATAGGTGTCGGTAAAATGGCTCATAAAGCTATCGATAAGGTTGATTACAAATTTACCTATGTAACGAGCTCTGAAAAAATGGAAAAAACCTGTATTTAAACTAGTATAATCCGTCCGCCACTTTAAGGTTTACTTAACGTACCTTTGCGCATGCGCAAACTGGGTATGGATGAGCTGAACCGGCTGTCGGTGGATGAGTTCCGCCAGTCGGCGAAAATGCCGGTGGTGGTCGTTCTGGATAATATCCGCAGCATGCACAATGTAGGAAGTGTGTTCCGGACGGCTGACGCTTTTCTCATCCAGGGCATTTATCTCTGTGGCTACACGCCACAGCCTCCGCACCGGGATATACACAAGACGGCGCTGGGGGCTACGGAGACCGTGGAATGGAAGTATTTCCAGGACATACGGGAGGCGCTGAAGGCGCTGAAGGAGGAGGGTTATAGCGTATTTGCCGTGGAGCAGGTGGAGAACAGCATACCGCTGCAGGAGATGGCCCGGCAACATTCCGGAAAGACGGTTGTTGTGTTCGGGAATGAGGTCAGCGGAGTGGGGGAGGAGGCGCTAAAGCTTTGTGATGGCAGCGTAGAGATACCCCAATGGGGGATGAAACATTCGTTGAACATTTCCATTGCTGCAGGGATTGTCCTGTGGGAACTGGCAAGAAACCATAGATTTGATACATTATGAGTAAAGTGAAGAGCTACCTGAGCCTGATACGGTTCTCCCACACCATTTTCGCGATGCCTTTTGCGATGATCGGGTTCTTTTTGGGGATAAGCAGGCCTGTCATACAGCAACGATGGAACCTGAACCGCACCCTTGGTTGGGATCATTCTATGGCAGACTATGCGAGAATATTTATTCTGGTGGTGCTCTGTATGGTTTTTGCCCGGAGCGCGGCCATGGCCTTCAACCGCTGGCTGGATGCGAAATGGGATGCACTCAATCCCCGCACGGCCATTCGCGAAATACCGGCCGGAATTATTTCGAAGAACAGCGCCCTGCGGTTTGTCATCTTCAACTGCCTGGCATTTATCGTCTGCACCTGGTTTATCAATCCCCTTTGTTTTGCACTTTCTTTTGTTGCCCTGGCGGTCGTCCTGGGCTATAGCTATACCAAGCGATTTACCCCCCTTTGTCACCTGGTGCTGGGAGTGGGATTGTCCCTGGCGCCCATAGGCGCCTACCTGGCTGTGACCGGTGCCTTTAGCTTGCTGCCGCTGCTTTTTTCCTTTGCCGTCATCTTTTGGGTCAGCGGTTTTGACATTATCTACGCCCTGCAGGATGAAGAATTCGATAAAAGTCAGGAGCTGTATTCCATGCCGTCCTGGCTGGGTAAGGCCAAGGCGCTGCGGGTATCTGAGATATTGCATCTGCTGAGTGCTGCCTGTGTAGTTTGGGCTGGTATTTATGGAGAATTCGGCTGGGTATACTGGGGCGGGATCATCGTCTTTATGGGAATGTTGATCTACCAGCATATTCTTGTCAAACCCAACGACTTAAGCCGAGTGAATCTCGCTTTTATGACCGCTAACGGGATTGCAAGCGTCATTTTTGCTGCTCTTGTTATCACTGATATTTTTCTGCATCCCCTCCATATGTACGGTGCTTTCTTTATTATTCCCAAGTAACTTATGCGCATGGTTTAAATTTATGCGTATATTTGCCTCATGAAGGAGCGACTCAATCTTACTATCGATGCCGAATTGGTTGAATCCATGAAGGCATATGCCGCCAGCAGGCAGATGAGCGTATCGGAGCTGGTGGAAAGCTATTTTAGAGCAGTGACCAAGCCCCTGCAACGAAAGAATATTGTAGACCTGGTGGATGGATTGGAGGAGCCGGCGAACGAGCGTCCGGCCGATGGGTGGAGGAAGTCTGTTCCGTTGGATAGGGAGGCCAGATATGGCGTTTAGGATCTTTTTAGACACGGATGTCCTGCTGGACTTTGCCTTAAAGAAGGACAGGGCCGCGCGCCAGCTGATGGAGTGGGCGGTAAAGGGCAGGGTGCAGGCTTTTATTACGAACTATACGGTACAGGTGGCCGGTTACTGGCTGACGAAGGCCTATGGATCTGCAAAAGCAAAAGAGCTGCTGTCTACGCTGCTTGCGGACGTACAGGTCATCGATATTGCGCATGCTATTACGGTGGATGCGCTGCATTCCCGGATAGACGATATGGACCTGGCATTGCAGTATTATACTGCCCTGCATCATAAGTTAGATTATTTTATTACCAGGGCCGGCGGACTGGACGGGGCCTCAAGCCCGGTGCTGCCGACGTGTTCGCCTGACGTATTCATTCAAAACAATATTTAGCATGCCCCGAATCATGGCAATCGACTTTGGCCTCAAGCGTACCGGCATTGCCGTAACGGACCCTTTACAAATAATTGCCAGCGGACTGACCACCGTGGAATCGCCAAAGCTGATAGCCTTTTTAAAAGACTATTTTAAAAAAGAGGTCGTGGAGCTGGTATTGGTGGGAGAGCCTAAGAACTGGGATGACAGCGACACGCATGCCACGCCCCTGGTGAGGGAATTGCTTGTCCGTCTGCAGAAGGAGTTCCCGTCAATGCCATTGCTTACCGTGGATGAGCGGTATACATCCAAGATGGCCTCCAGGGCGATGATCGATATGGGGCTTAAGAAAAAACAGCGGCAGAACAAGGCGCTGGTGGATGAGATCGCCGCCACGATCATGCTGCAGGAGTACCTGGAGAAACTACAGCGATGACAGGGGTTTCCGGAGGGTCAGGGCCTCGGGGAAAGGCATTAATTATTTTTCGATTAAATTTGCGCTCAATATGATTTTACCGATTGTAGCTTATGGCGATCCGATCCTGCGTACGGTAGGCAAAGACATTACACCAGACTATCCCGGTCTGCAGAAGCTGATAGAGGATATGTGGGAAACGATGTACTACAGCAGCGGCGTCGGTCTGGCTGCTCCGCAGATTAACCGGGGCATACGTCTTTTTGTAGTGGATTCCACCCAGATATTCGAGAACCTGGATGAGGATGAAAAGGATAAGTACCCGGATGGTCCCGGTATCAAGCAGGTGTTCATCAATGCGCATATCGTAAAACTAAATGGTACGGAGTGGCCTTACAACGAAGGATGCCTCAGCATACCCAAAATAAGAGAAGATATTTATCGTAACGAGGAGGTGACGCTGGAATATGTGGATGAAAATTTCGAGCCCCATACAAAGACCTTCAATGGTATTTCCGCCCGCATCATTCTGCATGAATACGATCACATCGAGGGCAAGCTGTTCATCGACTATCTGAAGCCCCTGAAACGGAAATTACTAAAAGGCAAGCTGGATGATATATCGCGGGGAAAGATAAAAGTAGATTACAAGATGAGCTTCCCGCGATGACTTAGCCAGGCCCGGGCCGGCCACGATCAATCCGTGAACTGGACCGAGTATATCATCGGCAGATAATTATTCAGCGTCTGCCAGCTTTCTCCTCTGTCAGGTGAAAAGAACAGATTGCCGGTAGTGGTGCCGAAAGCTACCGTCTCACCCGAACTTGCCAGTGCATGCCGATAAACGATATCGAAACAGTTCTCCTGCGGCAGTCCTTCCCTCAGGTCTTTCCAATTCTTACCTCCATCATCCGTTCTGCAAATGCAGAGAGCGCCTTTGATGGCTGTGCGGACCATGTCGCTATCGGCGGGCGCTACCCATGCCTGGTCCGGGTTGTCATCGGCAACGGCGATGGCGAATCCAAAGCGGGCGGGTCCTTCGGTCTGGCTCACCTCCTGCCAGCTTATTCCGCCGTTGGTGGAACGGAAAATACCACAATGATTCTGCTGCCAGAGGATATCGGGATCGGTGGGGGCAGCCACAAGAATATGGGGATCATGTCCAATGTCCGAGGAGGGGTCCGGGAGAAAGTCGGCCCGTAAACCTTTATTCCGCACTTCCCAGCTTCTTCCTCCGTCCATCGTTTCGAACACGCCTGCACAGCTGATCCCGATGTGCAGGTGATCCTCGTTCCGGGGATCAACGACAATGGAATGGATGCCTGGCTGGTCCCTTCCTCCACCCATCCATCCTGTCTTACGGGATGGGTGCTGCCACAAAGATTCCACCAGCCGGAAGCTGTTCCCCCCGTCCTCGCTCATAAATAAGCCGCCGGGGTCGGTGCCGAGCCATAGTTTGGAAAGATAATGTTGCCCGCCGTGGGACATCGCCCAGATATATCGGGTAGCGGCCGGCATGCCGTCCTTTACTTCCTCCCCTTCAGGATAAGCGGGAGCCGGCACTTCTTCCCAGTTCCTCCCTCTGTCTGTGCTCCGGTGCAGCTTTACTCCCCAGTGACCATGATCCAGGCAGGCCCACCAGGTGCCATTGCGGGGGTCGCTATAGGCTATGGAGACAGGCTGACCTTCGAAAGAGAGATTTTCTACGGTCCAGTGACCGTTTGATCGGTAGTAGGCGAGCAAACCCTTGCGGGTGCCCAGCAGAATGGTTTGTTTGCTCATATGGCGTGTAATTGGCGTCAGGTTATCACATTATCCTCCGGACAGGGCCTGCATGATATAGATCTCACTGTTGTCGGAGAATGGATCACTCAGATCATTCCGGTCTTTTATAAGAGTGCCGTCGATGAAAATATTGACATGCTGCCGCAACCGGCCCTGTTCATCGAGGAGATAGCTTCGGATGCCCGGAAAGCTCTCATCGGCGGCATCGAAGATCTCTGCGAGGGTATTCCCTTTTGCGGGCGAATCCTTTAAGCCCGGGAAAAACCTTTTCAGCGCATACGTGAATTTTATAGTGGCCATACACATATGGTTAACGCCGGCGGCGTGGTTACTGCAATCTATTCCTTATATAACCTCTCCATTTTTCGATGAGCTGTTGCATATCATTGGGCAGCTCGCTTTCAAAAAGCACTTCCTTTCCTGTTCCCGGATGAACGAAGCCAATGGTCTTGGCATGCAGGGCATGGCGTGGGCAGATGGCAAAGCAGTTGTCAACGAACTGCCGGTATTTGCTGAATACGGTGCCCTTTACGATCTTATCCCCTCCATAGGTGTCGTCGTTGAAAAGAGGGTGTCCGATATGCTGCATGTGCACCCGGATCTGGTGGGTGCGGCCTGTCTCCAGCACACATTGTACCAGGGTGGTATAACCGAACCTTTCCAATACTTTATAATGGGTGATGGCTTCCTTGCCGTGCTCGCCTTCGGGATAGGCATCGAAGAGCTTGCGAAAGCGCTGGTGTCTCCCTACATGCGCGACGATGGTGCCATTGTCTTCGACCAGGTCGCCCCATACCAGGGCGAGGTATTGCCGCCGGACCGTGTGATCGAAGAATTGTTTGGCCAGGCTGCGAACGGCTTTTTCCGTCTTGGCCAGGACCATGAGTCCGCTGGTGTTCTTATCGATGCGGTGGACGAGACCAAAGCGGGGCAGGTTGTTCTCATTGATGGCATGGTTCTTCTGCTGCAGATACCAGGCCACGCCATTGATCAGGGTGCCGGTGTAATTGCCGCTGGCGGGGTGGACCACCAGACCGGGGGGCTTGTTGATGATGAGCACCTCTTCATCCTCATAAAAGATATTGAGGGGCATCTCTTCGGGTATGATCTCCTCCCCGTGGGCTTCTTTTTCGGAGTATACGATGATCTCGTCCTGCGGACGGATCTTGTAGTTAGGTTGTACCTGCCGGTTGTTGACCAGCACCATCCCGCTCTCCAGTGCTTTCTGGATCTTGTTGCGGGAGGCGTTCTCGATGCGTTGTACCAGGAATTTGTCTATGCGCATGGGTTCCTGCCCCTTGTCCACTTTCAGGTTCATGCGCTCGTACAGCTCTTCCGAACTGTCTGACGGCAGGCCTTCTTCCAGCTCCTTATCCAATTCCTGGTTGTTCATGGGGCAAAGGTACAAAAACGAACCACAGGTTCATTGTCCGGACATTTTCGTCCTGAAATCAGGGCGACCCCTGGCGGAAAGGCCCATTCCCAGGGGAAATCGTAAATTGCGCCCATGCAAGAAGTGTTTTTCAGGGACCTGGGCCGGGCGGGGTATAAGCAGGTATGGGACTACCAGGAGTCATTGCTGCAGGAGAATGTCCGGATAAAAACCGAACTCCGCCGGCTGACGGATCATCCGGAAGCTGTGGGCGCCAGCGGACTTGTCACTTCCAACTATCTTCTTTTTGTGGAGCATTTTCCGGTATATACATTGGGCAAGAGCGGGCATATGGAAAATGTGCTGATCGACGAAGACCATATGAAGGAGAGGGGTATCGATTTTTTCCGGACCAACAGGGGCGGGGACATCACATTTCATGGACCGGGACAGATAGTGGGTTACCCCATCCTGGACCTGGAAAGATTTTATACGGACATCGGGAAGTACCTCCGTAACCTGGAAGAGGTCATTATACTGGTGCTGAAGACCTATGGCCTCCAGGGTGACCGGAGTCCTGGTGAGACGGGAGTGTGGATAGAGCCCGGTGTGAAAGGGAGGGAACGTAAGATCTGCGCCATAGGAGTTCGCTGCAGCCGGTGGATCACCATGCATGGGTTTGCTTTCAATGTGAATACGGACCTGGATTATTTTGGGAGTATTATTCCCTGTGGCATACAGGACAAGCAGGTGACCTCACTGGAAAAGGAGCTGGGATATGCCCTGCCGATGGAAGAGGTCAAGGATGAGGTGAGACGCAGATTCGAGGAGGTCTTCCATGTGGAGCTGAGAAGACAGCCCGAGCCTAAAAATCCTTTGGTATAAACAGCTTGTTTTTTTCCTTCAGCTGTCCATCCTCGTACAGCTCAAACTTAAACCATCCCGAGTGCAGGAAATTGCTCTTATCCACGATGAGGCTGGTAGCCTTTATAGAGGATAGCTCAAACAGCAATTTACTGTTGTCGTCATAGAATTTGACGGCGTAATGTCTTCTTCCCGCATCGGGTAGAGACAGATGTATATTTCCGTATTTGCCGGTGAACACATACGGTGATATGCGATATGTCTCTTTCGGAACAAACGGCCTGATCTGCAGGCTGTCCCCATCGATGAAGACGAGGGTATCCTTTGTCTTTGCAAGCAGAGAGTCCCGGAAGGCGCGGAGTCTGTTGCCCGGAAGCTGCCCCACTATCGCGTCCCCTTTTTTGATATAGAACGTATGCTGTACGTCGATGGCACGGAGGGTTCCTCGTATGGAAGAAGGGCTTGTCACTTTCGGTTTGCCTTTCGGGTCGGCGAAGAGGAGGCGCTGGTCCGACCGGGTAAGTATCGCTTCGGACTCGTCGAGGTCCTGTTTTACAGCGGCGGCCGTGACTCCCGTGTTGGTCTGGGGTCGATGGGAGGAGGTGAAAAGATATTTCCCCTCATCCAGGACGATAAAGAGCCGGTAGTAGAAATTGGGATGGCTGGCTTTGTTGTCCATTGCTCCATTCTCGGGCAGCGTAGGGTCCGGAACAGTCAGCAGGGTGGTGAAATATTTAAGGCTGTCGGCGCTGCGCTGGATGCTGATCTGGGAGACGTGCTGATACCGGTTGTGCCAGCTGACGAGTATCTTTCCCGGACCTTTGGCGGCGACGGTGAACCTGGGAAGGGTATCCTGAGACCAGACAATGGATGAGAAAGAGAGACTTATGAACAAAAAGACCAGGATCCTGCGCATACCAGGCATAACGAATCTTTTAATAAGATGTTTTATAAAGAGACTATTTATAACCAAATTCCGGGCCGGACATGTCTCGTTCCGATCCGGGACCATTAAAAATCCAGGCTCCCCGGCGGGAGACTCCGGTTGCCCTGCAATCCTCCGCTGTGTATCAATAACAAACGGGACTGGGGCGGAAAAAGGCCTTTACGAACCATATCCAACGCCGCATAGAACAGCTTGCCAGTATAAACGATGTCCGAGGGAATACCCGTCGCATGGTACCAGCTATTCATGAAATCCAGCAGCCCGGGAGTATGCCGTGCATATCCTCCGAAATGATAAGGGGCTGTCAATACGGAGATCCCTATTACTTCCTGTCCCGGAGCTGCGGCTGCCGTCAGTCCTCTATAAGTAGTGCCTGTGCCGACGGCACACAGGATATGAGAGTAGGGGCTGCTGTCAATGCAGCGTAATATATCCATGCTGCCTTTGATCCCCGGCTGGCCTGCACCGCCTTCTGGAATGATGATTGCATTAGGGTAGCGGGCTGTCAGGCTGGCCAGGAATGCAGGCTCCTCTTTTTGTCTGTATGCCGGCCGGCTGATAAATTCCAGCTGCATGCCATATTCTTCCGCACCGCGGAGCGTGGGAGAAGGGTTGGCGGGCTTTTCGCCCCTGATAATACCCGTGGAGGAGAGGCCTGCGTGATGTGCGGCACAGGCAGCTGCGATGATGTGATTGGACCAGGCTCCGCCAAAGGTGACCAGGTGACGGCGGCCTTCAGTGACGGCAATGGAGAGGTATTCTTTCAGCTTGAACCATTTGTTGCCGGAAACGACGGGATGTATCTTATCCAGGCGAAGCACGTCCACTTGGATGCGATGCTGATCCAGCTCTTGTAAATTTACATTGTCGATAGATAATGGATAATTAAACGGGGATTTCATTAAAATATCCATTAATAAATTGTCCATTGTCTATGAGTATTGTTTTATTTTCGTGAAAATTTTTTAAAAATACGATAAATGCAACCAACACTTTTGATCCTTGCGGCCGGTATGGCTTCAAGATACGGCAGTATGAAACAAATACAGGGTTTTGGCCCGAATGGGGAAACTATCATGGATTATTCCATTTATGATGCTATCCGTGCGGGATTTAAAAAGGTAGTGTTTATTATACGCAAAGATTTCGCCGAAGATTTTAAGAACATATTCGAGCCCAAGTGGAAGGACAAGGTGGCGCTGGACTATGTATACCAGGACCTGCGGTCTTTTACGGGCAGCTACCCTGTACCTGCGGAGCGTACCAAGCCATGGGGGACGGCACATGCCGTGCTTTGCGCCAAGGATGCCATCAAGGAGCCTTTTGCGGTGATCAATGCGGATGATTTCTATGGCCGGGATGCGTTTGAGAAGGCGGCTGCTTTCCTTACAAAGGATGTAAAGGATAATGTGTACTCCATCATAGGGTATGAGCTGGCCAAGACCTTGTCCGACAATGGTACGGTGAGCCGCGGTGTTTGCCAGGTGGATGCGAACAACAACCTGGTGTCGATAGCGGAGCGTACAAAGATATACGAGGAGAATGGCAAGATCACCTATGAAGAAGGGGACAAAAAATATGAGGTGCCTTTTGATTCGAAGGTGTCCATGAATTTCTGGTGTTTTTCGCCTTCTGTCTTCACCTATACCGAGAAGATCTTTGGGGAGTTCCTGAAAAAGGAGGGAAGCAGTCCAAAGGCGGAGTTCTTTATCCCCATCATTGGAGACAAGTTCATCCGGGAAGGGAAGGGTTCTATTAAGGTGATCCCTACCGGCGCCAAATGGTTTGGGGTGACTTATAAGGAAGATGCTCCGGAGGTGCAGGCCAGTCTGAATGCGCTGATCGCGAAAGGGGAATATCCTTCGAAAATATACTAAGAAAAAAGGGGCGTGAGCCCCTTTTTTTATCTCTTTACGATGAAGATGCAATCCTGAATTTTCTGGATCTGGTGTTCGCGGTCCAGTCCTTTGATGGAGGATACGAGCGGCAAACGTACCCGGCTGATCGCGCTATCGCTCTTCAACAGGGCGGTGTCATTCTTCATGGCGGTCAGCGCCTGGAAGATGTTCTTGGTACGGATGGCGAATACGAAACCTTGCAGGTTGTGCTGGCTGCCTCTTATGATACCTACGACCTCTCCATTGTTATTGAGAACGGGCGTTCCGCTGTTGCCAGGATTGGCCGGAACGGTGATCTGATAGGTGAGAGTGTCGCCATCGTAGCCTGTTTTGGCGCTCATATATCCTTTGCCATACACGATCTCGCTGCGGGGGTAGCCGAGGGTAAAGACCTCTTCGCCCAGCTCCATGCCCGTCCTGCTGATGCCATAGGGAATGGCGGGCGCCTTGAACAAGTTGTCTTCGATCTTGAGCACCGCCAGATCGGTGGTGTCGTTGATATAGACCAGGCGGACCTTGTAAGATCCCTCGTTATTTTGTACTTCTATATTACGGCCGCCTTTTACTACGTGGGCGTTCGTCAACAGGTAACCTCTGGCATCGATGAGAAAGCCTGTGCCGCCTGAGGTAAACAAATGCTGTTCGGCGATGACGGTATTGGTATTGTTGCTGTCGAGCCTGAAAGTGACGTTGTTAAGAATATTTTCTTGTCTGGATATCCGTCTGTCCAGCAGGTCGATCTTGGAATCGATCTTAGGGTTGCCTTTGCTGGGCGATACATAGGAAACAATGCTGCTGATACCCAAGGCCGTGATGCCGGCGATGGCGGCCGCTACCCCGACGACCTTTTTGTATTTTTTCCAAAGGGTTATGACCTTGGCCGGGCGCTGCTCATTGATCTCTCCTGACGCTACAAGGTCGGAATGTATCTCGTGCAGGCGGGACTTCAATTCTTTGGTCTCGCCGTATTGGCTCATGTCGTTGAGAAAGATCGTGTGCTCCACAACCATCTGGTCGACGCTGGGGTTACTTTTCCGCAGCTGTTCGAAGAACACCCTCTCTTCCGGCAGCATTTCTCCCCGGATGTATCGTTCGATGGCGTCCAATATGGTTAACTCGTTCATTACGCTGCTATTTTTTATACTCCTTAAATAATTTCTTCAGGCGCATGAGGCACTTGTACTTCTGGTTTTTCGCATTGTCTGCGTTGGTGTACCCAAAGCTGGCGGCTATTTCCACCATATTTTTCTTTTGGAGATAATAGGCCTCCAAAAGACTTTTACAGGGTTCACCCAGGTGCTTCATCGATCTTTCCATTACCTGGAAATCCATGTTCTTTTGTTCGTGCAGTTCCAGGTCTTCTTCCACGGGTACGGTCTCTTCGAGCTTTTCCACTTCAGGAGAGATCCGTTGCAGCTGACTCAGGCGTTTGAGCCATAGACGGCGGCATACGGAATAAAGGTAGGTCTTGATCAGACAGTTCAATTCAAAGGAGTCCGTCTTCACTTTCTCGTACAGCACGATCATTGCCTCCTGAAAAATGTCTCTTGCATCGTCGGGAGATCCGTTGTTGTTCAGGATCAAGGACTGTACCATGTTATAATGTTGTTTATAAATGGTTTCAATCGCCAATCGGTCATTCTGAGCCAGTCCTTGCAATAATTGCTGTTCGTTGGTAACGGTCCTCACGCAGATGCTATATTTAATACGGGAATTTAAAATTCGTAACCCAAGATAGGGACAAAAATCTAAAAATACTTCCATTGAACGTCAATCTGTGAATTTTATGTATTAAAAATTAATATATATAAAAAACACTGAAAATGGTGGGTTACTTTTTTATCAGACAGGTATTAATTGGAAACCATTCAATTAAAATCAAAAATTTAAACATGAAAAAGTTCTTATTAGTACTTGCAATCGGCGCTTTCGCAGCTTGTAACAACAGCTCCAGCACTGAGAAGACAGCTGATACCACTACAAAGACTGTAGATTCTACCAAAGTAACTGTTGACTCTACTAAGCACGATTCTACTATGATGGCTAAGCCTGATTCTACTAAGAAGGATTCCACTAAGGCTAAGTAAGCTTTTTTATATTGGCAAACAATCGTAAGAGGTCTTCCACCTATGGGCGGGAGGCCTCTTTGTTTTAGGCCCTGCCCTTCCGTGGCCGGTTTTGCCTAGCCCCTGCCCCGCCGGCCTTGCTTTTCGATGTCAGGCAGCAAGCCGGTGAGCAATCCCAGCAGGGGGAGGAAGGCGCAAAGGCGAAAGACATGGCTGATGCTGGTATGGTCTGCCAGCTTGCCCAGCACGGCTGCTCCGATGCCGCCCATTCCGAAGGCCAGACCGAAGAACAAACCCGCGATCATTCCCACCTTACCGGGCACCAGCTCCTGGGCATATACGAGGATGGCCGAAAAAGCCGATGCCAGGATCACCCCTATAAATACGGTCAATACGCTGGTCCAGAACAGATTGGCATAAGGCAGCAATAGGGTGAAAGGAGCTACTCCCAGTATAGAGAACCAAATGACATATTTACGTCCAAAGCGGTCGCCAATGGGGCCTCCCAGGACTGTTCCGGCTGCGACGGAAACGAGAAAGATAAAAAGATGTATCTGGGCGCCGGCCACGGAGACATGGAACTTGTCCATAAGGAAGAAGGTATAATAGCTGGTCATGCTGGCCATGTAAAAGTATTTGGAGAAGATGAGCACCAGCAGGATCAGCAGGGCGAAGGCCACTTTTTTCTTTGAAAGGGAAGGATGAATATCTATCGTACCGGCGGCTTTTTTGTCTTTACGGCTGAGATTGCGGCTATACCAGTTGCCAGTGCGCAGCAGCACGCCGATGGCAAGAAGAGCGGCCAGGGAGAACCATATGATCCGGGACTGTCCATAGGGAGCGATGATCTGGGCCGCCAGCAGAGGGCCCAGCGCGCTGCCGGCGTTACCGCCTACCTGGAAAAGAGATTGTGCCAGGCCTCTGCGTCCTCCCGAGGCAAGGTAAGCCAGCCGGGAGGATTCCGGGTGAAAAATGGAAGAGCCGATGCCTACCATGGCGACCGATACGAGCACGATCGGGAAGCTGGCTGCCCGGGACAGCACCACCAGTCCTACCAGGGTAAAGCACATCCCGATGGCGAGGGAATAGGGCTGTGGCCTTTTGTCCGTGTACAGACCCACGAAGGGCTGCAGCAGACTGGCAGTCAGCTGAAAGCAGAAGGTAATCAGACCCAGCTGTCCGAAATCCAGGTGCAGGGATTCTTTTAGTATGGGATAGGTGGAGGGAATGAGTGACTGCATGGTATCGTTCAGCAGATGCGAAATGCTGATGGCTACCAGGATAGGGAAAACAGTTTTTTGGGCAATATCCTTTGTGACGGCTACCTGTTCTTTTACGACTGTGTTCGACATGGGGCTTAATTATATATATAGTTAGTGACCGGGCTATCGCTTTTGTGAAAAGTAAGCTCAGCCCTGGTCACGGCTTATGATGGGCCTTCGGCCGACAGACCTGTGGTCTGTTTGGACTACGATCTTCGAGGACCAGTGCCAGGCTTTTTCGGGGTCCTGGTCGACGATGCTTTTCAACAGTGACTCATGCCAGCTTTGGGTACGGATAAATGCTTCGGTGTTGTGGTGGAGGTGACGAAAATGCCGGGTCAGATGTTCCGAGAAAGTTTTATAAAGGTCCGCCAGTACGTCGTTGCGGCTGGCCGTTGCCATGGCCACATGGAACTGAATATCGGCCAGTATCGAGGCTTCCGTGTCTCCGGCATTTGCTGCTTCACTCCTTTTCTTCAAAAGAGCTTTCATTTTATCGATGTCCTTTTTGCTGCGATGCAGAGCGGCTTTCTCTGCTATTTTCATCTCCAGGAGCTGCCGTACTTCGTCCAGATCCTTTGTGTCGGCTCTTTTCAAACGGGTGGATAATGGCTCCGCAATACCTGTCTGCTGTTCTGCAAAAGTACCCGAACCCTGCCGCACGCTGAGCAGGCCTAAATTAGCCAGTATACGTATTGCTTCCCTGATAGTGCTGCGGCCTACGCCGAACTGCTCCATCAGCTCCGGCTCCGATGGTAATTTTTCCCCGGGCTGATATTCTCCCAGGGACAGCTGCTGCTGCAGCCGGCTGACGACGGCGTCTGCCAAAGAATGTCGTTGGAGATGTGTTTTCATCATATCATCTGATGACTTCAAAGGTAAAAGGTTTTTTCCATATCTTCCATCCAATCTTCTACCTATGCGAAAAAGATCTTCTATCTGGATATTGCTGATGACTGTTGGAATAGTGTTCCTGGTCATAGGAATGATGGCTTTTCTCCATCCCCTGAGCAGCTATGTAAAGCTGGCCAAGTATGCGGGGGCCGGGTTGCTCATCAATGGCATCCTGTTACAGGCCGTGATCGTCGTCAATAAGAGATTCCCGCGGGAAAACCTTTGGATGCAGATAGAGAGCATCCTTGACTTTCTCTTTGCCCTTTTGTTGTTTATTAACCCGCTGTTGTCCTTTATCCTGCTGGATTATCTCATCGGCATCTGGATACTATTGGTGGGCATCCTGAAAATACTGGCGGCGCTGTCGTTGCGCAGCGTGGTCAGGGGGTGGCGGTTCATACTGCTGGTGGGAGCGCTGTCGGTGGTCTTTGGCGGGACCTTGCTGTACAGTCCTTTTATACGGGCCGAAGGCATTACTTATCTTATCGGCGCCTTTGGATCGATCATGGGTTTTTTATACATCTTAGACGCCTTTTATTTCAGAAAGAGGGAGGATACGCTGGATATGATGCTGTGAGATTGACTTAATGTGCGATATTTGCGATTCATTTCAATCTTTCCCATCATGCGTGTAGCAATCAACGGTATGGGGCGTATAGGACGGTTGTTAGGCAGAAGGCTTCTGCATCTTCCCGGCGTGGACCTGGTGGCGGTGAATGATATTATGGATACGGAGAACCTGGTATATCTTTTCCGTTATGATTCTATTTACGGTACGCTGCCGGTGCCCGTGGAGCTGCGTGAAGGCAGGCTGCTGGCGGCTGGCAAGGAAATTGCCGTATTTCGTGAGGCTGATCCGGTGCGGCTGCCCTGGAAGCAGCTGGGTGTAGATATCGTGCTGGAGTGTTCCGGGAGGTTCTCACATGGAGAGGGGGCAGGCCTGCATCTGGATGCGGGCGCCCGGAAGGTGCTTTTGTCGACAACGGGCACGCCCGATATTCCCTTGCTGATCTATGGGTTTAACCAGCATGCCCTGACTTCGGAGAGTCTTGTCATCTCGCCGGGAGGATGTATGACCAATTGTTCGACCCACATATTGTACCTGTTGAATTCCATAGGTATCCAGTCGGCGCATTTGAACATTCTGCACTCCTATACTTCCCGTCAGGAGCTGGTGGATGCGCCGCATAAGCAATTCAGAAGAGGCAGGGCGGCAGCCGAATCCATCATCCCGGTGGAGATAGACCTGGCTGTCAGCCTGGAGCGGCTAATGCCGGCACTGCAAGGCAGGATCGCGGCCGTATCGACGAGGGTGCCGGTGGCCAATGGCGCCATGGCGGATTTTACGGTGCAGATGAAGCGTCCTGTCACCGTGCAGGAGATCAATTCCCTGTTCAGCAAGGCAGCGCATCACGAATATAAAGGTATTGTCGACTATAACGAAGAGCCGCTGGTATCGCTGGACATCAAGGGCAATACTCATTCCTGCCTCATCGATGGTACGCTGACCTCGGTGGTGGGATCTCATCTCAAGCTGATCGCCTGGTTTGACAATGAGTATGGCTATACCAGTCGTATGATCGACTGGCTATTCTATTGGAAGAAATTTCTTTGAGGAGGAAAGTATTATTATGACAACGGTGACCCGCCGGCTGGCTTCCGTGGATGCGTTGCGAGCGCTGACCATGCTGCTGATGATCTTTGTAAACGACCTCGTATCGCTGAAGGATGTGCCTTCATGGCTGGAGCATGCCGGGGAGATGGAGGACAGGATGGGGCTGGCGGATGTTGTATTTCCCGCCTTTCTTTTTATTGTAGGTCTTTCCATTCCTTTTGCCATTGCCAACAGGGAGACAAAAGGGTATACGGGTAAGAGCACCCTGATCCACATACTCGTTCGAAGTCTCGCGCTGCTGATAATGGGTATCTATAATGTCAATTACGAAAATTATGTAAAGGAGGGAGCTCTTATTCCCAAATACTGGTGGCTTTTACTGGCCACCATCGCCTTTTTCCTCGTTTGGCTGGATTATCCGCGGGATATGAAAAAGAATAAGAAGCGGGCATTTCAATGGTCGGGCATACTGCTATTGGTGTTGCTTGCCATCGTATACAAAGGCCAGGACCATGGACATATCGTCTGGATGAAACCTCAGTGGTATGGTATTCTCGGACTTATCGGCTGGTGTTACCTGATATGCGCCTGTCTTTATTTATGGACGAAGGGGCGTCAGCCGGTGCTATGGTTATCCTTTTTCTTTTTCTTAGGCCTATGTATTGCGGATAGCGCGAAGATGCTGGTTGTGTTGAAACCCATCCGTAATTTCTTCTGGATAGTGGGCAGCGGCTCATTGCCTTCCCTTACCATGGGAGGAGTGCTGGTAGCCATTATATACCGTCGGGGGGTGGAGAAGGGGAAGGCTGTTCAAAGCCTCTGGATATTGCTGGTATTTGCCGTGCTGGCCACGGTGGCGGGATTTGGGCTCCGTCCTTACTGGGGCATCTCCAAACTGCGGGGAACGCCCGCCTGGATACTGATCAGCATGGGCATTAGCATCGCCAGCTTTGTGCTGCTGGCATGGCTGATGGACCTGAAAGGCCGGAAGGAATGGTACCGGCTGATCCGGCCGGCCGGCACGAGCACGCTGACATGTTACCTGCTGCCGAATATTCATTTTGCCATTTACCATCTTATGGGCCACCGGTGGCGACTGCCCGAAAACCTGCGCACGGATGGCGCCGGCATTGTCAAATCCATTGTTTATGCATTCCTCATTGTTGCGCTGACCGGCTGGCTGGAAAAAAGAAGGTTAAGACTTTCTATTTAATGTTGAATGTAGCCGTCAGCTTCTCATCTCTTGAATGACTGCCCAGAATAATCTTATAGGCGCCCGGATAGAGCTTCCATTTGCCCGCAGCCAGGTCCCATTTGCGAAGGTCGCTAACAGGAATGGTCAGGCGTATATCACGGGTTTGATCCTTTGGGACCGCCAGGCGTTGAAAGGCCTTTAGCTCCTTCAGCGGCATCCTGTCGGAAGAAGGGTATTCTATATAGGCTTGTACTACTTCGTCGCCATCCATGGGGCCTGTATTGGAAACGGAAACAGCCAGGCTAATGGTGTCTGCCAGTGCGTAGCGGCTCTTCGGCTGTTGCTGCCAGGAATAACCAAAGGTGGTATAGCTGAGACCATATCCGAAAGGATATTGTACCGGGCCATTATAATACCTGTATGTCCTGCCTTTCATGTTGTAGTCTTTATAGGATGGCAGATCGCTGAGGCTGCGGTAGAAGGTGACGGGCAGGTGTCCCGAAGGGGATACTTTACCAAACAGGATATCTGCAAGGGCATTACCGCCCTGCTCCCCGGGATACCACGCAAGGATGATGGCATCGACGTATGGTTCGATGGTAGAGAGGTCGATGTCGCTGCCCGCTGTAACGACGGCAATCAGCGGTTTGTTCCGAATGCTTTTACGCAGGGCCTTTACATAGGCGATGTGCGCTGCAGGCAGATTGAGATCCACCTTGTCGCCTCCGTGCGGAGCCAGAAAAGCGTCGCCTTCTTCTCCTTCCATCACCGGTGTGAGGCCAATAACGGCAATGGTAAGATCGGCATTGGAGGCGGCCCAGGTGCCTCCGAAATGGGTGGTGTCGGAGTAATCGCTGCCCTGGTCATATTCTATGCGGGTGCCCGGGCCGGCGGCGGCAGTGATGCCTTCCACAAAGCTTACCATATGGGATGCTACGCCGTGATAGTTGCCGGAGAGGGCGTCGAAGGAATAGGCGTTAGGGCCTGTGATCATGATGGAATGGATCTTATCCAGGGCAACCGGGAGCGTTGCTTTTTCATTTTTCAGCAATACCATGCTCTTTTGCGCCATGGCTCTTGCAAGGGCTATATGCGCCGGGCTATGGATGCTGTCTGCCCCGTAGGAGCTATAAGGGTTATGATCCCTGCTGTCGAAGAAGCCAAGCTTTATCTGTGTGCGCAGCAGGGGGGCGAGGGCCGAGTCCAGATCGGCATGTGTCAGCAGGCCCTGGTGCACGGCCTGCAGGGCATCCTTTTGCAGTACGCTGGAGCAGTCCAGGTTTACACCCGCCTTGATGGCTGCTGCAGCGGTGGCCACGGGACCATCCAGCACCTTATGTCTTTCAAAGATATCATCCAGCGCTCCGCAGTCCGTCACCACATGTCCTTTAAATTTCCATTCGTCTCTCAGTATATGATGCAACAGGGCGGGGCCTGTGCAGCAGGGCTCGCCATTGACCCGGTTGTACGCGCACATGACGGACTCCACCCCGGAGTCCACCAGCTTTTTAAAGGCATAGAGGTAGGTCTCCCGGAGGTCCTTCTCGTCGACGATGGCGTTGAATGTATGCCGGTTGGCCTCGGGGCCGCTGTGTACGGCAAAATGCTTGGCGCAGGCGGTTGCTTTCAGATAATGTCCGCCCAATGGATCCCCGCCCTGGTCGCCGCTGCCCTGTATGCCCTGAACAAAGGCGACTCCCATGGCCGCCGTGAGATAGGGGTCTTCCCCATACGTCTCCTGCCCACGTCCCCACCGGGGGTCGCGGAAGATATTGATATTGGGAGACCAGAAGGTCAGTCCCATGTATTGCTGTGGCCTTCCAACTCCTGCCGACAGATTGTATTTGGCCCTTGCTTCGGTAGAGATGCAGCCGCCTGCCTGTCGTAAAAGGGAGGGGGCGAAGGTCGCTGCCATGCCGATGGCCTGTGGGAACATCGTGGCGTCACCTGCCCTTGCAACACCGTGAAGGGCTTCGTTCCACCAATTGTAGGCGGGGATGGAAAGTCTTTCCACGGGCTTGCTGCGATAGCCCAGCAGCGAAACTTTTTCGGAGTCGGTGAGCTGGGTGAGCAGGTCGTTGACCCGGACTGCCATGGGCTGGGAAGCATCACGGAAGAGCGGGCCTCTTTGTGCGAAGGCCGATACAGAACAGAAGAGTAAGACTGCCATCAGCAGTCCATATGGACGATGGGCGAAATGAGAAATCATGCGCCAATTTCGGTCAAATTCATGACATGCGGCATGATAAATTTGCCTATTGCGGCGCTGTCCAGCGATTGTTGCTGATATCTGCGTCTACATAGATACCTCCTTTCAACTCCAGCGAAAGCAGCTTTTTACCGGCGGCCGGTGTAAAGCTTATCTGCGCCTGTTTTTCATTGGCGGCCCATATCGCCGGCGTCTGGTGCCGGGATTCGCTGCTGCCGTCCGTATAATGAAGGACAAGGTCAAAAGGAATGGCGAATCCGCCGATGTTGTTCACAAAGACATTGTTCCCTTCCACCTTATCGATGGCCAGGTCGATATAGTTGTTGGTGAAGAACCAGTTGTTCCAGAACCAGTTCATATTTTTTCCCGCGACATCGTTGAAGGTATAGAAGAAGTCCCAGGGGATGGGATGTTTGCCATGCCAGCGGGCCATGTATTCATGAAGACATTTTCTGAACAGGTCGTCGCCCAGCATATCCTTTACGGCGAGGTAGGCCAGGGATGGCTTGCCATAAGCGTTGTTGCCATAGGCCGCGCCTCTCAGCACATTGGCGGGGGTGATGATGGGCAGGTCTTCTTCCTGGGAGGGGTCGTATATGTATCCATTGACGCGAAACTGTTTGTAAAAGCTCTCGGCTCTTTCCGTACCCAGGTCATCGCGGCCGATGAGCAGCTCGAAGGTGGTGGCCCAGCCTTCGTCCATAAAGGCGTATCTGGCTTCATTGATGCCCATATAAAAGGGGAACCAGCTATGGGCGATCTCATGTTCGGCAACAAAGCGGGAGAAGATGGGGTCTTCGTTGGTGCCATCGTTGACCATCATGGGATATTCCATATCGGCGTAGCCCTGGACGATGGTGGTCTTGGGGAAGGGATAGGGAACGCCCGGCCATTTATGGGACAGCCAGTCCAGTGCATGGCGACCGAACTCAACCATGCGGTGAAAATCCTTTGCGGTGTCGTTATAGGCGGATTGCACGCTGGCCCTGCGTTTGGTAGCGTCGTCCACTATCACGCTGGAGGCGTCCCATACATAATGATCGCTGATATTGACTGTGACGTCGGTGATATCGTTGGCCGTCCATACCCATGCGTTAGTAGGGTTCTGACGGGTGACCTGCTGTTTGGCGAGGTCGTCCTTTGTGGCGATGTGAAGGATGTCGTCCGTTGTCATGGAAGCCGCCAGCCTCTTCGCATAGGCGGGCTGGAGGACTTCGTCAGGGTTCTGCAGGGTGCCTGTCGCCCATACGATATAATTCTTTGGCGCGGTGACGGTGAGCGTGTAATCAGAAAAGTCGTTATAGAATTCCTGCTGGTCGGTGAAGTCCAGTCTGTCCCAGCCGTTGTAGTCGTCATAAACAGCGACCCGTGGATAGAAATAAGCGAGGAAGTAAGTGGTGCTGTCGATCATGCCTTCCCGATTGCTCTCCAGCGATATCTGATAGTGCCATTTGAACGTGAGCTCGACGCTGTCGTGTGGGGCCAGAGGTTTGTCCAGACGGAAGGGGCGCCATGTAGGTACTGTTCCGGAAGTGGCGAAGGGTCTGGCTTGCCCATTCTGTGTAAAGGCGTCGATCACTACACCATTGGTGAGATAAGCGCTGTCAGCCATTCCATAGCGGACCGCGCCCGGTTTATGGATATTCAGGATCAGCTTTATAACGGGCGCACGCAGGGTATCGGGGCTGTTGTTGATGTACGTGATATGTTCCTCGCCGCGGATGGTTCTGTCCGGGGGAGTGGCGGTAATGTTGATGGTATAGCGTCCTTTGTTCTGCCAGTAGCTGGGGCCCGGGCGACCGTCGGGGGAGCGGGTGCCTTTTTTATAGGCTTCCTGTATATTACGAGGGGTGTAAAGTGTCTGGCTGTAAAGGCTGGGCTGGGCAAGGAGCAGCGCTAGACAAAAAGGGATAGAACGTCTCATGCGGCAATGTAAATAAAAAGGATGAGCTACTGACGCCGCTCATCCATTTACATACAAGCAATCGTTTTGAATGGAGGGTCTCTCGTCGGACGCAAGGATTCTGTTTATAAATATAAGTCATTTACAGGAATGTAAAGCTATCGGCATCATGCAGGAACCGGGTCATGTTCTCCTTCCGGATGTTGTAGAGCAGGATGGTGGCCGGGCCTTTCTTTATAAGCCAGGTCTCTCTCGTGGCGCTGAAAGGGTTATTGTCGATGTCCAGCTTATTCTGGTAGTTGATGGCATTGAGATCGTCGACAAGAAGGTGTTCTATTTCATCCTCCCGGATGACACGGTATGAAGTGTCGATGGTATTCTTTTCGTAGTAGTCGATATATACATAGACCGTTTGCTGATCGGGGTAGCGGAAGCCAAATGCGTCGAATCCGGAAGTATAGCTGGACAACACATTGGGCGGCAGTTTGATCTTGAAAAGCAGGGGAGGGAGGGGTTCTTTATCTTTTTGTGGAACGACATGCGGTGTGAATGTGTATACGATGGAGTCGGGGAACACCGACAGGTTGTCGACGGCTGTATGGGATTGTCCTTTGCAGTAATGGGAGAGGACAATGGGGACCAACAAAAGGAGGATCTTTTCAATTGTTCCGTATTTTTTTAACGATGCTGCAAAAGTCGTCGAAGGGCAGGGTAACAGGTTTTGTTGTCGAATAATAGAAGACGATCTTTGGGACATACTTATAGTTATTCTTTTCTTTTTCGTTGTCTGATCCGACGGTCTGACTATCGCCTGTGCCGAGGTCTGATCTTTCTCTGTCATAGGATAGTATGATACTGGCCTGGCGCCTGTAGTTGAAATAATCATTTTTTCTGTCAGTCAGCGAGGGGCCGGACATAAAATACGGCTCTTCGTCCTCGGATAACAGCTCCCCGTGTGTATGAACATCGTAGGCTGTGATGGTATCGCCTTTTGTTTTCAGGTCCAGGCCGGCTTTTAGGTTTTCGACGGGAGGGACTTCATATCTTGTTCCCTGGACGATGACCGATACTTCGCCTTTACTACCCACCAGGAATTTCTGTTCGAGGCCCTGTCTGCGGTTGGCCCTGCTATAGGCCTCGTTCATTGAATCTATGATGTCCGGTGAAGGAAGATCGATGATCATGTTAGCTTCCAGCATTTGATTGATCACTTCTTCTTTTGAACTACGTGTAAGCACAATCACTTTCCTGGGACCCGGTGTTCCGGGATAAGAGAGACGATCTCCCTTTAGATTGTAATAACCGCCGGCATCTTCAGGTTGGGAAAGAAAGGATATCAGCAGCAGAGGCATTGCACTCAGGCAAACTTTTGAATAGGACATAGGTAAGGTTGTTTTAAGGTGGAATTGCGCCTCAATCAAAAGCCTTA
>Ga0207667_10000792_pt1 | contig 41080 bp, 44 predicted proteins | sample KBSCornC52_FD_184301 | JGI IMG/M metagenome (GOLD analysis project Ga0207667, IMG submission 184301) | Corn rhizosphere microbial communities from Kellogg Biological Station, Michigan, USA - KBS Corn C5-2 (SPAdes) (version 2) | ecosystem: Host-associated > Plants > Roots > Rhizosphere > Soil ...
CCGTCCTCGGGCCCCGCGCCGGGCTATGCTGGCGGCCTCTCCACTGCCGGGCAGACCGACATGACGATGACCAAGACGCTGATGATCGTGGCCGAGCTGGCCGTCATCAACTGGGCGCTGATCGTGGCCGCGAGCCTCATCAAGGCCAGGGCCTGGACGCCGTCGGGCATGAAGGACGCCCTGGGCAACCGCGAGGCCGCGGTCGACTGCCACGGCTTTCCTGCGCGCACCGAGCGCGCCGCCAGGAACATGCTGGAGAACATGGTGCTGTTCACGGCGCTCGCGCTGGTGGCCGTGGTGGGCAACGTCAGCGACCCGAACGTGGAGCTGGGCGCGCGCATCTTCTACTGGGCGCGCCTTGTCTACATCCCGGTCTACATGGTCGGGATCCCGGTCGCCCGCACCGGGGTGTGGGCGATCAGCGTGATCGGGATGGGGATGATCTTCGCGGCGATCGTCCGGGCGCTGGCCTGACGGACCCTCAGCGCGCTCAGCGCCGGTTCATCTTCCAGATCGCCGTGCTGAGCACGGTGGCGAAGCCCACCCAGGCCACCAGTGGCAGGCCGGTGGCGGCAGCCGGCCGGTCGACCGGCCTGGCCGCCGCGACATAGGCCGTCGCGGTGGCGGCGATCGCGGCCGAGCCGACGGCGGCGGCGCCCAGGTCGTGGCGGCCGAAGAACAGCTTGGACCAGCCCGTGATCATGGCGACGTTGGCCGCGAACAGTCCCAGGGCGCGGTTGCGCGCGGGCGTGGACGGCTGCCGCGCAAGGCGGTAGGCGCCGACGGCCAGCGCGCTGTCGAGCGCCGTCCAGACCACCGGGAACACGGCCTTGGGCGGGTTGAAGCGCGGCTTGTGCAACAGCGCGTACCAGACCTTGGTCGAGAGCGAGTTCGACGGACGCTTGCCGAGCGCGGCCAGCGCAGGCGCCACGACCGCGGTGGCGGCGAGCGCGGCCGCTGCAGGACGCGACAGGCTGCCGTCTTCGAACAGGTTCTTTTGCTGCATTCGGACACTCCACGAGACGAATGGGGCGGGGCGGGCAAGGCACGCGCCTGCCGGACAAGGCTGACGCGCACACGGCTTGCCGCGTTGGCCGCATGCTGGAGAACCTGCCCGACTTCGTCGGCCACGCGCTGCGCGACCAGCGCGCGGGCCTGGACCAGATCGCCTTCCGCCGGCTGCCGCTGCGCGGCGGCCAGGGCGCGATCGCGGTCGCCAGCCTGGCCTTCGTCGACCATGGCCCGCTGCCGGCGACCTACACCGCCGACGGCGAGGGGCGCTCGCCGCCGATCCACTGGAGCGGTGTTCCGGCCGCGGCCACGTCGGTCGCCCTCGTCGTCGAAGACGCCGACTCGCCCACGCCCCACCCGCTGGTGCACGCGATCGCCGTCGGCCTGCCGCGCGGCGATGGCTCCCTGCCCGCCGGCGCGCTGGATGGCGGCGACGCCGCGCCCGCCGATGCCCCCGACGACGCGCGGCTGGGGCGCAACTCCTACCTGCAGCACGGCTGGCTGCCGCCCGACCCGCCGCCCGGCCACGGCCCGCATCGCTACGCCTTCCAGGTGTTCGCCCTCGCCGGCGACGCGCCCCTGCCCGATTCGCCAGGCCGCGACGCCGTGCTCGCGCTGCTCGAAGCGCGCGCGATCGCCAGCGGCTTGCTGATCGGCACGTACGAGCGGCACGACACCTCGGTGAGTGCGAGCGAGGCCGCCAGCGATTCGGTGCCCGCGGGCGCGGCGCCTGCGTAGGCGCGGCAGGACTTCGCGGCCCCTCGATCGGATGCGCTGAGCTCATGTGAGCGCCCCACATCGGTGGATCCTGCGACTTCGCGCAGGATGACACTGGGTCGGCGCTTCGCCGCGCGCGCCTGGGCGCAACGCGAAGGCTGGTTGCGAGTGGCTCCCCCGCGACACGATTCCGATCGAAAGCCACCACCGCTTGTAGAGCTATCGCCCCCGCCGGATAATGACACCCATCATGAAAATCATTCAGCACTTCCTCGCCCGCGTGGGCCAAGTGAACAAGGCCACGCTCGCCACCTGAGTGCTCTTCGACATTCGTCGGAGGGCCGCTGCGCCCTGCCGACTGCAAACGCAAACCCCGGCCAGGCGCAAGTCTCCCGGGGTTTCGTTTTTTCCCTTCCACCTGCAAGGCTCGCCATGCGCACGTACGACAAGCTGATCGCCACGATTCCCGCTCGCCGGGACATCGCTCGCGCACGCCCGTGCCCCGGCCACGGGCCCCTCGAACAACGCTGACCATCTGGTGGATCGCACCGGGTGGCAGCTGGAACAGCACACCCGGTGACGCGGCAGGACGCCGCGTCCAGCAAAGGATTCATCATGACAAGGATCAACACGCCCCTCAGCAAACCGCGCGACCTGCGCAACATCGGCGTCATCGCCCACGTGGACGCGGGCAAGACCACGACCACCGAACGCATCCTGTTCTACACGGGCGAGAACCACCGCATCGGCACCGTCGACGCGGGCAACACCCGCATGGATTTCGATCCGCAGGAGCGCACCCGCGGCATCACGATCAACAGCGCGGCGATCACCGTGCACTGGAACGGCACGCAGATCAACCTGATCGACACGCCCGGGCACATCGACTTCAACATCGAGGTGAACCGTTCGCTGCGCGTGCTGGACGGCGCGGTCGTCGTGTTCGACGGCGTGGCCGGCGTCGAGCCGCAGACGGAGACGAACTGGCGACTCGCGGACAAGTACCGCGTGCCGCGCATCGCCTTCGTCAACAAGCTCGACCGCACCGGCGCGGACTTCGCGCGCGTCGTCGCGATGATGCAGGAACGCCTGGGCGTCGTGGCGCTGCCGCTGCAGTTGCCGATCGGCGCCGAGGCGGGCTTCCGCGGCGTGGTCGACCTGCTGGGCATGCGCGCGCTCGTCTGGGACAAGGATGATGCGAGCGAACGCTTCCGCGAGGCCGACGTGCCCGCCGAGCTCCTGGACGAAGCGCGGCGTGCGCGCGCGCGCCTGGTCGAAGCCGTCGTCGAACAGGACGACGCGCTGCTGGCCGCCTGGCTGCGCGGCGACGAGATCCCGGTCGAGTCGCTGCAGGCCGGCTTGCGCGCGGGCACGCTCGCGTCGGCCTTCGTGCCGGTGCTGGCGGGCTCCGCTTTCAGGAACCGCGGCGTGGAGCCGCTGCTGGACGCCGTGGTGAACTATCTGCCACGGCCAGGAGAAACGAATCATGAAGACGAGACACTGAATGCCGATCCCGCTGCGCCGTTCGCGGCCCTCGCGTTCAAGGTCGTCGCCGACGATCATGGCGCGATGACCTTCGTGCGCGTGTACCGCGGCCGCCTCGCGCGCGGCGCGAGCGTGCTCAACGCGTCCACCGGGCGCATCGAGCGCATCTCGCGCATCTACGAGGTGCACGCGGACAAGCACGACGACAAGGACGAACTCGTCGCGGGCGACATCGCCGGCGTCGTCGGGCTCAAGGACACGTTGACCGGCCACACGCTGGCCGATCGCGATCATCCAGTGCACCTGGAGGAGATCGCCGTGCCCGAGCCCGTCATCGACGTGGCGATCGAGCCGAAGACGCAGGCCGACCAGCAGAACCTCTCGAAGGCGCTGCAGGCCATGCTGCGCGAGGATCCGAGCCTGCGGCTGCGTCACGACGCCGACTCCGGGCAGACGATCCTCTCTGGCATGGGCGAGCTGCAGCTGGACGTCTCCATCGAGAAGCTGCGGGCGCGCCACGGCGTGGAAGTGTCGGTGGGCCGCCCGCAGGTGGCCTATCGCGAGACGCTGTCGACTGAAAGCGAGGTGACGCATGTGCACAAGAAGCAGACGGGCGGCCCCGGCCAGTTTGCCGCGCTGACGCTGCGCCTGAAGCCGCTGGCGCGCGGTGACGGGCTCCGGTTCGTCAACGAGAGCGTCGGCGGCGCGATCCCGCGCGAGTTCGTCCCTGCCATCGAGGCCGGCATCCGCCGCGCCGCGCAGGTGGGCGTGGTCGCCGGTTTCCCGACCGTCGACTTCGAGGCGACCGTGCTGGACGGCGCCGCGCACGAACGCGACTCGTCGTCGCTGGCCTTCGAGCTGGCTGCGGCGTCCGCGTTCCGCGAGGCCGCCGCCCGGGCGAACCCGCTGCTGCTCGAGCCCGTGATGGCCGTCGAGGTCATCACGCCGATCGAGCATCTGGGCGACGTCATCGGCGACCTGCACCGCCGGCGCGGCGACGTGCTGGGCCAGTCCCAGCGCGGCGGCGCCGCCGTCGTGACCGCGACGGTGCCGCTCAAGGAGATGTTCGGCTACATCGGCCACCTGCGCGCCATGACCTCGGGTCGGGCGCAGTACTCGATGCAGACGAGCCACTACGCGGCGGCGCCGGCGCGCGAGCTGGCGGCCCTGGCGGCCTGAGGCCGCCCACGGGGTGCGCGATCCAGGCGGGTCGCGCGCCCCTCTTTTCGTCGTGCGCAGGCCCCCCGTCCAGCGCGCCGCCATCCCCATGATGGGAGGCCGTCGAGCAGCGCCCGCGGGCATGGCACTCCTATACTGCCCGCACGTCATCGCACGGTACGCGAGAGAACCCCAGCCCGTCGGCGCCTCGATCAATGGACCACGGACGCCACCCCATGTCCCATCTCGCGCGCGGCATCGACGACCGCCCAGGCGCGTACGGAGAAAGCCATGTCCGACGACGATTCTTTCATGCCCGCGGCCGACCGGCCGGCGCCCGCCGACGTCAAGCCGGTCGAGCGCGACGGGATCCGCTACGAGCGCCTGATCGGCAATGAACCGCAGGTGGGGGGCCTCATCGCCGCCTACGACGCCGCCAGCGGCAAGCGCCTGTGGACGCTGGCCGCCTTCCACAACGTGCGGCGTTCCGACTTCGAGGGCGACGCCCAGGACGTGTTCGTGCGCGCGCTGCAGTTCGATGCGGACGGCCGACTGCGGGTCGTCGACGAACTGGGGCGCCACTGGCTCGTCGACGTCAAGACGCGCACCTCGACCGCGGCGCCGGCCGCGCGCTGATCGACGCGTCGTTTCTGCCACCACGGCCGCGGCCGCGGCCGCCGAGGGTTTGCCGGATATAGTTGCATAAGCTACTATTCCATTATGAATAATTCCGAACGCAATCGTTCCGTGAAGACCATGGCGGCCGCCGAACGGGCGCACCAGCGCGCCACGGGCGGCGACGGGCTCGGCGACGTCGCGATCTACATCCTCATGCGCAGCTGCAACATCATGATGAGTGAGCGCGCGAGCCGGCTGCTGGAGCCGCACGGCCTGACCGCCATGGGCTACATCACGATGATGTCGCTCTACAGCCGGCCGGAAAACCTGGCGAATCCATCGGAGCTGAGCGAGGTCACGGGCGAGACCCGCGGCAACATGACGCGCATCTGCGACGAGCTCGTCGACAAGGGCTGGATGCGCCGCGTGCCCAACGCCGAGGATCGCCGCCGCGTGGACCTGTCGCTGACAACGGCGGGCATGGCACTGCTCAAGTCGGTGGTGCCCGAGATGCGCACGCAGGCCGACGCGTTCTACGAGCGCACGTTCACGAAGACCGAGAAGGCCGCCCTGCAGCAGCTGTTGACCAAGTTTTCCGCGGCCCTGGCGGCCGAGCTCTGACGCGCCGCGGACATCGGGCCGCGCCTGCGGCCGCGTGCCGCAAGCCAGGCGGCCTCTCGTATGATGGACCCAGACCCGCCCCATCGCGGGTCGACGTCGCTCGGACGGTTCCGGGCGCTCACGTGAAAGTCCCCTCCATGTCCTCCTCCTCGGGCAAGCGCCGCTTTGCGCGCATCGACCGCCTTCCCCCGTACGTCTTCAACATCACGGCCGAACTGAAGCTCGCCGCGCGCCAGCGTGGCGAGGACATCATCGACCTGAGCATGGGCAACCCCGACGGCGCCACCCCGCCGCACATCGTGGCCAAGCTCACCGAGGTCGCGCAACGGCCGGACACGCACGGCTACTCCGCCTCGAAAGGCATCCCGCGGCTGCGGCGCGCGATCTCGCACTGGTACCGTGACCGGTATGCCGTCGACATCGATCCCGACAAGGAAGCCATCGTCACCATCGGCTCCAAGGAAGGCCTCGCGCACCTGATGCTGGCCACGGTCGACCGCGGCGACACCGTGCTGGTGCCCGACCCGAGCTATCCGATCCACATCTATGGCGCCGTCATCGCCGGCGCCGACATCCGCTCGGTGCCGATGGCCCCCGGCATCGACTTCTTCGCCGAGCTCGAGCGCGCCATCCGCGGCAGCTACCCCAAGCCCAAGATGATGATCCTGGGCTTCCCGTCGAACCCCACCGCGCAGTGCGTGGAGCTGGACTTCTTCGAGCGCGTGATCGCCCTGGCGCGCAAGCACGACATCTTCGTCGTGCACGACCTGGCCTACGCCGACATCGTGTTCGACGGCTGGAAGGCGCCGTCCATCATGCAGGTGGCCGGCGCCAAGGACATCGCGGTCGAGTTCTTCACGCTCAGCAAGAGCTACAACATGGCCGGCTGGCGCGTGGGCTTCATGGTGGGCAACCCCGACCTCGTCGCCGCGCTGGCGCGCATCAAGAGCTATCACGACTACGGCACCTTCACGCCGCTGCAGGTGGCCGCCATCGCGGCGCTGGAGGGCGACCAGGCCTGCGTGGAGGAGATCCGCGCCAGGTACCAGTCGCGCCGCGACGTGCTGCACAAGGGCCTGACCGAGATCGGCTGGGAGGTCGACCTGCCCAAGGCGTCGATGTACATCTGGGCGCGCATCCCGCCGCAGTACCGCGAACTGGGCTCGCTCGAGTTCTCCAAGCGCCTGCTGGAGAAGGCCAAGGTCTGCGTGTCGCCCGGCATCGGCTTCGGCGACCACGGCGACGACTTCGTGCGCTTCGCGCTGATCGAGAACGAATCGCGCATCCGCCAGGCCGTGCGCGGCATCCGCGCGATGTTCAAGGCGGACGCGGCCGTCGCGGCCTGAAGCACGCCCGACGGTCACAAGGTCGGCAAGATCAACGCGATCGGATCGAGCGCGTTCCACGCCGGCGACATCGGCCGATTCGTCGCCGCGACCGAGGCGATGCGGCACGCGACCTGACTCGGGCAGAATTGCCGCGTCCACCGCGAGGGCCCTCATGCATCCGCCGATCCGAACCCAGCTGCTGCTCCTGTTCCTGGTCGCGTTCGCGGCGTGCACGAAGGCCAGTGACGCGCGGCGCGATCACCTCCTGGCCGGGCCGCACGGCTGGATCGACGTCACGGTGCACGCGCCCCAGGGCACCGCGGCAGCCGCCGGCGGCGCGAGCAGCCCGAACGGCCAGGCGCCGTGCGAGATGACCTTCCTCGTCAACGGCGAGGTCCTGCTGGACGAGACGGGGGACCTCGCGCAGGCCGACGCGGCGAAGAATCCGCTCGGGTACCGCTTCCTCGTGCCGGCCGGCAACCTGAACAGCGAGCTGACGATCTCGCGTTGCGTGAAGGACCTGCACCTGCCGCTGGCCGTGGCGATGGACAAGGACCACCTCGTGCAGATGGCGTTCGACGGCCAGCACCTGGCCGTGACCGCCACCGGGCCCTATGCGCCGAGCACGCTGGACGCCGTTCACGGCGACGTCGCGACGCTGCAGGCGCGCGCCGAGGCCAGCGACGGCACGCTCGCGACGCTGACGAAGCTGGCGATCGCCTGCGTCGCGCTGAATGTCGTCGTGCTGGCCGCCGTGTTCCTGCGCAAGGCACGCTAGCGCGCTGCCCTGCCAGTCGCGCTGGCCAGACGCGTATCGCGCGTGCGAACTTCCGCGACGGCGCACTATGCCGCCGCCGCCGGCGTCGCGTCCTCGCCGGCACCCTCCGTGATTTGCGCCTGCCGCTTCTGGTGCACGTGGCGGATGCCCAGCGTGATGATGATGCGGGTCGTCACGGACAGCGCCGCGATGAACAGGCCCACCAGCACGGCGTCGCGCTCGTGCTCGCGTGTGTCGGCCTGGCGGCGCAGCAGGAAGCGGCGCTCGTTCTCGGCCAGCACCATCACCTGCTGGCGGATGGCGGTCATGGCGTGGCCGTTGTCGCCGTTGCGGATGGCCAGCTGCGCCGCGGCGAATCCGTCGCGCTGGCGCAGCTCGATCGTCCTGCCCAGTTCGGACAGCTTGGCCGAGACCGCCTCGTCGAGCCGGGCCAGGTTGGTCTCCTGCTTCGCGCTCGCGGCGAGCAGGCCGCGCAGGCGATCGGAATCGGCCAGCTCCTCGCGCAAGGCGGCCTGGAAGACGGCCAGGTGCGATTCGTCGCCGGTGATGACGAAGTCGCGCTGCGCGACGTCGGCGTTCTGCACGGAGATGTACAGGCCATCGACCACGTCCAGCACGGCATAGGCGCGGTCGACGCGCTCGCGGTTGTCCAGGGCCAGCTGGTGGTAGTGGTACGACAGCCAGGCGCCCAGCACCACGACCGTCGCCATCGGGATGGCGGCGATCGAATGCCACAGCACCAGTCGACGGGGCGGCCAGCGCAGGGTCTTGAGGTACTTCCACAACATGGCGTTTCCGGCAGTCAGGACTGTCCACGCGGTCCAGGGCAAGCCTCGGTCCTGTCGCGTTCCCCTGCGCGCGCATCCGCCCTCGGCGGCCGTTACCATCGGGTCGCCGTCACCGCCGAAGGACCGCCATGCAAGTGATCACGCCCCGCCCGTCCGACCTGGGCGACGGCTTCGTCGTCCACCGCGCGCTGCCCAGCGCGGCACGGCGCGCCGTCGGACCCTTCGTGTTCCTCGACCAGTTCGGCCCGGTGCAACTGGCGCCCGGCAAGGGCCTGGACGTGCGGCCGCACCCGCACATCGGCCTGGCCACCGTCAGCTACCTGTTCGAAGGCAGCATCCTGCATCGCGACAGCCTGGGCAGCGTCGTGCCGATCCAGCCCGGCGAGGTGAACTGGATGACGGCCGGCCGCGGCATCGTGCACTCCGAGCGCTCGCCCGATGAGGTGCGTGCCGCGGGCGCGCGCCTGTGGGGCCTGCAGTTCTGGGTGGCGCTGCCGCTGGGCATGGAGCAGTGCCCGCCGGCGTTCGCGCACCACGGCGCCGACGCGATCCCCTGCGTGACGCGCCCGGGCGCGCGCCTGGGCGTCGTGCTGGGCGAGGCGTTCGGCGCCACGTCGCCGGTGGCGGTGACGTCGCCGATGTTCCTCGTCGACGTGCGGCTGGAGGCCGGCGCATCGATCGAGCTCGAAGTCGACCACGCGGAGCGCGCCGCCTACGTGCTGGACGGCGAGGTGCGCGGCAACGACAGCGACTCGCCCACGGCCAGGGAGCACCTGATCGTGTTCGACGCCGGCGAGCCCGCGCGCCTGCGCGCCGGCGACGAGCCGGCGCACGTCGTGCTGCTGGGCGGCCCGCCGCTGGATGCGCCGCGCTTCCTGTGGTGGAACTTCGTGTCGAGCGAGCGCGACCTCATCCTGGAGGCCCAGGCCGCGTGGTCGGAGCAGCGCTTCCCGCCGGTGCCCGGCGAGACCGAGTTCATCCCGCTGCCGGCGCGCCCGATGCCCCCGGGCTCGGCGCTGTGACGCGTCGCCCGTGAACGCGCACGCCCTGGCCCTGGTGCTGAACGGCCACACGCTGTTCACGTTCCTCGACCTCGCCGGCACCTTCGCGTTCGCGCTCAGCGGGGCGGTGGCGGCGCGCGAGCGCGGCCTGGACTGGTTCGGCGTGCTGGTGCTCGCCTTCACCGTGGCCTGCGGCGGCGGCGTGATCCGCGACGTGTGCATCGGCGCGATCCCGCCCGCCGGCCTGGGCGACTGGCGCTACCTGGCCACGGCGATGGTGGCCGGCGTCCTCACGCTGGGCTCGCGCGCGCTGGTCGACCGACTCGCGCACCCGGTGGTGCTGTTCGACACCCTGGGCCTGGGCCTGTTCGCCGTCACCGGCGCGCAGAAGGCGCTGCTGGCCGGCTCGAACGCCGAGGTCGCGGTGCTGCTGGGCATGGTCACCGCAGTGGGCGGCGGCGTGATGCGCGACGTGCTGCTCAATCGCGTTCCGGTGATCCTGCAGCGCGAGATCTACGCGTCGGCGGCGCTGGTCGGCGCCGCCGTCGCCACGTTCGGCGAGGCGCTCGGCCTGGGCTCGCCGGCGCTCACCTGGAGCGCGGTGTCAGCGTGCTTCGCGCTGCGCGCGCTGTCGCTGCGCTACCGCTGGCACCTGCCGCGCTTCCAGCGCAAGGCGCGGGCCGACGCGACCGATTCGATGGACTCCCTGGGCGAGTAGGCCCGCGCCGGCAAGGGCATCGCACGCGGGACAGAATCGCGCCTCCCTCCCGGACAGGAAGCCCCGTCATGAAGACACTCGCCGATTTCGCGATCACCAGGAAGTGGCCCGCGGCCCATCCCGACCGCCTGCAGCTGTACTCGCTGCCCACGCCCAACGGCGTGAAGGTGGCCATCGCGCTGGAGGAGACGGGGCTGCCGTACGAACCGCACCTGGTGCGCTTCGACACCGACGACCAGCTCTCGCCCGAGTTCCTGTCGCTCAACCCGAACAACAAGATCCCGGCCATCATCGATCCCGACGGCCCGGGCGGCCAGCCGCTGCCCCTGTTCGAGTCGGGCGCGATCCTGGTCTACATCGCGGGCAAGACGGGCCAGCTGATGCCGCGGGACGACGCTGGCCGCTACGAGACGCTGCAGTGGCTGATGTTCCAGATGGGAGGCATCGGCCCGATGTTCGGCCAGGTGGGCTTCTTCAACAAGTTCGCCGGCAAGGACTACGAGGACAAGCGCCCGCGCGACCGCTACGTGGCCGAATCGAGGCGCTTGCTGGCCGTCCTCGACAAGCACCTGGCGGGCCGCGAATGGATCGTCGGCGACGAGTACACGATCGCCGACATCGCGACCTTCCCGTGGATCAACAACCTGGTGACGTTCTACGGCGCCGCCGAGCTCGTGGGCTTCGACGATTTCACCCACGTCAAGCGCGTGCTGGCCAAGTTCCTGGAGCGGCCGGCGGTGCAGCGCGGGCTGAAGATCCCGGCCCGGCCGGGGGCCTGATCGGACGCCGCCGAGGCGGTCGCGCCCCGACCCCGGAGGGGCCTGGCCTCTCCTCGGATCGCGCTCATCCAACGCCGACAGCTGCTGCGCCGTCGCGATTCGAGGACAGGCCTGACCTCGATCGTCAGCCGGGGATCGGGGTCAGGCCTGTCCTTCGTCCGCGACCGGCGTCACGGCTGCGATCGAGGAGATGCCGCGGACTCCGGAGAGGCCAGACCCCTCCGGGCGCGGCACGCGTTCAGCCCGGCGGGCGCTCGAACTGCCAGGTGCTCGTGCCGCGGCGGTAGCCGAGGGACTCATAGATGCCGATGGCCACGTCGGCGGGGTCGGCCACCATCACCAGCGTGTCCAGGCCCATGGCGTCGAAGCCGTGGCGGCAGACGCCATGCACGAGCGCCGTGCACAGCCCGCGTCGGCGCCAGGCCGGGTGCGTCGAGACGTACTGGAAGCGGCCCAGGCGCGACGCGGGATCACCGGCGCGCGCCGACGCGCGGAACAGGCCGCAGGACGCCACCAGCCGCGCGCGGCCGTCGACCTGCGCCACCAGGCCGAACCAATGGCCCAGCCCCGCGGCCTGCATGGCGGCGTAGCGCGCGACCTGGCGCTGCGCGAACTCGCGGTAGCCCGTCGGCTCGAAGCGGCCCGAGTCGACCGCCACCTGCTTGTCGACGACGGCGGCGGCGTCGCGCGGCAGGTCGAGCACCTTGAAGGAGACACCGTCCGGCAGCGGCCGCGCCGGCGTGAGCAGCTGGTCGCGCGCCAGCGTCAGCACGGTCGCTTCGTTGAGCGTGAAGCCGGCCGCGGCGAAGTCGGGCGGCAGCGCGAGGCGCTCGCGCACGTCGATGCCGAACGCGCGGTGGCGCGACGCGGGCTGGCGCGCCTCGATCTCCTGGTCGAACAGCGCCATCCAGCGCTCGAGGTCGCCCGGGCCGGGTGCGTGCTGGAACAGCAGGAAGTTGCCCCACCAGAACGTCGGGTTGCCGGGCGTGAGCACGCACAGGTGGTTGCCGCGGTCGACCACCTGGCCGTCGAAGCGCGCGAAGATCAGGTCGGTGCGCCAGCCCAGCGACAGGTCGCCATCGAGGGTCGCGTTCGTGAGGCCCCGTTGGAGGCACTCACCGTCGTGGGACATCGTGCCGGCGAGGTTCATGCCGGCGATTGGAACATGGGCGCGCAGCGCCTCGGCGCGCCGCAGGAAGCGGCCGCTGCGGGCCGCCTTGTCGAGCATCAGGCGCCCCGGCGTCGCCGCGCCGCGGCGACCCACGCCGCGAGCGAAACCAGCAACATCGCCGCCTCGCGCGGCTCGGGCACGGGCGGCGGCACCTCGACGGCCAGCACGCCGGCGCCGCTCGTCGAGTCGAACGAGTGCACGTACCAGCCGAAGGTCTGGCCCGCGTCGATGGAGACCGTCAGCGCGCCGCTGCTGGCAGTGCCGGGGCCGCCGTCGACCGACAACTGCGTCTCGACGCCGTCCAGGATCCAGCCGGCCGGATCGTAGGTGCTGCCGCCAGAGTCCAGGGACGCGTACTGCCAGGTGAACGAGATGCTGATGGGCGCGGCATAGGTCTGCACGTAGAAGGCCGTGTCGTCGTTGCCCGAGCCATCGTCCGAGCCGGTGATGGTGAACACCGGATAGCTGCCGGACAGCGTGCCGTTGGCGCCGTCGTCGTTGTAGAAGGTGTAGGCCGCGCGAGCGCCGCCCGACCCGACAGCCAACACGGCGCCGCCGAGGGCGAGCGCGAGCGTGCGAAGCGTCTTGTTCATGCGTCCTCCTGGAATGCGTGGCGGCGCCGTCTCCGGGGATCGTCGGAGTCCGGCCGGCCGGCGTCAATCGCCGCCGTCCAGCAAGCTAGGGGCCCGCGGCGTCCAGGCGCAGGTGCATCTGCAGGTCGTCGCGCGACTGGCCGTGCAGGCGCACGGCGTCCGCCTCGCGCGCGAACACGACGAAGCCCAGCGATTCGTAGAGCGCGATCGCCGCGACGTTCTGCGAATCGACGCTGAGCGTGACCTTGGCCACGCCCGGGGTGTCGCGCGCATGGGCCAGCGCGGCTTGCAGCAGCGCGCGCGCCACGCCGTGTCCGCGCGCCGTCCCGGCCACGTACATGCCCCACACGTTGACCTTGTGCGCCAGCTGCAGCAGCGTCTCGCGTGCCAGCCCGGCCATGCCCACGAGGGTGTCGCCGTCGAACGCGCCAAAGACGGCGTGGCCGGGGCGCCCGGCGAGCCGCGTCTCGAAATGCGACAGCGGCTGGTCCTTCTCCTCGACGTGGCTGGTGACGAACGCCTCGGGCTTGTCGAGCAACGCGGCCAGGCGCAAGGCCCGGAAGGCGGGGGCGTCGGCGGCGGACAACCTGCGGATGTTCATGGCTTCGTTTACCCTTCGCACTTGCACTCGGCGGTCATTTGGCCGACGAGTCTACCGACGCCTGTCCCGCGTCGCAGTCACCCGGAGAAAAATCCATGAAGACCCGCGCAGCCGTCGCCTGGAAGGCCGGCGCCCCGCTCAGCATCGAGACCGTCGACCTGGCGGGCCCGAAGGCCGGCGAGGTGCTGGTCGAAGTCAAGGCCACCGGCATCTGCCACACCGACCAGTTCACGTTGTCGGGGGCCGATCCCGAAGGCCTGTTCCCGGCCATCCTGGGCCACGAGGGCGCCGGCGTGGTGGTGGACGTAGGCCCCGGCGTGACGACGTTGCGCCGCGACGACCACGTCATCCCGCTCTACACGCCCGAGTGCCGCCAGTGCAAGTTCTGCCTGTCGCGCAAGACGAACCTGTGCCAGCAGATCCGCTCGACGCAGGGCCGCGGTCTGATGCCCGACGCGACCAGCCGCTTCTCCATCGACGGCCAGCCGATCCTGCACTACATGGGCACCTCCACGTTCAGCAACCACATCGTCGTGCCCGAGATCGCGCTCGCCAAGATCCGGCCCGATGCGCCGTTCGACAAGGTCTGCTACATCGGCTGCGGCGTCACCACCGGCGTGGGTGCCGTGCTGTTCACGGCCAAGGTGGAGGCCGGCGCCAACGTCGTCGTGTTCGGCCTGGGCGGCATCGGGCTGAACGTCATCCAGGGCGCAAGGATGGTGGGGGCGGACAAGATCATCGGCATCGACATCAACCCGGCGCGCGAGGCGATGGCGCGCCAGTTCGGCATGACGCACTTCATCAACCCGAAGGACGTGCCCGACGTCGTCGACGCCATCGTGCAGCTGACCGGCGGGGGCGCCGACTACAGCTTCGAATGCATCGGCAACACCACCACGATGCGCCAGGCACTCGAGTGCTGCCACAAGGGCTGGGGCCAGAGCGTGATCATCGGCGTGGCCGGCGCGGGCCAGGAGATCGCCACGCGCCCGTTCCAGCTGGTGACGGGCCGGGTGTGGAAGGGCTCGGCCTTCGGCGGCGCGCGCGGGCGCACCGACGTGCCCAGGATCGTCGACTGGTACATGGACGGCAAGATCTCGATCGACCCGCTGATCACGCACACGCTGAAGCTGGAGGACATCAACCACGGCTTCGAGCTGATGGAGCGCGGCGAGTCCATCCGCTCGGTGGTGGTGTACTGATGGGCGCGGGCGCGCCGGACGTCGAGACGCTGTCGGAGCACGCCTCGTTCGGCGGCGTGCAGGGCTTCTACCGGCACGCGTCGGGCGAGATCGGCGCGCCGATGCGGTTCGGCGTCTATCGCCCGCCGCAGGCGCTCACGGGCGCGGCGGTGCCGGCACTCGTCTGGCTGGCCGGGCTGACGTGCACGGAGGAGACCTTCGCCGTCAAGGCCGGCGCGCAGCGCGTGGCCGCCGAACTGGGCCTGATGCTCGTGACGCCGGACACCAGCCCACGCGACACCGGCGTGCCGGGCGCCGACGACCACTGGGACTTCGGCCACGGCGCCGGCTTCTACCTGGACGCGACCCAGCCGCCGTGGGCCGAACGCTGGCGCATGGAGAGCTGGATCACGCGCGAGCTGCCCGACGTGCTCGCCGCGAACTTCCCGTGGCGGCGCCACGCCGTCGGCCTGTTCGGCCACTCGATGGGCGGCCACGGCGCGCTGACGCTGGCGCTGCGCCACCCGGGCGCGTACCGCAGCGTGTCGGCGTTCGCGCCGGTGGCGGCGCCGATGCACTGCCCCTGGGGCGTCAAGGCGTTCACGAACTACCTCGGGGCGGATCGCGCCCGATGGGCCGCGCACGACGCCACCGAACTGGTGAGGAGCGGCAAGCGCGCCCCGCCGCTGCTGGTCGACGTGGGCCTGGCCGACAAGTTCCTGGCCGAGCAGCTGAACATCGACCGTTTCGAGTCCGCCTGCCGCGACGCCGGCCAGTCGCTGACGCTGCGCCGGCATGCGGCCCATGACCACGGCTATTTCTTCATCGCGAGCTTCATCGAGGACCACTTGCGGTTCCATGCGGATGCATTGAAGGGCGGTTGATCCGTGGAAGTCCGCGCGGCCAGGCCATCTGGCCGGGGAGACTGAGGAGGTTCGCACGCTGCCGCTGGCGTCATGGCGATCGACCTGCCGCAGCTTGTGTCAGCCTGCGTTTGCGACGTTGTGGCGATGGCGTAAGGTCCGCGCACTTCCGACGACCAAGGTAGATGAACATGACCTTGCTCAACAACCTGGCCATCCGTGATCGTGCGGACCTGACGCGCTTCGAGGAAGAGATGACGCTGGACGAGCGCCTGCCCGAGCGCAGCATCTACGACGTCTTCATCGGGGCGGCGGAGCGCACGCCCGAACGCACCGCGATCACGATGCTGATGACCGGCGCACCCGACGAGCAGCCGCGCCGTGTGAACTACCGCGAGCTGCTGGGTTTGGTGCGGCGTGCCGCCAACCTGTTCGCCTCGCTCGGCGCAGCGCCGGGCGCGAGCGGCGTGGCCTACATGCTGCCCGCCTTGGTCGAGACCCACGCGACACTGTGGGGCGCCACGACAGCAGGCTTCGCGGTGCCGATCAACTTCCTGCTGCAGCCCGAGCACATCGCCGCGTTGCTGCAAGCCTCGGGCGCACGCGTCCTCGTGGCACTGGGGCCGCATCCGGTGCTGGACATCTGGCAGAAGGCGCTCGCGCTGCGCGAGCGCGTGCCCGGGCTGCAGCTTGTGTGCGTCGCACCGCCAGGCACGCCGCTGGAAGAAGGCGTGATCGACTTCCACGCGGCGCTGATGGCGCAGCCAGACGACCGACTCGTCTTCGGCGAAGCAGGACGAGACGCCGACATCGCCGCGTACTTCCACACCGGCGGCACTACCGGCGCGCCGCGCCTGGTCGCTCAGACACACCGTGGGCAACTCGTCGCGGCGTTCGGCGGTGCGGTGCTGGGCGGTCTGCGTGCGACCGACACGCTCACGGCGACGCTGCCGCTGTTCCATGTGGGCGGCACGGTGTTTTGCGCACTCAGCACGTTCATGGCCGGCGCTGGCCTGCTCGTGATGTCGCCGGGCGGGCTGCGCAATCCGGCGATGGTGCAGGGCTTCTGGCGCCTCGTGGCCCAGCATCGTGCGACGCTCTTGGGCGGCGTGCCGACGTCGGTCGGCGCGGTGCTGGAGGTGCCCCTGGATGGCGCGGATCTGAGCGGCGTGCGCGCCGGGTTCACGGGTGCGGCCTCCCTGCCGCTCGCGATGGGCGAGCGCTTCCGTCAAGTGACGGGATGCGGCCTGCACGAAGTCTACGGCATGACCGAAGCCTCGGGCGTCATCGCGATCGATCCCGTGGACGGCGCGGGCGGCGACGGCTCGGTGGGCTTGGCGCTGCCCTACACGCGGGTGCGCGTGCGGCGCCCCCTGGCCGACGGCACGCTCGGCGAGGACTGCCGCGACGGCGAGGTCGGCGTCATCACCGTCGCGGGGCCACATGTATCGCCGGGCTATCGCGATCCCGCGCACGACGCGGGCGTCTTTGTCGACGACGCGCTCAACACCGGCGATCTCGGCTACACCGACGACACGGGCCGGTTGCACATCGCCGGCCGTGCGAAGGACCTGATCATCCGCGGCGGACACAATATCGACCCGCTGATGATCGAGAACGCGATGGCCGAGCACCCCGCCGTTGCACTCGCGGCGGCCGTCGGCATGCCTGACGCCTACGCCGGCGAACTGCCCGTGTGCTACGTCGCGCTGCGGCCCGGCGCGAGCACGACCGAAGGCGAACTGCAGGCACACGCTCAACGCACGCTCGGCGAGCGCCCCGCATGGCCCAAGGCGATCCATGTGGTCGACGCGATCCCGCTGACGTCGGTGGGCAAGATCTACAAGCCGCAGCTTCGATGCGACGCGGCCGCGCGCGTCGTGACGCGCGTCGTGCGCGAGCAGCTCGGGATCCGCGATGCGCAGGTCACCGCGAGCGAGGGTGGCCGGCGCGGCATGCGCTTGCGCGTGACGCTGCCGCGCTCGGCGAGCGCGTCCGTGGCAATGGTCGATCAAGCGCTGTCGGCGTTCCTGTTCGAGAGCGAGGTGGTCGTGGGCTGAGAGCGCTGCCGCGCGCGCCTCCCGATCACGATGTGGTCGGCCGCCCTCTGCGGTACGACTGTTCGTCGGCCGGCTCCGGTCGATCGAATCGGCATCAGTTCGGCACTTCCGTCAGCAGCCTGCGCAGCGACACGGATGCGCCGCGCGGCGTCTTGCCGTAAGGCGTGTCATAAGGCTGCGTCTGGATCAGGAAGGCGGCCAGACCGCTGACCGACTGGCCGCCTGATCGGGGCGGCAGGTGCGCCAGGGACAGCACGTCCCGCATCGACCAGTCGGCATAGCTGTGCGACGCCGCAGGCGGCGCGCCGAGCAGTGCGTCGAGCTCTCCCATGGTCTTCCAGACGGCGAGAAGGCCGGTCGTGACGTACACGTCCTTCATGCGCTTGAGCACGCGGATCTGCAGCTTGTCATACAGGCCGGCGTCGTAGGTATCCCCGACGAAGTCGATCCGGTAGCCGTCCCCGACGGAGTGCACTCCCGAATACTTCTCGACGGCCCCGTATTCGAGTACCGCGCCGACGGGCGTCGGCGGCCCGCCCGGCCGCTCGGGCGGGCCATAGACGAGCTGTACCGCGGACCGCGGCTGAGGCATCCCGTCCTCGGGCAACGGGCACGCCGGAAGCGTCACGCCTTCGCTGGCGAAAGGAGGCGGGGCCAGGGCGGTGAGTCCGCTGCCGGCCTTCGTCAGCCGGTCGTGGATACACCGCAACTTCTCGCGCGTCACCGCCAAGGTGGGCCGCATCGAGTTCACGAAGCCGGGATCCAACTGTCGTCCCACCAACAGGAATGTCGAGATGACCCAGAGAAACATCGGCAGCGCCACCCGGTATTCGAAGACGGTCACCTGATCGTCGTTCAGCGGCGGAGCCTGCGTTCCGTACGAGGCATCCCACTCGAGCGGCGCATAGCGATCATGGTAGACGTCGGTGTGGTAGCAGGTGCTCTGCCGGCCCTCGTCGGTCCAGTGCAGTTTCTCGAGATCGGCCGTCGGGAAGGTGACGTTCCACACCTGGTCGTCGTCAGGAAAGAATCGCGTGAGGCTCTCCTGGCATTTCAGGATCAGGGTGCCCGCCGGATACATCGCGGGGTTCTCGGTCGCCGCGGACAGATCCGCGAGCGCGTCGGAAGCGTTCTGAAGGATGCCGTTCAACACGGTGGTGCGGGCCAGGAGTTCCTGCGCCGCATCTTCTGCTCGCAGAGCGCGGAAATAGTCGTGCACCAGATGCGCGAGCCGGTTGATCGAGTTCTGGACCGGATCGGGCGAGAACAGGGAGCCGAGCTTGGCGATCACCGACGCCACCTTGAGCACGGCGGAACTCTTGGAATCGGGATCGATCGCGGACAAGGCGTCCAGCACGAGGCTGATGTCGTCGAAGAGGGCCTCCTGAGACGAAGCGATGTCCAGATAGATCTCGTCTGCTGACTTGTCGGGCATGGCACGGACTCCTCGTCGATGCGTCGATTGGATGGTTGCGCAAGGCGCTACACGTTCGCGAAGAAGTCCCTGACACGGTCCGCGATTTCATCGGCGACGTCCTCGAGGATCTCCGCCAGCGACGAACCCGCCGACCAGTGCTGCGCGGCCAGGAAGGACGCCGCCAGCTCGCCGACCCTCTGGCCGACGACTCCCACGGCGAGATTGGGATCGTTGCTGGGGAGCCCCAGTGCGCGATAGGCGTCCACGAGTCCGCGGCTCGCCGCGATCGCAGCCTCCTGCATCGGCCCCCAGCCGAAGCGCGGCTGGTATGTCCGCGGCGTATCGAACACGAAGGACACGGCCAGGTCGGCGACGCGGACGCCCGGGTACCCCATCGCCCGCAGCGACGCGACGAAGGCGTCGCGCATCCCCGCGTCCGGGAACGTGATGGAGACATCCATGCGCAGTTCTTCCGGACGGGACAGCAGACCCCAGCGGAAGCCGGTCAGCCACCAGTGCCGCTCCGGCCCGCGCGCGAACAAGGCGCATCCATCGCGCGTCAACTTGAAGGCGACCGGGAGATACTCCGCCTCGCCGACGCACTTGTAGAACCGGCTGTGTAGCGGATCCCTGTTGCCGCGGGCGTCCTCGCGTCGGCCTATCGTCGCGTCGAGGGCCTGCATGTCCAGCGAATCGTCGTCGTCGCGACGGTTGTAGATGCCCACCTCGCAGCCGGTCTCCAGGCCGTACTGGCCCTTCCACAGCTCGATCATCCACTCCTTGGCGCCATGCCTGAAGAAGATGGGCTCGCAATCGATCACGAATCCGGTCGCCAGGGCATATTTGTCATAGGCGTAGCAATACCCAAGCTCCTTTTGCCAGGCATCCTTGCTCGAGTAGATGATGTCCTGGCCAGGGTCGTACAGGAAGCCGGCCGCATTCACGAGCCGGGCCAGGTCGCTGGCGGGAATCCAGTTCGCCTCCAGTCCCGCCAACCATCGGCGCAGGCTGCCCGCGGCCGACCAGGCCATGATCCGGCGCACGCCGTGGTTCGCCGCCAGGCCGTGGCAGATCGATCCGTTCTTCAACGAAAGCGTCGTCATTGTCTCGGGCTCCGCTGCAGTGCTCGTCCTCGATGCCTCCCAGGGGCGAGGCCAGCGTGGACAGGACGTGGTTCGTGCGAGCCACCGCACTGAACGGCTCGCGCCTGGCCGACGTCCTTGCGCGCCAGGGGTTTCATCGTCCGACCTTGGCCTCCAGGGCCGCCACCCGGCTCGTCAGGCCCTGCACGGATTCCTGCAGCGCCACGAGGGTCTGAAGAACGTCCAGGGGCGGGGTCGGCATGCGCACGGTGCGGCCGGCGACGGTGCTCACCCGATCGGGCCTCAGCAGCAGGAGCTTGCCGCTCGTGCTCACGGACAGCTCGCCCTTGGCGAGCGCGGCGGCGAGTTCGAGCGTGCCGTCCACCTTCACGCCCCCGGTGTAGTGCCCCTCCACGTTCAGCACCAGCTTGTCCTCCGCGTCGTGGCTCAAGGCCACGCGCTGGCTCGCCGTCGGCTTGGGCACGTTCGGGTTCACGACCGAGACCGCGGGCACGGAGCAGGTCAATGCGCTCGAGGACAGCGACAGGCCGAAGAATTTGTCGGCGACCTGGCTGCCCAGCTGCACGGCAGGCGCATTGATCTTGGCCGTGGCGTTGCCTTCGATGCGCACCTCGTCGGCATGGACCGTCGCCACCGAGGCGGCCGATACCGTGGTCCGATCGCCGGTCAGCGTGACCGAGCCATCCTTGGACTGCGAGAAACCCCTCAGGGCTCCCCGGTCCGTCGACCCCAGCTCGACTCCGTTGTCCTTCGTCAGCAGATGCCCGCCGCGGTAGTACATCTCGAAGTTCGAGGCGGCCAACTTCAGCGTGTTCGAGTCGGAAGTCAGCTCGAGATTGCCATTGGCGGTCTTCAGGTGGCCCCCGCAGTAGTACATCTCCAGGTTCGAGGAATTCAGCTTCAGCGTGTTCGAGTCGGAACTCAACTCGAGAAGCCCGTTGACGGTCTTCAGGTGGCCGCCGCGGTAATACATCTCGATGTCGGAGACGCTTGCCTTGAACCTGTCGCCGCTGATCTCCGCGGTACCGTCGTCTTTCAGAACGATGTCACTGTCCATTGCTGCTCCTTCGGATCTGGTCGATCCCTGTGTCGAAAAGATGTCGAGGCGATGGGTGGCAAGCAGGTTTGCCTTCGCCATCGGGTCGAACGGCTGCGAATACGCCTCAGCTCGGGGCCGTCCCCCAGCTGATGATGGGCACGGCCGCGGGCGCGAGCGCGTCATAGGTCGCCCGCCGGCCGGCGCCGAGATCGACGACCGTCACCGGGCAAGGTGGCACGGCACCGTCGTCGAGGTGCTCGAGATTCGTGCAGTTCATGAGCGTCACGCCATGGAGCCGTTCGGCCTCATCGAATGCACGGTCGTCCGCGCCCGCCGGGCGCGGCTGCTGGTGCGTGCCGCGCGGTGTCGTGTGCCCGAACAGCACGGCGTCCACGCGACCGTGCACGACGGCCCAGAACTCTGGCGCGTCGTGCAGGCCGCCCTTGGGGTCCGCCGCCATCGGCGCCTGCGCCTCGTCCACCGAATGCAGCGGCGAATGGTGCAGGCAGACGATGACCTTGCAGCCGTTCGCCCGGTCGGGCTTCAAGGCCTCGAGCAGGCCATGCAACGCGGCGAGCTGCGCGGCGCCGAGGCGTCCCTGGGCATACGCATCGCGTGGGCGCCCCTCGAACTGGCCCTGCATGGAATCGAGCAGCACCAGCGCCCCTCCGGCAATCGGCACCTTGACCGGATATCGGGTCTGCCCCGGAGCCGCGTACTGCACGAAGCGGTCCCGTCGTGTCCGGTTTGACGCGGTGTCCGTTCCGGTGAGCGGCAGGATCGGCCAGGCGACCGTGAAGAGGGCCGACAGCGCCGGAACGAGCAGGTCGGCACCGCGGATGCCGGGCAGGAATTCGTCCACGACGGTCTTGACCTTCTCCGTCTTGAGCGCTGCGATGGTCACCCCGGGCGGTATGCCGAGCAGGAGACCGCCGGCGACCGCCGCGGCGATCTCGGCCGCGCTGAAGTTCGCCATGGCGTCGAACACGTCTTCGAAGAAGAGATTGCCCTCCCAGGCGCAGTCGTGGTTGCCGGGCATCACCGACACGGTGAAGCCGTCGCTCCTGAGCTGCGCCAGGAAGTCGCGGACGCGCGCATAGTCTCCTTTGCCGCCGCCGTCGGTCAGGTCCCCGGTGATGACGACCTGGTCGGTGCCGATGTCCCGCCGGCGCGCCAGCAGGAGCGCGCGCAGCGCCGCCGCCTTGCCCGCGCTGTCCTGGTCGTCGCGAACGATCGCGTCGTCGGTACAGTCCCAGGTATGCGCAGCGTCGGTGAAGTGCAGGTCGGAAAGATGCACGATCCGCGGCCCGGCCAACAGCCGGCGCATGCTGAGCGACCGATGGGCCCAGGCGCGGGCTGCGGCGCGCACGCCGTCGCCGGGAGCGCCGTTGTCGTATCGAAGATAGTCTCTCAGTGTCGGCATGAACAGCACCAGGTCCTCATGCCACGATGGCCGCGGCGAAGCAAAGGGTTCCCGACCATCGTCGCGCCGGCCAGGCAACCTTGTGAAAGCATTGGAGCGGGTGCGCACGGGAGCGCATTGACAATGCGCAAGAGTGCGCCGGAGAGGATCGCTGTCGAGGACGAACGGCCCGCAAGTCGACGGCGCGCGCGCCGCTTCCATTGCAGGCTCGGCTACCCCAGGCCGTATGCGGGTTGCCCGGTTGCGTCCGCATGAGAATGCGGAACGTGGAGTCGGCCACTACCTGTCGTTCGCGGTCGACTGCTTTCAAGTCGCGTAAGCGCGACCTCCTGTCAGCAGATAGTTGCGCCCGAGTGTTGTTGCGGCCGCGCCTTTACCGCATGGGGTACAACGGCCCACGTCTCAGCTCAACCGGTATGTACCATGTACACGTCGGCCCGCTCGTATGGAGATGGCTCGGGCCGCGACCGGTGTTTGAAGCCCGAGCTTTCGTATAAGGCGATCGCCGTCTTGAGCGCCGAATTGGTCTCGAGGAACAGCAGGCTGCCGCCGGTTCGGCTGAACCCTTGTACCGCGGCATCGAGCAGGCGGCGGCCGACCCCCTGGCCCTGCGCGTTCGCAGTAACCGCCATCTTCGAGACCTCATACGCGCCGTCGCCCTTGGCAATCAGTGCGCAGCATCCGATGACCGCGTTACCCTGGCGCGCCAACCAGATGGCGCCGCCGGCGCGCACAATGTCTTCGGGCCGCGACAGCACCTCCACGTCGATCGGCTCCACACGGAAGAGTCGCTCCAGCCATTCGAGGTTCAGCTGTTTGAAATCAGCGGCATAGCGCGGTTCGAAGGTGATGATGTCGATGGTGGCGGTCATGCTGTTGTGCCCTTCTTCAAGTGGGATCGAATGCGAGTGGCGAAGCCGGTGTCTGTCAAAGCCTGGTCCATCGCCGTCAGCGAGGCGGAGAGCGGGTGGACATCGTCGAGCGCTTGGGCCGCAGCAGCGATGGCGGCCCACACCGGAACGAGTTGCTTCATCAGTTGCTTGCCACGCCGTGACAGCCCCAACAGGCGGCGTCGCTCATCAAGCGGATCCGTGGACTCCTGCACAACCCCGTGCGCCAGCAACTTGCGACTCATCTGACTGACGGCCGGGTGAGTCTGACCAATGCTGACAGCGATCTCGGAGATGCCCAGGCGGCCGCTATCGCGCAGCAGAAACAAGATGGGAAAGCAGCGGGACGGCAGGTCGACGCCCTGTGCGCGGTAGATCTCGTCCACCCCGGCATACATGGCTTCGCTCACCTTTTTCAAGCGGGAGGCCATCAGCAGAGGGCCGTAGTCGTGCAGTTGACTGGTCATGCGCTCATCATATCCGTAAGCGCTTACGGTTATTGCGGAAGATGAATGGCCGTTTGAGTGCGACGCGCCAAGAAGGGCTGCAGACGATCAGACGACAGCCGCGCTGCGGCGCGACGCAGTCGGTCAGTACCGGTCACGACCTTCGACTGCGGATGTCGGGTTCCAGTGGGAAATTCCGTTTTGCATTGGGAGGCCCGCAGCCGGCCAGGTGCGGTCGCTCGCGTATGTCGTCTTTCGGGCGAGTCAGCTTGCGATCTTGGTTGCGGCAAGCAAGGTAGACTTTCCCGATGAGAATGCCTGGTGAGACCGCTACCGCTGGTCTGCGAGTTCGCAACTTCGACCTGACTGCCGACGTTCCTGCCATGTCGGCGTTGTTCTGCCAACTCGGCTATGAGACCGCGGAAGGCGTACTCCGCAGCCGCGTCGCAGTTGGTGTGAGCGATCCGGCGACGAAGGTGCTTGTAGCCGAGGATTGCGATCGTATCGTCGGCGTGCTGGTGATGCATGTGCTCGCACCTTGGCATGAGGCGGCGGGCTGGGCGGTGGTGTCGGCACTGGTGGTCGACGAACTTGCTCGCGGCAACGGTGCTGGAGGTCTGCTGCTGTCGGAGGCGGAAACCTTCGCGCGTTCCATAGGATGCAGCCACATTGAACTGTCTAGCAGCGAGGCGCGGGTCCGGGCACATGCCTTCTATGAACGTGCCGGCTTTTCTGAGGTGCGCAAGCGCTTCGTCAAACGCCTTCCTGTTTGATCGGATGCGATCATCACGGTCAGAGGCTTCGCTCCATGAGGGTGCGTCGATCGTCTCCAGTCGGCCATTTGCTGCCGGTCGCGAGCGACTGCTTCGAAGTAGGCTACTGACATGAACGAATCCCTACCGGAAGTGCAGTTCCGGCTCGCCAAGTTGAAGCTGAGCGGCGCGCACGCTGTTGCCGCAATCAAGACCATTCGTGACGAGTTCCAGCTTTCGCTGAGTGAAGCGAGGCTCCAATTCTCTCAGTCACTGACATGGGCTCCGGAGCAGGCAGCCGCCGAGCAACTCCACCAGCAAGTCGTCGATGCATTCCGCGCCGAAGGTGCGAACTGAGCTACTGCGGCCGTCGGCCAATTGCTGAATCCAGCGAGCGACGGCTATTCGGAAGGCTACCGAGCTTTGGCTGATTTGCTGGCGAACTGAGCGCGGTATCCGGCTGCGGAGGCCTGGGCGGTCATACCGGCGTTCAATGCGTCGATTGCCTGCCTTGCCCACTCTCGAACGCGGTCGTCCGGGTGACTCAGTTCAGCGGTCAGGACTGGAAAGACTGAACACCTGCAAGACAAGCTCAAGACGATGCGCGATCAGATGCGTCGGATGAAGCGGATCGAACAGCGGCTCAAGAACGAGCCCGACGAACAACTCTCGCTGACCGACCGCGATGCCCGGTCAATGGCAACGAGCGGCAGGGGGTCGGGCATCGTTGGCTACAACGTGCAAACGGCAGTCGATACAAAACACCGTTTGATCGTTGCGCACGAGGTAACCAACCAGGGTCACGACCGAGCGCAGCTCGCTGCGATGGCAGTGGCCGCGCGCGAAGCGATGGGCAAGAACAAGCTGCTTGCCATCGCCGACCGAGGGTACTTCAACGGCGTGCAGATCAAAGCTTGCTCTGAAGCCGGAATTGATGCGATCTTGCCCAAGCCGATGACTTCCGGAGCGAAGTTCGAAGGCCGTTTCAGCACGAGCGATTTCATTCGAGGCAGCTCAAGACGACTCGACAAACGACCCGAGCCATGACGGTTCGAAGGCGAACTGTCGAACATGTCTTCGGAACGCTGAAGCACTGGATGGGTTCGACTCACTTCCTGACGCGCGGGTTCGCTAACGTCGGCACGGAAATGAGCCTTCACGTCCTCGCCTATAACCTGAAGCGCGTGATCAGCATCCTGGGCATCGCCAAAACGATGAAAGCGATGAAGTTGATGGGGGTGTGAGCGCCATTTGGGCCTCAGATCGTCCATTCGCGCTCATCAGCACAGACAGCACCACTGTGGATGGCTCAACTCCCGCCACGCGCCAAGTTGACTAGGCCCGCTCGCCGCATGACGCAGTGTGCGTTCTCACACAGCCTCGGTCGACAGCTGTCTCCGACATCAGCCGCCACCGGTCTTCCGGGCTCGTTAACGCAGTGGATGATTCTCTCGCTTCGTCCATTCCGGCCGGCGGCCGCCGTTGCAGGATCGCCGCGCGCGTCGCGGTCAGCCATTGCTTCCAGGTGCCACGCCGGCTGCGGGCATGAAGGCGCAGCCCTGGAAGCGGTTCTACCCGGGCGTGCGGGCATCACCGGCGCGCCATGCAGGCCGGCCGGGCAAACGGTGATGCCCGCGCGTCGACGCGCGCGCCAGCCCAGGGCGAGGCCCGCGAGCATGAAGACGGCGGCCTCGATGAACAGGCGGATGCCACGCTCCCAGGACAGCAGGGCCGTCGACTCCGCGCCTTTCTCGTTGCGAACGAGCTGCTCGCGCTCGTTCGTCTCGTCCACGGAGGGCTGGTACGGCACGCGGGCGCCCGACAGGTCGACGACGCTTCGACGCTCGCCCTGGAGCAGGTACGCGGTGTGCGCCGCCTGCATGCTCGCCAATGAGCGGGCTTCAGGGGACGACGCGGCCTTCTCCCAGCCGCCGGCCGGCTCGCGGCCGTGCAGCGCGATGGCCATCAGCTTCCTGGCCTGCAGGTCCCGCACCTGCTGGATAAGCTGCAAGTTTTGCCACGCATCGCCCACCGGCAACACCAGGCCGATCGCCACCATCAGCGCGGGCACGCGCGACATGCCGTCTCGCGCCAGCCGTCGGCATCCTTCGAAGACGACCAGCAGCGCCACGGCCAGCAGCGCCTCTTCGGCCACGAGTGCGAGCCAGTCGTTCCATTGAATCATCGCGTGAGCGCCTTTGGCATTCCAGGAGGCGCGATTGTCGGCTGCTTTCGGCTCCGACGGCGGACGCGGGGCAAGCGCCCGTCCACCTCGGCGCCCCCGGCCTCAGTGACGGTCAGTGGCCAGCGACCACCGTGATGAGCCGCACCATGCCGGTCTGCGCGCGGCGCAGCGTGGACGGGCGCACCAGCGATGCGGCCCTGACGTGCACCGCACGCCAGCTCGCCAGCGCAACGACCGACAAGTTCACGGATTGGTTGGACAGCCACGCGGACATCAGGACTCCTTCACGGGCACTCGCGCGCCCACACGACCAGACAGGCAAACAGCAACGACAGGAGCACCGTCAGCGCGTACACCGCGCCGGGCGAGACAAGGAGGCGTGACATCACGCCGCCGCATCGCCGAGGGCCTCGCGTTCGCCAGGGCCAGGCAGGAGATTGAGAGAGTGCCGGACGTCCATGGCGAGCGCGAGATCGAAGCCGCTACGAATACTGTATGAATGAACAGTCTACGTGATCCTGGCATCAATGCAAGCCCCTGACGGCAGCGGTGTGTTTCTATCCACAGCCCGGCCGCCGGACCCCGTCCGGGAGTCTGTTCCGGGGTGGCCCGCTTCGTCTTGACCCAGGTCAGCGGCGTGACGGGCGGCGCGCGCACTCGCCGGGCCAGCGCCTATGCGGAACCGGGCAGCCCTGGGGCGCCGGAGACCCCGCCGCCGTTGGCCGTTCCACCCTGACCAGCAGCCGGTGCGCCATCTTCCAGGTGGGCGCCGGCGCTGCGCAGGCAGGCGATCCAGCGCGCGCGCATCGCGTCCTGCCGCGACGCGTCGGCTCGCAGGATGGCCGCCGGGTGCAGGCACACGAGCACCGGCGTGCCGTCGGGCCGGGCCAGCCAGCATCCTTCCTGCGCCGTGACACTGACCCCGGGGCCCAGGAGGCTGCGCACGGCGGTCGCGCCGAGTGCCACGATCGCGCGCGGCCGCAGCGCCGAGATCTCGGACTCGAGCCAGTGCCGGCAGGCCAGCGCCTCCTGCTGGCCCGGTGTCTTGTGGATGCGCCGCTTGCCGCGCAGTTCGTAGTGGAAGTGCTTGACCGCGTTGGTGAGGTACAGCGCTTGCGCGGGCCAGCCGAGTTCGCGCAGCGCGCCGCGCAGCAGTTGTCCCGCCGGGCCCTGGAACGGCCGGCCGCGCAGGTCTTCCTCGTCGCCGGGCTGCTCGCCCACGATCATCACGCGCGCACCCACCGCGCCCTCGCCGAACACGGTCTGCGTGGCGGTGTCCGCGCCGGGGCAGTCGCGGCAGCGCAGGGCCTGGCGCGCGAGCAGATCCAGCGGCACCACGCCCGCGCCGGCACCGTCCTCACCGGCCGTGGCCCCTTGCGCGTCGTCGAGCTGGCCACGCCGCCGCGATCGATGGACCCCGCCCTCCGCCACCATGCGCCGCTGCCGCTGCGGCGCCTGCGCCAGCAACGCCGGGATGGCTGCGGCCTCGGGCAGGTTCTTCCAGAAGCGCACGGGCATCTCCTTCTTCATCATCGCCACCTTGACGCGGGCGGGATTGAAGATGCTGCGGTAGTAGGCCAGCCACAACGCCTCGCCGGCGTCGGCGGGCGGCGCGTCGTCGCGGCGCGCACCCGGCCCGAAGGCCAGCGCCCGGCCGTCCCACTCGACGCTGGCCCGCGGCGTGAGGATCGCCCAGCGCATCGCGGCGAAGCGCCGCGCGAAGAACGGCGCCGCGGCCTCGAGCACGTGATGCGCCGGCTCGAACCAGGCGACGTGGCGCACCGCATCGCCTTCGCGGTCGGACAAGGCATCGCTCGCCGGCGCCACACCGTCGACGGACGCGTCGGCGAGTCGGCGAAAGCGGACGAACGCATGCATCTTGTGGATCTCGCGCCGCACCTCGCGCAGCCAGCGGTCGAAGCGCAGCCTGTCCTCGTGCAGCGGGTCGGCCCAGGCCCGCGGATCATCGGCAATGCGCAGCGCCAGGTGATGCAGCAGCGGCCAGCGCTGCGGGTCGGCGTGGAGGAAGACCTCGCGTGCCGGCTCAACGAACGAGCGCGGGAGTGCCAGCGCCGGCCCGTCTGCAAGCTCGTCCGGGCAAACCGCGTCTTGGGCATCGAACAGGTCGGCCGTCGCCGCCTCGGTGTCGCTGGCGACACACCAGCCCACATGCTCCGGCGCGACCCCCTGCACGCGCAGCGCCCGCACGGCGCGCGCGAAGCCCGCCCAGTCGACGACCGAGCCAAGCCGCACGGTGATCCGCTTCATGGGGTGGGGACCGAGGCGCCGGAAGGCGTCACGCGAACAGGTCCGCCTGCTGGCGCGAGGCCGCGCGCGCGTGCTCGGCCCGGTGCACCTGTCGGCGCAGGGGCAGCGCATCGCCGTCGCGCGGCAGGTGGTCGGGCAGCGTCACGAAGGGCAGCACCTTGGCGACGGGCACGCGCAGGCGGTCGAGGTCCGCGCGCCGCACGCTGCGCGCGCGCCGCGCCAGCAACAGCCGCTCGACCGAACGAATGCCCAGGCCCGGCACGCGCAGCAGGCGCTCCTTGCTCGCGCGGTTGAGGTCGATCGGAAACTGCGCCGGATTGGCCAATGCCCAGGCGAGCTTCGGGTCGACGTCCAGCGACAGCATGCCGGCGTCCGTGCAGATCTCGTCCTGCCCGAAACCGTAGAAGCGCATCAGCCAGTCCGCCTGGTAGAGCCGGTGCTCGCGCATCAGCGGCGCCGGCCGCGGCGGCAGGGCCGCGGAGGCATGCGGGATGGGGCTGAACGCCGAGTAGTACACGCGCTTGAGGCCATAGGCGCCGTACAGCGTGGCGCTGGTCTGCAGGATGGTGCGGTCGTCGGACGCGTCGGCGCCGACGATCATCTGCGTGCTCTGGCCCGCCGGCGCAAAGCGCGGCGGCCGGGCGGGCGCCGCGGCGGCGGCCGGCAGCGAGCGCGGCTTGCGCGCGCGCCCGTCCGCGTGGTCGTCCAGCTGCAGCTTGATGCGCGCCATCGAGCGCTTGATGGCGCCGCTTTCCTTCTCGGGCGCGAGCGCTTGCAGCGAGTCGGCCGTGGGCAGCTCGATGTTGACGCTCAGTCGATCCGCGTAGCGGCCGGCCCGCAGCACCAGTTCGTCGCTGGCGTCGGGAATGGTCTTCAGGTGGATGTAGCCGCGGAAGTGGTGCTCCTCGCGCAGGCGGCGCGCGACCTCGATCACCTGCTCCATCGTGTAGTCGGGCGTGCGCACGATGCCCGAGCTGAGGAACAGGCCCTCGATGACGTTGCGGCGGTAGAAATCGAGCGTGAGGTTCACCACCTCGTCGACCGTGAAGCGCGCCCGCGCCACGTCGCTCGATTCGCGGTTGACGCAGTACTTGCAGTCGTACACGCACCAGTTGGTGAGCAGCACCTTCAGCAGCGAGATGCAACGGCCGTCCGGCGCGTAGCTGTGGCAGATGCCGGCCCCTTCGGTGGAGCCCAGGCCCCGACCATCGGACGAATCGCGCTTGTTCGTGCCGCTGGACGCGCACGAGGCGTCGTACTTGGCCGCATCCGCCAGGATGATGAGTTTGCGTCGCGTATCCATGTCGTGCACCAGTACTGTATGCATCGACAGTTTAGGCCATCCAGGCCCGGGCACAAGCCCTGTACAGGCGTTCCGTGCTCCTCAGGACGGGTCCGCGAGATTGCCCTTCACGCGCGTCAGCAGCGCGACGAGCCGCCCCTGTTCCTCCGGGCTCAAGCCCTCGACCGCGCGCTCGCTGAGCACGCGCGCCTGCGCCTGCAGCGCCTTCTGCACGCCCAGGCCGGCGGCACTCAGGCGCAGGCGCACGCTGCGGCGGTCGGCGGCGTCGGTGGCGGCATCGAGCAGGCCGCGCTCGCGCAGGCTCTTCACCAGCTTGGCGAGCTGCGCCTTGTCGCGGCCGCTGTGCGCGACCAGGTCGCTCAGCGTGGCGCCGGCGTGGCGGGCGAAGAAGGCCATCACCTTGCTTTCCATGTGCGTGACCTCGTGCGCGTTGTCGCGCAGCACCTGGTATTGCGTCGAGCGGAACTGGTGCATCACCGTGTGGACGAGGTCCATGACGGCTTCCGCCGCGGACGCGGGCGCAGAGTCCACATGGTTGACGTTGTCTACTTTTTTCCACATGATTGGATGACATTGTCAACCAGATCACGGAACGCCGCCTCCGCCATGAATGCCTCCACCACCCTGCGCCGCGTCGAACGCGTGCGCCATGAACTCAAGCGCCGCGAGCTGACGGTGCACACCGTCGAGACGCCCACGCCGCATTTCCGCCGCATCACCTTCCAGGACGCGTCGCTGGCCGACTTCGTCAGCGCGGCGTTCGACGACCACGTCAAGGTCTTCGTGGGCGACGCCCGGCGCGACTACACGCCGCGCTCGTTCGACAACGCTTCGCGCACGCTCGTCATCGAGTTCGCGCTGCACGGCGACGGGCCGGTCGCCGAGTGGGCCGGGCGCGCCGCGCCGGGCGACTCGCTGGCCATCGGCGGCCCCAAGGGCTCGCTCATCGTGCCGCTGGACTACGACTGGCACCTGCTCGCCGGCGACGAGACGGCCTTTCCGGCCGTCGCACGCCGCCTCGAGGAACTGCCTGCGGGCGCGCGAGCGATCGTGGTGCTCAAGGCCGCCGACGCCGCCGACCGGCGCACGTTCGCATCGGCCGCGGACATCGCCCTCACGTGGGTGGCGACGGACGACGACCTGCTGGCCGCCGTCCGCGCACTCGCGCTGCCCGCGGGCGACGGCTACGCCTGGTGCGCCGGCGAGGCGGCCTGCATGGCGGCGCTGCGACGCGAGCTGGTCGAGGTCAAGGGCCACCCGGGCGAATCGATCCGCGCGGCGGCGTACTGGAAGCGCGGGGCGCAGGGGCATCACGAGAACCTGTGACCGGCCGGCCAGGGTGCACGTCGCCAAGCCGAAGGTGCCTGGCATCTCCTCGTCCGCGCAACGACCTCGCTCGAGGCAACGACGCTCGTTCGCGGACGGGGAGGTGCCTGGCGCCGATCCTGCGAAGTCGGCGTCAGGCACCGGCCCGGATCGCGATCGCCGGTACTCGCTCGCCGAGGCATCCCGCGCGACCCGGGCCGATGCCAGACACCTCCGGCGACGTCCCGTCACGCGGGCGAGGCTCAGCTGCCCGTCGGCGGCGCCACCAGGTCGGCCAGCGCCGCGAGCTCGTGCGGGTTCGCATCCGACACGAAGCAAAACGCCAGGCCGCCCTGGGTGCGCTCGATGACGTTGAAGCCGCGCACCACCCGCGTCGCTTCGGCCGCGCGCGTGGCCGATGGGTCGACCGGTCGCACGAACACGGAGATCACGTGCGCGCCGTGGCGGTAGACGAGCGCGGCGGCCGTCTCCCCGGACAGCACGTCGCGCCGCGCGCCGACCAGCGGGTAGCCCTGCGGCGCGAAGTCGGTCACCGGGGGCACGAAGTTCAGGCGCGCGGACAGCCACGGCCGCACCGTGTGCTGGTCGGAGCTCGCGACCTCGATCGGGTGCTCGACGAGCAAGGCGCGCGTGTGCGCGCTCACGGCTTCCGACGCCTCGGCCGTCTGCAGATCGGCGATCGCCTCGCCGCGATGCCAGCCCGGCGCGCCGGGCGCCACGAGGGCCAGTGTCAGCACGCTCGCCAGCAGTGCGCCTCCCAGGCCCGTGGCCCAGGGCAGCACCCTCCGGCGCCACGCACCGGCGCGCGCACCGCGGCGCTCGAGCGACGCGCGTGGGTTCGCCGGCGTGCGCGGGGTCGCCGATGCGTCCGCGGCGGCGCCGGCCGCCGTGTCCCCGCGCGGCGGCAGCATCGCCAGGAGCTTGGCGCGCAGCTCGTCCGGCGCCGCGTGGCGCGTCGCCTGCGTGCGGACCACGTCGCGCAGCGCGCGCCGCTCGTCCAGCCGCCGCTGCAAGGCCGGCTCCCCGGCCAGGCGCCGTTGGAGGGCGAGGCTCGCGGCGGCGTCCAGCTCGTCATCGAGCAGAGCGTCCAGCCAGAGATCGTCGTCGTTCATGTGAGGTTCCTCGCGGCCTCGGGCCGCAGCGCGGCCGCCAGCAGGTGGCGGGCGCGCGAGAGGCGCGACATCACCGTGCCGATCGGCACGTCGGTGATGCGCGCGATGTCGCGGTAGGACAGCTCCTCCAGTTCGCGCAGCACGACCGCCTCGCGGAAGGCGATCGGCAGCGCCGCGATGGCGGCGTCGATCTCCTGCCGTTCGGCGCGGCGGATCGCGAGGGACTCCGGGTCCGCGGGCGGCGCGTCCATCGCGAGGACCGCGTCGAGCTCGTGCTCGTGGTCGGCGAAATCGACCTCGCCGGTGCGCCGCGACCCCAGCCACGCGAACGCCGCGTTGCGCACGATGGCCAGCAGCCACGGCCGCGGGTCGCCGCCGCGAAAGCCGTCGAAGTGGCGCAGCGCGCGCACGAGCGCGTCCTGCACGACATCCTGCGCGTCGTGTCCGTCCCGCACGAGCCAGCGCGCGAGGTTGTACGCCGCATCCAGGTGCGGCAGCACGGACGCCGCGAAGCGCCCCTGGCCGTCGTCTTGCATATCTCAGGACTGGACGACGAGGTGACCGTTCATCCCTTCGTGTCCATCGCCGCAGAATACATCGCACAGGAAATCGAAGTGCCCGGCCTGGCCGGCAGTGAACGGCACCCTCGCCACCTCGCCGGGCACGATCAGCGCGCGCAGTCCCAGCGCGGGCGCGAAGAAGCCCATCGCGACTTCCGGCGCGGTGAACTCCAGCACCACCGATTCCCCCGGCTTGACGGTGATCTCGCTCGGGATGAACACGAACTTGCGCGCTACCACCGGGATGCGGCGCGGCTCGCCCGCGGTCGCCGCGCGCGAGGCGGCGGCCACCAGCGTGGCGGCCAAGCTCGTCAGGAGAAGTCGTCTGTCCATCTCAGGCTCCCGTGACGCCGTGCTGCGCGATCGCGTACTCCGCGGCGCCGTGGCGCTCGACGTCGCGGAACCCGAGGCCGCGGAACGGCTGCGCGGCGTCCCACTTGATCGGCGTGCGCTGCGGCTGCGAGCCGGGCGCGGGCAGCGGGAAGATCAGCGAGGTCGCGGCGTGGTGCGCGATGTGGCCCGTCTCGTGGTGGTGCTCCTGGTGGATGTGGCCGTAGAACACCGTGACGTTGGCATGCGGCATCAACTGCGCCACCACCTGGTCGCCATCGCGCGTGGCCCAGTCCCACTGCGGCGCCAGGTCGAACAGCGGCCGGTGCGTCAGCACGACCACCGGCGCGTCCTTGTCGAGCGTGGCCAGGTCCTTCGCGAGCCAGGCGAGCTGCTCGTCGCCGACGCGCGCGCCGGGGTCGGACACGTTGTCGAGCGCGATGAAATGCACGCCGCGGTGGTCGAAGCTGTAGTGCGTCGCGCCGAAGAATTCCTGGAACGCGGCGCCCTTGTCCAGCGACGCGTCGTGCTCGCCCGGCAGGAAGTGGACGTCGCGCACCTGCAGGTCGGCCACGATGGCCTTGAACTCGCGCAGGCGCCTGCGGCGTTCCTGCGGGTCGTCGGTGGTGTGCGTGAGGTCGCCGGTGAAGACGATGAAGTCGGGCTGCAGCGGCAAGGCGTTGACCTCGGCGACGGCGCGCTTGAGCGTCGTCTTCGCCTCCGGGTTCACGGCCGGGCCGTCGAAGCCCCAGTGGCTGTCGGACAGCTGCACGAAGTGGAAGTCGGTGGACGGCGTGCCGGCGCGCGCGGCGCAGCCGGCCAGGCCGGACGCGAACACCACGCCGGCCCCCACGCCGGCGAGGCGCAGGAAATCGCGGCGATCGAAGTCGGCGGGCATGGGAACTCCTCGAAGTGGGTTGTGTTCCTGCAAGATCGAGTGGGGCGCCGGTTTATTCCCGGTCGCAGGGAAAATCTCACGATGGGGGTCAGGCCTGTCCATCGTCCGCGAACCCTCGATGTGCTTTCGGCGGGCGGCTCGGCGCGGACTCCGGAGAGGCCAGACCCCTTCCGGGCGTGCGGCAGAATGCGACCCCATGGGCTACACCCTCGAGCTCGCCGATTCGGAACTGCGCGACCACGCGCGAAGGCACCCTCGTGCGCCTGCGCCTGGCCGCCGCGTCCGTGCGCGACGAGGCCGGCGAGCGAGGCTGGCTGACCGGCGTGGCGCTCCAGATGGACGCTGCCACGCTGCATGGCGACTCGACCCAGGCGTTCGGCCGCATCGCCGAGGCCGGGCTGCAACACGACCAGCGCCTGCTTCGTCGCATGGCCGTGCCCGGCACGCTCGCCGCGACGCGCCAGGACACGGCCCTCACGCTCGCCGTGCGCCTGGCCAACGGCACGCAGTTCGTCGTCGAAGGGCACACGCTGGCCGCGACCCTCGCCAGCGATGCCCGCTTCGCCGCGGACCTGTCGTGCTGACCCCCCCGGATCCTCCACTCCGATCGCAGACATGACCGCAACGACCACCGCCGGCGACGTCGACTACGCCACCCACGGCCAGGGCTACGGCCGCCAGCGCCGCACCGATCCGCGCCTCGCTGCCTGGGTGCACGCCGCGCTCGGCGACGCGCGCACCATCCTCAACGTCGGGGCAGGCGCCGGCTCGTACGAACCGGTCGACCGCCACGTGCTGGCCATCGAGCCGTCGGCCGCGATGCGCGCGCAGCGCCCGCCGCACCTCACGCCGGCGGTGGACGCCGTCGCGGAGCGCCTGCCGCTGGACGACCAGTCCTTCGACGCGGCGATGGCGCTGGTCACCGTGCACCAATGGCCCGACCTGGCCGCGGGCCTGGCCGAACTGCGCCGCGTCACGCGCGGTCCCATCGTGCTGCTGACCTTCGACGGCGACGCCCTCGACCGCTGGTGGCTGGCCGACTACGCGCCCGAGATGCTGGCCGTCGAACGGCGCCGCTATCCGAAGATCCCGGCACTGCTCGAAGCCCTCGGCGGCGCCTGCGAGGTGCACGCGCTGCCGATCCCCATCGACTGCGTCGACGGCTTCTCGGAGGCGTTCTATGCCCGCCCCGAGGCCTTCCTGGACCCCGCGGTGCGGCGCTCGCAGTCGGCCTGGAGCTTCGTGCCCGACGACGTGCAGGCGCGCATCGTGCAGCGCCTCGGCGCCGACCTCGCCTCCGGCCAATGGGACGGCAAGCACGGTGCGTGGCGCACGAAGCCCACGTTCGAGGGCTCGCTGCGCGGAATCGTCAGCCGGCCGCCGCGCTGAGGGGGATGCGCGTTATCCTCCGCCGCCCACTTCCATCCGACTTGCCGCCGTGACCTATTCCTCGACCTTCATCTTCGCCAAGAAGCAGTACGACGACGAGTTCCATCGCCTCGACCAGCAGATCGCCGCCGCGGCGAAGAACCTGCCGGGGTACCTGGGCGAGGAGGCGTGGGAGAACCCGGCCACGGGGCTGGTGTCCAACGTCTACTACTGGTCGTCGCTGGACGCGCTGCAGCAGCTGATGTCCCACCCGGCCCACCTGCAGGCCAAGGCCGCGCAGGCCAACTGGCTCGCGGGCTACCGTGTCGTCATCTCGAAGGTGATGCGCGCGTACGGCGACCGCGACGATCTGCCGGGCGTCGTGGCGTTCGACGCGCACTAGCCTTCCTCGCCGCCCGCGCGTCGCAGCAGTTCCGCGGCGCGCGACCCATGGGCCGGGTGCGCGGCCGCGCCGATGTGCACGCGCACCTGCAGCAGCTCGCCGGCGACGCGGTAGTCGCCGTTGACCAGCTGGCCCAGCCGCCTGGCCACGCGGGCGGCGACGGCAGCGTCGGCGCCGGGCAGCACGACGCAGGTGTCGCGGTCGCTCTCGCGCAGGATGGCATCGCTGCCCCGCACGGCATTGCCGATGCGGTTCGAGACCTCGTGCCGCACGCGCTGCTCCATGCCCGCGCTCACCTCGGCGCCGGAACGGGCGATCGTGTCGACGCGCACGCACAGCAAGGCCAGCACGCCGCCGCGGCGGCGGCATTGCGCCAGGTGCAGGTCCACGCGCGCCTGCACTTCCGCCGGGCCGGACACCGCCGTCGTGCGCGGCACGTCGGACGGCCGGTTCGACGGCCCGGACTGGCCGCAGTCCTCTTCGCGTTCGGGGCGGGTAGGCGACATCACGGGCGTTTCCTCGCTGCGGGGGTATCCCGGCCTGCCGCGGTGCGGCGGCCCGGGACGTGGTGAGGGGCGGCGTCCCGGCCAGGCCCTCCGGCCTCCCTTACCTCCCGGAACACTGCCCCTCACCCAATAGAACGAGGACTGCGCCACGAACCCGACAGGGAAACATGAAAAAATGTGTAACTACACGGTAGAGTCGGGGGTATGCGGGTCCCGTGGCCCGAAACGTAAAAGCCCATGTCCGACATCACTTCCCTGCTGAAGGCGGCGGCCGATGGCGACCGCCACGCGGCCGACCAGGCGTTCGCGCTGCTCTATGCGGACCTGCAGCGCCTCGCGCACAGCCGCATGAGCCGTTCGGGCAACCTCACGATGCTGGACACCACGGCGCTGGTCCATGAGAGCTGGCTGCGCTTCCAGCGCGCGGGCGACGCGGTCTTCGAGGACCAGCAACATTTCATGGGGTATGCCGCGCGGGTGATGCACTCGGTGGTGGTCGACTTCGTGCGCGCGCGGCGCGCGGCCCGCCACGGCGGCGGCGTCGAACACGTCACGCTCAACACTGCGATCGGCGACTCCGTCGCCCGCCACGACGACGAGATCCTGCTCGTGGACGAGGCCATGCAGCAACTGGCGGTGGCGGACAAGCGCCTGCACGACGTGGTGGAATTGCGCTACTTCGGCGGGCTGTCGGAGGCCGAGATCGCCGCGATCCTCGGCGTCACGGAGCGCACGGTGCAGCGCGACTGGCACAAGGCGCGGCTGTTCCTCTCCTCGTCGTTGAAACCATGAGCGTCGGAAAAGAGACCTGGGGCCGGCTGTCGCCGCTGCTGGACGAACTGCTGGACCTGCCCGATGACGACCGGGACGCCCGCCTGGCCGCACTCCACGCGCAAGACCCGGGCATCGCCCAAGCCGTCGCGGCGATGCTGGCGCACCTGCCCGCCATCGAGCGCGGCGAGTTCATGCCGTCGGCGGCGATGCCCAAGCCTTCGGGCCTCACGGGCCAGGCGGTCGGCCCGTACACGCTGGTGCGCGAGATCGGCCACGGCGGCATGGGCACCGTATGGCTGGCGCGGCGCACGGATGGCCGCTACGAGGGCGAGGTGGCGATCAAGTTCCTGCGCTCGGGCCTGTTCGGCCACGGCGACGCCGCCCGCTTCCAGCGCGAGGGCAGCATCCTTGCGCGCCTGTCGCACCCGAACATCGCGCGCCTGCTCGACGCCGGCGTCATGGCCGACGGTGCCCAGCCGTACCTGGTGCTGGAATACATCGACGGCGAGCCGATCGACGAGTACTGCCATCGCCTGGCGCTGTCGGTGCAGGCACGCCTGCGCCTGATGCTGGACGTGCTCGCCGCCGTGGCACAGGCGCACAACCGGCTGATCCTGCACCGCGACCTCAAGCCCACCAACATCCTCGTCAACAAGGCCGGCGAGGTGAAGCTGCTGGACTTCGGCATCGCCAAGCTGCTGGACGACGCCAGTGCCGGCCAGACCGCGCTCACGGCGCACGCCGGCAACGCGTTCACGCCGGAGTTCGCGGCGCCCGAGCAGGTGCAGGCCGGCGACGTCACCACCGCCACCGACGTCTACGCGCTGGGCGTGCTGATGTACATCCTGCTGGGCGGCGAGCACCCCACGGCCGCGCCCACCGGCGCGCCGCTGGATCGCATGCGCTCGGTGATCGAGACGGTGCCCAAGCGGTTGTCCGAGGCGGTGCTCAAGCGCGGCGGCCCCACGCAGCGCTGGTCGCCCGAATCGCGCAGGCTGTCCGTCGAGGTGCGCGGCGACGTCGAGACGATCGTCGCCAAGGCGCTGAAGAAGTCGCCGTCGGAACGCTACGCCAACGCCGGCGCGATGGCCGACGACATCCGCCGCTACCTCGCCCACGAGCCGATCGCCGCGCGGCCCGACTCGCGCCTGTACCGCGCCGTCCGGTTCGTGCAGCGGCACCGCACCGGCGTGACCGCCACGTCGCTGGCCATCGCGGCGCTGGGCGCGGGCATCGGCATCGCGCTGTGGCAGGCGCGCGAGGCGCAGGCGCAGCGCGTGCAGGCCGAAGGCCTGGTCGAATACATGATCGGCGACCTGCGCAAGAAGCTGCAGCCGGTGGGCCGGCTCGACGTGCTGGACGGCGTCGGCCTGAGGGCGCTCGACTACTACGCGACGCAGAACCTGGACCGCCTCGATGCCGACTCGCTGGGCCGGCGCGCGCGCGCCCTGCACATGATCGGCGACGTCGCAGAACAGCGCGGCAAGCTCGCCGAGGCGCAGCGCGACTTCGAGGCTGCCGCCGAGACCACCAGCCGCCTGCTGAAGGCGCACCCGGACGACCCGCAGCGCATCTTCGACCAGTCGCAGAGCGAATACTACGTCGGATACATCCAGTGGTATCGCGGCCGGCTGCACGAAGCCGAAGCGGCGTTCCGGCGCTACCTCGACATGGCAGAGCGCATGAACAAGGCCAAGCCGGGGGACCACGATTGGCAACTGGAGAAGGTGTTCTCGCAGACCAACGTCGGCATCGTGCTGACCGAACTGGGCCGCGCCGAGGAAGCCCTGCCGCTTCTCGCGCAGGCGCGCCTGGAGATTGCGCAGATCGCGCGCAGCCATCCGGAAGATTCGGTCAGCGAGGGCAACACGATCGGATGGATCGCCGTTGCCCATGCCACGCTGGGCCGCAACGAGGAGGCGATCCGGGCCGAGAACGACAAGATCGCCGCGGCGCTGCGCGCGCCCAACGCCGACAAGGATCGGGATGCGCAGTTCCTGGTGGCGAACGGCCATCACGAGATCGCCAACTGGCAACGCAACCTCGGCCGCGGCGATGAGGCGATCGCGTCGGCGCGCCGTGCACTGTCCGAATTGACGGCGCTGAATGGCCGCGATCCCACGAACGTGGACAACATCGACGAGATCATCGGCACGCAACTGTCGCTTGCGGGCCTGCTGGCGGACCGCGGCGAGCAGGACGAGGCACGCCGGTTGGTCGGCGACGCGCAGGCGCGACTGGGCCGCCTCACCGCGCGCCCGACGCTCAAGCGCGCCTGGCGACTGTCGTATGCCGGCCGCCTCGCGGAAGTACAGGCGCGCCTGGTCGACTCCGACGCCGAGCGCGCGGCCGCCACCGCGGCCTTGGCGGCCTACCTGGCGGACGTCGCGCGCTACGAGTCCGAGGGCGGCATCGTGCCGCCGCTGGACACGCTGCTGCTTGCCAGCACGGGCGTGCTGCACGGCGACCTCCTGGCGCGCGCCGGCCGTGCCGACCAGGCGCGCGACGCCTGGAGATCCGCGGCGCTTCGAATCCGCCCGCTTGCAGAGCGCTTGAATCCAGCCGCCATGACGCAGCTCGGACAACTGGACTTGCGCCTCGGCAACATTCAAGATGCGCGGGCCTGGGCCGATAGAGTCCTGGGCACGACCTATCGGCACCCCGCCTTCGCCGATCTTCAACAACGACTCGGGCCGACGCAGCAGGCGGGGGGAGCGTCCCGGCCCTGATCAAGGGAAACAACCATGGCAGATACCCCCAAGCGTGTCGTACCGGTCACCATCACCGGAACGACGCAACTCGATGGCAGTGTCACGTTCTCGGCCAATCCCGAGCCAGCCAACATCATCAAGGGCAGCAGCAACGTCCTGATCGTGTTCACGCTCGTGGCCGACGGCTACCGCTTTGCCAAGTCCAAGGCCATCGAGCTGAAGACTCCGCAGGACGACTTCCCCTACAAATCGTGGACGATCAGCGACACGATGGCCGCCCTGTACGACAGCAACAAGAACGTCGACCAGGTGGCCTACACCGTCAACATGCGCGATTCCGAGGGCACCCCCGTCGTCTACGATCCCGAGATCCGCAACGGTGGCGGCGGCGGCGGCGACGGCGCCTGTGATGGCGACGGCGATGACGACGACGGCGACGACCCGTCGACGCCTCAATCGGCGTAAAGCGCCTTCACGGCCTCCAGCCGATCCAGCAGCGCGCGGCGCAACGCCGCGGGCTTGAGCACCTCGGCCTGCGCGCCGAGGCGCAGCACCTGGGCGGCGGCATGCGGGATCGATTCGATCGGGATCGTCACGCGCCGCCAGCCCGCCTCGTCCGGTTCCCCGGCCGACGCCTCCGCCGCCTGTGCCACCGCGGCACCGAGGTCACGCAAGGCCTTCATCCCGGACGCCGTCACCCGCAATTGCGCGGTGTCCGTGGCCAGCTCCTTCTCGAAGCGCCGCGTCGACTGCAGCCACCAGGCGCCGAGCTCGAAGTCCGCGGGACGCTCGAAG
>Ga0207667_10000793_pt1 | contig 41078 bp, 34 predicted proteins | sample KBSCornC52_FD_184301 | JGI IMG/M metagenome (GOLD analysis project Ga0207667, IMG submission 184301) | Corn rhizosphere microbial communities from Kellogg Biological Station, Michigan, USA - KBS Corn C5-2 (SPAdes) (version 2) | ecosystem: Host-associated > Plants > Roots > Rhizosphere > Soil ...
GCCGCCACAATCTGCTCTCGAACCTCGTGGTCGGCGGGGCCGCGCGATGGAGCGCTGGAGGGTGCGATTTCATTCATGAGGAAACAGTACCTGGCATCCCATCTCTTGACAACTAGTGACTAATTTAGATTATAGTCACAACTGGTTTAACTCCCGCTGGACGTTTTGCATGTTCACCCAACGCCGCGCTGCAGCCCTCCTGCTGAGTGTGACTGTCATGACGGGCTGCGCGGTCGGCCCGGACTACAAGTCACCCGAGATTGCTTTGTCACCGCGCTTTCTCGGTCAGGAGGGCGTCGAGCGGCGAGAAGTTCAGCGCAAGGCGGAACTCCAAACTTGGTGGGCGGGCTTTGATGATCCACTGCTGGCGCGCTTTGTCTCCTTGGCTCTCGAACAGAATCTCGACGTTGCGCAAGCGGCCGCGCGTGTCGCCCAAGCGCGCGGATCGTTGAACCAAGCTGATGCAGCGCTGCTTCCATCGGCCAACGTGAGCGCGCAGGGTGCAAGAACCTACCAGTCGCTCGAGACGCCGCTAGGGCAGGTGCTCCGCGCTACGCCCGGCTTCGACCGGACTGGCAACTACTACGAGGCGAACGTCGGTGCGAATTGGGAAATCGACGTGTTTGGTGGTCTGCGTCGGGGACGGGAAGCCGCACGCGCAGAGTATCAAGCGTCCGAAGCCGGTGCGGTGGCGACTCGACTTGCTGTGACGGCGCAAACTGCGGATGTTTACGTCACGATCCGCGGATTGCAGACGCGTATCGCGATCGCCCGAGAACAAGCGGAAACGCGTCGTCAGCTTCTCTCCACGATCAAGCTTCAGTACGAGAAAGGGGTCGCCGCCGAGTTGCAGATGCGACAAGCCGAGGGTGCGCTCGCTCAGGTCGAGGCGCAGATCCCAGTGTTGGAAGCTGGGCTCGAATCGGCGATGAATGCGCTCGACGTGCTTCTCGGCATGCTACCTGGAACCTACCGCGCTGAGCTCACTCAGGCGGCGCCTGTGCCGGTCGCTCCGGGTCTGGCCGAGACGGGCAGTCCAGCCGAGATGATTCGGCGCAGACCGGATCTCATGGTCGCCGAACGGCGTCTTGCTGCAACCAACGCACGCATCGGCGTGGCGATTTCAGAGTACTACCCAAAATTCTCGCTGGGCGCGCTGCTGGGCGGCGCCACCGCCATATCGAGCGGCAATCTCTTTACCAGCGATGCCAATCAAGCTCAGGGCTTCTTCGGACTTCGTTGGCGGCTGTTCGATTTCGGCCGCGTCGATGCGCAAATCGCAGTCGCGCGCGGGCGCGAGGCCGAGGCGCTCGCGGCATACCGTCAAGCCGTGTTACGCGCGACAGAGGAAGTGGAGAACTCCTTTTCGGCGCTAGTTAAGCGCGAGATCCAACTGGGCATCCTGACGCAGGGCGAAACGTCACTCGCGCGTGCGCGCGAGAACTCCTTCGTCGCCTATAAAGGTGGCGTCGTCAGCCTGATCGAAGTTCTGGATGCGGATGCCAACCTGCTGCAGGTACGCGACGCGAAGGCGCTGGCGCAAACCGAAGTGGCGCGCGCCGCGATCGCTTCCTTCCGGGCTTTGGGTGGTGGATGGGACGTTCGAACTGCAATCGACCCGCGCTATAGCGCCGCTCGGTGAACAGTTACAGATATTTCGAGGCGACCTGATCGGCGGGCTCGCTACCCTTTAGATCGACGGAGCCTACGCCTCAATTATTTAGCACCGTCGAGGGGCACGTGGCATCGTTCTACTTTCCCAGCGCGGGGGTGCGGGGCAGCGACGTCGACGGTGTGTCGAGATTCAGGCCCTTGCGAATGCCCGCATCAACCAGGTCGGCCGGTGCAAATCTGCGAAGCAATCGGACGCGAGCCGCGACGGCCCGGTATGGCGTTTTCCGTTCCCCCTCTCCCGCGAAGCGGGAGAGGGCTAGCGTGAGGGCAACTGCGCGTGCAGCGCTTCTTATCTGGCCGTCATACGAGCTACGCTCGCATGCTGATCACTTCGCCGCAGTAGGAGTAGAAGCAGCCGGAGCTGGCGTGTCGGCCGGCAAGTTCTTCTCGATCTTCGCGTTCTTCTTCAAGTCGTCCATGTAGGCTTGCAGGCGCTTGCGCTGCACGATTGCCTTGACGCGGTCTTTCACTTCATCGAACGCCGGCGCAGTGGGGATGCGCGTGTCTTCGAGCTTGATGACGTGCCAGCCGAATTGGCTTTGCACGGGCTCTTCGGTGAACTTGCCTTTTTCCAATGTGGAGACAGCGTCCGAGAAAGGCTTGACCATGGTTTGCAGCGTGAACCAGCCCAGGTCGCCGCCGTTCTTACCGGATTCGTCTTTCGATTCTTTTTCCGCCAGCTTGGCGAAATCGCCGCCGTTCTTGAGCTCGCGGATGATGGAATCGGCAATGGGCTTGGATTCCACCAAAATGTGTCGCGCGTGATATTCGCGCGGCATGGCTGCTACTTGGGTGTCGTATTCGGCCTTGAGATCGGCATCGGAAATCGGATGCTCATCCAGATATTTCTTGAGCAGCGCGTCGGTCAATACGTTCACGCGCGCCAGGCCGAGCTGCGCCTCCACATCGGGAGTTTTCTGCAAGCCGTCTTTTTCGGCGACCTCTGCGGCAAGCTGCATGCTGATGTATTGATCGAGCAGTTGTTGTTTCTGATCCGCCGGTATTTCAGCGGCCGGTTTGCGTGCCACTGCGCTCACGTAGGCATCGAAGTTGGCGGCAGAGATCGTATGACCGTTGACCGTCGCCACCGCCGGGCTTTTCGACGATGCGGCGTCGCCGCTCTTGGCGCATGCGGCGAGCGCAAGCAGCAGAGCCGAGAGCCCGACCAAAGAATAAGCACGTTTCATAAGAGTCCTTTGTCGTTGTGGAACTGTGTAGGGAAAGAATCGCAGAAGCGTCAGCCAGGCTCGCCGGGCGCCAAGGCCGTGATGCTTAGAGCATGAATATCCGTCTGCATGAGAGTACCCAACGCGCGGTAAATCAGTTGATGACGCGCAACGAGGCGCAATCCCTGAAATGCCGGCGAAACGACTCGCAGGCGGTAGTGGCCGCGGCCCTCTCTAGCGCCAGCGTGGCCCACGTGCAGATGGCTGTCGTCTTCGAGCTCCAACACCGAAGGATGGAGACTATCGTCCAGACGCGAGCGAATCGCTTCAAGCCGCGTATTGGCCATTAGGAACGATCCTGCGATTGCGCCGTTGAATCGGCGGCAGCGTCCGGTGCTTTCGAAGAAATCCAAAATGCTTGCGCGATGGCGAATACGAACGTGAGTCCGAGCAGCCCGAACAATTTGAAATTGACCCACGTGGCCTCGTCGAATGTATAGGCAACATACAAATTGAGCCCGGCCAGCGCCAAGAAGAAGACCACCCACAGCAAATTGAGCTTACGCCACAGCTTGCGCTCGAGCGTCATGTTGGCTCCCATGATGCGTTCGACGAGCGGCGCCTCTCCTGCAAATTGACTGGCGAAGAATGCAACGGCAAGTAGGGCATAGAGCACAGTCGGTTTCCATTGGATGAAGGTCTTGTCGTGCACCAGCAATGTAATCGTGCCGAACACGAGCACGAGCACTGCGGACGTCATCATCATGGGACTCAGCTTGCGATGCCGGATCCACTGAACTGCAGCTTGCACGAGCACAGCCACGATCAAGGTCGCAGTCGCCACGTAAATGTTGGCGAGCTTGTACGCGACGAAGAACGCGACCACCGGCAGAAAATCGAGAAACAATTGCATGCGGACCGGACCCTGGTGTGGCGGCCGCAACCGGCCTATCTGCGGCCGCGTATCATACTGAAAGAAGGAGCGAAGCCCCAGTCCGCAGAGGGCTATGCGGCTGTCTCTAGCTGCCGACTCCAGACCGCGAACTGTAGACTTGCCGACCCATGCCTAGTCGCTTTTTCGAGCTCCATCCGAAGAATCCCCAGCCGCGCTTGATCCGCCAGGCGGTTGAAATCATTCGCAGCGGCGGGATCGTGGTGTACCCGACTGACTCCTGTTATGCGTTGGGCTGTCATATCGGCGACAAGGAGGCGATGGAACGTATTTCACGCATCCGCCAGACGGACAAGCAACATCATTTCACCTTGGTGTGCCGCGATCTGTCGGAGATCGCCCGGTATGCGCGCGTCAACAACCAGCAATATCGCTGGCTCAAAGCGAGTACGCCCGGGCCCTATACATTCATTCTGCTAGCGACCCGCGAAACCCCTAAGCGCCTGCAAAATCCCAAACGGCGCACCATAGGTATTCGTATCCCCGATCACGTCGTACCGCAAATGCTGCTCGCCGAATTGGGCGAGCCCCTGATGAGTTCGACCTTGATCATGCCGGGCGATGAGCATCCCATGACGGACGCGCGCGAGATCGACGAACGCTTGCATCACTTCGTCGATGCAGTGATCGACGGCGGCAACTGCGGCCTAGAGCCCACCAGTGTCATCGACTTGGAAGGCGATGTTCCAGTGATTGCGAGGCGAGGAAAGGGGGATGTCACGCAGTTCTCGTAGAAAACGGTCAACGCACATGGCGGCGCCTTGCGCTATATAATCCGCCGCTTGCCGCAGGCGTCCGGTTCTACCGGGCCACCCTAGATCTTCTAGACAATACATTGAAAATAAAAGCTTCTCTTCCTCGTCAATTGGACGTTTTCCGAAGGAATTCGCTTTGAGTTCGACAACCGCAGGCAATCGTCGCGTACTCTCCGGCATGCGTCCCACCGGTGAGCTGCATCTGGGCAACTATCACGGTGCACTGAAGAATTGGACGGAGCTGCAGTACCAGTATGAGTGTTACTTCTTCGTCGCCGACATTCACGCCCTGACGACGGGTTACGAAAATACTGCTCAGCTTGAAGACCACGTCTGGCAAATGGTGATCGATTGGCTCGCCGCGGGACTGAATCCGGCGACGTCGACGCTGTTCATCCAATCGCGCGTGCCCGAGCATTCGGAACTGCACCTGCTGCTGTCGATGATCACGCCGCTCGGCTGGCTGGAGCGCGTGCCCACGTATAAAGATCAGCAAGAGCAACTGCGAGATCGAGATCTCGCCACGTATGGGTTCTTGGGATATCCATTGCTGCAGAGCGCCGATATCCTGCTCTACAAGCCGCAGCTCGTCCCTGTCGGCGAGGATCAAGTGGCGCACGTCGAAGTGACGCGCGAGGTCGCACGCCGCTTCAATCATCTTTACGGCCGCGAGCCCGATTTCGAGACGCGCGTGGAGAAAGCGTTGAAGGCGCTGGGGAGCCGCAATGCCAATCAGTATCGCGAGCTCAGACGTCTCTATCAGGAACAAGGCGACGCCGAAGCATTGCAAAAAGCACGCACGATGTTGGAAGCCAATTCGCGCTTGACTGTCGCCGATCGCGAACGGCTTTTGGGCCACTTGGAAGGCAGCGGGCGCAGTATCCTCGTGGAACCGGATGCGCTGCTCACGGCCACGCCGAAAGTGCCCGGATTGGACGGACGCAAAATGTCCAAGTCTTACGGCAACACCATCGGCTTGCGCGAAGACCCGGACGTCGTGGCCAAGAAACTGCGCGCCATGCAAACGGACCCGGCGCGAGTCCGGCGCACCGATCCGGGAGATCCGGACAAATGTCCGGTGTGGGACTTGCACAAAATCTATTCCGATCCCGATACGCAGCAGTGGGTCGTTCAAGGCTGTCGTACAGCGGGGATCGGATGTTTGGATTGCAAGAAACCCGTGATCGAAAAAGTGGTCGCGGAAATCACAGCCATTCGCCAACGCGCGCAAGAGTACGAGGAGAACCGCGATCTGGTGCGCGGCATCGTCGCCGAAGGATGCGATCGGGCGCGCGAGCTCGCACGCCAAACGCTCGATGAAGTTCGGCAGGCGATGGGGATGAATTACAGGTGAGCTTCCCCGCTCACATCGATTTCAGCGACAACCACCACTCATGAAGCCCGATCTCAAACTCGTCCCCGACACCGGTTCGGAATTGAACGCCGAAGTTCCGCCGCCGCCGCAGCAGACGGAGATGCCGTTTGCGGTCGTGGCCGGCGAGCCGGTGACGGAGCTGCCGCGCGATCTCTACATTCCTCCCGACGCGTTGCAGGTATTTCTGGAAGCTTTCGAAGGGCCGCTCGATCTGTTGCTGTATCTGATTCGTCGGCAGAACCTCGACGTGCTCGATATCCCCATTGCCGAGATCACTCGTCAGTACATGCAGTACATCGAGGTGATGCAAGAGTTGCAGCTCGAACTCGCAGGCGAATATTTGCTCATGGCCGCGATGCTGGCCGAGATCAAATCGCGCATGCTGTTGCCGCGAATCAAGAGCGCCGACGGCGAGGAAGAGGAAGATCCGCGCGCCGAGCTTGTGCGCCGCTTGCAGGAATACGAGCGCTTCAAAAAAGCGGCGGAAGACATCGACCGCTTGCAGCGGCTCGAACGCGATACCGTGTCGGCGTCGGCGGAATTGGTCGAACGCAAAGTCGTGCGCATGGTGCCGGAAGTGACCATGCGCGAGATGCTGCTCGCACTGAAGGACGTGCTGTCTCGATCGGAAATGTTCGCGCACCACCACGTGCAGCGCGAGCGGCTGTCACAACGGCAGCGCATGACGGAAATCTTGAGCGCGCTCAGGGCGCAGGCGTTCATCGAATTCACGCAGCTCTTCCGCGCCGAAGAAGGTAGGATGGGCGTGACGGTGACCTTCATCGCCATCTTGGAGCTGATGAAGGAAGGAATGTTGGAAATCGTGCAGGCCGCGCCGTACGCGCCGATTCATGTACGTCCGGCATCGGGTTTGCGCCAACTGACCGTGGTGGAGACCGCCGACGCCGAGAACGAAGCAGCGCTTGCGCAACCCGCGCAGCCGGAAGAAGACGAAGATGACGGCGTCGAAGGGATCGCCGAATCTGACGATGTAGAAACGCAGGCTGCCGACGAGAGTAGCGCAGCGGACGCATCAGCTTTGGAGGAAACTCCCGAATGAACGAAACCGAACTCAAGAATGTGATCGAAGCGACACTGCTCGCGGCTGGACGCCCCGTCACGAACAGTCAGCTGCTCGAACTGTTCGAGGAGCGTGAACGCCCCACGCCCGAGGCGCTGCAAGCCGCGCTCGTAACGTTGCAAACCGAGTATGAGAACCGCGGTATCGAGTTGAAAGAAGTTGCGAGCGGCTGGCGCATTCAGATCAAGGAGCGCTGCGCCGCGACCGTGTCGCGCTTGTGGCAAGAGCGTCCATCGCGCTATTCGCGTGCGTTGCTCGAGACCTTGGCGTTGATCGCTTATCGTCAGCCGATCACGCGCAGCGAAATCGAAGAGATTCGAGGGGTGGCCGTGAGTTCGACCATCATGCGCACATTGCAGGAGCGCAATTGGATTCGCGTGCTCGGTCACCGCGAAGTGCCCGGCCGTCCCGAAATTCTCGGCACGACCAAAGAATTTCTCGATTACTTCAGTCTCAAGAGTTTGGATCAATTGCCGACGCTCGCAGAGCTGCGCGACGTAGAGAATGTCGGTGTGCAGCTGGAGCTTGCGACGGGCGAAACGCCTGCGCCGGAAGAGTCGACCGCTACATCGGAAGTCGTCTCGGAAGAAAGCACCTCCGCCGCCGAAGAGGAGGCCGAAGATCAGGACGACACGGTGCAAGCAGCGCCCGCGGATGACTCATCGACGATGGTGGCGAGTTCGGAACACGAACTCGCCGCTGTGCGAGAGCCGGAAGAATAGGACTCTCGACCCTCACCCTAACCCTCTCCCGCTTAGCGGGAGAGGGAATAAGAGCGTCAACCCTCAACTCGCGCAGCGCTTCCCATGTCCCGTCTTCACAAAGTTCTCGCCACCCACGGTTTCGGCTCGCGCCGTGAAATCGAGAGCTGGATCGCGGCCGGTCGGATCGTGCTGAACGGCAAACCTGCGCAGATCGGCGATCGCTTCGAAGCCGGCGATCGAGTGCAGTTGGATGGCAAGGACATCAGCGCGCGACTCAAAGTCGACGCGAAGCCGCGAGTGCTGATTTATCACAAGCCGCAGGGCCAGCCCTTGGGCGATGAAGAGGGCGGCACCATCGAGTCCGTCATGAGCCGCTTGCCCGCGGAGCGCGGCGTGCGTTGGATTCCCATCAATCCCATGCATCCTGGCGATAGCGGTTTATTGCTGCTCACCAATGATGGTGCGTTGTCTTATGCGCTCACGCGTCACAAGCGCGGCATTCCCACCGCCTATGCAGTGCGCGTGCTCGCGGGTGCCGAGGACGGAATACGCGAAGTGCCCACGTCCGTGGCCTATGACGACGAGACCGTTGAGTTCACTAGTGTGGAGGAGGGGGGCGGAGAGGGCTCGAACGTGTGGTATCACGTAGCGATGCCGCGTGCGGATCGGCGCGCGGCGGTGCGAGCATTGTTCGAGAGCCGGCAACTCAAAGTGAGTCGTATGACTCAGGTGAGCTTCGCATCCATCGAGCTGCCGCGAGATCTACCTCGCGGAAAGCATCGCGAGGCATCCAAAGAACAAACGGCCGAGCTGTACCGTCTTGCGGAACTTGCTCCGCCGCAAAGTGAGGCCGTTCGTTCGGAACAGCGGCCTCGTAAGAAAACTGCGCGTCGTATTGCTCCGGATCGGCGCCCGAGCACGCGCAAACGCACACAGCGCCGCTGAACCGTGAGCGCGAAGGAGCGACATGCAAGCAACGCGCTCCTTCTCCAGGAGATCGCCGAGTTTTGTCGCCGTGTAGGCATGGCCGAAAGCACCTTCGGCCGCCGGGTGGTGAATGACGGCAAATTCGTGACTCGGCTCAAGAGCGGCGGGCGCATCACGACCGAAACGGCCGATCGCATCCGCGCTTATATCGAACGCACGTCGCCCGGTATTGTCGTAACGCCGTCATCTCATCTCGTCGCCTTCGACGAAGCGACCCCAGCGCCGTCGCGGCCGGCGACCAAGCCCGAACAGAATTTCCGTTTCTACGACAATCGTCAGAAGTATTTGCTGTTCGTGAACACCTGCAGCGAGAAGAGTGTGATCGCCGAAAGGATTGCGATGGAGCTCGGCGATGTCGCGCCCGCGCCGCCTGGATTGCGAGTCTTCGATGCAGGCGTGGGCGACGGCACGGTGCTCGCGCGCGTCATGCGTTCCATGCATGACAAGTTTCCGACTATTCCGTTTTATGTAGTGGGCAAAGAGATCAGTCTCGAAGACGTGCGGCTTGCGTTGGACAAGATGCCCGATCGCTTCCATGAGCATCCCGCGACCGTGCTCGTGATGACCAACATGTATTACCGCGAAGCTCCGTGGCTCACACCAGAGTCGGCGAACGCGGCGCAGGATTTGTGCTGGCGCGAAGTAGCGCTCACCGGCAGCTCGTCGGCGCAATTCGATCGCCAGATTCGCGGATTGCACGGCTTCCTGACCGAGAATTGGACGGCGCGAATCAGCAAGACCACAGGCAATCCCTTATACGAACGGCCCGCGGTGCTGGTGATCTATCGCGCAGACCATGAGTTTCTGCTCGCGCCGCTGCGTCCCAAGCCGTCGGATGCGCGCGCGGATTTCGATCTTGTCATTGCTTCGCAACCCTATCGCGCGCGGGCACCCGTGCAATTCAAAGCAGAAAAAGTGTTGGCACCGCTCGTGCGTGCTTTGGGTCCGGGCGGACGGCTCATCGGCATCCACTCCTATGGACACGACCCCGGCCTCGAAATCATCCAGAGGATTTGGCCCGACGAGAATCCGTTTCAAACATCGCGCGATGAATTGATGCGTGCGACCAAACAGGCGTTGGGGGCCGATGCGCGCAACTACGTGTTCAACGTGTACGCGGACCAGAGATCGATCTTCGAATACGAGATGCATACGTTGCCTTCGGAGATCAGCACATCCGTCGGCACCTCGACACTACTCGCCGCTTGGAATGCCGCCATTTACGTCGCGCAAATAGAAGACCATCGGCTCCAAACCGTAATGGGCGACTCGGGATATTTGGATGCCACGCGCGACGTACTCAGAAAGCACGGACGACTCTGGTTTCAGAACGAGTCGTATGTGGTGGCGAGGCGAGGCGCGCGCTGAGTGTTGTCTTTTTCCGCTCGTCCGGAGCCAGTCGAAGGGACGTTCTCTTACTCTTACTAGCGCCTTCCTCAATGCGCCACAAACTCCGGCGGATCCTGCGACGCCAGGCTCTGCCCGGTAACCCCTCTGCTCGCCCGACTTAGTAAATACAAATACGGCTTGAGCACGTCTTCAGGAGCCGAGAGTAAATCGCGATTCTCGGCGGGATACGCCTGCAAGCGCATATTGGTGCGCACTTTGCCGGGGTTTACGCTGTTCACGCGCAAGTGCGGCTCTGCGTCCAGTTCGACCGCGAGCATGCGCATGAGTCCTTCGTCGGCCCACTTCGATACCAGATAGGCGCCCCAGTACGCGCGCGGGTTCGGCACGATGCCGCTCGATGTGAAAATGATGGAGGCATCTTGCGACTTCATGAGCAGCGGCAAGCAGTACTTCGTGAGAATGAAAGGCGCATTCACATTGATATGCATCGTGCGCAGCCACTTCGCGACATCGTAGTGAGCGATAGGTGCGCGCTCGCCCAAGATCGCGGCGTTGTGTACCAACCCGTCCAGATGACCGAACTCCTTGTCGATGGCTTGCGCGATCGCTTCGTACTCTTGCGGACCCGCTTTCTCCAAATCGAGCGGCAATAGGGAAGGGCGAGGCTGCTTGGCCGCAATGATGTCGTCGTACACGCGTTCCAACTTCTTCACATTGCGTCCATGCAAAATCACATGCGCGCCGCAGCTCGCCACGGCCTTCGCGAGCGCGCGTCCAATGCCGTCACTCGAGCCCGTGATGAAAATGACGCGATCACGGAGGAGGTCGGGAGTGGGGGAGAAGGAGGAGGGAATGGGCATGGCAATGAGGGTACTGCGCTAAAGTTTTGGCTCGAAGGTAGTCTGCAGTCCACAGTCTGCAGGAAAGAACTCTGGCTGCCGACCGCAGACTTGTCTCTAACTCCGTGCCCGAATCGCCGCCTTCCACGCCGTCCATACTTTCTCGAACGCACCGAGCTCGATGCGGCGCTGGGGGATGTCGTCGGATTCACGTTGCAGGCGACCGAGCAGACGGGCGTGCAAACTAGCTAGGACGAGGAGCGGGCGCAAGCTGATTCTTTGGCTGCCGTTCAGGTCGGCAGCGCTTCGATCGAGATTGCGGCGAGTCTGCTCGGCTTGGTCCAGCACCAATGCGCGCAGCGGCTCGGTCAGAGTCGCTTGTCTGAGTTCGTGTACTTGGATATTCGCACGCGCCAGTGTGGGCAGTGCGAAATAGATGCGTCCGTCGTACGCGTCCTGACGCAGATCTCTCAACACTTCGGTACGGCGCATGTTGATGCCAAGCGTTCTCACGCTTTCTCTCGCTTCGTCGCTCAGTGAGTTCGGCGCAGCAAGAATGCTCGCGGCAAGTTCTGCAGTGCTCCCGCCGCTACGACGCAAATACGCGACAATCTCGTGTTCGTCTTCATAGCTCGCATTTGCCAAATCCTGCTCCGCTGCGGTCAACACGTCGAAGAGTGCTCTGAAGTCCACGCGATTGCTGAGTTCGGCCAGCGCTTGCGCAGCGGGATGCTGCGGCGAGCCACCTTTGAGTCGCGCTATTTCTTCGCGCCACCACTGCAGACGCGTATGTGCAACGTCGTGACTGGCCGAACGCGCCGAAGTACGAATTTCCGACTCGATCAAATACAGCGCTGCAAGCTCGGTCCGCCGCTCCTTGGGTGTGTACAGCAATGCGAAGTAACGCAACGATCCCGGCGGCGCAGCGTCATTGATGAGAGTTTGATCGAGAGAAGGCATCAGTCTCCCAAATCCTTCTCCGCCGCTTCGCGCACGAGCTTCTCGATCGGCTCGATGGGTTCCAGGGTTTTTTCGGGCCGTATGCCGAGCTCAGTGAATTTGCGAGCACCCGGTAACACTTGGCGTTCGAGGGAACCGACTGCGCTATTGAATGCATCGATGCTCTGCGTGAGGCTGCGGCCGACGCGGTTGACGTGACCGGCGAACACGGACAGTCGTTTGTACAAGTCTTCGGCAAGATCGCGAATAGTTTGGGCGTTTTGCGCGAGCACGGTTTGGCGCCAGCCATACGCAACTGCTTTGAGTAGCGCGACCAAGCTCGAAGGCGTGGCAACGATGACGTTCTGCCGAATGGCGTCTTCCAACAACGACGGAATTTCGGCCAACGCGGCCGACAAGAATTGGTCGCCGGGAATGAAGAGAATGACGAAGTCGGGGCTGCGCTCGAATTGTGCCCAATACGACTTGGCTGCGAGCTGCCGGACGCGCTCGGCCAAGGCTTGCGAATGACGCTTGAGCGCAACCGCACGCGCGTCATCCGTGGTGGCTTCGACGGCTTCGAGATAAGCGTCGAGAGGCGTTTTGACATCGACGACTAGATCGCGCCCGTCCGGCATGTGCACGATCATATCGGGACGCAAGCGACCCGCTTCCGTCTCGACGCTGACTTGCTCCGCGAAATCGCAGTGCTCGACCATGCCCGCGAGCTCGGCCAACCGTTTGAGCGTGAATTCTCCCCACTGACCGCGCACTTCGGGCCTGCGTAACGCAGTCACCAGTGAGCGCGTTTCTTTCTGCAATGCTTGCTGACCCAGCGCGACCGATTCCAACGAGTTGCGCAGGGCGCCGAAAGACTCGGCGCGTTCTTTCTCGATGCGGGAGATTTGCTCGGACGTTTTCTGTAGCGCATCGCGGATGGGTGCCACCATCGTTTCGATCGCCTTCTCACGTTCGCTCAGCGAGGCCGCAGCAACTTGCTGATGTTGTCCCAAATGTTCGCGCGCGAGCTTCAAGAACACTTCGCTGTTGGCACGTAGTGATTGACCGGCCATGGTGTCGAAACTGGCCGTCAACCGCTCCATCGCGCGCTCGATCGACGCAGCGCGTTCGCTTTCCAGGTCCTCTTGCGCTTTGAGTTGACTCGATGCTACTGCAAGTTCGATCGCCAACGCCTGCTCGCGCCGTCGCCCGAGCCACACCCCGGCGATACCGCCGATGATGAGTCCCAACGTCAGGCTGAACAGTGCGATGAGAAGGAAGTCGGAGCTCATGAAGGAAAGGAGTTAGATGTTAGGGGTTAGGAGTTAGTAAGAGAAAGCCCAATCACCCTTTCCCCACCTGCATCAAATAATTTACCGCCGCATCTGCCGTGATCTTCGCTTGCCGCGTGAACGGATTGAATTCCAGGCCCACGATGTCGATCACCGATAAGCCTGCAATGCGCGCCCAGCGCGCGAGCTCAGACGGGCGAATGAATTTCGTATAGCTATGCGTGCCCTTGGGCACCAAGTTGAATGCGTACTCGGCGGCGAGTATGCCGAGGACATACGACTTCGGGTTGCGGTTGAAGGTCGAGAGGATGGCTTGACCGCCTGGCTTCAGCAGCGCGGCGATGCTTTGGACGACGCTTGCCGGATCGGGGACGTGTTCCAACATCTCGAGGCACGTCACCACATCGTAGGACTGAGGACATTTCGCTGCATGCGCGTCGATGGATTCGCAACCATAGGCCACTTCCAGTTGCGATTCCAATGCGTGCAGTTGTGCCACTTCGATGGCGGTGGGGCCGAGATCGATGCCAGTGACGAAAGCGCCAAGCCGCGCCATTCCCTCGGCTGCGAGCCCGCCGCCGCAGCCCACATCCAAAACCCGTTTGCCGGCAAGATGCACTCGTTCGTCGATGTACTTCAAACGCACAGGGTTGATGTCGTGCAGCGGCCGATGCTCGCCTTGGCTGTCCCACCAACGTTGGGCTGATGCTTCGAAGCGTGCGATTTCGCTCGGATCGTGGTTGCTCATGTGTATCGAGGCGCTCATCGCGGTTAGCGGTCGGTGGTAAGTCCGAGCGTGCATTCGGCGCGCGGGATGCCCGGGTCATGTGTTAACATTTCGCGCTTAATTATGACCGACATCGCACGCGAATTACTGCACGTCAATCTCGAAGACGAGATGCGCCAATCCTACCTGGATTACGCCATGAGCGTGATCGTGGGACGGGCGCTTCCGGATGTACGCGACGGCTTGAAGCCCGTCCATCGGCGCGTGCTGTACGCGATGCGCGAGCTCGGCAACGACTGGAACAAGGCTTATAAAAAGTCGGCCCGTATCGTCGGCGACGTGATCGGTAAATACCATCCGCACGGCGACGTCGCCGTCTACGACACCATCGTCCGCATGGCGCAGCCGTTCTCCATGCGCTATTTGCTGGTCGACGGTCAGGGCAATTTCGGCTCGGTGGACGGCGATGCGCCGGCGGCGATGCGGTATACGGAAATTCGCATGTCGAAGCTCGCGCACGAGATGCTCGCCGACATCGACAAAGAGACCGTCGACTTCAAACCGAACTACGACGAGTCGGAAACCGAGCCCTCGGTATTGCCGACGCGCGTACCCAATCTGCTCATCAATGGCCAGACCGGTATCGCGGTCGGCATGGCGACCAACATTCCGCCGCACAATCTTCGCGAGATCATCGATGCGTGCGTAGCCTTGCTCGATGACCCGCAAGTTTCCATCGCCAAGCTCATGGAATACGTGCCGGGACCGGATTTTCCGACCGCCGGCATCATCAACGGCTCGCAGGAAATCGCTTCGGCCTATCTCACCGGCCGCGGCCGCGTGTACATGCGTGCGCGCACCAACATCGAAGAAGACGACAAAGGCCGCCAGACCATCATCGTCACCGAGTTGCCTTATCAGGTGAACAAGGCGCGGCTGCTCGAACGCATCGCCGACCTCGTGCGCGAGAAGGTGATCGAAGGCATTGCACCCGACGGCCTGCGCGACGAGTCCGACAAAGACGGCATGCGCATCGTCATCGAATTGCGTCGTGGCGAAGTTGCAGACGTCATTCTCAACAATCTTTACAAACACACGCCGATGGAATCCGTCTTCGGCGTCAACATGGTCGCGCTGCTCGACGGCCAGCCCAAGCTTCTCAACTTGAAGGAGATGCTGGAGGCTTTCTTGCGCCACCGCCGCGAAGTGGTGACGCGGCGTACGATGTTCGATCTGCGCAAGGCACGAGAACGTGCGCATGTGTTGGAAGGCCAAGCAGTTGCACTTGCCAACATCGATGACGTGATCGCGGTCATCAAGGCATCGGCTGCGCCGGCGGAAGCAAAGGTCGCGTTGATGTCTCGTACATGGCCGGCGGGAGCTGTGCCCGAAATGTTGGCGCGAGCAGGCGAGACGCCCACGCGTCCCGACGGATTGGCCGCGGAGTTCGGTCTGCAAGGCGTCGAGTATCGATTGTCCGACGTACAGGCTCAGGCCATTCTCGATTTGCGCTTGCACCGCCTCACCGGTCTCGAACAAGACAAGATCATTGCCGAGTACCAGGAGCTTTTGGTCCAGATTCAGGACCTGGGCGACATCCTGGCGCGGCCCGAACGGCTGTTGGAAGTGATTCGCGCCGAATTGTTGGAGATCAAGGAACAGTACGGCGATGCGCGGCGCACCGAAATCATCCAGAATTATTCCGATCTCACGCTCGAAGATTTGATCGAGCCGCAAGACGTGGTGGTAACGTTGTCGCACGGCGGTTATGCGAAATCGCAGCCGCTCACTGATTATCAGGCGCAGCGTCGCGGCGGCCGCGGTAAAGCGGCCACGACGATGAAGGACGAAGATTTCGTAGACAAGCTCTTCGTCGCTCACACTCACGACACGCTGTTGTGTTTCTCGAGCGCGGGCAAGGTGTACTGGCTCAAGGTGTACCAACTGCCGCAGGCAAGCCGCGGCTCGCGTGGCAAGCCCATCGTCAATCTGCTGCCGTTGCAAGAAGGCGAGCGCATCAACGCCGTGCTGCCCATCCACGAATACGAAACCGATAAGTTCGTCTTCATGGTGACGGCGCAAGGCACGGTGAAGAAGACTTCGTTGGAAGCGTTCTCGCGTCCGCGCCAAGCCGGCATCATTGCCGTCGATCTCGAGCCGGGCGACCGGCTGGTCGGCGTCGATATTACCGACGGCAGCAAGCAAATCATGATCTGCTCGAGCGACGGCAAAGCCATTCGCTTCTTGGAAGAAGACGTGCGCCCGATGGGCCGCACGGCGGGCGGCGTGCGAGGCATTCGCTTGGCCGAAAGTGCCGAAGTCATCTCGCTCATCATCGCGAACGAGCCCGGCATGATTCTCATCGCCTCGGAAAATGGTTACGGCAAACTGACGCCCGTCGAAGAATTCCCCGTGCACGGCCGCGGCGGCCAGGGCGTGATTGCGTTGCAAACTACCGAGCGCAACGGCCGCGTGGTCGGTGCGCTGCAGGTGAGCCAAGAAGACCAAATGATGTTGATCAGCTCGACCGGCACGCTGGTGCGCACGCCGCTGAGCGAAGTCTCCGTGCAAGGCCGCAACACCCAAGGCGTGCGTCTGATTCGCCTCGACGACGGCGCTCGCCTCGTCGGCCTGGAACGCGTGGCTGCGGAGAATGGGGAAGAGGGAGATGACGGGCAGGAGCCGCCAGTTGAGAGTTGACGGTTGAGGGCCGGAGAAAGAAAGTCTTCGGTCCTCGGTCTACAGCCAGAAGGGAGTGCCTCAACCGAACGTCATGGGCTCTCGCCCCTGAACACTCCTTCCCTTACACTGCGCTGCTTCCCCTCGTTCGAGGTCTCTAATGACACGCGTTTTCAATTTCAGTGCCGGTCCGGCCGTGTTGCCGGAGGAAGTTCTGCAGCAGGCTCGCGAGGAAATGCTCGACTGGCATGGCACGGGCATGTCGGTGATGGAGATGAGTCATCGCGGCAAGGCGTTCGTGAGCGTTGCCGAGCAGGCCGAAGCCGACTTGCGCGAGTTGCTTGCGGTGCCGGCGAACTACAAAGTCCTCTTCATGCAGGGCGGTGCGACGGCGCAATTTTCAGCCGTGCCGCTCAACATCGCGAAAGAAGACAGTGTTGCCGACTACATCAATACGGGTGCGTGGTCCAAGAAGGCCATCGGTGAAGCCAAGCGATTTCTCAAAGTGAACATCGCAGCGGATGCCGGCGAACCGTACGCATCGGTTCCCGCACGCGAGAGCTGGAAGCTCACGCCCAACGCTGCCTACGTGCACTACACGCCGAACGAAACCATCGGCGGCGTCGAGTTCCCTTTCATTCCTGATGTAGGCGCGGTGCCGTTGGTCGCGGACATGTCCTCGACAATGCTTTCTCGGCCGCTCGATGTGACTAAGTTTGCGGTCATCTATGCCGGTGCGCAGAAGAACATCGGTCCGGCCGGGTTGGTTGTGCTGATCGTGCGTGACGATCTACTCGGCAAGGCGCGTCCGAATACGCCGTCGATTCTCGACTACTCGGGCATGGCGAAAGAAGGCTCGATGCCAAACACACCGGCGACGTACAGCTGGTACATCGCGGGGTTGGTGTTTCAATGGCTGAAGAAACACGGCGGCGTCAAAGCCATGGGCGAACGCAATAAAGCCAAAGCCGACTTGCTCTATGGCGCAATCGACAATTCCGCAGGGTTCTATCGCAGTCCGGTCGAAAAGACGGCGCGCTCGTGGATGAACGTGCCGTTCACACTCGTGAATCCGGAACTCGACAAGACCTTTTTGGCCGAAGCCAAGAACGCGGGCCTCGTGACGCTCGAAGGCCATCGTTCCGTCGGCGGCATGCGCGCGAGCATTTACAACGCCATGCCGCTCGAAGGCGTGAAGGCGCTGGTCGATTTCATGAAGGAGTTTGCGCGCAAACACGGCTAGTAGATTGGAAGGTCGCAGGTCGAAGATTGTGGTTCGTGAGAACCACGCGCCGACCCGGCGCTCTGACTAACTCCTAACGACTACTCACTAACGACTACTCCAGCAATGCCCTTCAAAATTCTAACGATCAACAACATCTCTGCGCGTGGGCTGGAGCGGTTGCCGCGCGACCGTTACGACGTCGGCGCGAAAGTTGCGGAGCCGGATGCAATCTTGGTGCGCTCGCAAGATATGCACAACGCCGACGTGCCTGCGAGCGTGCGAGCGATCGGCCGCGCAGGTGCGGGGACGAACAACGTTCCCGTGCCGAAGATGTCGGCGCGCGGCGTTGTCGTCTTCAATGCGCCGGGTGCGAATGCCAATGCCGTCAAAGAACTCGTGATCGCCGGCATGTTTCTCGCTGCTCGCAATATCTGCCAATCGTGGGGCTACGTGCGTGAGCTCAAAGGCGACGATCATGTGCTCGAAGAGGCCGTCGAGAAGGGCAAGAAGAAATTCGTGGGCTACGAATTGCCAGGACGCACACTGGGCGTGATCGGTCTCGGCGCCGTCGGTGTGGAAGTCGCGAACGCCGCGCTCGCGCTCGGCATGCGCGTGATCGGTTTCGATCCTTCGATTACCGTGCAGCGTGCGTGGCAATTATCGTCGGGCGTGGAGCAAGCGCTTTCGCTGGAGGATTTGTTCGTGCGCTCCAACATGGTGACCGTGCACGTGCCTCTCGTGGAGGCCACGCGCAACATGGTGAATGCGACGCGTCTTAATCTCATGCCACAAGGCGGCACCATCTTGAACTTTGCACGCGCCGGCATCGTGGACGAGCAGGCAACACTCGCGGCGTTGGATACGAATCATCTCGGCGCATACGTGTGCGACTTCCCGACCAACGCGACCAAGGATCATCCCAAGATCATCGCCTTGCCGCATCTCGGCGCCTCGACCAACGAAGCCGAAGAGAATTGCGCCATCATGGTGGCGGACACCGTGCGCGACTTTCTCGAAAACGGCAATATCAAAAACTCGGTCAACTTTCCCGAAGCGGTACTGCCGCGCACGGCCGGTGCGACGCGCGTCGCCATTGCAAACGAGAACGTACCCAACATGGTGGGCCAGATCTCGGCGGCATTTGCGCACGAAAATCTCAACATCGCCGACTTGTTGAACAAGTCACGCGGCGAACTCGCATATACGCTGATCGATATCGACGGCGCTGTGCCGGCGCGCGTGTGCGATCAGATCAAGACGATACCCGGCGTACTGAGCGTGCGCGTGGTGTAACGTGTCTCGAGCCAAGCCCGCAGCACCAAAGAGAACGAAGCGAGCGGCTGCAGCCAAGTCGCAATCGCTTACGTCCGATACCGACTTGCAAGCGATTCGCGAACGCATCGACGGCATCGACGAACGCATTCAGGAATTCTTGAACGAGCGTGCTCGACTCGCGCAGCACGTCGGTCTCAGCAAAAAGAATGCTGCGTCCGGTCACTCTGCCTCGGCGGTGGAGTTCTATCGGCCTGAACGCGAAGCGCAGGTGCTGCGCAAGGCAATCGCGCGCAACAAGGGGCCGCTGAGCGATGAAGAGATCGCGCGGCTATTTCGCGAAATCATGTCGGCGTGCCTCGCGCAACAGGAGCCGCTCAAGATTGCATTCCTCGGGCCCGAAGGCACGTTCACACAACAGGCCGTGTACAAACATTTCGGACACTCGGTGCGTGCGCTGCCGCTAGTGTCGATTCCGGAAGTGTTCGGCGAAGTCGAATCGGGACGCGCGGAATTCGGCATCGTGCCCATCGAAAACTCGACCGAGGGCACGGTGAATCACACCCTCGATATGTTCTTGAGCTCGCCGCTCAAGATTTGCGGCGAAGTGGAATTGCGCATTCGCCAGCACCTGCTCGGGCGCATGAAGTCGCTCGAGAACATCGCGCGCGTGTGCTCGCATCAACAATCTTTGGCGCAGTGCCGAGGCTGGCTCGACGAGAACTTACCCGGCATCGAATGTGTGGCTGTGAACAGCAATGCCGAGGCGGCGCGACGCGCACGAGACGAACAGGGCACTGCAGCCATCGCGGGCGAAGCAGCGGCGGAAGTCTATGGTCTCAATATGCTCGTGCCGGATATCGAAGATCGCCCCGACAACAGCACTCGATTTCTCGTGATCGGCCGCAAGCTGTTTCAGCCGAGCGGCAAGGACAAGACCACGCTCTCGGTGACCGCGGGCGACACTCAATCGCCGGGCATCTTGCATCAACTGCTCGGACCGTTCGCGCGACTCGGCATCACGCTCACGCGCATCGAGTCGCGCCCATCGCGTAAGAAAAAGTGGGACTACGTGTTCTTCATCGACGTGCAGGGACACGTGGACGAAGAGCCGCTCAAATCGGCGCTCGACGAACTGAAGAAGTATGCGTCGATGGTGCGGATATTGGGCTCGTATCCGTGTGCGGTGTTGTAGTGACTGCTCAGAAAGATCTCGCCACCCCTGCGGTGCGCACCATTTCTCCTTACGTACCGGGCAAGCCCTTGTCGGAGCTCGAGCGCGAGTACGGCATCAAAGACAGCGTCAAACTCGCGTCGAATGAGAATCCGCTCGGTCCCGGCGCGCTCGCATTGCGCGCTATGCAACAAGCGATGACCGAGATTGGGCTCTATCCGGACGGCAATGGTTTCGAGCTGAAACAAGCACTGGCGCACCATCACCGCTGCGGCGTCGAACGCATTACGCTCGGTAACGGCTCGAATGATTTACTCGTATTGCTGCCAGAAGCGTTTCTGACATTGGGCAGTGAAGCCGTCTATTCGCAGTATTGTTTCGCCATCTTCCCGATCGCAGTGCAAGCGACAGGTGCGACCGGCAAGATGGCGCAGGCGTTTGCAGACGATCATCCGATGGCATTGGGTCACGATCTCGATGCCATGGCGCGTCTCGTGAACGAGCGGACGCGGTTGATCTATGTGCCGAATCCAAACAATCCTACCGGCACGTGGGTTCAGACCAAACCGCTCAAGCGCTTCATCGCGTCGCTGCCCGAGACCACACTGGTGGTAGTTGACGAAGCGTATAGCGAGTACGTCAGTGATCCTTCTTATCCGAACGCTTCCGCTTGGATCGACGAGTTTCCGAATCTCGTCGTGACACGCACCTTTTCCAAAGCACACGGACTCGCGGGACTTCGAGTGGGCTACAGCGTTTCGAGCGCCGCAGTAGCGGACCTGCTCAATCGCGTGCGCCAACCGTTCAATGTGAATTCGATAGCGCTCGCTGCGGCGCGCGCCGCGCTCGACGACAGAGAACATCTGAAGCGTTCAGCCGAACTGAACGCCGCCGGAATGAAACAAGTGCGCGAGCTGCTGCAACCGTTGCCCGTGCGCGTATATCCGTCCATCGGCAACTTTGTCCTAGTGGATTGCAGGCGGCCCGCGGGCGCTGTGTATGAAGCAATGCTGCGCCAAGGCGTAATCGTTCGTCCCGTGGCTGGCTACGGCTTACCGAATCACTTGCGCATCACGATCGGTTCGCGCGAGCAAAATGTGCGCATGGCGGAAGCGTTGGGGCGAGCGCTCTCCGGTTAAGGTTGACAGCCAGAGAAAAGACATCGAGGCTCGTCTATTCTGGCCGCAGACCGAGGACCGAAGACCTCCGGCCGCTACCTCTCACCCATCAACCACCTCCCACATGCTTTCCTATCTCGTCCATCCCGCTCCTCACGTTCACGGCGCCGTGACGGTGCCCGGCGACAAATCCATTTCACATCGTGCATTGATGTTGGGCGGAATCGCTGCAGGCACGACGACCATTCACGGTTTTCTCGATAGCGAAGATTGTTTGGCGACCATGGCTGCGATGCGTGCGCTCGGCGTGCAGATCGATCGTCCGGCACCGCAGGATGTGATCGTGAAAGGCGTGGGGCTGCACGGCCTACAGGCTGCGAATCGCACGCTCGACATGGGTAATTCCGGAACGGCAATGCGATTGATGACGGGATTGCTGTCGGGTCAGTCGTTCGATTCGGAATTGATCGGCGACGCATCCCTCATGAAGCGGCCTATGGAACGCGCAGCGGCACCGCTGCGGTTGATGGGAGCGCAGATCGAAACATCGAACGGACGTCCGCCCGTGAAAATCAAAGGCGGCGCGCATCTCGTCGGTATCCATTACGACTTACCGGTTGCGAGTGCGCAGGTGAAATCGGCTGTGTTGTTGGCGGGGTTGTACGCTCGAGGCGCAACGACGGTGGTCGAACCAGCAGTCACTCGCGATCACACCGAACGCATGCTGATGGGTTTTGGCTGCAGCATGGAAAGTGTCCGCGGCAAAATTCATCTCATTCCGCCGAGCGAGTTGCAAGCTTGCGAAATCACCGTGCCAGCTGATTTTTCATCCTCTGCGTTCTTCATCATTGCCGCGTGTCTGGCGGTCAACCGTGTGTTTACGGTCAAAGGTGTAGGCGTGAATCCGACACGCTGTGGTTTGCTCGACATCCTTGCGCTCATGGGTGCCGATATCACGTTGACGAACCATCGCGCCGCGGGCGCCGAGCCGGTTGCCGATATCGAGATACGCCGGGCGGAGCTCAAAGGAATTCACGTCCCGGAAAGCTTGGTGCCGCTTGCCATCGATGAGTTTCCCGCATTGTTCATCGCCGCGGCCTGCGCACGAGGCGAAACCGTCATTACGGGCGCAGAGGAACTGCGCGTGAAGGAGAGCGATCGCATTGCCGTGATGGCTGAAGGTCTCAAGGCCATGGGCGTGGAGTGCGAAGTCCTCCCCGACGGTATGCGTATTCAGGGCAACCCGGATCGCGGCGTATTCTCGGGCGGACGCATCGACAGCCATGGCGATCATCGCATCGCGATGTCCTTCGCCATCGCCAGCCTGCGCTCACGCGCCCCGATCGAGATCGACGATGTCGCGAACGTGGCCACGTCGTTTCCGGGATTCGTGGAGATTGCGGGGCAGGCGGGACTGGAAGTGGTGCAATGCTCGTCCCCGTAATCACCATCGACGGCCCCAGCGGTTCCGGCAAAGGCACCGTGAGTCGTCTCGTCGCGCAACGTTTGCAATGGCATCTGCTCGACAGCGGAGCGCTCTATCGGTTGGTGGCGCTTGCGGGGGTGCGGAGAGGGCTCGCTGCCGATGATCGGCAAGGGCACGCTTATGTCGCTATGCATTTAGCAGTGTCTTTCGGTGCCGAGGATGCGGACGAGGAGCAAATCTGGCTGGAAGGGCAAGAAGTGAGCCGCGAGATCCGCACCGAAACGGCGGGTGAGGGTGCTTCGCGAGTTGCGGCTATGCCCGAAGTGCGTGCGGCGTTGGTGGAACGTCAGAGGAGTTTCGCTCAGGAGCCCGGTTTAGTGGCCGACGGCCGCGACATGGGCTCGGTGATTTTCCCTTTGGCGCAGCTCAAGGTATTCCTCACCGCGAGTGCCGATGAGCGTGCGCGACGTCGGCATAAGCAGTTGAAGGACAAGGGCGTAGATGTTAGCCTTGCCGCCCTTTCGCAGGAGATAGCCGAGCGCGACAGACGGGATTCCACCCGCCCCATCGCTCCGCTCAAGCCCGCCGACGACGCGATCATCGTGGATTCCACCACCCTGTCCGTTGCCGAAGTGGTGGACCGCGTTCTAGCTCTCGCGAAAGAGCGCTCACTGACCTGACGGGTATTGCGACGACTCTGCAGCCCGCGTCCTGTTTGAAGGTCGCGAGCAGATGCCAAGCGACATTCGTCGTCACTGAGTGAATGTGTTTCCGACCAGCGCCCAGAGCCTCAAGCCCTGCGCCCGGTTTGTTTCCCCACGCCGGAAGCGTGGTTTTCATCAACAACCCCTCGCACGCGAGGATCGCCGCGAGGAATAGCGGGTTCCATGAACCCGGGAAGTACGCATGTCCGAAAGTTTTGCCCAACTGTTTGAAGAGAGCCTGGCCAGTCAACGCATCAAGCCAGGTGCCATATTGACGGGAATCGTGGTCGAAGTCGGCCCTGATGTGGTTCTCGTCAACGCCGGTCTCAAGAGCGAGGCCGTGATCCCCGCCGAACAATTCAAGAACGAGCGCGGTGAACTGGAAGTCAACGTCGGCGACGAAGTCGAAGTGGCGCTCGATAGCGTCGAAGACGGCTCCGGCGAGACCCGTCTTTCCCGTGAGAAAGCTAAACGCGCTCGCACCTGGACGCGCTTGGAACAGGCGTTCGAAAAGCAGGAAGTCGTCAAGGGCATCATCAACGGCCGCGTCAAAGGCGGCTTCACCGTTGAAATCGACTTCGTGCGCGCATTCTTGCCGGGTTCGTTGGTAGACGTGCGCCCTGTGCGCGATCCCACGTATCTCGAAGGCAAAGTGCTCGAGTTCAAAGTCATCAAGCTCGACCAAAAGCGCAACAACGTGGTCGTGTCGCGCCGTGCGGTCGTCGAGCAGGAATACAGCGTCGAGCGCACCGAGCTGCTCGAGAAGTTGCAGGAAGGCGCAGTCGTTCGCGGCGTGGTGAAGAACCTCACCGACTACGGCGCATTCGTCGACTTGGGCGGCATCGACGGCCTGCTGCATATCACGGACATGGCGTGGAAGCGCGTCAAACATCCCTCCGAAGTGGTGCAAGTCGGTCAAGAGATCGACGTGCGCATTCTCAAGTTCGATCGCGAGCGTCAACGCGTCAGCCTCGGCATCAAGCAGTTGGGCAACGATCCGTGGCAGAACATTGCGCGTCGTTACCCGACCGGCACGCGTCTGTTCGGCAAGGTCACCAACATTGCCGACTACGGCTGCTTCGTTGAAATCGAAGAAGGCGTGGAAGGCTTGGTGCACGTTTCCGAAATGGACTGGACCAACAAGAACGTCAGTCCCTCGAAGGTCGTGCACGTCGGCCAGGAAGTCGAAGTCATGGTGCTCGATATCGACGAAGAGCGCCGTCGTATTTCGCTGGGCATCAAACAGTGCAAAGAGAATCCTTGGAAGGAATTCTCGGATAACTTCAACCGCGGCGATCGCGTGAGCGGCCAGATCAAGTCCATCACGGACTTCGGCGTGTTCATCGGCTTGTCCGGCGGCATCGACGGCCTCGTGCATCTTTCCGATATCTCTTGGGACGTGCCCGGCGAAGAAGCCGTGCGCAACTACCAGAAGGGCCAGACCGTGGAAGCCATGGTGCTCTCGATCGATCCGGAGCGTGAGCGCATTTCGTTGGGCATCAAACAGCTCGCGAAAGATCCATTCTCGACCTGGATCGCTGAGCATCCCAAGGGCACCATCGTCAAAGGCGCGGTGCGCGAAGTGGATGCCAAAGGCGCCGTCATCGATCTCGGCGGCGGTGTCGACGGACATCTGCGTGCGTCAGAGCTTTCGCGTGATCGCGTCGAAGATGCACGCACGCTGCTCAAAGTGGGCGATGAAGTCGAAGCCAAATTCACGGGCGTCGATCGCAAGAGCCGCACTATCGCACTGTCGATCAAGGCCAAAGAGATGCACGAAGAAGCCGAGGCGATGCAGAGCTATCGCACCGATTCTTCCACCGGCACCAGCTTGGGTGATTTGTTGAAGGAACACATCGGCGGTCAAGACAACGAGTGACCGACGAGGCGGTAGACTCTAGGCTGTTTGTTTCGACGACAGCCTACGGTCTACCGACAGTCCAACAAAAAGAATAGGCCCGTTCATGACCAAATCGGAACTCATCGAACTCATTGCGGCCAAACAAAAACAATTGCCCGCCAAAGATGTCGAGCTTGCCGTCAAGCAAATTCTCGAAATCATGAGCGACGCATTGGCGCAGGGGAATCGCATCGAGATCCGCGGCTTCGGCAGTTTCTCCCTCCACTTCCGTCCGCCTCGCCAAGGACGCAATCCCAAAACTGGCGACACCGTCGCACTGGCCGGCAAATACGTCCCGCATTTCAAACCCGGCAAGGATTTGCGCGAACGCGTCAATGAGGGCGCGGGGACGCCGATTAGGGATTGATAGTTAGCCGACCAGATAACCGGCCAACCAGATAACCAGCCAGAAAACTAACAGCCGGCTAGCCCGATCAGAACGTTGATCGTTTACCCAGCAGTTGTGTGGTATCAACACTCTTCTCCTGCTGGTTATCCGCGCGCACGCACCGCGTCCGCGCTACACTTCCTTCATGTCCCGCGTCGTCTCCATCCTACTCGTCGTACTCGTCGCACTTGCGGCGCTGCTCTTCAGTGCTTTGAATGCACGGCCTGTCGAGGTCGAGCTTGCGTTCGGTAAGTTCTCTGCACCGCTTGGAGTCGTGCTCGTGAGCGTATTGGTATTGGGCTTGGTGATTGGCACGTTGTTGCGCGGCGCTTGGGTTGCGAAACTCTTGAGTGAGCGCGGCAAATTGCGTCGTGCCTTGCGAGTGGCGGAAGCGCGAGTGCGAGCGAGCGTAGCTTCCCGCGAACATGGCGTCTGAGCCCTCAGGGGCATTGATTCTCGCGTTATTCCTCGCGGCTGCAGCAGGCTGGATGGCGGCCCGTTACTTATCACAACGCACGACTCAACGGCCGCGCCGGTCCGACCGGCCCATGAGCGAACAATATTTCGAAGGGCTCAATTTCCTCTTGAACGAGGAGCCCGACAAAGCGCTCGACGTGTTCATTCGCATGGTCGAGGTCGACAACGAAACCGTCGAGACACATTTGGCCTTGGGCAGTTTGTATCGCCGGCGCGGCGAAGTGGATCGCGCCATTCGCGTGCACGAAAACATCATCGCGCGACAATCACTGAAACCCGAGCATCGCGAGCACGCGATGTTTGCGCTCGGCGAAGATTATTTGCGCGCCGGTTTGTTCGATCGCGCGGAACATCTCTTCTTACGGCTCACCGAAGCGCCGGGTCGGCGTACGCCGGCATTGCGCAATTTGCTCAGGATTTACGAGCAGCAAGGCGATTGGCCGCAGGCGATCCAAGCGTACGAAAAGCTCACCGATCTAGCGTCGCCCGAGCATCCGACTGCCATCGCCCATTATTACTGTGAACTGGCCGATGCCGCGCGTCAGCGAGGCGCATTGGATGAGGCACGCGAGCTCTTGCGTAAAGTGCGTGCGCGGCAAAGAAATTTCCCTCGCGGCGCCCTCATTCGTGCAGATGTCGCACTCGACATGAACGATGCACACCTCGCGGCAAGATTGTGTAGACGTGTAGTCGATCTGCATCCGCAACTCTTGCCACTGGCACTGCAACGATTCGCGCGAGCCGTACGTACATCGGAGGCTCGTAACGAAGCTGCAGAGGGACTGCGTCCGTTGGTGCGCCCCGAGCCCGCGGCGCGCGCTCAGCTCGCATATGCTGCGATCATCGCGGGACTCGAAGCGGAACCCTTCGTTGCCGAGTGTTTGCGGGATTTGATTCGCGAGGACCCTACGCTCAGCGATTTGGTGCCGGCGCTTGCGGGCGATCCGACACAACTCTCGGACACAACGCTGCAAACGCTTGCCGTGGCGTTGGGGCGAGTTTTCCGCCGCACGCAACGTTATCGCTGTCTCGACTGCGGATTTTCGACAGCCTCGCATTTCTGGCAGTGCCCGGGCTGCCGCAGTTGGGACACACTTGCGCCGGTCGCGCGTGTGGAGCTTGCGCCGGCGACGAGAGCGCGGTAGCGCCATCCATTTCTCCACGAACACCGAGTCTTTCCACCTCGCCTCACGGGTCGCGCCTCTCCATACTGAATCTGCGCACTGTTGGATGCGCCTAACCATATCAAGGAGATTCGTATGCGCTCGACCTCTAAATTCGCTTGGCTAGCTCCATTGGCATTGATGGCGTTGCTTCCCATTGCCGCAGGGGCGGGACCTGTCGATATAAACAAGGCTGACGCCGTAACGATTGCAAAAGAGCTCGATCGAGTGGGTCTCGCGAAAGCAAAAGCCATCGTGGAATACCGGGAAAAGAATGGCGCATTCAAGAGCGTCGAGGATCTGCGCAAAGTGAAAGGCATCGGCGCCAAGACCTTGGAGCAGAACCGCGCCAACATTCGTTTGGGTGAGGGGGCGAAGAAGACGGGGTAACGGGGTGGTCGTCGATAGTCCGCGGTCCGCGGCCAGAAAAGAGCGCATGCACGCGGCGCTCTTTTCTACTGGCAGCTAACACACACACTTTCCGCCGCAGACTGCCGTCACACCCCTAGGTTATCATCCGGCCATCCATAGTAGGAGGTAGGCCGGTGACTGCGAGCAAGATCGAGACGGCGGTGTTTCCAGTGGCGGGACGGGGTACGCGTTTTCTCCCCGCCACCAAGGCGAGTCCCAAAGAAATGTTGCCGATTGTGGACAAGCCTCTGATTCAATATGCCGCCGAAGAGGCGTTATCCGCGGGTGCGAAGAAGCTGGTGTTCATTACCGGAAGTTCCAAGCGCGCCATCGAAGATCATTTCGATTCCGATCCGGAACTCGAAGAAGCGCTCGAAGCCCAGGGTAAACACGATTTGCTCAAGGCGCTCAAAGAGATCGTGCCTTCCTGGGCAAGCTGCATCTACATTCGTCAGCCGTCGCCGCTAGGACTTGGTCATGCGGTGCTCTGCGCGCGCCCCGTTGTCGGCAACCAGCCATTCTTCATTCATTTGGCGGACGATCTCATCGACGCCAGCGTGCCGTGTCTCAAACAGATGGCAACGGTGTACGAAGAGCGTCAGGCGAGCGTGTTGGGTGTCGAGACCGTGCCGATGCAAGAAACTGACAAGTACGGCATCGTCGCAACCGAAGATCGCAGCGGCCGCCTCAGCAAAGTGAAGCAGATCGTCGAGAAGCCACGGCCCCAAAATGCGCCGTCCAATCTCGCGGTCGTGGGCCGCTACGTGCTGAGCGGGACCATCTTCGACAAACTGGAAAGAACCGGGCGTGGCGCAGGCGGCGAGATCCAGCTAACCGACGCAATTGCAGATCTACTCATGGACGAGGCCGTGTATGCCTACGAGTTCGAAGGCAAGCGCTACGATTGCGGCAGCAAGATCGGTTACCTACAAGCTACGGTGGAATACGGCTTGAAGCACGATGTGCTCGGCGACAAGTTCAGTCAGTATTTGGTGGGTTTGGCGCAGACGTTGCAGAAGTAAAAAGGGGATTCATCTCCAGCAAATCCCCAACGCGCTCGACAGTAACGTCAGGCGTTGGATATTTGGCGACTTCACTCGGCACTGCGTAATGCCCTTGGCGCGGAAATACCGTGACGACACGGTCGTGCCAAACATTCTTGACCGCTGTGAGAATGCGCACTTTGTCGTCGACCAACACATAGCGCGCTGCTGGAAACAATTCCTCTACGTTCGCCAGCATTTGCTCCTTGTGAATGTAGATGAGCACGCGACCGTCCACTGCGTCCCACAATCCTGAGCGTCGGACTTTCCAAGGTTGGAATACGACGTCGCCGTCCGACAGTATGACCGTCGGCCCGAGCGTGCGGGCGTATCGCAATAACTCGAACACACGTGGGTACACACGCTGTTCGAATGGGTAATCGATCAAGAAATGCGACATGGCGACGACGCGCGGATCGCGAAGATTTTCCATGCGATAGCGTTGCAACGTGCCTAGGTAGTCGGCGTAGCCCAACTCGCCGCGCAGTTGCTCGAACAGTGTCCAGTAGCGATCGCGTGTCTCCGCGCCGAACTCTCGACTGAGGTAAGAAGAGAGATCGGCTTCGACCGCATCATTATCGAGCAGCGTGTTATCGACATCGAACAGAAAGACGCAGGGAGACATGGGGCCCTCCTAATTTTCCCACGTGTTCGCCACGCCCAAGTGGTCGATGGCTCCGCTAATGCGCAGGCAAGCATCCCTGGCAGAGGGCTCGGTGCGCAGACTGCGCGCAATGGAGTTCAAGAACGTGCCCATGACTTGCACGTTGGGGCGGCTGTTGTGCAGCTCCGACTCCACTCTGGCGATCAGTTCATCGACGTCGTCTCGATCGCATTGAGAGAACTTCAGTGTTTCCACGGTCGCATGAATAGTGACTAGAGCATCGTGAACTTCGGCAAGCATTGCAGTGTTCATTTCGAGTGCCTCTAACGATATTGCAAGGAATTCCTTTACGACAACAGCGGCGCGGATCGATCATTCAAGCGGCCGGCGCCGGCAGCGATGTACGCAAAACTCTCAGAGTGCGGCTTTGTTGCGGCGAGGAGTCGAGGCGCTAAATATAAAACGAACAGTCCGAGTCTCGCCGTGGAACTTGAAATTCTCACGGCGCGTTGCTGATCAACTCTGGCAGATTTGGCCGGCTCGCCTTTGTAATCGTGCTGCTGCGCTTCATATACCACTACATGCAAAGCAGTAGTTACAGTTCGGTTGCAAGCCAATCGTGAAACGTGACCCATCGGCGCGCCAAGCCCAGCTCAGATCGCAAAACTGTTTGTAGCGGAGAGATCATGGCACCTACCTACGAAGAGATCGCACAGCTTGCCTATCAACTCTGGGAGGAGCGCGGGCGGCCGAACGGCTCACCGGAAATCGATTGGGAACGCGCCGAGGCGGCGTTGCAGATCGAATCGACGCAGCTCACGCAGACGCGTATCGAAAGGGATGAGTCGTTGGCGGAAAAGCGCCTGTCGGAGGAGGATGCCGGAGCGAGTCCTACAGCCGTGGCTTCAGGGAAACGGCGCGCTGCAAAGAATTCTGCGTCGAAAAATGGCAGAACCCAGTAGCGCCTAGGTGAGGCAACCAGCAAACCAGCCAACCAGCAAACTAGCCAGAATGGCTCCTTGGCTCTCTGGCTCGTCTGGCTGGTTCACTGGTTGGCTGGTCCACTGCTCAATGATCGCCCCGCTTATGGTGGCTTATCAGTACTCTATCGTCTCGCCTTGCAACGGCGGCAAGAGTGGCGGCGGCTTACGCATCTTCGTCGCCTGCTCGTACGCATACGCGAAGCCGAGTAGCTTCCCTTCCTCATACGGCTTGCCGAAGAACGAGATGTCCATCGGCAGACCTTGGACACCAAACCCCATGGGCACGACGACACCCGGAAATCCCACGGAACTGTAGCCGGCCAGAATAGAAGGCTGCGGGCGATCCGACTTCACGAACGTGGGATCGTCGATGCTGTAGGCGGGATTGGCGATCGGCGCGCCGAAATTGCTTTGATACGGAAACACCAGTGCATCGACATGATATTTCTCGAAGATAGCCAGCTTGGCCTGCGTAGCGGCGGGCAACACGTTCTCGATCAGATCTCGATACTGCGGATCATCTGCTGAAGTTTTAAGCGATGTCTTCAGAAGTCGCATGACGCTGTCTTCGACCGGCAATGCCGATTTATTGACCACGTTTTCGTAAATGCCGATGAATTCGGCGACCGTTTTCGGCGCCTGAGGTCCCAACGTCGAGAGATACTTCTCCCAGTCGGCTTTGAAACGATAATCGGAAAGCTCGCGGATTTTACGGCCGCCGCTAGTGAGATATTTTTCCACGAACTCGGGATCGAGCTTGATCTCCGTAACTCGAGCGCCGAGCGCGCGCATTTTCTCGATGGCAGTGTTTGCCAGCGCATCGATTTCCGGATCGCCGCCAAAGAAGTCTCTCACCACGCCGAGGTTGGCGCCCTTGAGCGCATCGCTTTTCAAAAACCGGGTGTAGTCGATTTTTGTAGTTCCCGCGGCGATGTACTTGGAATACTTCTGAGTTTCTTCGCTCCACACACGCGCGCTGAGCGGGTCAGCGGCATCGCCGCCGGCAAGTACATTCAGAAAGAGTGCTACGTCAGTCACGGTGCGAGCCATCGGGCCTGCCGAATCGAAATTTAAGTTCTTGGGCGCGATGCCGTTGCGACTGATGAGTCCGGTGGTCGGCCGAATGCCTACGATGCCAGTGAATGCCGACGGACCACGCACCGAAGTGCTCGTGTCGGTGCCCACTGCGAGCACCGTTAAATTGGCAGACACGGCAGCGCCGGAGCCGCTGCTCGAACCGCCGGTCTGGCGTTTGAAGTTATAGGGGTTGATTGTTTGACCGCTGACGGTGTTGTAACTGCCGCCGGCGAATTCACCCATAGATGCTTTGCCGAGGATGATGCCGCCCGCATCGCGTATTGCTTTGGCAATGAACGCGTCTTGCCGCGGCACGGAGTTCTTGAGGACGATCGATCCGTTCGTCGTCGGCATGTCGAACGTATCGATGTTGTCTTTGAGAAGCACGGGAATGCCGTGCAGCGGACCGCGGCGGCCGCGCATCTTGCGCTCGCGATCGAGCGTCGCTGCTTCTTTCAAAGCGTTCGGATTGAGCGTGATGATGGCGTTGAGCGTCGGGCCGCCGTCTTCGTAGGCGGCGATACGCGCTAGATACAGCCTGACGAGTTGTTCGGAACTCAACGCACCGGCATCCATCGCCTTGGTGATGTCGTCGACGGTCGCTTCTTCCAATGTGAAGGTGGCGGCGATCGATCCTTGCATGAATAAGAGCATCGAAGAAGCAAGGGCGGTGCAAACCTTGTGAAGTCGAATCGACATGGGGTCCCTGTAGCAGATAAAAGAACTCTAAACGCCAGACGTAAGCTCTGGTGGTTCCCCTACATGGATATTGAGATTCTCTGTCTCTGCATATCGATATGTGTCAGTGACAAGCCAGAGGTTTACTGATGCGTCCATCGTCGAACAAGCAGCGCACGCAGTTCAGTAGAAATGCTTCTATGCATGAGCACGTGAAGAAGTCGGAGTAATTATTTTTTCAGTGACGTCGAAGCGTGAGAGATGTTGGAAACGATGATGCTTACAAAATACAAACAACATCGCATTGGAGTGAGCGTCATAAAAACTTTCAGTCGCACACGATTGGACTCATGACGTGAGATTGATGACAAGCGATTGTAAGCTTGTTTTATAGATTATTCCTTACAACATCCAAACAAATAAGTCGGCGCGCGGATACAACAAGAGATCGCAGTAGGGTGCACAAATAATCATCGCGTCTCAGGGACGGATGCGACGACATTGCATTTTATTTCGATGCTTGTGCGTGTTGTGTAGGAGCCAATCAGCAAATGCGTAAACAATTTGAGCTAGAGAGTTCTCTGACGATTCGGCGAGTCGTGGCGGCCGTGCTATCGGCGGCTGCATTTGCCTCGATGGCGGCATCTGCAGCGGATGAGTCGAAAAAAAAGGAAGACGTGACTACGTTGAGCGATATGGAAGTCGTCGAGGACCCGCTGCGAGCGATTCCAACAGAGCCAAGCAACACGGCGTTCGGCTTCAGTAAGCCGTTGCTCGAAACGCCGCGTTCGGTTTCGTTCTTGAGTGAAGAGCAATTGACGCTGTTCGGCGTCAACACCGTTCAGGATTTAGTTCGTGTAGTTCCCGGAGTGTATACGACCACTCGATATGGTCTGCAGGGCGGCATCAATGTTCGCGGCGTAACGGCGGACCAGTACTTCCGCGGCATGAAGCGTCTGTCATTGCAAGGTCACGTGCGTACCGTGTTGAGCGCGATGGACAGCATAGAAGTCGTGAAAGGTCCGCCGTCACCGTTATATGGCATGGGCAAGATCGGCGGTTATACCAATTTGATTCCGAAATCGAGCCGCGCCAAGACCGGCACTTATTTGACCGAGGATCAAGGATTCATTCAGGGAACAACCGGCTCCTATGACAAGGCAGAAGTTCAATTCGGCGTGGGTGGGCCAGTGCAACTCGGTAGCAAGCAAGGCGGCTACTATATATTCGGGCTGATGGAGAACTCGAATACCTATATAGAACAAGTCGACGCGAAACAGAAGTTCGTGCAAGCGACCACGAGCGTGGATAACTTCATCGGTCCGTTTCGCCTGGAAACGGGCGGACAGTTGCAGCAATCAGTCACGTCCGGCGCTTATATGAATCGCGCGACGCAGAACTTGATCGATCACGGTCAATACATCACGGGTTCACCGCTTGCCAATCTCGACTTGAATTCGGACGGTAGCGTCAGTCCGACGGAAGCGTATTTCGCATCACCGGTCACGGGTGCGATCAGTACCAGCAACATGTATCTATCGCAGAGAATCAATCCGATCGTGAATTCGGCCGGCCAACTCGCATATGCGCCCCTGGTGGATGCGCAAGGTCGTCCCGAAATTCCGATCACGATGTTGAACTATCTGAACCAGCATACTGAGATCAGCTGCTCGATGGCGAACTACATGAGGACGGCAGGTCAACCAGGATCGACCTTGGGAGTCTCACAAACATTGCCTGGGACCACTCGCCAGCTACCCGTCGGCTTTGCGCTCAATCCATGTACGACGGCACAAAATGCTACTGGCACAGTCCCCGTCAACTACCGTCGCGACGGTTCTTTCGAACGCGAGCAAAACGCCAAACAGAACCTGCTCTACTTAGACCTTATCTACGACACCGATCCAGACTTTACAGCGAAGAACCAGCTTTACTACGACCGGTTGGATTCGTTCAAGGATTCGAACATGCCGTACGGCGAAAAGCAGGACATCCATGCGTTCGAAGAAAAAATCACAGTTACGCGAAAAATTCCGCAAGAACATCTGCCGAGCTGGTTCTCTATGGAAGCGTTGGCATCGATCAACTATCGAGACACACGCGGCAACATTCATAGCTCCAGCGGCGACTTCGACTACCGTCAGGACATTATGCGCGGTACCGGACTCCTCTACGCCAACAACACATTCGTCAATCAGTTGAACAGTCAGGATTACGTGACAGGCGCTCCCATCACGAGCAATCTCACATCCGCTTATCAAGAGACGGGATTAGGTCTCTTGTTGGATATGGATTTCTTCAAGAATACGAATCTGCTCGCTGGCGGTCGGTTCGACTACTCGGAGGCGCGTGCTCAGCAATTTGCAGGATTCAATGCATCGCTAGGAACCGCTCCGACATTGACTGGGCCGACAGCGGGACAAACACTAGACGCGCAGCTCGCGGCAATAACGAGCTGTGCAAACCAGTTTGCTCAGGCGTTGAAGACCACTCCCTTGCAGACCTATCCCTATCCTGTTGCGCTGAGCGGCGCGGGATATCCGAATTACAACGCTGCTCCCTATGCACTCACGGTTCCCGGATGCCCCGGCGCTTATATCGGCCCGCTCGCCAAGGCCAAAGGTTATGACCACGCGCCGTCGTGGAGCTTCAGCTTGTCGCAGAAATTGCCGTTTGGGATCGTGCCGTACGTCACCGTGGCCCATGAAAGTCTGACCTTGGACGGTTCCAACAACATCATCCAACCGAGCGTGATTTGGCAGCAGAATCCAGTGACGCCGACGCATGGTCATCTCGGCCAAGCGCAGCTCAAGGAAGTGGGCATCAAGGCGAATCTCCTCGGCGGGAAGCTCTTTCTGGCGGCGGACGGATATGAGCAGACGCGTAACGATGTGACCGCCAATGTCGATCCGAGCGCGGCTGCGGACGTGAATGCCATCAAATACCGCGGCGTCGAATTTGAATTCAAGTGGGTGCCTATCAAGGAACTCTATCTAGGCGGCTACGTGCTGGGCGAAACGGGCAGATATACCGTCGACGCTACGTTCAATGCCGAAGTCGATGGCCGCCAGTTGGGCTTCCAAGACGTCATCGACCCGAATACCGGCAACCGCTATCCGGCCGAAGCGTTTCTCTACGGCGGCAGGTTTGCGGCCATCATTCCGGCCGGTCAATCTCAATATCGCGATAGAGCTGGAGATCCGCAAATTCAAGCGGGTCTCAACGGTACCTACAAGTTGCCAGCCGGGTTCGGTGTGTTATTCAGCAGCAACTACTTCGATGCCGTTTGGGCGAATCGTACCAAGACGATACGTTTGCCGCGTGCAATCACGGCTGATGCCGGAATTACGTACGACAAGGACAAGTGGCAGTTGCGTCTGAGCGGTTACAACATCTTCAACGAGCGCTATTGGCAAGCGGCGGCAAGCGATGCGAACGCTGTCTTGGTGACTGCAAAACCCGGCGCGACCTGGGAGCTCATGGCGAGAAAGAGCTTCTAAGTCGGAAGTTGTTGCAACAGAACGTGTAAGCGCGTCTGCCGTTCAGAGCGGCGACGCGCTCGGAGAGTCGATGAAGTACGTGAAAGTGTTGCATGCGCTCGCGGGTGTATTGTCGGTGCTGATAGGTTGCGCGGCGCTCGGTGCATCGATGAATTTAGACGAGCTGCTCGAACAAACGCGGTTGAGTCGAGCTCAGGACGAGATGGTGGCGAAGCAACGGGAAGCACGCTTTCTATCTGCTCGAGACAAGCAGGCAGCGATTGTGGCGGAGGCGCACGCGCAACTTGGGGAACAAGAGAAGACTCAAGGCTTGTTGAAAGGCGCGTTCGAGGACAATCAAAAAAAGATCGCCGGACTGCATGCAGAGCTCGACAAGCGCGCGGGTGACTTGACGGAGCTCTTTGGTGTAGCACGGCAAGTGGCGAACGACTTCTCGTCTGTGATGCGCAATTCGCTCATTACGGCGCAGTATCCGGACCGCGAAGGCTTTTTGCCGGCGCTGACCACGCCGAAGTCTATGCCTTCCATCCAAGACTTGGAGCAGTTCTGGTTCGAGTTGCAGCGAGAGATGACCGAAAGCGGCAGCGTGGTGCAATACAAGACGAAGGTGGTCACGCCCCAAGGATCGCCGCTGGAAGCGGTAGTGACGCGCGTGGGGCCGTTCACCGCAACGACAGACGGTCAGTTTCTGCAGTACATCACGAGCCAAAAAGAACTGGCCATCGTTGCACGCCAGCCCAGCGGCAGCAGCTTCAAGGGGATTGCACAGAAATTCGAGAACGCGACCGAGCCCGTAAACGCTGCGATCGTGGACCCGACGCGCGGGGTGATGTTGTCGATCTATGCGCAGAAGCCGAATCTCATCGAGCGGGTGCAGCGAGGCGAGTCGGTGGGGTACATCATCATCTTGGTAGGCTTGGTGGGCACCGTGCTGTCGATATATCAATTGTTATATCTGTTGGGAGTGAAGCGCAAAGTGACCCGGCAGCTAGAAGCGGTGGTGAATCCACAAACAGACAATCCGCTGGGTCGAGTATTGTCGGTGTTTCGTGGCGACAGCAAGCGGCTGGAAGAAGAGGCGGATATCGTGGAGCTGCGTATTTCGGAGGCGGTGCTGAAAGAGGTACCGAAGCTCGAGCGCTTCCAAGCGTTCCTGCGTCTAGCAGTGGCGGCAGGTCCGTTGCTGGGGCTGATCGGCACCGTCATCGGCATGATCATGACATTCCAGAGCATTACAGAATCCGGTTCGAGCGATCCGAAGCTGATGGCGGCGGGCATTTCGCAGGCGATGATCGCGACACTCCTAGGTCTAGGAATTGCGATTCCGTTGCTGTTCATGAACGCATGGCTGGCAACGATCTCGCGTTCCATCGTGCAGATTCTGGATGAGCAGAGCACCGGCCTGGTCGCCGAAAAAGTGGAAGCCCAAGATAGTCAGCCAGCCTAGCTGGCCAGAGATTGCGGTCCCTCGACCGTCTGCATAGAAATCGGCTCCAGCCCCTCCGTATCAAGAGTTGTCATCGCGACGCACGTGTTCGATATGCGTGCATCGGCGCACTTCGCTGCTCATCGTTAGTGCGCTAACTCAATCTCCCGTATCACAACGAAGACGGCGGTCCGCTGAGCTCGCGCGCCACTGCGTTCGCGGTAGGGTGCATAAATAACCCTGACGTCTTGGTGACGTAAGCCTTGCATTTCTCTTAGACGTGCGTGCTGCGCCATCGCTAGAAACGACGCCGATAACTCTTTGGTGAGGGAGACTGTTTAATGCATATTCGATTCGACTCCGATGCCTCGCGAACGATCAGGTGCGCAGTGGCCTCCGTTCTGTCGGCAGCCGCGTTGGCTTCGCTCGCAGCGACCGCTCATGCAGAAGACAAGAAAAAGGACGACGTTACGACGCTGAGCGACATGGAAGTCATCGAAGATCCGTTGCGTGCGATTCCTACAGAGCCAAGTAACACTGCATTCGGCTTCAACAAGCCTCTCATCGAGACACCACGCTCGGTCTCCTTCTTGAGCGAAGAGCAGCTGACCCTGTTCGGCATCAACACGGTGCAAGACCTTGTGCGCGTAGTGCCCGGTGCATACACCACGACGCGTTACGGTCTGCAAGGCGGCATCAATGTTCGCGGCGTGACCGCGGACCAGTATTTCCGCGGCATGAAGCGCTTGTCGTTGCAAGGTCACGTGCGCACGGTTCTGAGCGCGATGGACAGCATAGAAATCGTGAAAGGACCGCCATCACCGTTGTACGGCATGGGCAAGATCGGTGGTTACAGTAACTTGATTCCGAAATCGGCCCGAGCGAAGACCGGTACTTACATGACGGAGGACACCGGCTTCATTCAAGGCACGACCGGCTCTTATAACAAGGCGGAAGTGCAGTTCGGCGTCGGCGGCCCGATGGAAGTGTTAGGCAAGCAGGGCGGCTACTACGTGTTCGGGCTCATGGAGAACTCGAACACCTATGTCGAGCAAGTGGAGGCCAAGCAGAAGTTTGTCCAAGCGACCACCAGTATCGATAACTTCATCGGTCCGTTCCGCTTGGAGGCTGGTGGACAGTTGCAGCAGTCCATTACCTCGGGCGCCTACATGAACCGCGCCACGCAAGATTTGATCGACAATGGGACATATATAACGGGTTCGCCGCTCGCAAATTTGGATTTGGACTCCAACGGCACCGTGAGCTATTTGGAAACGTACACTGCCTCACCCGTGAGCGGCGCGATCAGTGGCAACAACCAGGCTCTTACGCAACGTATCACCAGCCTGTCAGGTCTCGATGCCAGTGGGCGGCCGGCATATCCAGCCATCGCTGGCATCCCAGTGACGATGAAGAACTATTTGCTCAATCACACTGAGATCAGTTGCCCTCTGGCTGACTATATGCGTTCAAGCGCCGTACCGACGTTCACCGGACTACCCGGTGCAGGCACTCAAAACCTGCCGGTAGGTTTCGTATTGAATCCGTGCACGACCGGCTATACACAGGTGAACTATCGTCGCAACGGCTCCTTCGAGCGCGAGCAGAACGCCAAGCAGAATCTGATTTACTTGGATTTGATTTACGACACCGATCCCGATTTCACAGCTAAGAATCAGCTCTATTACGATCGCTTGGACTCGTTTAAAGATTCGCAAATGCCCTACGGCGAAAAGCAGGACATTCATGCGTTCGAAGAGAAAATTACGGTCAGTAAGAAGATCAGCAAAGTGCCTAGTTGGATGACAATGGAAGCGTTGGGCTCCATCAACTACCGCGATACCCGCGGCAACATTCGCAGCACCGGTGGTGACTTCGACTATCGTCAAGACGTCATGCGCGGCAACGGGCACTTATACTCCAACAATCAATTCTCGAATCAGTTGGAGGACCAAACCTACGCGACCGGCGTGCCGCTCAGCCAAAATCGCACATCGGCTTTCCAAGAAACAGGTCTCGGCGCCTTGCTCGATCTGACGTTCTTTAAAGGAACCGATCTCACGATCGGTGGACGATTCGATTACGCACAAGGACGAGCGCAGAACTTCCAAAATTTCAATGCCAACATTGGACAGTCACCTGCGATCACCTCGGCTGGCAAGACGGCAGGGCAGGTATTGGATGACCAAATGGCCTTCATGGCCCGATGTACTGCTGCCGCAAACACAGCGTTGAATCAGACTTTGCCGACGCTTGCGAGCTATCCCTATCCCGTAACTTGGGCGGCATTGCCGGGCGGCACTGCAAGCCCATCCACGAATCCGTACACGGCGTTCATCGTCGATCCTCAGACGGGACTTCGCTGCCCAGGTGCATACATCACGCCGTTCGCCAAGGCGAAAAGCTACGACCACGGTTTCTCTTACAGCATCAGCTTGTCGCAGCAGTTGCCATGGGGCTTACGTCCTTACATCACCATCGCCAATGAAAGTTTGACGCTGGACGGCTCAAACAACATTTTCGATCCCGGTGTGTTGTGGGACAAGAATCCAGGTAATCCGACGAACGAGGGCATCATTGGCGAAGCCAAGCTGAAAGAAGTCGGCATCAAGGCCAGCCTATTCCACGACAAGTTGTTCTTGACCCTGGACGGGTATGAACAAACGCGTAATGACGTCACCGCAAATGTCGATCCGGGTGCGGGTGCCGACGTCAGCAGCATCAAATACCGCGGCGTGGAATTCGAGTTTAAATGGGTGCCGATCAAAGAGCTGTATCTCGGCGGCTATGTGCTGGGTCAGAAGGGAAAGTACATTGTCGACGCGACGTTCAATGCCGAGTTGAACGGTCGACAGCTCGGTCTCCAAGATATTACTTACACCGATCCAAGTACCGGAAAAACGTACGTCTATCCGGCCGAAGCCTTCTTATACGGCGGCCGTTTCCAGGCCGTCATTCCTGCGGGTCTATCGCAGTACCGCGACAGGGCCGGCGATCCGCAGATTCAAGCTGGTTTGAACGGTACGTACAAGATCGGCGGCGGTTGGGGTGTGCTCTTCAGCAGCAACTACTTCGATGCCGTGTGGGCCAATCGACTCAAGACCGTCCGCTTGCCGAAGGCGATTACGGTGGATACCGGCATCACTTACGACAAGAACAAGTGGCAGATTCGTCTCACCGGTTACAACATCTTCGATGAGCGTTACTGGCAAGCAGCCGCGGGCGACGCGAACGGTCAGTTGGTTACGGCCAAGCCGGGAGCGACGTGGGAATTCCAGATCAGGAAGGGTTTCTGATCGCGAGGTAATTCTACTCACAAAGAATCAGCGCGCTTCTCGCTACACGAGAAGCGCGCGCGGAGAATCGATGAACTACGCAAAAATATTGCGTGCGCTCCTCGGCGGAGTCGTTGTCTTGTGCAGCACTACAGCGCTGAGCGCCCCAGGCGACCTCGATGGCTTGCTCGAGCAGACTCGACTCAGTCGCGCGCAGGCGATGGAGCTAGCGCAACAACGCGACGCGCGCTTTCTCGCTGATCGTGGTAAGCAGACCGCGATTCTCGCCGATGCGCGCGCACAATTTACGGAGCAGCAGAAAATTCAAAGCTCGCTCAAGAACACCTTCGAGGACAATCAAAAGAAGATTGCGAGCTTGCACGGCGAACTCGACAAACGAGCCGGCGATCTGACCGAGCTCTTTGGCGTGGCGCGCCAAGTAGCCAATGACTTTTCCTCGGTCATGCGCAGTTCTCTCGTCACTGCGCAATATCCCGACCGGGAAGGGTTCTTGAGCGCAATCGTCACACCCAAGTCTCTACCGGCCATCCAAGATCTCGAACGGTTTTGGTTCGAGCTGCAACGTGAGATGACTGAAAGCGGCAATGTGGTGAAATACAAAGCCAAGATCGTGACGCCGCAAGGTTCGCCGGCGGACGCAATAGTCACACGCGTGGGTCCGTTCACGGCCACGACAGACGGGCAATTTCTACA
>Ga0207667_10000794_pt1 | contig 41030 bp, 36 predicted proteins | sample KBSCornC52_FD_184301 | JGI IMG/M metagenome (GOLD analysis project Ga0207667, IMG submission 184301) | Corn rhizosphere microbial communities from Kellogg Biological Station, Michigan, USA - KBS Corn C5-2 (SPAdes) (version 2) | ecosystem: Host-associated > Plants > Roots > Rhizosphere > Soil ...
CGACGGCTAGGCGCGGGAGGGCGAAGAGGCCGAGGACCACGATCGCCAGGGCGATCATGGTCACGGCGACGCGCCGGTTGACGGCAAAGTGGGCGATCGGCATGGGCTAGGGCATGAACTTCCCGAGAAGAAGGCGGTACCCGGCAACCCTACCGGGGGGGACTGATAGCCCCCTGAGAGGTCGGACAGGCGACGCCGGGTGGCGACGGGAGAAGTGGTTGTAGCCTGGGGGGCCGTGTGCTATCCTTTCCAAGCTTTAGCCTACCCTTCCGGGTGGGTCTACCCGCTGCCCGTCGCGTTTGGCGGGCCGCTCGCCTCGGCGGGCGTCCATAGGGGGTACCTATGACCGACTACGAGATCACCTATATCCTCAAGCCCGCGCTGGAAGAGGCGGACGTCGAAGCCCGCTCGCTCGCCATCGGAGAGATCGTCACCAAGGGTGGCGGGACCGTCGGCAGCATCGAGAAGCTCGGCAAGCGCCGCCTGGCCTACGAGATCGACGATCTCAAAGAAGGCAACTACGTCGTGATGGGCTTCAAGTCCGACGCGGCGACCTCGAAGGAGCTGACCCGTCAGCTCAAGCTCGACGAGAACGTGCTGCGCGCCCTGCTCCTGTCGCTCGACAAGAAGCAGCTCGCCCACATGGCCGCCGGCGGCCACATCTCGGCGCCCGCCCCGCCGCCCTCGGAATACGGCGGACGCGGCGACCGCGGCGGCTACCGCAGCCGCGAAGACCGCGGCGATCGCGACAACCGCGACCGCGACGACCGCTAGCTCCCTGGACCAGAATGCCACCCGTATGGCACGCTGCCCCGGTAGCGTGCCGTACATAGCATAGCGACATAGCTAAGAAGAGAGAGCAAGATAATGGCAGGTTCGTACAATCGCGTGATCCTCGTCGGCAACCTGACGCGGGATCCGGAGATCAAATACACCCAGTCCGGCAAAGGCGTCACCAAGTTCTCGCTCGCGGTGAACAACCCGCGGAACAAGGAAGAGACGACCTTCGTGGACATCGTCGCTTGGGACAAACTCGGCGAGACGTGCAACAAGTACCTCAAGAAGGGCTCGAACACGCTGGTCGAAGGTCGCCTGGTCATCCGCAGCTACGACGACAAGGACGGCAACAAGCGTAAGGCCACCGAAGTCGTGATCGACAACATGCAGATGCTCGGCTCGCGCCCCGACGGCGCCGGCAGCGGCGACTACGCCGGCGGCGGAAGCGCCAACTACGGCGGCGGCTCCGCACCCTCGGGCGGCGGCAACGACTTCCAGGACACGCTCGACGACGAGATCCCGTTCTAGGACCTCGTAAATTTGCAATCGTCAAGATCGAAGCGCTGAAGGCGCGAAACGGCTTGATAGTAAAGGCTCATTGGGAGGCTCGATCTTGTTTGATCGGGCCTTTCTCTTTGCCACCCATGTGGCACAGGGATAGCGGAAAATCGTCAAGATGAGCGCTATTTCACGCGTAAAAGCGACACCTCGAGCCCGACACGCCGCCTTCCGGCCTTCGGATCTTTACAAAACGAGAATCTGCCGAGCTGCCAGCGGGGAACAAATCCCGCTCCTTGTGAGTGCCGAATCGGGTCTCCCCGTCCTTAGGCCCAACCAGTTCATCCTCGTAGCCCGTCGGGACCGATCTCAGGTATCGACCCTGCGTAACGACTTGGCGGCACTCGCCGTCGTTCTGGGATGGGCGCGCCATCGTGGAATAGATCTCGACGAGCTTGTCGACCGCGGAAACGGATTGGGCCCAAACGCGGTCGCGTCGCTGATCGACGCTCTTCGTTCCGACTATCGGGATCGAAGTCCGCGTGCAAAGGTCATGCGCCTCGTTCGCGGCCTCGTGACGTCGGAAGTCTGGGCGAGTCGGATTGCCATCGCCCGCGATTACATCATCTGGAACCTCGATAACGTCCTATCGCAATGCGAGCCTGGAACGCTTCGTTATCATCACGTACGCGAGCGTCGCAACGAGTTCGCTCGCGCCATGAATGGCCGGATGCCGAAGACCTCTTCGCATTCGTCGCGCAAGGGATTGGAGCCGGAGGCGAAGAGCCGTCTTCTCGCCGTCGTCGCACCTGGATCTCCCGAGAACCCATTCCAGCCTGCGCTGCAAGAGCGCAACGCGCTAATCGTAGACATGCTGGAAACACTTGGTCTTCGACGAGCCGAACTCTGCAAGCTTAAGACCGCGCACCTTCGCGCTGGGCCTAAGCCGACGCTATCCGTCGAGCGTCTCCCCGACGATCCGGAAGACCGCCGGCTCCGGCAGCCGCAAGTGAAGACGTTAAGTCGGTTGCTTCCGCTCGATTGGCGTCTCTCGGCGCGGATCCAGAACTACATCTTGGGCGATCGCAAGCAACTGCCGAATGCCAAACGGACGCGATTCCTTTTTCTTGCCCGAACCGGTGAACCGATCGCGTTGACGACTATCAATAAGATCTTCGATCAGATCGTCAGGTGGCATCCGGAATTTGATGGCCTCCTCACGCCGCACGTTTTGAGACACACGGCAAACGATGATCTGTCGGAAACCCTCGAGCGCTCCGGCTGCTCCCCGGAAGAGGCAACGGCTATTCGCAACTTTCTGAACGGCTGGGAACCAGCCAGCAAGCAAGGCGACAAATACAATCGGCGATATGTCGAGGCGCGGGCAGCGGGGGTGTTTCTCGAACATCAACGCCGGATCTTCAGCACGGACGGAATCGAATGAGGTCCCGGTCTAAGCGATCCACGGCGTTCGATAGCATCGACGCCATTCGGGAACCGCTCTACGATCAACTCGGCCGGCCGGTGCCCATTGACGGTCTAACTTGGCTTCTAAATTCCGTGTCCGGCGGTAGCATTCACAACCTCAACTGGGGCCTTTTCCAAGAGGTCCCGGCTGATGTCGCGGCTGCTTTCGTAGAGTTCATGCGTTACAACGTCTCAACGAAGTCGAGCGACCATTCTGCCAATGTCTTCCGCGAGCTCGTGAGATTGAGCGAAGGTTATCAGCGTGTAGGCAGCGGTATGCGTGAGTTCTTGCTGGCGCGGCTCGCCGCACTTCGTATCCAAGGGCAGGAGTGGAAGTTTCACTACACGCGCGACTGGTATCGCTGGTGTTCCGACCAGCAGCTCTTGGGGTTCGACGACCCAGAGTTGGTCTACGAGTTGCTGACGCTTCGCATCCCAGGCAACAAGAAGGGGGAGGCGGTTCTCTCGGAAGACCCCGAAGACGGTCCCCTCGACGACCTCGAGGAAATCACGTTGCGCGCGGCCCTTCAACGAGACCGCGATAATGTGGACACGGCCCTGCCTCGGATCCTGACCTGGGCGTTCCTATCGTTGGGGAGCAATCCTAAGAACCTCGTCTACCTTAGGGAAAGCGACTATAAGGCAATCATCAACGGAGAGCACACGTTCTATTCGCTAGACGTCCCAAGAATCAAGAAGGGCGCGCACCCGAGGTCTGATCTAAAGACGCGCAAACTCGACGCATCGCTCGCGACCCTCCTGAAGCAATTGATCATGCGTAACCAAAAACTCGATATTCCCGCCGGCTTTGCCCGGCCACTATTCGCACGCGCTAAACCAAGGAAAGATTGCATCGGTACGGCGATTCACGAATACGCCTTTCATTTTACCGCTCGCGAACTTACCGAGCTGGTGAACACCTATGTCGCGCGCCTCGGTGTCATTTCCCATCGCACTGGTAAGACTCTGTATGTCACGCCTCGGCGGCTGCGATATCGTTTTGCCACGAAGAAGGTCCAAGAAGGTTGCCCAATGGACGTGCTTAGGGAGCTTTTGGACCACACCGACCTTCAGAACGTTCTCGTGTACTACGCCGGCACATCGATGACGAAGCGGTTGGATGGAGCCCTGGCGGTGACCGTTGGCCCCATGGTAAATCGCTTTATGGGTCGTGTCGTCTCGGACGAAGCAGCTGCGGTTGGCACGGGCGGCCGGATAAAAGCCGAGCCGATGGGGCGCATCAAGAATATCGGTAGCTGTGGCAGTACGTCGCTTTGCTCCTTGTTCCCGCCGTTTTCGTGCTATCTCTGCCCGTTGTTTCAACCGTGGCGTTCTGCGCCCCACCGTGAAGTGCTCGAAGATTTAGTTTGCCAGCGGGAAGCGAGAATCGCGGCCACCGGCCGTGACGACGACCGCATAGCGAAGCAGTACGATGAGATCATTCTCGCCGTCGGGCAGGTCGTAGCCCTCTGCAAAGGGGACGCTACATGAGCATACTTATCGGTCTCGGCGAAGATCCACGGGAGCAGCTTCGCGAGTTCGTCGCTAGCATGCGCGAAGCTGCGCCGTTCGGCTCGATTGAATGGACGGCGACGATGTGGGACTTGACGGGGCGGTTAACGAGGGCGGGAAAGCGCCTGCACATACCAACCCGAGATGTTCTATGGTTCACACAACTTCACGAGCGGTCTGAGTCTCGACTTGCCTTCGAGGCACCGTTTGCGGATTTTGCAAAGGCTGTGATCTGCAGTCGCCACCTCCGGTCCGCGCAAACGGTGGGCGCTCATCGCGTTTCCCTGCGTGCGCTACGGTATCTAGAGTTAACTATGCGCCGCGAGAATATTGAAGACATCACGCGCCTGGAGCACAGGCACTTCCGACAGGCGGCGGATGCTGCTGTTGCGAGGGAAAAGATCAGTAGCGCATATCGCGTTGGCCAGCGACTGGAAGAGGTCTCCGTTATCGTAGATCGCAACGGGATTGGCCGGATTCGTACTCAATTCACGTCCACAATCCCTAAGAGCGCGGCTGCTGCTATCGCAACGAAGATGCCGGCGATAGAAGCTCTGGAAGCGCTTGGGGATGTGTCCGGCTCTGCTGCGCTCTACGACAGCCACACGGATCTAGTCCTAATGCGGGTCGTCGATATTCTGGTTTCCACAGGCTTCAGGATCGGCGAGGTCTTGTCACTGCCCGAGAATCCGATCGTTCCCAATGCAGAGGGCATTGGGTTGCGCTACTGGCCGGAGAAGCGTGGCCAGAGCCGAATAAGGCCTATTGCTACCGCGCATCGAGAGCTTGTCGAGCGCGCTATCAGAGATCTTACGGAGGCGTGTGCGGATGCACGGCGCGTGGCGCTTTGGTGCGAAGCAAACCCCGGCAGAGTGCAGCTGCCAGAAGGTCTTCCGGACATCGTTTCGAGCCGCGACGTCGAATCGCTCGGCCTGGCCGCTAATGCGGTCCAATGGTTACGGCGGAATCAGGTGCCAACGTTCGTACGGCAGCGCACACTCCTGTTCAAGCGCACGGAGTTGCAAAAGGCCCTGGTAGCACTTCGAGATGACCGTGTACCCCTCACGACCGGAGAGGGGAAGACCCAAACACTCGGGCAGTCGCTCATCGTCTTGTTTCGACACGAGCTTCATACCGACCGAGCAACGAATCGCTTTATTCCGACCTGGATGCGACAGGGACAGATTGCTGACTTTCTCGGGGCCCGTGACGCTAGCAAGGGGGCTGAGTCCGGGAGCGTGTTCAAGCGGCGCGATCTTAGGAATTGCGATGGAAGCTATCACCGAATCACCTCGCATCAGTTCCGCCATTGGTTGCACACGATCGCGAAGCGGGGAGGCCTATCGGAGGTCGAACTCGCGCGTTGGATGGGCCGCCGGCGGATCGCGGACAACCGCGCCTACGACCACCGCACGCAAGAAGAGCGTGTGGAGGAGGCGCGCTCCTTCGTCCGCTCTGGAAAGGCTTCTGGGCCGATCGCCGATACGTACCATTCGCTCCCACCTGTAGAGTCCGAAGCCTTTCTGAAGGCCCAGCTCGGCTCCGCTCTCAACACGCCATACGGAATGTGCGTACACGACTACGGACAGGGTCCGTGTGAAAGGCATTTCTCGTGTGCCGGCTGCAGCGAGCTATTGCGGCGGAAAGGCGATGGCGACGAACGCGCGGCAATCAATGGCGCGATTGACCGCACGCGAATGAGTCTTGAGGCCGCGAAGGCCGAGGATGGAGATAGTACCTGCGGAGCCGCAAACTGGGTAGCCCGTCACGAACATCACGTCATTGACCTGATAGCACTATTGGCCGTTGATGACAACGAAGCGATCGCCGACGGGGAGCTGGTCCGGGTCTGGCCCGACGGCCAAAAGAAAGCTAAGAACTTTAATGCCGAGTAGGAAGCGAAAAGCGCCGAAGATGACGCAAGAAAACGTCCAGGCCGTACTCCAAGAACTCGACGCATGGTGCCGTGGCGAGCGTCCCGGACGTCTCGGGTGGAAGAAGCTGGAAGAGTTTTCCGGTTTCACCCGTCAGGCGCTCTCGGACCACGAAGATATCGCTCAACGCTTCGGTCAGGCTAAGGCAGCCAATCGCCCAAAGAGTAATGGCCAAAAGTCCGCGCCGAAGACCGTGGACCAACGTATCACGGAGCTGCAACGCGAGATCGAGAGCCTGCGCGGACTTATCAACCGGTACGACGAGCGGTGGGCGCGCTATGCGAGAAACGCAGCGCTACGAGGGATCGACCTCCAGGCGCTGGACGAGCCCATGGACCCGCCAGCGCGAGCAAACGTTCGAGTCCATCGAGCGAGCGATGCGGGGGCGCGGAATGGTTCTAGATTCCGGCAATAGGAGCGCGGGCATCGCACGAAAAACTCTGGGTGCGTGGGCGGCGCCGTTTTGAGATATCCGGCCACGTACGCGGTTACGAACGACCATCCGCAATTGTTATTACACGTATTGCAACGGCATCGGAAAACACAGGATCGACGTAAATGGAAAGAGGGCGATGGGTGAAATAACGGAGGCAGCGGGTAACTGCAAAGTGCGCTTTCAATTGACGCAGTTTATGCTCGATGCGGATCTCAAGTGGCCGCCGTTTGAAGCAGAGTCCATGTGGGCGGAATGGACAGGCCCGAGCACGGCCCGGCTGCTAAATAATCCGTTCTACGTCAAGGGCGTTAGCTATCTCGACGAGGTGCGTGTCAAGAAGGCTGAGCTACCCCCGGGCATGAGCGAGGATGAAGTTGGCCCCAACTTCGTCGAATTCGACTCTGTCGTTAGCCGGTCTGGACACGGGATCGTACGTGTCATCCTTGCAACGGACGAAGGCCGAGAACTGGCCGAACAAACTATGGATGAAATCGAGAAGCTCGGTTGTAGCTGGGAGAGCACCGGCGACTCGGTCGTGTCCATCGATCTTCCACCTGGGGTCAACCAAAGCGAGATATTGCGCCGGCTGGAAGACGCAGCTTCCCAGAAAGCCATCTACGTTGACGTCGGTTACTTGGCCCAAGGCGAGAGCGTCTAGCCGAAATGCCCGGAGATAGTGTAAAGTTGACAGAATTCCGCGACTCTTCCGTTCTGACCCAGCGTGTCATGCTGAGTGGCGCGAAGCGCGTACTCGAACGACAGTGATGAAGGCCCTGCAGTGATGTGCAGGGCCTTCGCAATTATCACGGCAGGCGCAACACTCTGTCATCCCGAGCGTAGCGCGAAGCGCGGAGTCGAGGGACAACTCCAAGCAGCGCGCCGCCAACCGTCAACGGACCAGCGATGAACATCTTCAGCATCCTTCATAGGGATATTCCAAAGAATACTGACCTAGCGCGACTCCGCCGGTCTCGACGACTTGAATAGCCATCCAGCCGCGCATTCCGCGATGCTCGCCTTGTACGATTTCAACGTATAGAGAATAGTCGCGTTTTGGGTCGTATCGCAAGAGCCGCGCGTAGGCCGATCCGCCGATCACCTTCTGCGCTCCCCGGTCATCGACAATGTCAAGAGGCGCGCCCCAATCCCGCTCGAAGTCGAGAAGCGTCCCGACTGGCACGTCGGGTTGTAGATCGCTCGCTCCCGTGAAGCCGTGCCACGAGCCATCGCGAGCATGAAGTCGCACATGCGGCGCTCCCCAGCCGTGATCCGGGTCGTCTTGCTTACATGGGATTATCGCGTCGATGACTACGGGCGTCGCGTTTGCGACTATCCGGCAGCCGTGCGGGCGTTGACGCTCGAAATCTAGATATGCGGAAAACGATGAGCAAACCGTCTGGCCGCGATCGTATTCGCCCGTGTACGCGGTCATGCCGGCGCGGAGCACGCTCCAACGATGCGCCGCTGACCGCGCCGGTTGTACCGCTCGCAGATCGTGGTCGCCCGCGATGAAGAGCGCGACTAGAAGGACGATCGCAAGTGGCAACGCGACGATAGCAAGTCGCTCATACCATCTCAGTAGCAGGGCCGCCGCTGCCCCGAACGCCGCCGGAATCACGTAGACCATGCTGAAGAACCCGTTTGCCCCGGAACTGTCGTCGAGCGATCGCGTTATCTCGAATTGGATCTCGAGTCCGATCGCGGCCGCGATTGCGATGAGCGGCAGGCAAAGCCAAACGCTGCGGAGGCGCACGAGCATGGAGATGGGCACGGCGAACGGCGCGCCAAAAAATGCTGCGACGACGGCAATCGTCCATGACGATTGGAGGGACAGTAGCAGCGAATCGTGCGAATACGTCGCTCGCCCGACGCCCTCGAGCATCATAGCCAACATTGGCGCCGCGATGCCAGCTGCGATTCGGCTGAATATAGTCCGCAAAGCTCGCGTCTCCAGTGAACTTTGTATTACAAAGCTACCTATTTTGTACCACACGTGGTGCTGAATGGCAATAGGCTCGCAAGTTACTGCCAGAAAGCGCCTGGTTAATGGATGTTGTTGCACATAACCGTTCTAGAAGTGTCATCCTGAGGAGCGCGAAGCGCGTCTCGAAGGACCGGTATCAGGGCCCCGCAGCGATGCGGGGCCTTCGCATAGCGAAGTTGTCGATCTTTGGGGACCGCCGCATCGCACGCGAGGGGCCAGCCGGACCCCGCCTGAATCGACCGAGAGGGAGTGGGATGGGACCCGTCATGCAGCCAGTGATTTCTGCGGTTGTTGGGTCGTTTCGTAGAGGCTGAGGAACTCCTCGGGTGTTCGCCCGCCGAGTGAGCTATGCGGGTGAACCGTGTTGTACTGGTGGCGCCAAACCTCGGCCGCTCCCTTCGCTTCGAAAATCGTGCGGAAGCGGTTCGCGTTGAGCAGTTCGTCTCGGACGCGAGAGTTGAACGATTCGATGAACGCGTTCTGGGTAGGTTTTCCTGGCTGGATGAAGAGCAACGTCACGCCGTGCGCAACGGCCCAGGCCTCGAGTGCCGAGGAGATCATCTCCGGGCCGTTATCGATTCGCAGGAAGGACGGATAGCCGTACTCGTGCGCGATCGCTTCGAGCATCATGACGACCGCGACGGCCGTGTAGGTGAACGACGGATCGACCGCGTGCGCGAACTTCCCGCACTCATCGATGACCGTGAGTACCCGAAATGTCCGGCCATGCTGGAGCCGGTCCGAAAGGAAGTCCATCGCCCAGATCTCGTTCGGTCTCGTCGCCTTCTGCAGCACTTGACCGCGAGCATACTTCGCCCGGCTACGGCGCTTGCGGCGAGCGATCTGCAGATTTCCCAGGCGATACAGCCGTCGAAAGCGCTTGAAGTTCATGTAGGCGTCGCCATCACCGGCTTCGCGTTCGTAGATCGGGTAGAGCCGATCGACGCCATAGCGCGGATAGGTCTGCGCGAGTTCGGTGAGCCGACGTACGGCGAGCGCGTCGCCGACCGCCTTAGTAGAAGGCGCCTCTCGCGACGACCGCCGTCGCGCACGCATGATCCGGCACGCTTCTCGCTGGCTAAGCCCCGAACGTTGCAAGGCCTTCACCGCTTCTTGTCGCTGTGAAGGCCCCATCCGTTTTTTCGGATCAGGTCATCCATGGCGTCCACTTTGAGTGTCAGCTTGGCGATGATACGCTGCATCTGGCCGTTCTCGGCCTCGAGCTGCTTGAGGTGGACGATGTCGCTCACGTCCATCCCCTGGTATTTCGCCTTCCAGGACCGGACCGTGTTCTCGCTTACGCCGTGCCGGCGGCCGAGCTCCTTAGCCGCGACGCCGCTCTCGTACTCGCGTACGATGCCGACGATCTGCGCCTCGGTGAACTTGCTCTTGCGCATGGGCGGATCTCCTTACTGCCCTTGTTGGGCGGAAATCCGCAGTTATCCCTGGCTCCCGATTCGGGTCCCATCCCAAGGCTCCAAGCGCTGTAGAACGTAAGGAGCGCAGGAGCATTGTCCGCAATGTCAACTCCATATTTCCGCGCAACATTGGCCTGGGCCCTCAGGATGGCACCAATGTACCGAATAGCACCCCGATCAGTTGAAAGGACGGCTTTCCGCCGTTCCATTGTCAACTTCGGGAGAATCCCGAGTTCCTCGACGACTTTCGCGATCGGCTCGCCCTCACGTAGCCGAAATTCTTTGTAATGAACTTTCCCCGGACCGGAGTACCGAGCAAAAAGCACGACGTACGCCGGGTGAACGTCGACTATACCTTCGTAGGCAATGACTCCAGCGATGGCTTCCGGGCTAACATGATATTTTTTGGCCGTCGCAATGATGTACACACGATTCTTGGCGATCCACGCTTGCATCCGTCGCGCTGGTGTCGACGCCGCTGGCGCATCGCTCATTTCCCATGATAGGTACTTGAAAACGCCAAGCGGGCGAATGCCGTCGTTCAAAATGGCAAAGGCAAATATAGCTGCCGCCAGACCGCAGGCCGCTATCAGGCCGAACGCCGTGTACCGCTTACGCTCCATATGCATCCGCAACGACTCGTCGCATATATCTGATTGCCTGGTCGTACTGATCCGGTGGCCTTTGCCCCGAACGGTAGGTTGGCAAACCTTCATCAAGGATAACTATGACCAGCGGATGATCCGAATCGGGGTCGATAACGCCCGCATCTCCACGCATACCGACAACGGCAGCAGTCTTATTCGCCACTGGAACCGCTATGCCGAGCGCCGCTGGAATGATCGTACGGTCAGTTTGTCGCGACAGCATCTGCAAGGCGAATCGACATGCGGGTTGAGGGAGATACTCGACAGTACCCTTCGCGCCGCTTGTGACGATGGTTAGCGCCCGTGCCAGATCAATAAGCGCTCGTCCTTGCCCGCGCGGGCGCACTAGCGACATCGGTGTAGAGGCCAAAGATTTCTGTAGATGGGAGTCCTGCTTCATGCACCAATTGGTTGATCCGCGCAATCGTGAGGTTCGAGATCAGGACATTTGCTGCGAGGTTATCGCTCCATTCGATCATCATGGCGAGGAGGGCGTAGACGGGGACTCTGTCTCCAACTCTAACATGCAAATGTCTTGAGGACGCACGTAAATCGACGCTCGCGACGGTCAGTCGATCGCCGTAGTGGCCTGGCCGCCAATAGGTCTTCAGCGCCGCCAACATAATCGCAAGTTTGGCCATCGACGCTGCTGGAACAACATCGGCTGCGTTGATCAGGACTGGCGGCTTACCTTCGGTAAGGACAACAATCGATACGTGTCCTGGGATCTTCGACGCGTCAGTCTGCATCGAGGAGGTCATCGACGGGGCGCATCCGGTCATAGCAATTACAAGAATCGCGGCTCCCGAAATATACCGGAACCACAACAATCGAAAACACTCTTGGAAGAGTCGCCCAGCCACCACGATGCCGCCCTTCAAGCAGCGAGCGGCAATTCCTGCCTCAGCGAGACGTAGCGGCAGGCAACCAGGCGGGTTGAAACCAGCGTAATCAGCGAGACCGCTTGGGCAGCGGCCCCTCGATTCAATTGTCGAATGCTGGCTTGTGCGATCGCAACCGGTACGCGCCGGGGTGAAGTCTGTGCTTTGCGGCACATCCACCTGGATCCGGAAGCCGGTGTCGCCCGCGTCTCGGAGTCTCTGGCGAACGAACCATCTATCGCCACGTTCTCGCCGGGGCAAAAAAAGACGTCGTGGACGTGCTCGACCATACGCTCCGCGCCGAGGGGAGCGAGGGCCAAAATGGCCCGCGTTCTTCCCGTCTCGTCCCGCCCATTTCGTTGCATGACGGTTTGCACGGAGCGCTGGATAAGGGAACGCCCCGTGAAGACGGGGCGAATTTGGTAGCGCCAACGAGAATCGAACTCGTCTCTTCGCCGTGAAAGGGCGACGTCCTAACCGATAGACTATGGCGCCGTGGACGGAACCCTTACGCTACCCGAGGGGTCGGGGTCCTGTCAATGCAAAGGGTCGGGGATGCAATCCCCCGCCCGGCTCCTGGATCTGGCGACGGCCGTCCCGCCCTTCGCCCTCGACCAACCCGACGTGATGCGCCGGGTCGACGCCCAGTTCGGCTCGCGCTCCGCCGTGGTCGAACGCCTGCTTCCGGTCTTCGCCAACACCGGCATCGAGCGTCGCTACTCGTGCGTCCCGATCGAGTGGTACTACGACGAGCACGGCTGGCCCGACCGCAACGCCGTCTATCTGGCGTCCGCCGTCGAGCTGTTCGAGAAGGCCACGCTCGACGTTCTGGGCCGCGCCGGCAAGCGCGTCGAGGACGTCGACGCGATCGTCTCGGTCTCGACCACCGGGATCGCCACGCCCAGCCTCGACGCCTTGCTCATGGAGCGGCTCCCGTTCAAACGCACGACCCGCCGGCTGCCGATCTTCGGCCTGGGTTGCGCGGGCGGGGTGCTGGGGCTTGCGCGAGCGGCGGCCATGGCACAGAGCCGGCCCGGTAGCCTCGTGCTCTTCCTGGTCGTGGAGCTGTGCGCGCTCTCGTTCCGCAAGGACGACTTCACCAAGAGCAACATCGTCGCGACCGCGCTCTTCGGCGACGGCGCCGCCGCGGCGCTGCTCTGCACCGAGGGCGACGGTCCGGCCATCGCCGCCTCCGGAGAATGCACGTTCCCCGGCACGCTCGACATCATGGGCTGGGACGTCGCGGACGACGGCCTCAAGGCGATCTTCTCGCGCGACATCCCCGGCCTGGTCGAGAGCGAGATGCGGCGCGTCGCTTCGGACTATCTCGGCGAATCCGGCCTGCGCCTGGACGACGTCGATACGTTCCTCTCGCATCCGGGCGGCGCGAAAGTGCTCGACGCGCTCGAGCACGCGTTCGGCCTGCCCGAAGGAGGCTTGGCCGAGTCGCGATCGGTTCTGCGCGACTACGGCAACATGTCGGCGGCGACCGTGATGTTCGTCCTGGAGCGCGCGCTGCACGGCGGTTCGCTCGCCGCGCCGTCGTTCCGGCGCGCGCTGGTGACCTCGATGGGTCCCGGCTTCACGGCCGCGTTCGCGACCCTGGAACGCGCGTGATCGCGATCCTGGTCGTCTGCGGCCTGGTCGCGCTGCAGCGTCTGCTCGAGCTGCGCTATGCGGACCGCAACACGCGCGCGCTGCTGGCGCGCGGCGCGATCGAGACGGGCGCGGCGCACTATCCGTTCTTCATCCTGCTGCACGGCGCGTGGCTGCTCTGCACGGCGGTCGTGGCGCTCGCGACGCACGCGGCGACGAACTGGTGGCTGATCGGCCTGTTCGCCGCGCTGCAGGCCGCCCGGATCTGGGTGATCGCGACGCTCGGGCCGTATTGGACGACCCGGCTGATCTCGCTGCCGGGCGCGCCGCTGGTGCGCTCCGGACCGTTCCGGTTCGTGCGCCATCCCAACTACCTCATCGTGACGATCGAGATCGCGACCCTGCCGCTCGCGTTCGGCGAGTATCCGGTCGCGATCGGATTCACGCTGCTCAACGCCGCCCTCCTCGCGGTTCGTATCCGCGAGGAGGAGCGGGCGCTGGCGAGGCGTCCGGTCGGTCAGACCTAGCGGTGAGCCCCGAGGACGATCGATGCTTGCGCCAAAGCCGCTTTGTGCGCGGCTTGATCCGCCGCGTTCGTGAAGCCGGCGACGTCGGCCGCCATCCACTCCTGCGGATAGAGCTCGAAGATCTGGGTGTTGTTGTCGAGGCCGTATTCGAGCGCTTTGCCGAGATCGATCGGCGAGACGCCCGGTTGGGGCGCGGTCGATGCGACGATGGTCTGGAACTCGAACGGCACCTGGCCGACGTGCCGCGTGAACGCCTGACACCAGTACAGGTTCACGATCTTGGCCTGCGGATTGCATGCGGCCGGGGTAGATGTGGGCAGCGCCACGTTGGCGATCCCGAGATTTTCGGTACCGAAGCCGATGCCTTTGTTGGCGGCGTCCTGCGCCACCGCGTTCGGATAGTCGTAGATCGACGGTCCGCCGTCGAGCCCGTTGAGCGCGACCAGCAGCTGCTTGTCGGTGGTCTGCTGGCCCATCGCATTGACCACGTTCTTGGCGTGCTGCACCCAGCCGTCGTAGGTGAAGTTCACCGGCGGCTGCTGCCATTTTCCGAGACAATCGGCATGCGCGCCGGTGTCGAAGTGCGCCGGGATCGCCTCGACGCCGAAACCGATCGCGAAGCGCATGTAGCCGATCCGCGGCGCGAGCGCGGACCCGTTATTGCTGTAATGGGCGATCGCGTGCCGGATGAACGCGAACCAGTCGCTCTCGAAGGTCGGGCTCATGTAGTCCGGCGCGGGCGGCTGGTCATCGCAGCGCACGATCGGCACGCCGTCGCCGCCCGATCCGGTCGGATCGGTCACCCAGGCCGGGGTGACCGGATTGTTCTGCCCCCGCTCCGGACCAGCCGCGAACAGCAGATTGACGGTCAGCCCCGCGTTGACGTACGGAGCTGCGACGCCGGTCACCGGGTCGTCGATGGAACTGAAATCGTACACGCCTTTGGCCGGCTCGAGATCCGACCAGCGCACCACCAGGCTGGCACCGCAGAGCGTCGGATCCTTGCCGATCACCGAGCTCTCGAGCTGCGATTCGTAGATCCCGCCGTCGACCGCATAAGGGTTCCACACATACATGCCGTGCGGTGCGTTCGGAGCTGCGACGCGCGGATCCGGACCGGTGCACGGCGGCGCGGCGGCCGGCGCGACCGGGGGCGGCGGCGTCGCGAACGTCTGGGCGACCGCGACCGTCAGCCGTTGCGCCGGGTCGCCGTTGTCGGTGACGAAGATCGAGGTGCATCCGAGCGCGGTCCCCGGCAAGAGGCCGTTGAAGGCGACGGACGCGTTCGGACCGGCCACGCTCTGCGCATACGCGCCGTTGCCGGTCGTCATCTTGAGCGGACCGACGAACGCGTTGGAGCAGTTGCCTTTGAGGCCGGGCCGCGTGACGATCGAGAACGTCGACGCGCCCGGCTCCGCCAGGGCGACCGCCTGGACCGTCTGACAGGCCGCCGGAGCGGTCGAACCGGCACAGCCGAACTGCACGGACTTCGGCGTCGCGGTGAATTTCTGCAGCGCGGAGATCGCGAGCGTCACCGGAACCGCGACGCGGTCGCCCGCGCCGTCCGCGACGTCGAGCGTGCACGACTTCGCGATCGCGCCTTGGCCGAACGGCACCACCGTGAACGTGCCCGCGCCGCCGGCGACGCTCGTAGGCGAGACCTGGATGCCGCTGCCGCTCGTGCAGCCGCTCGCGACCGTCGCGGTCGTCGTGCCGCTGAATCCGCTCACCGCGACCGGGACGATCTGATTGGCCCGCGCGATCGTCACGCTCGACGGGCTGGCTCCCGGGGCGATGGCGACGATCGCGGCCGCGCGCCGCTTCCGCGACGCATCGGTGATCAGCGGATCGACCGCGTAGACGATGGATGCGGTCGAGACGCTGCCGTCGCTGCCGCTCACGATCACGCCGCAGGCCGCCGGCGGCGTCGCGCCGGTCGCATAGACGAGGAACATCAGCGGGACGCCGGCCTGATCGATCTGGGCCTGACCGTCGCCCGCGACCGCGATCGTGCCGGTCGCGCTCGTGCAGGTCGCGTCCGCGACCGGCGTGTAGGCGACGCCCGGCGTGTCGCCGGAGACGGTGATCGAGTCGGCAGGCGCGTCGTCGGTCAGTTGTAGCGGCGTCGGGCTCAGCTGGAGCGAACCGCGCTGCGCGCCGGGCACGCTGGGGGCTATCGGGACCGAGCCTCCGCTCGAACACGCCGCCAGGGCGAGGATCAGAACGCCTGAGATGATGGAACGACCGCGCATCGACCGCCTCGTACATTTCCGCGCATGAGCGCTTGGTGGGCCCAGTAGGATTCGAACCTACGCGCTACCAGTTATGAGCCGGCTGCTCTACCGCTGAGCTATGGGCCCCCAACAGCACGGAGATTCTTCCAACAAACGCCCGCTCGCTCCCGCGCGTCGCGCGCGGGAGCCGACTCTCATGCGGATCTCATCGACGGCATATCAATTGCTCACGGTGGCGCGACCGCGCCTTCCCAAGGTCGTCTTGCCTTCGACGTTTCCGTCGACGATGAGGACGCCATCGCAGACCGCGTCGCCGGAGACGGAGCCGGCAACCTCGGTCCGGCCTCCGCTGCCTACGACCACGGAACCCTCGACATCGCCCTCAACGCGGACCGTCTCGCCGCTTGCCACCCGAAGGTCGCCCCGGTAGCTCTCGTACTCGGTAACCGCCATCGTTCGATACCTCCACAAAGCGAAACACGGTTCGTACGAACCGTGTACCCCCGAGGTGTTTCGGTTGTTTCAGGGGCGGTCGGACAGCTACGCAAGTCCCCCGACGAGCGGGGTCCGCGCTGCGTGCGTCTCGATGGCGCGGATCAAGCCCGGATCGGCGATCGTATCGCGGGCGGTCGCCCACGCTCCCCGGATCCGTTCGATCGTCTCCGCGGCGACTCGCCTCGTCATCCGCGTCGAGATCTCGGACCGCGTCGCGAAGTCGACGAGCGCATTTGCCGAGATGCGATCGTAGTGCTTTTCGCCACCGACGGACAATGCGAGCGAGTCGCGTTCGAAGTATGGTTCTGTCGAGATGAAATCGTACAGCGGCGAGAGTCTCGCGTTCCGCCCGTCGGGATAGACGATCCCCCAGTTCTTCAGGTGCATGTCGCCGTTGCCGATGGCTATCCCGAACACGAGGCGTGCGACGAACTCCTCGACGTCTTCCGACGGACAGAGTTGCGCGACGACGCTCGCGACGTATTCGGTCGTCTTGTTGTCGTATTTGTCCGCCGGAAGCTGACCAGCGATCTGGTTGAAGTCCTCTGCATGCACGCGGGCACGGGGCGAGCGATCGAATCGCTCGATGGTATATGCGAGGGCCGGCTCGTCCTCGCGCAGCGATGGCAGACCCTCGGGAAGATTGTCGATGGACGACAATTCGACGAGTCCGATCTCCGGCACGCGTAGGCCGATCGCCTTCGCCAGCGTCATCATCGCGTACTCGTTCTCGGGGAGCCGCGCGTACGTCGTCGTCGGCAGCTTGACGATCCACGATCCGCCCTCGGTGGGAATCGCCAGACGCTCGCCCCTCATGCTCGCACTGAATTTGAGCTGGACTCCCGCGAGCGAAAATTTGAGCGGTGGCGTACCGGATTCGGCCAGCGCCTCCGGTCCTTCGGGCGCAGGTTCCTCGCCGTCGTCCGGCAGCAGACGTACCGCACCCGGAAGATCGTTGCCGAGAACCCGTAGAAAGCCGAAGTCGGGAGCACGTTTGAGACCATGTTGTCGCGCGAGCATCGCTCGTAGCAAGGAATCGGGTTCGGGGAGTGCATTCGAGAAGAACGGCGGCGCGACTGTGTGGCTCCGCGGCACGACGCGCATCGGGTCGCCGTTCGCTACGAGGAGGCTCTGGCTCAGGACGGGTCGTTCGGAATCGGCGCGATACGCCTCGTCGAAGGCGAAGATGTTATAGTCGCCGGCGATGTTGGTGAAGCTCCCGACCCGTCGATCCCCGAGCCAGACCCCGAGCGTTCCGGGCACTAGCCGAATCTCGGGCGCTCGAGGTCGTCGCCGCTGGCCGAGAGATCGCGCAGAAGCGCCCGCACGGCGGCGACGTGCTCCTTCGGGACCAAGATCGGTTCGGCGCGGAGCTCGCGCGCGATATCGACGAAGGTCGAGAGGCGAGGATCCGTCCCATGTTCGATTCTCGAAAGGTGCGGGGCGGCTACACCTAGGCGCCGAGCGAGTTCGGCCTGCGTTATTCCGCGCCGCCGCCGGAAGGCGGCTAGTTCGGCGGTCAGTCCGCCCTTCGGTGTCTCGTGCCCCATGGTTCCAGTCTACGCGCGTTTGTGGCCCGGGTCAATACCTAATGCGTTATCTTTTTAGTATTTATTAACGTTTTGAGTATTCTTCTCATCGCAGGGCTTTGAACGCCTTGGCGCCGGGGTAGTAGGCGCGCTCGCCCAGCTGCTCTTCGATCGCCATCAGGCGGTTGTACTTGGCGACGCGATCGCTGCGCGAGAGCGAGCCGGTCTTGATCTGGCCGGCGCCGGTCGCGACCGCGATGTCGGCGATGGTGGTGTCCTCGGTCTCGCCCGAGCGGTGCGAGATGACCGACGTGTAGCCCGCCTTGTGCGCCATCTCGACGGCGTCGAGCGTCTCGGTCAGGGTGCCGATCTGGTTGACCTTGATCAGGATCGAGTTGGCGGTGTGCTCGCGGATGCCGCGCTCCAGGAACGCGACGTTGGTGACGAACAGGTCGTCGCCGACGAGCTGGATCTTCTCCCCGAGCGACTGCGTGAGCTTGTGCCAGCCGGCCCAATCGTCTTCGGCCAGGCCGTCTTCGATCGAGACGATCGGGTACTTCCCGCACAGGTCTTCGTAGAGCGCGACCATCTCGTCGGAGGTCAGCCCCGCCTGCGGATCGCGCGCGTAGTACTTGCCGTCGCGATAGAACTCGCTCGACGCCGGGTCGAGCGCGATCGCGATATCCTTGCCCGGTTCGTAGCCGGCCTTTCGGACCGCGCTCACCAGCAGGTCGAGCGCCTCTTCGATGCTGTCGAGCGACGGCGCGTAGCCGCCCTCGTCGCCGACCTGCGTCGCCAAGCCCTGGTGGTGCAGCAGCGCGCCGAGCGCGTGGAACACCTCGGCGCCGTAGCGCACCGCTTCGCGGAGGCTCGGCGCGCCGACCGGCACGATCATCAGTTCCTGGAACTGCAGCGCGCCGGAGGCGTGCTTGCCGCCATTGATGACGTTCATCATCGGCACCGGCAGCGTGGCCGCCGTCGGGCCGCCGAGGTAGCGGTAGAGCGGAATGCCCAAGCTGCTCGCGGCCGCGCGGGCGACCGCGAGCGAGACGCCCAGGATCGCGTTCGCGCCGGCGTGCCCCTTGTTCGCGGTCCCGTCGACCTCGATCAGCATCGCGTCGACCGCGCGCTGATCGGTCGCGTCGAAACCGGTGACCGCAGGGCCGAGCAGATCGTTGACGGCCTTGACGGCCTTCTGCACCCCTTTGCCGTTGTAGCGCTTCGCGTCGCCGTCGCGCAGTTCGCACGCCTCGTTCGCGCCGGTCGACGCGCCCGAGGGCACCATCGCCTCTTCGACCACGCCGAAACTGGTGGCGACCTCCACCGCGACCGTCGGGTTGCCGCGCGAATCGAGGATCTCGCGCGCGTGCACCCCTTCGACGATCGGGCGGCCGTTGCCGCGAAACGCATCCAACGACATCGCGCCTACTTCTCGACGATCCAGCGCTCGAGGTCGTGCTTGCGCGTCACGAAATCCTTCGCGTCGAAGAAGATCGCGAGTTCGCGCTCGGCGCTCTCATGGCTGTCGCTGCCGTGCACCATGTTGCGGCCGATCGACTGGGCGAAGTCGCCGCGGATGGTGCCGACGTCGGCCTTGAGCGGGTTGGTCGCGCCCATCAGCTGACGGCAGCCTTCGATGGCGTTCTCGCCTTCGACGGCAAGCGCCACCAGCGGGCCCGAGGTGATGAACTCGACGAGCCCGGCGAAGAACGACTTGCCGTCGTGCTCCGCGTAATGCTTGCGGGCGCGTTCGCCGTCGAGCTGCATGAGTTTCATCGCGACGATCAGGTAGCCGCGCCGTTCGAAGCGCGAGATGATCTCGCCGGAGAGATTGCGCGAAACCGCGTCCGGTTTGCAGAGGATGAGCGTACGTTCGATAGCCATAGTGCGCCCGTTCTACGGCCCCCCGTCGCGCGGAACCTTGAAGGCCATCCTTGCCGCGAGGCGCGAACGCGCCCGGGATGTCGTCTCCGCACGGTCCCCTGCCCGTCGACGCCGCCCGGGCCGCCCTGGTGGGCACGCCCTTCGCGGCCGTGCGCTACCTGGCCGAGACCGGCAGCACCAACGACGACGCCGCCGCGCTGCTGGGCCGGCCCGAGCACGCCGGCCTCACGATCGTGGCCGGGCATCAGACCCGCGGGGCCGGCCGCAAGGGGCGGTCGTGGATCGCCCGGCCGGGGTCGAGTCTGCTCTTCACCACCATCCTGCCCGAGCCGATCCCGGCGAGCGGGATCTGGGCGGTGCCCTTCTGGACGGCCCTGGCCGTCCGGGCGGGGCTCGAGCGTCACGGGATCCCGACGGACCTGCATTGGCCGAACGACCTGCTGGTCGGGCCGCGCAAGATCGCCGGCATCCTGTGCACCTCGCGCATCGCGGGACCGCGCGCCTACGTCGCATGCGGCATCGGCATCAACCTCGCGCGCACGCCCGAGGCCGACGCGGAGATCTCGCCGCCGCCGGCGTTCTGCGACGATCTCGCCCCGGTCGAAGCGCACGCGCTGCTGGTGACCATCCTCACCCAGTTCGCATCGACCCTCGCCGCGCTCGACGCGCCGCAGCGCGTCGCCCGCATGTGGGAAGCCGCGGCCGGACTCCCCGGCCGACGCTACCGCCTTTTGAAAGACGGCGAAGCGGAGCCCTTCGAGGCGATCGCGATCGGGCTCGCGACCGGCGGAGCGCTGACCGTCGAACGCGACGGCCTGCGGGAGACGATCCCGCTCGCCGACGCGCGCGCGCTCCGCTAGCGCCGCAGAGCTATTTCGCGACGCCGCCGAGCGAAACGCCCGCCGCGCCCAGCGCGCTGACGGCCTGGCTCTCCGCCGCGCCGTCGACCGACAGGCAGAGATTGGCCGGCGAACTGACGTTCGCGGGCTTCGGGATCATCTTGGCGGCGACGCCTGCATCTTTGAGCGCCTTGGTGGCGATCATCGTGTCGGCGTTGCTCCCGAAGTACAGAATGACGTCGGCCACGTCGCTCTAGCCCGCCTCACCCGTGACGAGTTTGTCGAGCGCGCCGGCGACGTCGTTCAGCTCGTGCACGCGTGCGACGGCCTGCGTCATGCGCGAACTCATCTCTTGCGAGAGCGTGTCGATCACGAACATGTCGCCGCTCAGCTCCTCGTTGAGCGATTTCAGGTGCGCGACCTTGCCGGTCGGGTCGCCCGTCTTGGCCAGGTCGTCGATCAGCGCGCCGCTCTTCTCGACGGCGGTCTTGGTCGCGGCGACGTGGTCGCCCGAGACCTCGCTGCCGACGATCGCGACGCCCAGCTCCTTGGCCGCGTCGCTGACCTGTTTGGAGCGCTGGCCGATGGTGTTCGAGATGCGCTGGACGACCGGCACCGCCAGCGCGAGCGCGACGATCGCCGCGAGCAGGCCCCACAGCGCGAGCGACTCGGTGGTGTGGTTGATGATGTCGTTGATGGCCGCCATCGGCGTGCCGTACCAGCGCGCGCCGACCGCCTTGTTCTGGTCGTTGAGGATCGGATCGACGTGGACCAGATACTCCGTCCCGCCGACCGTCTCGGAGCCGTCGAACGGCGTGCCGCTCGCGACGCCGGCCGTCTCGGGCAGCGCCTGATCGACGATGCGCGTGCCGTCCGGCGCGAGGATGGTCGAGGCGACGATGGCGTCGCCGTCGAGCAGTGCCGAAGCGCCGCCCAACGCGTGCGTGCTCTGGTCGACGATGTCGTAGTAGTGGTTCATCAGGACGCCGCCGTAGATGGCGCCGATGGTGCGCTCGTTCGCGTCGCTCATGGGAGCGGCCGAGACCAGCGCGAGCCCTTCGTTGAGGTGCGAGACGACCTTGCCGTCGGCGTCCTTGATATCGGAAGACGCCTGCGGCGCGAGGCCTTCGCCCGCCAGTTCGGCGGCCGTCAGGACGCCGGCCGTGCTGACCGTCTCGCCCGTCAGGGCGCGCTTGACGAACGGGTTGGCGGCGAACGATCCGCCGTTCGGCCCGTTGGCCCGCGCGACCACTCGGCCGTTCGCGTCGACGACCGTCAGGAACGAAAGGCCCGACGTGCGCGCGACGTTGGCGAGCTGGTCGGCGAGGCCCTTGGCGTCGTGCGCCTGGAGCGCGCGTCGCAGGGTGTCGGCGACCGCGTCCTGCGCGACCAGCAGCCGGATCTGGTCCTTGCGCGAATCCCAGTAGCCGCCGAACGCGGAGGCGCCGTTGGCGACCTGCGCCTGCCCCTGCGATCGCAGATCGCGCTGCAGCGTGAATCGCGCCGCCACGATGCTGATGACGAAACAGAGCAGGATCGCTCCGACGATCGTGCCCAAGAGGCGGACGCGCAAGCTCATCTTCATACGGTGACTTCCTCCGTGCCGTGGTCGCTGACTTTGAATTGTCCGAGGCGCTCGTCGATGCGATTCGCGAATCCGTTCATCTGTTCGACGGAGCCGAGGATCCGTTGGGCGGCGTCCGTGACCTCTTTGTTGACGTAGGTGAGCACTTCGACCGACGAGGCGTTCTGCTGCGAGATCGAGGCGATCTCGGAGAAGGCCTTGTCGACCTGGTCGGAATGGCTGTTCATCATCTGGGTCGCCTGCAGGTTCAGGCCGACCGACTTGGTGATCTCCTCGATCGAGCGGATCACCTGGTACGAATTGGCGCTCATCTGGCGCGTCACCGTCGAGATCTCGACGATCTGCGAATTGGCGCTGAGCACCGCGGTGACGATCTCCTGCAGCGCGCCCGACGCCGAGGTCGTGCTGTTGACGCTCTCCTCGACGCGCTCGGTCAGGTTCTCCATCGCGGAGACGACCTCGCCGATGACCGATTGGGTTGTCGAGATGTGCGACGCGATCTCGCGGGTGGCTTGCACGCTGCCGTCCGCGAGCTTGCGGATCTCGCTCGCGACGACGGCGAAGCCGCGGCCGTGCTCGCCGGCGCGGGCCGCCTCGATGGCGGCGTTGAGCGCCAGCAGGTTGGTCTGTTCGGCGATGCGGTCGATCACCTTGACGATGTCGCCGATCTGCTCGGAGTTGCTGCCGAGCTGGCGGATGTCCTCGGCCAGCGCGTCGATGGTGGAGCGGATGGTCGACATGCCGTCGACGATCGTGCCGATCGCGCTGCCGCCGCGCTGAGCGGTCTGCGAGGTCTCGGTCGAGATCGACGAGAGCGAATCGACCTGGGCGGTGACCTGCTCGATGGAACTCGCCATGTTCGAGACCGCGAGCGCCGTCTCGTCCAGGCTGCGGGTCTGCTCTTCCGCGGACGCCGCGACGGTGGAGATCGCCTCGGTCAGCGCCTTGACCTTGTCGGTCGCGGTCGCGACGATGTTGGACTGCTCCTTGATGCCTTCGTCGAGCTGGCCTTGCGCCACCGCCGCGCCTTCGATCACCGCCAGCGCGGTCGACGCGGTCGACTGCAGGTCGCTGCCGGCGGAGCCGAGCTGTCCGGCGTTCTCGTGCAGCTGTGCCAGGAACTCGCGCATCCCGAAGATCAGCTTGTTGAGCGCGATCGCGAGCTCTTGCAGGCTCGCGTCCGGGACGGCGATGTTCTTGGTGAAGTCGCCCTGCGAGACTTCGCGCACGCCCGAGGCGAGCGACGCGATGCCGGCGCTGCCGGACCCGAGGGCGAGGCGTTCGGTCGAGTCGTCGTCGCGCTCGCGCAGCTCCTCGGCGCGCTCGCCCGCGTACGGCGAGGCGACCGCCAGACCGGCGAGGGCGACCAGCACGACCGCGACGGCGCTGGGCTGATGGGTCCCGTGACGGCCGACGTATTCGGCCAGGGCCGCGCCCGCGGCCGCGATCGCGCCGATCGGAAAGCCGACCAGGGCCGCGGTCAGGGCGACGATCGCGACCAGCACGACCTCGATCCCCGGCGCGCGCGCGCCGAAGAGGCCGACCACATAACAGAGCGCGACGGCCACGACCAGCACGGCGATGCGGGCGGGCATGCCCAGACGCGCGCGGGTTCGTTCGAGAAAGACGTTGAGCACCAGTCTCCTTACTTCTCCTGCGGGTCGCCATCCGACGCGAAAGCACGCTCGGACCATCCCTCGGGAATGCCAGCGTCCAGCCTCTTTAAGACTAAACGGCTAAAGCAAGGACATTGTTTAGGGGATGCGCGGAAAGAACCCCGCCGCCGCCGCGCCCGGCGGCGGCGGGCTCGCGCTACTTGCGCTGGTGGATGACGTAGTCGTTGCCGTCGGGGTCCTTGCCGAAGGCCATGCGGCAGACCGCCGATTCGAACGGGTCGCCGATCTCCGCGCCGCGCGCCCGGATGCGCGCGACCGCCGCGCCGGCGTCGCCGACCGCGAACATGACCCCGCCCGTGTAGGCGAACTCCGGGCCGCCGTTCCAGACGCCGAAGCAGGTCCCATCGGCCAGTTCGAACTCGCAGCCGCGCCCCTCGGGGTCGATGCCGGTCGGCGGGATCCCGACGACGTCGCGGTAGAAGGCGATCGCCTTGCTCGCGTCCTTGGTGGCGTAGCCGGTGATGTCGATGCCGGTCACGTCGGCCGGGTCGGGCGCCGCCGCCGGGGTGAGCTGGGTCCCCGCCTCGCGGCCGGTGCGGGCGTGGATGATGAACTCGTTGCCGTCCGGATCCTTGCCGAACGCCATCGAGCAGCAGCCCGGGATCTCTTCCGGGTCCGAGATGGTGCCGCCGGCCGCCCGGATCCGCTCCACCGCGGCCTTGCCGTCGCGGACCGCCAGCATGGCGACCGCGCCGGTCTTGTTCTCGCCGGAGTCCCAGACGCCGAACGTCTGGCCATCCACGAGGGTGAACTCCGCGCCCCGGCCCTGCTCGTCGATATCGGTCGGCGTCAGCCCGATGACGTCGCGATAGAACGCGATCGACCGTTTGGCGTCGGTGGTCAGGTAGGCGGAGAGATCGAGGCCGACGACCGCGTCGGCAGTCAAAGCGGTGTTGCTCATGCCCCTACGCTACGCCCCATATATGACAAAGACTGTCAGCATTTTCGGCGAAGCCGAAAAAAAATGAAATCGCAACGGCTCTTGGAGTGCCTGCTGCTCCTCCAGGGGGCCCGCCGTCAGACGGCCGGTTCGCTGGCGGACCGGCTCGGGGTCTCCGTCCGGACCATCTATCGGGACGTCGATGCGCTCTCGGCGGCCGGGGTCCCGGTCTACATGGAGCGCGGGCCGCTGGGCGGGGTGATCCTCGCGGACGACTACCGGCGCGCGCTCGCGCAGTTCACCGGCGACGAACTCCAGGCGCTGTTCGCCTCGACCGCCGGCCCGATGGCGGATATCGGGATCGTCTCGCAGCCGGCCGCGCTCCAGAAGCTGGCCGGGGCGCTGCCGACCGCGCAGCGGCTGGCCGCCGAACGCGGGCGCGAACGCCTGCTGCTGGACCACAACAAATGGTACCGCGGTGAACAGCCGACCGAACTGCTCGGCGCGTTGCGCGCGGCCGTCGCCGACGAGCGCGTGCTGCGGATGCGCTACCGCGATCGCACCGGCAGCGTGACCGAGCGCGTCGTCGAGCCGCTCGGCCTGGTGGCAAAGGCGGGCGTATGGTACGTCGTCGCGCGCGACGTCGCGGCGGCCGACTATCGCTCGTTCCGCGCGCAGCGCATCGTCGAAGCGGCGACCACCGGCGAGCGCTTCGCGCGCCCCGCCGGGTTCGATCTGGACGCGTACTGGCGATCCTCGGTGACGTACATGGAACGGCAGCCGAACGAGACCTACGACGTGACCTTCCGGGTGCGCGCGGAGGCCTACGACCGGCTCAACGCCGCCTGGGGCGCGACCGTCGCCGACGACGACGAACCGGGATTCGCGCGCGTGTCCGTCCGGTTTCCGGGGCGCGATGCGGCCATCTTCCAGACGATCGCGCTCGGCGAGGCGGTCGCGTCGATGGATCCGGACGACCTGCGCGAGGCCGTCGCGGCGCGCGCTCGCGAGACGCTGGCGCGCTTCGCGCGCGTCTAGTTGCGGGTGCGGCTCAGGCGCTGGTCGCACGTCTCGCAGAAGTGCGACATCTTGTTGTCGGTCTCGAAGATCGAGTTGGAATAGTACATCGCGCAGCGCGCGTTGAAGCAATGCTTGAGGCCGAGCGCGTGACCGAGTTCGTGCACCGTCTCCTTGAGCGCGCGCTGGAAGAGCACGTTGTCGTCGGGCGTCTCGCCGTAGAACTCGGAGCGCAGGCGATGGAGCGAGATGGCCGCCACGCCCTGGCCCTCGTCGGCGTCGCCGAAGATGAAGCGGTGCGACGTCTTGTAGAGGTCGTACTCGGTCACCGCCAGCAGCATCCCGCCGGGTTCGGGGTGGGCGCGGAGCACTTTGGCGGTCAGCGTGGCGAGGAAGAGCTGCTGGCGCGTGTTGTTCAGCGCGCTGCGCGGGACCGAGAGCGGCCGCTCGACCCGGACGGAGTATAGGAAGCGTTCTTCGAGACAAAGCGCGAGGCGATCGAGGAAACCGCCGTCGACGGCATTGATCGGAACGATACGGATTGGCGACTCCATCTTCGGCGATTGACTTCGCCCCGCACGGACGGAAAACTTGTCGGACTCGCGAACGCGACCGGAAATGATTCTGGGGATCGGCCTGGACCTGGCCGAGGTCGCGCGCTATCGCTTCGACGAGCGCGAGCGCGCCTGGTTCGCGCGGAAGATCTATACGGACGCCGAGATGGCGTACGCGCTGCGCAAGCGGAACTGGGCGGAACGCCTGGCCGGCTTCTTCGCGGCCAAGGAGGCGACGCGCAAGGCCTTCGGACACGCCATCCCCTGGCGCTGCATCGAGGTCAGGCACGAGCGCAGCGGCAAGCCGACCATCCTGCTGGCGGGGGACGCGGAGCGGCTGATCGCGGTCCGCGGCGTCCGCACGGTCCACCTGACCATCACCCACACCGAGACGACCGCCGCCGCCGTCGTGATCCTCGAAGCGTGAGGTACGTCCTCACCCCCGAGCAGATGCGCGCCGCGGACGCCGCCGCCTGCGCGCAGGTCGGCGCCGACGCCCTGATGCGGGCGGCCGGGCGCGCGGTCGCTGCCCGCATCGCGGCCTTGGTGCCGTCGGGCACGATCGTCGCGTTCGCCGGGCCGGGGAACAACGGCGGCGACGCGTTCGCCGCGCTCGCCGAACTCGACGCGTCCTACGAACGGATCGTGTGCGCCGCCTATGCCGCGACCAAGTCCGACGCGCGCCGCGCGGCCGAAGGCCGGGCGCTCGCGGCCGGCGTGAACGTCCGCGCGTTCCCGCGCGACGAGGCCGAGGCGCGCGCGATCGCGCGCGACGCCGCCCTGACGGTCGACGGACTGCTCGGCACCGGCGCGCGCCTGCCGGTCGGCGAGGACCTGGCGCCGGCGTTGGCGGCGCTGGACGCGCGCGAACGTCCGGTCGTCGCGATCGACGTGCCGAGCGGATGCGACGCGCTCGACGGGGCGATCGGGCCGCATGCCGTGCGCGCCACCGAGACGGTCGCCCTCGGCGCGCTCAAGCCCGGACTGCTGCTCGAACCGGCGCGCTCGCATGTCGGCAGGCTGCGCTTCGCCGGCCTCGGCATGAGCCAGGCGCTGCTGGCCGCCCAGCCGCGCACCTACGCCGCGGTCGACGATGCCGAACTGCTCGCGCTCCTGCCCGCGCGCGATGCGACCGCCGACAAGCGCGCGGCCGGCGCGCCGCTGATCGTGGCCGGCTCGACCCAGTTCCCCGGCGCCGCCGTCCTGTGCGCGCGCGCCGCCGCGCGAGCGGGTGCCGGCTACGTGACCGTCGCCACCTCGCCGCGGGTCGCCCACGTGCTGCGCCATCATCTGGTCGAGCAGGTCGTGGTCGCGATCGACGACACCGGCAGCGTCGACGACGCGGTCGGCGGCCTGCTCGACGTCGCGGCGCGCAACGGCAGCATCGCGATCGGACCGGGCCTTGGCCTGGACGAACGGACCGGCGAGATCGTCCGCGGTCTGCTCGCGCGCACGTCGCTGCCGTGCGTGGTCGACGCGGGCGGTCTCTACCATCTCGCGAAGCATCTCGAACCGCTGCGCGGCAAGAAGATCGTCGTCACCCCGCACGCGGGCGAGTTCGCGCGCCTCTCGGGCAAGGGCACCATCGCGCCCGGAGAACGGGTGGCGCGCCTGCGCGAATTCGTCGCGCGGACGGGCATCGTCACGCTGCTCAAAGGTCCCGATACGCTGATCGACGACGGCGTCACGATGCACCTCAACGCGAGCGGGTGCGCGGCGCTCGCGACCGCCGGAAGCGGCGACGTGCTGACCGGGATGATCGCGACGCAGTTGGCGCAGGGACTCGCACCGGTCGACGCCGCGCGGATCGCCGCCTACTGGCACGGCCTCGCCGGCGAAACGCTCGCCCGGGAACGACGCGTCGGCGTCGTCGCCGGCGATCTGCCGGACGCGCTCGCGCGCGCCCTGCCCTAGAGCGAGCTACGCGGGGACGCGGCGGTCCGGGCGTGCGTCGGGGAGGTGCGCGTAGAGTTCGGCGTCCTCGGCATCCATGCGCTCGTGCAGGCTGACCGCCAGCGCTCGCAGCTCGACGGCGAAGGCCGGCAGGTCGGCTCGGGTCAGCGCGCGGCCGCCGCGGATGATGGTATGCTGGTTGCGAAAAGGCGAACCCAGGAACGTCATATCTACCACGTTGCCATCGATCATCGTGGGACGAGCCTACGCCCCGCTCGCGACGAACCTGAGAACGCCGCGTAAAGCCGGCGTTAAGACACCAGGGCTCGCAGCCCGTCCTCGTCCAGCACCGGGACGCCCAGCGATTCGGCTTTGGCGAGCTTCGAGCCGGCCGCCTCGCCGGCCACCACGTAGTCGGTCTTGGAACTGACCGCCGAGGCCACTTTCCCGCCCGCCGCCGCGATCAGCGCCGAGGCTTCCTCGCGGGTGAGCGAAGGCAGCGTGCCGGTGAGCACCAGGGTCTTGCCGGTCAGGGCGCCGGCGATCCGTTCGCGCTTCGGGGCGGTCATCGCCACGCCGGCGGCGCGCAACCGCTCGATCATCGCGCGGTTGGCGGGCTGATCGAAGAACAGCCTGACGCTGGCCGCCACTTCCGGGCCGATGCCGTCGCTGGTCTGAAGTTCTTCGAGACCGGCGGCTTCGAGCGCGTCGATGCTGCCGAAATCGCCGGCCAGGATCTGGGCGGTCTGGGCGCCGACGAATCGGATGCCGAGGCCGGTCAACAGCCGCGCCAGCCCGCGGGTCTTGGATGCTTCCAGCGCCTCGAGCAGTTTCGCGATCGACTTCTCGCCGGTGCGCGGCACGGTCGCGAGCGCGGCGGCGTCGAGACCGTAGATGTCGGCGATGGTGCGGACCAGCCCCAGCTCCGTCAACTGCTCGGCCATCACGTCGCCCAGGCCTTCGATATCCATCGCGCCGCGCGAGGCGAAGTGGCGGACGCGCTCCACGACCTGGGCCGGGCAGGCCGCATTCGTGCAGCGCGCCATCGCCTCGTCCTCGGGATGGTCGGCCGCGGAGCCGCAGACCGGGCAGCGATCCGGCATCACGAAGACGCGCTCGTCGCCCGTCCGTTCGGCGAGGATCGGCCCGACCACCCGCGGGATCACGTCGCCCGCCCGGACCACCAGCACGGCGTCGCCGATCCGGATGTCGTTCGACGCGATGTAGGCGGCGTTGTGGAGAGTCGCGTTGCTCACCGTCACGCCGCCGATCTGGACCGGCTCCAAGACCGCGTTCGGATTGAGCGTGCCGGTCCGTCCGACCGAGATCTTGATGTCGAGCAGTCTCGTGCGGGCCTCGCGCGCCTTGAACTTGTACGAGACGGCCCAGCGCGGATCGCGCGAGGCCGCGCCCAAGCGCTCCTGCACCGCCAGCTCGTCCACTTTGACGACGACGCCGTCGATCTCGTAATCGAGCTCGTCGCGCTGCGCCTCCCAACGAGCGCAGTACGCGATCGCCTCTTCGATGGTCGCGGTCCGCGCGATGTTCGGGTTGACGTCGAAGCCGTCTTCGCGCAGATGCGCGAGCACGTCCCACTGGGTCTTCGGCATCCCCGCGCCCTCCATCGCCCCGATCGCGTAGGCGAAGAACGAGAGCCGGCGTCTGGCCGTCATCTTCGGATCGAGCTGACGTACGCCGCCGGCCGCCGCATTGCGCGGGTTGGCGAACACCGGCTGCCCGTCGCGGAGACGCGCGGCGTTGAGGCGTTCGAAATCGGACTTGCGCAGGTAGACCTCGCCGCGCACCTCGAGGAACTGCGGCGCGCCCTTGGCGAGCGCGAGCGGGATCGACCGGATGGTCCGCAGGTTGGCGCTGACGTCCTCGCCGACGCTGCCGTCGCCGCGGGTCCCGCCGCGCACGAACGCGCCGTCGCGATAGTCGATGGCGATCGCCAGGCCGTCGATCTTCAGCTCGCAGACGTACGAGACCGGCGCGCCGGCCGACCTGCGCGCCCGCTCGTCGAACGCGCGCAGTTCGTCGGCGTCGAAGGCGTTCGCCAGGCTCAGCATCGGCCGCGTGTGGACGTAGGGCGAGAACCTCTCGGACGGGCCGGCGCCGACGCGTTGGGTCGGCGAGTCCGGCGCGCGCAGCGCGGGGTGCGCGCGCTCCAGGTCGATCAGCTCGCGCAGCAGCTTGTCGTACTCGGCGTCGGTGATGACCGGCGCGTCGTCGCGATAGTAGCGTTCGTTGGCGTCCTCGATCTGCGCGCGCAGCTCGAGCGCACGGGCCTCCGGATTCACCTGTGGGCCTTGCGCGGCGACGAGATCTGGATCGGATATCCGTCCGGATCGCCGATGATCGCGACCCGCCCGAACGGCTCGTCGTAGGGATCCTGGAAGACCGGCACGCCGAGCTGCGCGCAGTCCGCGCAGAACGTGTCGACGTTCTCGACCGAGAAGCCGAGCTGGAGCGAGCCGGGCCGGACCGCCAGCAGGTCGGTCTTCGCGTGGAGGCTGAGCGTCGATCCGTCGCCCAGCGCGAAGCTCGCCCACGACGGGCCCTTCTCGCCGATGCTCTTGAGCCCGAGCACGTCGCGGTAGAACGCGCGCGAGCGATCGAGGTCCGCGCAGACCAGGAGGACCACCGCGAATTTCATACTATCGGCTACGCTTCGACGGCGACGCGTTCGCCCTTCGCCAAATCGCCGAGCGCGGCGAGATTTTCGTCCTCGAGCCGCTTGAGCGCGGCCGGGTCGGTGGGATGGTGCCCGACCGAGCGCTGGTCGACCAGGACCGGCCTGAGGTAGGCGCCGGTGTACGAGCGCTTGTTCTTGGCGAGTTCCTCGGGCGTACCGACGCCGACCACCGTACCGCCCTTGTCGCCGCCCTCGGGGCCCAGGTCGACGATGTGATCGGCCGTCTTGATGACGTCGAGATTGTGCTCGATGACCAGCACCGTGTTGCCGGTCTGCACCAAGCGGTCGAGCACTTCGAGGAGCTTGTGGATGTCCGCGAAGTGCAGCCCGGTGGTCGGCTCGTCGAGCACGTAGAACGTGCGCCCGGTCGAACGCCGCGACAGCTCGGTGGCGAGCTTGACGCGCTGGGCTTCGCCGCCCGACAGCGTGGTCGCCGGCTGGCCCATCTTGATGTAGCCCAGGCCGACTTCGCAGATCGTCTTGAGCCGGTTGTGGATCCGCGGGATGTTCGCGAACACCTCGGCGGCCTCGTCGACGCGCATCTCGAGGATGTCCGCGATGGTCTTGCCCTTGTAGCGCACTTCGAGGGTCTGCGCGTTGTAGCGCTTGCCCTTGCAGACCTCGCACGGCACGTAGACGTCCGGCAGGAAGTGCATCTCGATCTTGATGATGCCGTCGCCTTCGCACGACTCGCAGCGGCCGCCCTTGACGTTGAACGAGAAGCGTCCCGGCGTGTAGCCGCGCATCTTGGCCTCCGGCACCATCGAGAACAGTTCGCGCACGTAGTCGAAGGCGCCGGTATAGGTGGCCGGATTGGAGCGCGGGGTGCGGCCGATCGGCGACTGGTCGATCACCACCAGCTTGTCGAGTTCGCCCGCGCCCTTGACGGTGCCGTACGTCCCGCCCGACGGCTGGCCGTGCAGGTGCTGGTTGAGCGCCTTCACGAGCACCTGGTTCACGAGCGACGATTTGCCCGAGCCGCTGACGCCGGTGACCGCGCAGAACACCCCGAGCGGAAAGCTCACGTCGACGCCGCGCAGGTTGTTGGCGTTGGCCTTCTTCACGTCGAGCCAGGCGCGCGGCTTGCGCCGCTTCTTCGGGATCGGGATGAACTTGCGGCCGGACAGGTACGCGCCGGTCTCGGATGCCGGATGCTTGAGGACTTCGTCGAGCGTGCCGACGGTCAGCACCTCGCCGCCTTCGGCGCCCGCGCCCGGGCCGATGTCGACCACCACGTCGGCCATCCGCATGGTGTCCTCGTCGTGCTCGATCACGATCAGGGTGTTGCCGATATCGCGGAGCGTCTTGAGGGTCGCCAACAGCCGGTCGTTGTCGCGCTGGTGCAAGCCGATCGACGGTTCGTCGAGGATGTAGAGCACGCCGACCAGCGACGAGCCGATCTGGGTGGCCAGCCGGATGCGCTGCGATTCACCGCCCGAGAGCGTGGTCGCCGAACGCCCGAGCGTGAGATAGTTCAAGCCGACGTTGGTCAGGAAGCCCAGGCGCGCGCGGACCTCTTTGAGGACCTGGTTGGCGATCTGCTCCTGGCGCGGCGTGAGCGTCAGCCCGCGCACGAACGCCTCGGCGCTCTCGATCGACATGCGGGTGATCGCGTCGATGTTGCTGCCGCCGATGGTGACGGCCAACGCCTCGGGCTTGAGCCGCGCGCCCTTGCAGGTCGGGCAGACCACGCCGGACCGGTATTTCTCGAGGTCTTCCTTGACGCCCTCGCTCGAGGTCTCGGCGTAGCGGCGCTCGAGGTTGTTGATGACGCCCTCGAAGGTGGCCTTGTACTCCCAGACCTTGCCGGTCTTCGAGGTATAGGCGAACTTCTGCTCGCTGTCCGTGCCGTACAGGATGACGTCGACGATCTCGTCGTCCATCTCCTCGATCGGCGTGGTCAGCTTCACCTTGAACGCCTTGAGCACGCGCTCGAGCTGCTGGATGTAGTACGGGTTCATCATCCCGAGCCGCCAGCTGCCGGAGTTCTTGCTCCACGGCACGATCGCGCCTTGGGCGATCGACTTGCCGCGGTCCGGGATCACCTTCCACGGGTCGATCTCGGTCTTCTCGCCGAGCCCCGTGCACGACGGGCAGGCGCCGTAGGGCGAGTTGAACGAGAACAGGCGCGGCGCGAGCTCTTCGAATGACAGGCCGCAATACACGCACGCGAACGCCTCGCTGAACGTCAGCTCGTGCGGCGACTTGGCGTCGGGCTCTTGCGCGATCACCGTCACGATGCCGGTCGAGAGGCGCAGGGTCGTCTCGATCGAGTCGGTCAGGCGCTTGCGGACGTCCGGCTTGATGACCAGACGGTCGACCACCACTTCGATCGTGTGCTTGCGCTTCTTGTCGAGCACGATCTTCTCGCGCAGTTCCTTGGCCTCGCCGTCGACCCGGACGCGCGCGAAGCCCTCTTTGGCGATCTCCTCGAACAGCTTGGCGTACTCGCCCTTGCGGCCGCGGACCAGCGGTGCGAGCAGTTGGACCTTGGTGCCTTCGGGGAGTTCGAGGATCGCGTCGACGATCTGCTCGGACGACTGCGACGAGATCTCCCGTCCGCAGTCGTAGCAATGCGGCGTGCCGATGCGCGCGAAGAGCAGGCGGAGATAGTCGTAGATCTCGGTGACCGTGCCGACCGTCGAGCGCGGGTTGCGCGAGGTCGACTTCTGGTCGATCGAGATCGCCGGCGAGAGCCCTTCGATATAATCGACGTCGGGCTTCTCCATCTGGCCGAGGAACTGACGCGCGTAGGACGAGAGCGACTCGACGTAGCGGCGCTGCCCCTCGGCGTAGATCGTATCGAAGGCGAGCGAGGACTTGCCGGAGCCCGAGAGCCCGGTGACGACGATGAGCTTGTTGCGCGGCAGGACCAGGTCGATGTTCTTGAGGTTATGTTCGCGCGCGCCTTTGATAACGATCGCGTCGAGGGCTTGAGACATACCTGGTTATGAAACCTCGGGGCCGCCGTGGAGTTTCAGGTAGGTCGCGGCCGCGCGGGGTGCCGCGTAACCCACCGCCAATTGGCCGAGGACGCCGGCCGCCAGGTCGCCGGCGAGCGAGGCGGCGCCGGCGAGCAGCGTAGCGACGACCGCGCCGAGCGCGACGCCGGCGGCGACGATCGCCACCGCCGACGCGGTTGGGCCGGGTGCCGCCAGGGCGATCCGGCACGACTCGGCGATCGCGTCCGGCACGCGCAAGCCGTCGGCCGCCGCCCGGATCGCATACAGGCAGGCGCCCGCGACGACGATCGTCGAGATGAAGAATGTGACCGGGCCGATCACCGCCGCGCAGGCGCCGAGCGCGAGTACCGCGATCCCGGTGGGGACGGTGCGGCCGGGGCGGCCGGAGAGCACCGCGAACTGGACGAGCGCGATCGCGACGATCGCGATCAGCATCCCCGCGATCGACACGGCGAGCGCGGCGTAGCCGGCGTTGGCATCGCCGGAACCGACCAGTTGGTAGGTCGCGAGGGTCGCGCGCACGCCCGCCATCAGCAGCCCGGCGGCGACCCCGCAGACCAGGGCGACGCGGAGATTCACAGCAGCACGGCGCGGACGCCCGCCAGGTCGGGCACCGTCACGTCGGGCTGCCGGCCGCCGGGCGGAATCGTCTCGCCGTGCACGTTCATCCAGATCGCGTACAGCCCGGCGTCGAGCGCTCCGCGGATATCGCGTTCGTAGCGGTCGCCGACCATCGCGCTGCGCGCGGGCGCGCAGCCGAGCTTCGCGCAGGCGTGGGCGAAGAGCAGCGGGTCCGGCTTGATCATCCCGACCTCGTCGGCGATGAAGATCGCGTCGAACTCGTCGGCCAGGTGCAGTTCGGCGATCTTATCGTGGTGCGTCTCGGCGAACCCGTTGGTCAGCATCCCGACCTTGACGCCGCGCGCGCGCAAGGTCCGCAGCAGGTCGATCGCCCCCGGGAAGATCGTCAGGAAGCCGCGCCGATAGTCGACGTAGCGCGTCGCGCTGCGGGATGCGAGCGCGTCGTCGACGATGCCGACCTCGCGCAGCGCGTCCGCCCACATCCGTTCGCGAAGGCCCGCGAGTCTGGTCGTCAACTGGTCCGGCGTGAGCCGGATCCAAAAGCCTTCGGACGCCGCGACGTAGGCCGCTTTGAGCTTGAGGGCGTCGATGCCGTGCTCGGCCGCGATCTCGCGCGCGACCGCTTCGGCGGCGCTCGCGAACGCGTAGGTGTCGTCGTGGAGGGTGTCGTCAAGGTCGAACAGGACGGCGTCGAACGTCTGGCGCGAGGTCATACGCTTAGAAGCGTACCCTATACGAGCGCAACGCGTTGGCGGGAAGGTCGACCAGCAGCGATTCTCCTTCGATCCGGGCGCTGGCGTCCGCCAGCGGGCGCTCCAAGCCGTCGACCGCGACGGCTTCGCGCATCCGTCCGCCGCAGCGGACCGCGATCGACCGGGCCTCGCCGTCGCACTCCCGGACGCGCAGGATCACGCCGCCGCCGTCCTCGGCCGGCTTGCAGGCGACGATGGCCGCGCCGCTCTCGGGCGGATCGAACAGCCGGACGCGCGGCTCGCAGGCGAACGCCTCCCACGCGCGCTCGATCGCGCCCGTGCCGACGTCGCGGAAGGGCGCGAACGCCCACGAGAGGCGATGCTCGCCGGCGTCCGCATCCGGATCGGGCCAGGTCGTCCCGCGCAGCAGCGAATGCCCCAGTTCGAGCGCGCGATCCTCGGTCCGGCGCGCGCTCCAGCCGTACGTGTCGAGCACGAAGAGCGCCAGCCCGTCGCCCTGCGCGTTGCGCGCGTAGGCGAACCGCTGACCCGGCACTTCGAAGGCGGCGCGCCGTTCCGGCGTATCGGCCAGGGTCGAACGCTCGATCGTCCCGTGCGGACTGCCGAAGACCGCGCTCGACGCGTCGAGCGAGAGCGCGTTCTCGATCCGCAGGATGCGCCGGCGCTCGCGCCAGTCGACCACCAGGTCCACCCGCAGGAACGGTTCGTCCTCGCGAAGCGAGACCGTCATGACCGCGCGCGATCCGCCCAGCGCGTGACGGATCTCGACGCCGTCCTCCACCGCTCGCGCGTCCTCGAACCGCGTCGGGACCGGCAGCCGTTCGTAGCCCGCGTCCAGATTCCACGCCTCCCATTTCTTGGGCGCGTCGGCGTAGAGCGCCAGACGGTTGGCGCGGATCGCGACGTTCGGGCCGCCCGCGGTCGCGCACTCCAGCAGCGTGCCGTCGGGCGCGACGATCGCGCGCACATACGCATTGGCGAGCACGAAGCCGTCGGGAACCGCCTGCGGGGCGACGAGGCCGGACGGACGCGCGGCTCCGCCGCGCGGCAGGACCGCGCGCGACGACACGATCGCGCGCTCGACGATCTCCTCGGCGCGCGCGTATTCCTCGAGGGCGTCGCGGCCGACGGCCGCGATCGACGTGCCCGGCAGCACGTCGTGGAACTGATTGCGCAGCACGATCGTCCAGGCGGCCCGCAGACGCGCGCGCAGTTCCCCGGCGATCCCGTGCGGCGCGCGCACCGCGACGCACCACGCGGCGGCCTCCTCGGCGTCTGCCAGCCGGCGTTCGAGGCGCGCGTTGGCGGCCTTGAGGTCGTGGTGCGTGGTGAGCACGCCGCGATGGTACTGCAGGTACAGCTCGCCCGCGTGGACCGGCAGATCGTCGCGGCGCGCTTCGAGCGCGGCGAACCATCGGCCGGGACGCTGCCAGGTGCCCGCGCCGCGCGCCGCGTCGAGCATCTCGTACGTCACGCCCCCGCCGCCATCGCCGTATCCGGCGACGACCGGTTCGGACCGCTCTCGCGCGACGGCGATCCGCCCGGCCGTGATGCCGCCGTCGTACGAAGCGATGAGCGCGGCGGTGACCTCCCCGCCGTCGGGGCCGCGCCAGCGGAACTGCGGATGCGGGAACCTGGTGGTGTCGTTCCACTGCAGTTTGGTCGTCCCGAAGCGCAGGATACCGCAGTGCGCGAGCAGGCTGGGCAGCGTATTGGCGAAGCCGAAACTGTCGGGCAGCCACGCGATGCTCGGCGCCACGCCGAACTCCGCGACGCAGTAGGCGTGGCCGTAGAGCATCTGCCGGATCAGCGATTCGCCCGAGGGCACGTTGCAGTCCGGCTCGACCCACATCGCCGCGACGTCGGGATCGAAGCGTTCGGCCTGCGCGAGCGCGCGGACGCGTTCGAAGAGCGCGGGATCGCGCTCCTGGACGAACGCATAGAGCTGCGGTTGGCTCTGCATGAAGACGAAGGCCGGATCGCGCTCGAGCAGCTCGACCGCGACCGCGAACGTCCGCTGCGCCTTGCGCCGGCACTCTTCGTAGGTCCACAACCACGCCACATCGAGATGCGAATGCCCCCAGAGCGCGAGCGCGTCTTCGTCATCCGAAGGGCGGGTGCGCGGCGCCGCGGTCGAGGGACCGACGTCGCACCACATGCTCGGCTTGGGCGATGCGCGCTTGTTCAACAGCCACCAGTCCAGGCCGGGGCCCGAGGGCAGGCCGTTCGTCGGCAGGGCGCGCCGTTCGACCTCGAGCGTCAGCGCGCGGGGAGCCTCCGACGGGCCCGCGATCGCCTCGCCGTGTTCGCGATCGAACGCCCCGGCGGTGATCCCGTCCAGACGCAGCAGCGCGCCCGTGCGGGTGGCATAGCGGACGATCGTCGCGACGGCGCTTGCCGGCAGTTCGCCTTCGAGGATGACGAGCGCGTCGCTTCCGGCGACCTCGCGCAGGGCGACGCGCACGCGCTATTCCGCGTGCGAAAAGCGCAGGCCGCTGACGTGTCCGGTCGCGTCGTCGGTCGCGAACACGAACGTCAGCGACGCGTGCGCGAAGTCGACGGCGTAGACCCGCGCGGTGTTGCCGTCCTTGTGGACGACCTGCATCTGCCGCATCGAGACCGGCGCGCCGAGCGGTCCGAGCTGCGCCGCCGTGGCCGCCACCAGCGCCGGGGTCAGCAATTTGTCCATCTCCGGCGTGAGCGCGGTGCGGTCGATGGTCCCGGCCTGGATGGCGCGCACCCAAGCGGCGGCCTGGACCGCGGCCGCCGCATCGGCAACCGAGGTCGGCGCGGGAGATGGCGCCGGCGACGGCGAGGCGGCGAAGGCCGCGGTTCCACCGAGCAACGCGAGAGCCAGGGCGAATGAAAGCATGCGTATCATACCGCGACGCTTCCCCGCGGCGAGCCGCCGGGCCTAGTGGATCTGCGTCAGCCGGTCGTGAAGCACGAGCCAGCCGTCGAGCGGAACGCCGACCGCTCCGCTGAACGGCGAATCGAATTCGTAGACGACCACGAAGAGCAGTCCGATGACCGTCGCCAGGATCCCCGTCATGATCAGCTGCGAGGTCTGATTCTCGACCCCGAACATGAAGGCGAAGCCGATCAGCGAGCACGCGCCGACGATCAGCGCGAACCACAGGATGAGCGGCACGGACGGCTCGTTCTGATGGATCCGCAAGCGGCGAGCGTCGAGCAGACGTTCGACCTGGTCCATCGCCTTGCTCTGCGCGTTCGACTCGGCCATGGTCGCGGGTTGGAACCGCTCGACGTGCCAGGCGATCAGTTCCAGGTCGCGGATGGCGGCGGTCGGGCTCTTGCCGCGCTGCATGGCCGGCCACTCGACCCGGACGACCGTGTCCATATAGTCGTGCAGTTCGTGCCGGATCTGGTCGCGCTCGGCGGCCGGATAGGGGAGCACGTCCCGGTACAGATCGGAGACGGCGGCCACCTCGACCTGCGAGTTGGCGACGGCCGCATCGTACTTCTCCCAGACGATGATGACCAGGAAGCCGAGCACGACCGCGAAGATCGTGGCGACCGCCGCGAACAGGAAGCCGGCCACGTCGTTGGACTTGCGCAGGGCCTCGAACTTCGTGCGGCGCTGCAGGACGAAGTGCAGTCCGACCGCGGCAAGCGCGATCGCGACGATGATCCCGAGTTCGGAGAGTGCGGCGGTCCACATGCGGCAAGCGTTCGCCCGCCCCGGCGAGGTTCCCGGCTCGCGGGCGGCTCTAGCCCGTCAGCTCGGAGAGCGCCTGCGCGAAGATCTTGGGCGCCTTGCCCTGGAAGAGGACGGATTCGTTGCCGCCGATCTGCTTGCGCAGCTCCAGCAGCTCGTCGCGCAGGGCGGCGGCCTTTTCGAACTCCAGGTTTGCGGCGAACTCGCGCATCTTCTTGTCCAGCTCGGAGGCCATCCGGGCGGCGACGTCGCGCGGCAGCTTGTCCTTCTTGAGACCGAGCTTGGCCGTCTCTTGCTCCTCGACGCCGATCATCGCGAGGATGTTGTGGATCTCGCGCCGGATCGTCTTGGGTTCGATGCCGTGCTCCAGGTTGTAGGCGACCTGGATCTCGCGGCGGCGCTTGGTCTCGCCGAGCGCGCGCGCCATCGACTGGGTGATCACGTCGGCGTACATGATGACCCGGCCATCGACGTTGCGGGCCGCGCGGCCGATCGTCTGGATCAGCGACGTCTCGCTGCGCAGATAGCCTTCCTTATCCGCGTCCAGGATGCCGACCAGCGAGACCTCGGGCAGGTCCAGACCCTCGCGCAATAAGTTGATGCCGACCAGCACGTCGAAGACGCCCAGCCGCAGGTCGCGCAGGATCGCGATGCGTTCGAGGGTGTCGACCTCGCTGTGCAGGTAACGCACCTTGAAGTTCATCTCGAGCAGGAAGTCGGTCAGGTCCTCGGCCATCTTCTTGGTCAGCGTGGTGACCAGCACGCGCTCCTTGCGTTCCGCGCGGATGCGGATCTCTTCCATCAGGTCGTCGACCTGGTTGCGGGTCGGGCGGACGTCGACTTCGGGGTCGACCAGGCCGGTCGGCCGGATGATCATCTCGACGGTCTGCGCGCTGCGGCCGATCTCGTACGTGCCCGGCGTCGCCGAGACGTAGACCACCTGGTTGAGGTGGGCGTCGAACTCCTCGTAGGTCAGCGGGCGGTTGTCGAGCGCGCTCGGCAGCCGGAAACCGTGCTCCACCAGCGACATCTTGCGGGCGCGGTCGCCGTGATACATGCCGTGCACCTGCGGCAGCGAGACGTGCGACTCGTCGACGAAGAGCAGCCAGTCCTTGGGGAAGAAGTCCAGCAGGCACCAGGGCGTGGACCCCGGCTCGCGACCGGTCAGGTGGCGCGAATAGTTCTCGACGCCGTTGCAGTAGCCGACCTCGCGCAGCATGTCGAGGTCGTAGTTGGTGCGCATCTCGAGGCGCTGCGCCTCGAGCAGCTTGCCGGCGTCCTTGAAGACCTTGAGGCGCTCCTGCAGTTCGACCTCGATCGAGGAGATGGCGCGCTTGAGCTTCTCGTCGGGCGTGATGAAGTGCTTGGCCGGGAAGAGCGTGACCTCGGTCTTGTTCTCGACGTATTCGCCGGTCAGGATATTGACGACGTTGATCGCCTCGACCGTGTCGCCGAAGAACTCGATCCGGTGGACCAGTTCTTCTTCCACGCCGACGAACTCCAAGGTATCTCCGCGGACCCGGAACGTGCCGCGGACCAGGTTGAGATCGTTGCGCCGGTACTGCATGTCGACCAGTTTGCGCAGCAGCGCGTCGCGATCGATCTCGTCGCCGACCTTGATCTCGGCCGACATCGCCATGTAGTCGGAGGGCGAACCGAGGCCGTAGATGCACGAGACCGACGCCACGATCAGCGTATCCGGCCGGGTCAGCAGCGCCTGGGTGGTGGCATGGCGCAGGCGCTCGATCTCCTCGTTGATCGAGGAGTCCTTCTCGATGAAGGTGTCGGTGGACGCGATGTACGCCTCGGGCTGGTAGTAGTCGAAGTACGAGACGAAATATTCGACCGCGTTTTCGGGGAAGAACTCGCGGAACTCGGCGCACAGCTGGGCCGCCAGCGTCTTGTTGTGGCAGAGCACCAGGGTCGGCTTCTGGACGATCTCGACCGTCCGCGCCATCGCCATGGTCTTGCCGGAGCCGGTCACGCCGAGCATCGTCTGGGCGCGGTCCCCGCGCAGGATGCCCTCGCCCAACAGCTGGGTGGCCTTGGGCTGGTCCCCCGCGAGCGCGAAGGGCGAGACGAGTTTGAACCTTCCGGACATGGTGCGCTCCTTCGACACCCCGGCCGGCCGTTCG
>Ga0207667_10000795_pt1 | contig 40971 bp, 54 predicted proteins | sample KBSCornC52_FD_184301 | JGI IMG/M metagenome (GOLD analysis project Ga0207667, IMG submission 184301) | Corn rhizosphere microbial communities from Kellogg Biological Station, Michigan, USA - KBS Corn C5-2 (SPAdes) (version 2) | ecosystem: Host-associated > Plants > Roots > Rhizosphere > Soil ...
TTCAAATCCAGGTCAAGGAAAGCCAAACAATCAGAATTATCTATCCCAACAACTATTTAATTCGTATAGGCGCAAAAAATGGCTAAACCGAAAGGGAGACCAACAATATACACAGAGGAGTTAGCTGCTAAGATTTGTTCTGAAATATCATCTGGTAAATCTTTAGTTAAAGTCCTCAAACAAGAGGGGATGCCAGGCATGACCCAGGTTTATGTTTGGTTAGCAAAGTATGAAGATTTTGCGAAGAACTACGCGCGCGCATGTGATGAGCGAGTCGAGACATTGGTAGAAAAAGGCTTTGACATTGTAGATGATGGCACAAACGACTATGTAGAAGATAACTACGATAAAGGTAAAACGCCAGGTTATCAGTTAAATGGAGAGAATATCCAGCGCTCCAAACTGAGAGCAGATTATATCAAGTGGTACGTATCTCGGATGAAGCCCAAGAAATATGGGGACAAAATAGATATGACTACGAATGGGAAAGATTTACCAACTCCAATATTGAGGCTGGAGGATGTTAACAAAGACCAAGCCTCACTTTAATACCGGCAGAAGCCCCTGGAATAAAGGTAAAAAGGGCGTTCAAATCGAGGTTAGCCATTTTTGTTGAGACAACGGCGACCAAAAGGATTAAGGAGCTGCACAAGCGCGTCCGTCTTGTAGCTGGGGGAACAAGTGCCTCTAAGACCATATCAATCCTGCTTTATCTTATCGCCCGCGCCCAGACAGACAGACGCCCTACCCTGACTAGCGTAGTCAGCGAATCCTATCCACACCTAAAACGAGGAGCAATCAGGGACTTTTTAAACATCATGCAGACCCACAGGTATTTCAACGACGGCAGATGGAATAAAACGGATGCTACCTATACCTTTGAAACCGGCAGCCGGATTGAGTTTTTCTCTGCTGACCAACCAAGCAAAGTCCGAGGCCCTCGCCGCGATAGATTATTCGCCAATGAGGTTAACAATATGCCCAAAGAAGCCTGGGAACAGCTACTTATCCGTACCCGTGAGTTAGCCTTCGCTGACTGGAACCCCACCAGTGACTTTTATATGTATGAGGATTATGGACTGGAAGATGAATCCACAGCATCAACCACACACCCTGACACAGAATTTATCATCTTAACTTATAAAGACAACGAAAGCCTAGAAGAGGCGATTGTTAGGGAGATTGAAAGCCGCCGCTTAAATAAAAGCTGGTGGCGGGTTTACGGCGAGGGCCGACGCGGTGAAGTCGAGGGTAAGATTTATCGGGGCTGGCAGATTATTGATGACGTACCGCACGAAGCCAGGATAGTCAGCCGAGGCCTGGACTTCGGTTATGCACACGATCCAGCGGTCTTGGTCGATGTTTACTACTATAACGGCGGTTATATCTGCGATGAGCAATTCTATCGGACCGGCATGAAGAATAACGATATCGCTAATTACATAAACAACTTGCCAGAACCCCAAACACTAGTCACAGCCGACGCTGCCGAGCCAAAGAGTATTGATGAGCTTAGGATGCACGGCGTAGGGGTAATTGAATCAATCAAAGGTCAGGGCTCACGACACAGGCGGATTGACTACGTCCAGCAACAGAGGATCAGCCTGACTAAATCTAGCACCAACCTTATCAAGAGTTACCGCAACTATATGTGGAAAACCGACAAGGACGGAAAAATCCTAAACGAACCCGACCACTTCTGGTCTGACGGCATGGACGCGCTTGGTTACGGGATTGAGAGCCAGCGCCCCAAGATTCAGAAACCCCAAAAGAAATCCGGTAACCTAACCAGCTTATGGCACAACTAAAGGAGAATCATGAAACCGAAGAACGGCGTCCATAAAACCACCCAACTACTTGATGATTTAGGCTCTACTGTAGCGGTTGAGCGCACGTACCACACTGACGGTATCTTGTCCCGGCCGATTAGACATTACTACGAAATCAATTATAAAGTCTCCTCGCCGACCGAAGAACATGCTGCTTATCTGAGGTTCTCTGACGACATCCACGCCGATAAGTCTAAGTTAGACCCAGCCTGGCGGATTGAACACAGCAAAAAGGGCGATGAGCGCGGTTATTACATCTGCGTGGCTTCATATACGGTGTTGGAATACTAAATGAGTGAAGAAGAGATATTGGCCGGCGCACTAGACGATATCATTGCAAGTATTACATCATCGGATAATCTCATAAAAGCCCTCAGAGAGTTTATAATATAAGGGAGCAACCCGGATTGCCGGGGCTACTGATTCTGCGTTTCTCCTGGTACCGGGTTTTGCGCAGTTGACGTGGCTTCTCGTAACCCGCTTTAGTTCCCTGAGGTCGCAAGACTGAAGCAGACTGAGGCGGGTTGCGTCATTTAAGGGTTATTTTCTCTAAAAAGCTGTTATAATTATAACCAAAGCATAAGCCACCCAACTAAGTACGGAACTTTTGCCAGAAAGACCGTACTTTTTCATTGGCATTCTCTTATTTAACACCGCAAAACATTTATCGGCACTACGAAAGTGCCAAACAATACACGCTTGAGCTCACCCAGCCCTTCTGGGAGTTTGAGCGGATTGCTAGGAACCGCCCGCATGACGGTATCGACCCGGCATATCCTAAGACCACTGACGGTACGGCCGCCTCAATCGTCCAAAAGACCCCAAAGCGGGTAGTCCAGCAACTGCCGACCGGCAAGATCAAGAGCGACCAGGGCAACGAGTGGCTCGACATAGTCGCCCAGTTTATCTTTACCAATAAAATCCTTCCTTACGCCAATGAGGACTATGGGCTGTTTGAGAAATCCCACCTGATGATCGAGGGCGGCCTAACTTACGGCTTCTCAGCTTCCTACACACCGTTTTTAAACCATGACGGGTACTTTTGTCCCGATATGACCATCCCCTACTGGGGAGATATTTTTATTCAAAAAGGCAAGAAGAGCGGTTATTCCTGCTCTTATGTATTTCTTAGAAGTTGGTGGCAAAAAGCTGATTTAGAGGCTCTAATTGATTCCGAAACCAAACTGTCTAAGGATAAGGATTATGAGTCAACCTGGGACCTAGACGCCCTTAAAGACGTGCTTAAGGCCGAATCAGCCAAAGACCCCCAAGCCACCACGCCGCATGAGCGAGAGCGCTCGGCCGAAACGACTGGGATTGAGCTGGTAACAGGCTTCCAAAAAGGCGTTAAATCCAAGTTCTACACCTTCAATGTCGCTACGCGCAAGATTGTGCGAACCAAGATAAATAAAGACCCTAGAGGCAAGTTACCGATTGATTGGCTTTATGGCGATATAGACGGGGCCAACCCTCTTGGACGGGGGATTATCGAGCTTATCGGTGGCCTGCAGAACCTGATTGACTCTCAGCAGCAGATGTTTGAGTTCAACCGGGCGTTAGCACTGGCTCCTCCCGTAATTAAATATGGCAATATCGGTGACTTCTCATATTCACCTAATGCAGTTATAGAGGCTACCAACCCCGCCACGGATAAGGTCGAGCCACTGGTCATCGATACGACCGCGATCGCTAACTACCCGCAACTTTATCAGCTTCACCAATCACAGATGTTTAATCTGGTAGCCCCCCAAAGTACTCAAATCGCCGCGGGAGAAGGAGCTATTACCCAAAGCAAAACCTCGGCCGGGGTCAACCAGCAAAACGCGGCCCTTTCCGTAGATGATAACGCTATTCGCAAGCGCTTTGAGTCCTGGTTCAGGAACTGGGCGGAAACCGCTGTCAACTTGTATTTCGGCGAACGTACCGGCAAGGAAGAACTACAGCTGGATAAGGAAACTGCCCAGCGGCTCCGTGAACTGCCTGATTTTGACCAATCCCTGCTTTCCCCAGACAACAAGATACTAATTGATTACGACAGCGCCACGCCAGTCCTAAACTTCCACGTTGACCCCAACACTACCTCAGTAGCCGATAAGGCTCAGCAGGTCCAAGACGCCGTCCAGATACTCGATATCGTCATGAAATACCCAATGCTAAACGCCAGCTTCGGCGGTCCGATTGACGTTGATGTTCTGGCCCGAAGATTAGTTGTTAACTCCGGCATTGACGATCCGGAACAGGTTGCGCCCGAACCTACTGAAGCCCAGAAGAAATCCAAAGAACTGCAAAAACAACAGGTCAATCCGTTCTCACCAATGTTTGACAAACCATCTATTAGGATCGACTACGGAGACGTTGAAGATCCTCAGAGCCGGGCCAAATTACTTGAGTTGGCTGGCGCACCTCCTGCCGCTCCGTTGGCCCCAATGTCACCGCGCGTAGCCGAAAGCGCGGCTAAGGGCGTGGCAGCGATCGAACCCGAAGAAGCCGGCCAATCATCCCAACCAACCGAAGCCCCGATTGATCTGGGCGATATCTACAAGGGTACAACCGACCCAATGGTTAAGGCCGAAATCGAAGGTATGGCCGGACTCCATCCCCGCCCAGCTCATGTCGCCGGTGAAGTTGTATCAAATACAACTGAACACGCGGCCAACGTCCTGAACAACTTAGGCCAAGCCAACCAGGTGCTTAATCCTCCGCAACCACCGGCCCCAGAACCAGTTGAGGGCCAGCCAGCCCCTCCCCCGGCACCCCCAGCTCCACCGCGGCACAATCCCATAGATGAAAAGATGCGCGAAGTCTTAAAACGACTTGGCTTGTCTGATAACGCCATTGAACAAGCGATTGCCCAGCTGGATTCCGGCGCGTCACCGCAGCAAGTTCTACAAGGACTAGGAGTTAACCAATGAATGACAACATTTATCCGCTAAGCGGCCAGCCCTTTGCCCTGCGGCCGCCCCAAAAACAGATAGAAGAGCGCAAAGAAGAGATCGCCAAGACCCTAGACCAGCTTCCGCTAATTAAAGAGGTTATTAGTCGGCTTGACACCAAATTAGCCGCCACCGACTCAGTCAAAAAAGCCCTGGAAGTATCCGATAAGTATCAAATCAGCCGGGAAAATGCCCTGATTGTGCTGGATATCGTCAACCAACAGCTAGCTACGGAGAGGAGTTTTCTTCAGACCAAAGTTGAACAAGTCTCCCAGAGATAGGTTGCTTGCTGGGCATCCAAAATAGGTGCCTGGCAAGGAGTCCAGCTCACAGATTCCCGCCCCTCCAGCGCATGGAAGTAACTAATTAAGGAGACGCTATGGCTAAAGTAGCCGACGCTGTAAAAGAGGACGAACAGGTCGCCCCCGCTGAATCAGCACCAGTGAACACAAAAGTAAATGAACCTGTTGATGGCGATAATTCGCAAGTATCTGAGGATAAGGACATCATGGAAGCCACGCTCGACGAGCTGGAAGAAGATGCTCCTGAAACAGAAGGCGAAGCCGAGGAAGAAGCACCAGCCGAAACCGAAGCCGCCGTAGAAACGACTCAGCCGCAAGGTGAAACAAAACCCCAAGAACCTACACAAACAGAGGAAAAACTAGCCCCTAAAAGCGAAAATCGGTTCCAGATTCTTGCTAACAAGAATAAAGACCTTGAGCAAAAGCTATCCGATCCGTCCTTTTTGCAACAGCAACTGGAACGCTTAAAACTGCAGGAATCTCAGCTCGCATCTGAACAGGAGCTATTAAACGAAGTTAATCCCGAAACCGGCGAGTATTACACCCCGCAAGAGGTGGAACGGCTCGCCTTCGCCCAGTCACGGGAACAAAGAGCCCAAGTTGTCGCTCTGGAACGCTACCAACTCGAAGTTCAACAGAACCAAGAGCTAATAGCTAACGAAGCCACCAAAGCTATCGAGGACTTCGCTATCTTCAACGACAAAAGCCCAGAGTTCAAACCCGAACTCGCTGCCCAGCTCAATGACTTGATAGATAAAAGCCTTATCCGCGAAGAAGGAACTGGGACAATCATCGGGGCACACCTTTCACCCTACCAATTAGCAAAAACCATCGCTGACGCTACTCAAGTGAACGCCGCCAAAATGCAAGCCGAAGCCCAAAAAGCAAATGCAAAGATGCTGGCAAACGCTGACGTCCCGGCTGGCGCAAGCAACGCCTCTAAAGCGAAAGTCGACCCAGATTTGGCCGCTTTCGATGAAGAGGCGGGACTGTAGCTTCAGTCTAACGAAAGGAAGATACAAACATGGCTGTTAACTTAGCCTCAAAGTTTGCAAAAAAGACTTCTGATCTGATGGTGTTGTCCGCAAAGACCAGTGGCATAGTCAACCAGAACTGGGATTGGGACGGTGTAAACGCGATTAACGTGTACACCCTGTCTGATCCTACAATCAACGACTACGTCGCTAACGGTGCAAACCGCTACGGCAACCCCTCAGAAGTCCAAGACACCAAACAAACCTTCACCCTGTCGCGTGACCGATCTTTCTCAGTCACTATCGACAACCTAAACCTTCAGGACACCATGATGGTCCGCCAGCCCGGTAAATACCTGGCCCAGGTCATCAAAAACAAAATGGTCCCTGAAATCGACACCTACCGCATAGGTGTTTTGTTCGCCGCCGGCGCTACTAACGGCTCTCGCGACGACATCGTAGCCGATGCTGCTACAACTTCAAGCAACGCTTGGAGCAACTTCACGGCTATCAACGCCGACATATCCGACCACGAAGCTCCTGAGAGCGGTCGCGTCGCTTTGATGACCGCCCAGTACTACAACTTCCTGCTTCTTTCAGGCTTCGTCCTGGCTTCCAACGCTGGTCAAAGCAAGAACGAGAGCGGCGATTTGGGTACTGTTGACGGCGTAAAAGTCGTAGTAGTCCCTTCTGGCCGTATGCCCAGCAACAACGACCTGATAATCACTCACCCGAGTGTCCTGGTCGCCCCCGAGAAACTTCGTGACTATACCATTCACAAGAATCCTCCTGGCATCAACGGTTACCAGATCGACTACCGACATCGCTATGACGCTTTTGTGGACACCAACCGCTTGAACGCGACTGGCTTCCACATGACCGCTTAGTTCTGAACTAACAAATTTTAAGGAGTAATAATGGCAAATCTAACTTGGCAAGAAAAGCTTGAAAAGGGTTTACCCCTAAACGAGCTGGAACGAGTCAAAGAGGCCGCTGAACGTATCACACTGCGCCGCATCCGCGATGCAGAAGAAGACGCTAAGCGTGCCGCCGAGCGTGCTGGCGCATCCGTCAATTCGCTTGAACCAAAAGAAACATCGCCAAAAGACTCAAAGAAAGGTAACTAGTTGGAAGGAAACATAACACGCCAACGTAGATACGCCCTCAAGAAAAGGGCCGAAGTGCTAGAAGCACTCGGAAATCAATGCGTTGTTTGTGGGATAACCGACCCCCGTGTTCTGCAAATAGATCACGTTAATGGCGGAGGTACCCAAGAACATCGAAAGATTAAATCAAGAACCATCTTTTTAAGAAAAGTTCTCGATGACCAAGAAGGACTCTACCAACTGTTATGCGCAAATTGTAATTGGATCAAAAGATTTGAGAACAATGAAAACCCGACCAGGAAACTTTAAAGAAAGGTAAACAACATATGGCTAATGCAGATGTTAACCTCAGTGGCTTCGGCTACAACCAGGTTACCGCAGTAACCGGCAACAAAACGCTGGCCGCAACTGACTGTGGAGTTGTCCAAAACGTGACTGCTACCTGTACTGTAACCCTTCCTGCCACCGCTGTCGGCGATGTACACATCGTCCGCGTCGGTGCAGAAGGCATCACCGTAACTGTAGCTCCTAACGCCGTAGACAACATTCGCGGCAACGGCTTTACCGCTGCTGACAACAAAGCCGCTATCGCTACCTCCCTGCCCGCCGGCTCATTCATCAAGCTCGTCGCTGATGGTGCTGCTGGCTGGACGGTTGACAGCGTCCGCGGAGTTTGGACTCGCCAAGCTTAACAACTAATTAGGGGTGGTTTAATCCACGATTAGCTTAATCGTTGAGGCTAACGGAATAAAAACCGCCCCCTCCAAGGAAATCAAATGACAAGAGTATATACACCACAAAACATCACAACGGCCACCACTACCACCGTTAAGAGCGGTGCCGGGATACTCGGAAAAATCGTGGTCAACGCTACGGCTGCCGGCTCTATCACGGTCTATGACAGCCTGACCGCTTCGGGAACCAAGATCGCCACCATGAAAGCATCTATCGGAGAGGGTTCTTACTCATTCGATGCCGCTTTCGCCACTGGGCTAACTGTCGTAACAGCCGCCGCTTCGGACATAACTGTCTGCTACAACTAGGAGTCATTTAATGGCATACATTGAACCTCCTATCAAGATAAAGCCCTCTCATAGAGGCAAGTTTACCGCTTGGGCTAAAGCCCACGGTTTTTCAAGCGTCCAAGCCGCCGCTTCGGCAGTTTTAGCTAACAAATCGGCTTATTCGCCAGAAGTGGTCAAGATGGCTAATTTCGCTAGAAACTTCGGAGGCAAGTAATGGCACTAAAGATCAAAGATTTAGTCAGAGGCACCACCCGTGCTATCAACCTGACATTCACAGCCGAGGACGGCACTCCGCACGATCTGACCGGCGGGACCGTGTTCTTCGTAGCCACATCTGACGCTAATCCCTCCAGTGACAGTGATGCGGCCATCGATATAACGCCTGTTACGAGCCATACGGCCCCAACACTAGGACAGACAAGGATTGTTCTGAGCGCGGCACAAACGCGAATCGCCCCAGGAACCTATAATTTCGGCGCACAAGCTGTCTTGGCTGATGGGACGGTAATCGAACAGACCGGTAAGTTCAAAGTTCTGGCAGATTACGCGGTAAGCACCAGTTAAGGAGGAATATGGAAACAATCAAAATCGAAGGCAAGCACTATGAAGTCACCGGATACGCCGAGGACGGCTTGCCAATCATCAAGGGAGAAGCCGTATCGACCCAGGACGGGTTCGATGAGGTCGGCAACCCTAAAGTAAGTGTAAATATAACAGTTCCCTCGGTTCCAATCGGGGTAACACCAGGAAAGATAGAATAATATGGCAGTAGTAACTAAAATTTATCCCAACTACCTCAACGATATGCTGACGGCAACGGCGGGGTGGACAACCCAGACGGTCAACTGCGCCCTTTTCAGCGCATCGACCTTCACTACCACCGACACCGCTTACACGACCAGCGGTACAGAGGTAGCTAACGCCAACGGCTACACGACCGGTGGTTTAGCGGTAGGCACAAGGACTCTAAGCACGGCAACCACGACTATCCAGCTCGCCAAGATAACCGGCGCGGCCGGCGGCGGTTCGGCTGGCACGACCACTTGGACAGCTACCGGAGCTGGTTTCTCAGCCGTAGCCGCCAAGCTCTACGTTGTCGCAGGACACCCAATCGCCCACATCGATTTCGGCGGAACTCAGACTGCATCAGGTGGCGGTACTTTCGTAATCACATGGGACGCAACCAACGGCGTATTTAACTTAGCCTCAAGTTAGTCTAGGAGGGGGACGATGTGTTCGACTCATCCTACTATGACAAGATATGGGGCACAGTTCACCGGCACGACTATTGTAAGACGCTAGCCGATAACCTGATTGCTAAATATAATCCACGATCCGTGCTTGATATCGGCACGGGTTGTGGCTATTTAGTCAAAATCTTAAGAGATAAAGGGGTAAAAGCTTATGGGTTGGAGATATCAGAGTATGCAGTTGCTAATTCGCACGGAAATATCTTGGTTGGAGATGTCCGTGACCTACCATTTTCCGATAAATCCTTTGACGTTGTCTGCTCGCAGGGGCTATGGGAATATATACCCGAATCAGATATAGCCAAAGCCTGGAGCGAATGCTTAAGGGTAGGCAAAAACCAGGAACATAATATTGATACTACTAACGACCAGTCAGACTGGAGTAAGGAGTTTGTGACTCATAAACCGGCTGAATGGTGGGCGGAAAAGCTGAGACAGCCCAAAGTCCTAGTTGCTTGTCCGAACCACATCGTCAAAGAGTATTCATTCCAGCGATGGATAGATAACGTCAAGAACTTAACCTTCCCGAACTACGACATCCTGGTAGTAGATAACTCTCCTAACGGCGAGCTGATTGAGAAATACGGCGACCAAGTGCCGATAATCAAACTGCCGACTGAGGGAATAGAGCACCTATCGGTAACACGCATGAACCGCTCAATGGAGTTGATTAGACAGAAGTTCTTAGAGGGCGGTTATGCACACTGGATGGACATTGAATCGGATGTCATCCCCGAATCAAGCGTTATAGAGAAGCTCATGAAGCTTAAAGTTGACTGGGCTTCTCACGCCTATCCCGCGAGAGGAACAACAGACGGTTCTGTCCAGCAGGGTATCGGCTGTTCTTTATTATCCCGACATTTGCTGGAGAACTTTGACTGGAAGGACGCCGAAGATAACACCACACCTGACGGCTGGCTGTGGGAACGAGTTAGGCCGAGAGTTTATGAATTTCCTACCCATGAGATGTACGGCATCATTAAAATGGAGCATCTAGCGAGTTAATATGCCTACTATTCGACAAGAAATAAATATTCTCACACATAAACTTACGGGAAGTACCGTTGATTCTAGCGAAATAGTCCAGCTTGATACCGCCCAGTATGTCAACCCGACTTACTATTTTGAGGTAGTAGCCCAAAATGTTTTGGGCGGCGAGACAATCGCTCTAAGGAGAAAGGGAACTACAACCGACGACGTGACCATTACTCCCTCGACAGTCTCCTCTTATACTCGGTTTAGGTCATCATCTTTTACGCCGCCAGCGGGTCAAACAGAATATATTATCCATGCGGTACAGGTTGGGAGCGGGGTGGATGTTAAGTCTGCAAAAATCATTATAATAGACAACCCCACCACCCTAACCTCTTCCGAAACCCAAATAGAAATCGGCATGATCAAGACGGGGCTGACCTCTACCGCCGCCACCAAAGTAGTACCGGATTCTACCTTAACTAAATACTGGAAATATACGGCCGCTAACTGGGACGGCACAACTACATTCTATGCTGAAGTAACTTACTTAATGGCTTCCAGTAAATCCGGTGGCACGTTTGTATTACAAGAAGATAATGGTTCATTCGCTAGCTGGACGGATAAGGTAACCATCGTCAGTGCCGGAGTCGCTACGGCGGCTACCAGAGTCCGTTCGGCTTCATTCACTCCGACAGATGGCAGGAATTATAGGATTGCCTATTTTGTAGCTTCAAGTAAGTCGGCCGCCTCTATCTTTAACGCTAAGGTTATTGTAGACCAAATCTATACAGATATAGATAGTTATTCAGAAGCTAATTCGAGCAATGCTCGTCAGGATTATTCTGGACTATCTAATGGTCAATCATTCACTGGTAATGGGTCTGCGATAGTTGCAGCTATTGTACAGCTCAAAAAGGGCGGTTCTCCTGCGGGTAATATGTTTGCGAAAATATATGCTCATTCTGGTGTATATGGGACTTCTAGCGTACCGACTGGGGCTGCTCTTGCTACTTCAGACGCTTTTGATGTTTCTACCCTAACAACTTCCTTTATTATGCAGCCATTCATTTTTAGTGGTGCAAATCAAATTACTCCGACTAATGGTACGAATTATGTATTGACTCTCGAAACCTCTGGTGGCGATGCGAGTAATGCCGCCCAATGGGGTTCTGATACTAATTCACCCACCGCTTCTGGGAATCGTTCATTTAATACTGGCTCCGGTTGGACGGCAGCGGCTACGGAAGATATGATATTCCATATAGTATCGGCCTTCCCCGCCCTCCTAGAACCCCAATACCTACTACTTAATACAGCCGATAGTAATGCTACGGGGGTGCAAGGTTATCAGACCCTTTGGGATTCAACCGAGTGGTCTGGCGTTACAAACACTTATAAACACGCAATAGATTCAGATAATGCATCTAATTCGGCTAAATTAAGAGATATAACTGGCTCGGCTGATGTTACCAGCTCGACTGTCACGGGTGCTAACCAGCAGATAAGTTCTGCGCTTACGATGCCGACAACCGGCGATGAAATAGATACTTGGATTCTAAACACTACCGGCGTGGTGGGAGCAAGCAGGATATTAGTCCAAAGTACGGTCAGTAGTTCTACGAGCGCATCAATAACCCAAGTCGCCGCCACTATCACTGCCTCTGGCGGGACGCAGAGTGTCTCGGCAATCTCAACATCTAGCGTCTCAATTACCCAAGTGGCGGCTACTGTTACTGCGACCGGTGGAATTCAGACAGCTAAATCTAACGCCTCCCTCGCGCAATCAGCGGCCAATGTCACGGCTTCGGGCGGCACACAAACTGCTGTTGGAACAGTACTAAATCTATCCTTCAAACAATCTACTACTGGTGGAAGTACGACCGGATCGCCGGCCGTATCCAGTGCTTTTGGTTCGCCAGTCACTGCCGGGAACCTGATTGTTGTGACGACAGCGGATAATTCAGGCACGACAACCGGGGTGACTGCCGTATCCGATACCGGCGGCAATACCTATAGCCAGATTCTTGATACTCACGGCACTAACGGTTTCCAAATGTGGTATGCGGTTATAACGACAGGTGGTTCGTCATTTACAGTCTCGGTCACTTGGAGCACAGGGTTCACTTCACAAGTGCAGTTCGTGGCTCAGGAGTTTCAGGGGTTCACCGGAACGCCAGCCCTAGACAAATCTGCCTTCAGCCCCTCTACCGGGGGTACGACCAGCCAGAATCCAACATCAGGGGCTACTGCAACGACAACTCATCCCCAAGAGATTGTAGTCGGAGGAGTGCAGCACTCCGGTACCGCTTCTGCTTTCTCTCTCGGCAGCGGCTATACGAATCTGGGGACAGTAAATGCCACGGGGGTGGCAGTTGCCCAGGAATCTATGGGCGTAGCAACTACCGGAGCGCAGACGGCTACCTTTTCGATAGCCGCCTCCAGTGAGTGGGTCGCCGGCGTCGCGACATTTTATGACAATACCTCCAGTGCATCGGCGAATATCACGCAACTAGCGGCAACGGTCATAGCTACTGGGGGCGTCCCGTCGGTCGCGGCCCAGATCAGCGCGAATGTCTCTCAATCGGGGGGAACCATCTCGGCTGCCGGTGGTATCCAAACGATTACTACTGTTAGGATAGTATCTATAGCTCAGTCGGCCGGGGTTATTACGGCATCTGGCGGCACTCAGAGCATAACTACTACACAATTCGTATCGATTACCCAGCTGGCAGGAACCGTAACGGCAACCGGGGGCACGCAAGTCGCAAAGACAAATGCGGCCATTTCTCAATCAGCGGCCAGTGTAACAGCCGCAGGTGGCACGCAGTCTATTGCCACAGTTCAGAATGTATCAATCACACAGCTAGCCGCAACTATCACCGCGGCTGGCGGTGCGCAGAGCGTCGGCAATGTCCAAAGCGTCACGATTGCACAGACGGCGGCCAATATCACGGCTACCGGAGGCACTCAGACAGCAGCGAGTGTGCAAAAAGTGGCAACTTCCCAGCTAGCCGCAACTATCACCGCCACCGGTGGCACACAAACGATAAATGCCGTAAGGAACGTAGCGATTTCTCATGTGGCGGCAACCGTCACCGCTGCCGGTGGAACTCAGAGCGTTGTTGCCAAACAGCTAGTGAATATAGCCCAGATTGCGGCGAATATCACAGCAAGTGGAGGGACACAAGCATTATCTATTGTACTGAGTGCGGCGATCTCTCAGCTCGCCGCCACTATCACTGCTTTCGGCGGAACTCAGACTGTCTCTGCCGCCGATTTCAGCCTGCCGTTCGATGACCTGACAATCGTTTCCTATACCGACTATCTCATAATTACCAGCTACGAAGACACCATCCGGCTAACCTCCCGAGCCGATGATTCCCTTACCATTAAGAGCTTCACCGATTCGCTGATAATCAAGCAAAATGCAGATGATTTGACCGACAAATCAACCAGCGATGATTTAACAGTCCACTCTTACGAAGATAACCTCATAATATCTTCTTAACAGTGGTATAATATAGTCAAGCACAGGCGATGACCGATAAGGGGTCAAGCTGAAAACCAAAATAAGTAAGGAGTGCCAGGTACGCGAATAAGTAAGCGGCCGAACATTACTTACCTTTAAAACTTGAGATTCAGATATAAAAGTGGTATAATCACCTCGTGAAAAGGATAATTGTCCTTATTGTGGTGGTGATTTTAGCCCTGTCAGGCGGTGTACTGGCTTTAAGACATACCAATACGTCTAAACCTACCGAAAACACCTCCCAAACGGCTCAAAATGCCCACACACCGCTAACAGCAGATGATATCTTCAGCCTAGTCAACCAGCAACGGGTAAATAGCGGCCTTCAACCCTATATCGCAGCAGCAGAACTGGCAAAATCCTCTTTGGATAAGTGCCTGGATATGGTCAAGGGCAACTATTACGCCCACATCAACCCGACAACGGGAATGCAGGGTTACGAGTACATCAAACAAGAGCTACCATCAGCCAAGGACCTGAGTGAGAATATCGAAAAGATTGCCTCAGACGATCCTCAGCTGATAGTTGATAGATGGATGGCAAGCCCGGAACATAAAGCCGCAATTCTAAGTACCGATTTCACGGTAAGCGGCCTATCAATCTGCCGTGACCCTAACGATATTTACCAACAAAACTTCATCGTTGAGCACTTCGCTAGCCTACAGTCCCAAACCACTTATGTCGCGCCCCAATCTATCGGAACCTTGTGTCAAGATGGTTGGATAAGTTCTTCTACTGGCAGCGGAAGCTGCTCTTGGCACGGCGGCGAATTATAATCTGAGTCTCCTCATCAGGAGACACCAATGGATTTACAAGGCTCTTCGAGTCTTTTGCAGGGCGGCACTACTATCGCTCCCGTTACCACCAGCCCTCAAATCTCAACCTATCAAACTCAACCAGCCACCAATGTATTAAATTACAGCGGCTCAACCCCCACGTATCCCGTATATAATGCGACTACTTACGACACCACAGCGACAGCACCAGCACAGCCGACCTATTACTACGACTCGGCCGGTAACGCTTACACCGATCAAGCTTCAGCTACCCAAGCTGACCAGAATTTAGCAGCCATACAGCTCGCCCAAGCAGCCCTAAATCGCATCCCCAATCAGCTAGCTATCGCTGACCAGAACATCGGAACCCAGTATGATCAGAGCAAACAGAGCCTAGATACAGACGCGGCCAACGCCCTCAGCTCTTTCAATACCAGCTCTACCCAAAACCAGCAGGACTACCGGACGGGACAGAACACCGTCAATTCCCAAGCTTCCCAGGATAACCAAAGCTTACTCCGAATCCTCGCCGGGCTTGGTGCCGGCGGCGGTTCGGAAGCTAAGTACTTAATCCCCAGTCTAGTCGGTAATGTCGCCAGCAAAGGCTTAAGCGCCGCTGCCCAGACCTTCGGCCAGAACGCTCAAGGGCTGAACACCGCCTACGGTAACTTCCAAAACCAAGACAAGACCGAGCGAGCTAACTTAGAGAACTGGCTAAGCTCTCAAAACAATTCCGCCCAGTCTACGGCCGACCAGAACAAGATTAGTCTGCTCCAAACTATCGCCGGACTGCAGACTAATCTCTCGGCCGCCTCTCCCTACCTTTCTCAGATAAATGACTTGTCTTCAGCGGTTGATAATCTGGCTAAGATCAATCCGCAATACGCGGGCAGCCTACCACAATACGTTGCTCCATCACTTTCGACCTTTGTTCCCCAGGGCAACCAGCCTATCGCTATCGCCCAGCAAGCCACCCAGCCTGGTACACCTTCCTATCTGAGCTTGCTATCTGGACTTAAAGACAAAACCAGCCCATTAACAGCTTAAGGAATCTACTTTGGCCACTTTGCTCAAAGTCAATAACGACTACAACCTACCTAATATAGGTATAAGCAGCGGACAAGCTCCGCCGCCAGCGCCGCTAATCAACATCCAAAACGCCCAAGGGGCATATGTTCCGCAGACTTACGTTCCGCCGCCAGCACCGACTCCCCAGACACCGACTTGGGGAGTTACTCCGATACGCCCTTCACCTCTACAGAGTGTGCTTAGGGTGTTAAGCGGCTTAGCCAGCCCGGCTACGGCCGCTGGTAAATTAGCCGGTAATGATGCCAGTTTGATCGCCGCTAGATTGACCGGTAACCAAAAAGCTAGGCAAAATGCCAGATTGGCCGGGCAAAACAACCTTAATAAGCTGGTCGATACCACCAGACAGTTCACTACCCGCCCGGCGGTTGAGTTAATCAGCTCGGTCATACCCAAGCAAAAGACTTTCACGCCCAACGGCGGGGTAGAAAAAGCTCTATTAGGCTCAACCCCGATCCAAAATATCGAGAAGAAAGTCGCCAATAACTACGCTACCCATCCAAACCTAAGCCCAGCCGCCAGAGTCGCCCTAGCTGCTGGAGAAGGACTTGGTAGTTTAGCTCAGGATGTGCCGATTGTCGGCGGTGAAGCCAAGCTGGCTGGAAAAGCCCTTAAGGCAGTCAAAGTCCCAGAAGCAGTCAACGCTATTAATGCTATTCCTAAGAACGAAATAGGCGCAGTCGGCAAAAACGTAAACCCCGAAGCATCGCCAAGACCCAGAGAACAGATAATCTCAGACATCCAAGCCAATATAAAAGCCGCCAAAGCCGCTACCGGCCACGAACCCGGTGAGTTCAGAAGCATCAAAGGCTCCAAAACCGGAGCCAAGAGCAATATGACCGCATCGATGAAACCTTATTGGCAGAAACATGAGCAATTAAGAGAAGAGTTGAACCAGTCTAAGCCTAATGTACCGGATGAAAATTTAGCTAAGCGTTATCAAGAGATGGGGCAACAAATAGCTAATGATAATCGTAACGCACTCTTTGAGGTTGCTCAAAAAAAAGGTTTTAAGGCTGAGTTTACCCCTACAAATACTTATCGATACACCTTGACCAGCCCAGAGGGTAAAACTATTAGAGCCGAATCCTTAAGCGATGCTTATAGGCTTATAGGCACCAATCATTTAAAAGAATTTGAGGATTCATATAAAGTCACCCAACCCACACCTATACCGGAAGTACCGAAGGCATTACAGTCGTATATTATAGGACATACGGACATTCCGCCGGAAATTAAAACTAACATAGCTAGCGGAAACGATATTGTTACCTTATATCACGCTACTAATAACCCAGAGGCTATCCTTAAAAGTGGCAAACTCCAGCCGGAAGGTGCGAGACTGTCTATAGAAGATAGAAAGTTTAGCGAAAACCCCGACCATATTTTTCTGACACCTAACCCAGAAAGAGCGAAAGAATTTGGAGATAAATTGGTTCAGGTTAAACTGCGCTCCGGTGACCCAAATCTCACTAATATTGATTCCCTTGATTATAAATACAGAGGTGAATTACCTGTAAAACCAGTCACCCAGCCCACACAAGGGGCTAAACAAACTTCCTCATATTTGCCCGCGCCTCAGACTGCGGCAAAGGAGGCGAAGGCAGCGAGCGGTCCTGTTGCTGAAACCGCCGTTTCCGCCGCCAAGCCAAAATTGGAATCCAAAGCACCAACAAAACCAGCGGCACCACCCCAAAAATCAGTAGTAGCCACACCCAAATCGTTACTATCTCCATTGTCTAAGACTACCACACCACTTACTAATGAGGAAATCAAGATTGGACATGCCCTTGGCCTGGATAAGCGACAAATGGCGGCGGCTAAGAGCCAAAACGCCCTTGATAAAGCCTTTCAAACCTCAATGGCCGATATCCGGGCTGGCAAAAACCCCAAAGTCTCACCAGATGACCTGGCCTCCATGAGCGGCCCGGAACAGATGAGGGTATCTAACTACCTAAATTCTCTGACCGCACCGAAACGCGAGTTACCAAAGTCCCCCAATGGCGTAGCCGAGCTACCCAAGCGCCAGCCCGTCCCAACCGCTAAGTACTTATTCTCGACTAAAGTTAACGCTATCCGCTCAATTGGCGGCAAAGACGCTAACGACTTGGCTGATAGGATCGTAAATACCGATAGGGAAGCCCGCGACTTACGGGCTAATTGGATGAACCAGTCTAAAACGGTTATGAGCCTAAGCAAGAAAGAGTTTGAAGAGGCCGTAGACGTTAAAGAAGGCAAGCTACCGGCCTCCGCCGTAGGCAGTCGGGTCAACAAGGCTGTAGCCGAGATGAGCAAAGTCTTTCCCGACGTCCACTCTCAGGGCTTTGGCGAAGGCTTAATAATTGGTGATCGGGGAGCGACCTATTTCCCCCATTCCTATCCGAACCTAAACAAGCTCAAAGGCTCCAAGTTAGATAACGACCTGCAGTACCTAATGGACACCGAACAAGTTGACCACCGCACCGCTACGGAATTGTTCAACCAGATGGCGAAAGAGGGTAAATACCCTAACCGCTTTGGTAACTTCGCCAATGCCCGGCTGACTGAAATGCCCGGCTACTATAAAGACAAGCAAGCCTATACCTCCTACCTCCAATCGGCCGCCCAGAACATAGCCGAAGCTCGCCATTTTGGCACCGACAATGAAATAGCTAATAAGCTAATCGACAACATCAGGATTAACGGTGGCGATAACGAAGCCGCTCAGAAGGCTCTGGAGAATTACCTGCGCGAAGCCGACAGAGGCCGCTTGTCTAAACCGCTACAAGCCGTTCGCGGCACTTACGGCGCGTTAACCCTGGGTAAAGCGGCAATCTCCCACGCCGGCCAGACCTCCAATACCGCAGTTGAAGCTGGAATAGCCCGGACACTTAAGGGCTGGGGTGAATATATAAGCCAAAACAAAGAGGGCAGGTCATTTATTGACAAAACCGGCGTTACTAACCCACAAGAGCTTCACAGCTACCGCGAACAGCTAACGTCATTTAAGGGAATCAAGGGCAAGTTAACCGCACCTGGTCTAAATAAGATTATGAAGATTAACCGCTCGGTAACCGCACTAGCTGGCCGGGCTTATGGTAACCATCTGGCCGAAACCGGCAACGTAGCTAAGTTGCGTGAACTCGGTGTTACTGGCGATATTGGTGAGAAACTCACCGAAAGCCAGCAGATCGAAGCGGCCAGGGGCTTAGTCGACCATACTATGTTCAGTGGCTCGCGCTCTACCACGCCAATCCTGGCCGAAACCGCTGCCGGTAAGACAATCGGCCAGTTTAGGACTGCCTATGCTTATAAACAGACCGGCTTTATCTATAACCAAGTAGTTAAAGAAGCCCGGAAGGGCAATCTTGCGCCCCTGGCTCGCTATCTAACTGTTTCAGCCGCTATTGGTGCGGGGACAGTAGCCATAAAAAACAAGATTTCTGGTCGAAAAGAAGGTCCTGGCGGCATCGCTATGGACGCCGCAGCCGCTTTGGGTGGCTTACCCGGTGAGGCCGCCTCCGAATTGATCCGCTACGGTATTGGACACCATAACCTTACCGGCGCGGTTGCTGGTGAGCTTGCTCCCCTGGCCGGAGAAGGCTTAAATACGCTTGAAGCAATCGACAAAGGCGGAAAATCAGCCGAGCGTTATGCACTTAAGAAAATCCCCTACGTTGGTAACCGGGTGGCTCAAAAGGTTACCCCGCCAGCCCCGGCACCGACCAAAACCCAGGTCGCTCAAGGCGCTAAACAGCCGCAAAAGGGAATTTACCAAGTCAAAGCTAAGGATGGCTCGACTAAATACGCCACGCTCCAGGGCAAGAACCTCAAGACCTTCTCAACCCTAAAAGACGCCCAGGCCGCCCAGGCTAAGAATGAATTTAAGTACTCCAGTAATAAGGTAACTAATATTAACGGACAAGTTTACCATAAATCCTCATCCGGCACCGTGGTCAAAGGCACTCCGCCGGCTCCCTCAACCAGCTCCAGCAACCTAAAAACGGTTTATGACCCTAAATCCAACACTTGGACCCGCACCAATGTCCAGACCGGACGGACGGTAAAGATTGCCTCCGATGGGTCACAGACTGTCTTAGATGAAGGACTGGGTAGGATAACCAACGCCAGGAGCGATTTTGTGTCCAATATAACCGCCACCGCCCAAAAATACGGCGTAGAACCGCGCTCTGCTCTGGCTGTCGCGGCTATGGAAGGCTTATCCGGGGCGGTCGGAGATAATGGCACCTCCTTCGGGCCATTTCAATTACATATCGGCGGTGCGCTTCCTGCCGGTAAAGACCAGGCTTGGGCCGAATCCCCTGCCGGCATAGACTACGCCATACAGCAGATCGCCAAAGTCGCCAAAGGCAAGACCGGGGCTGATGCGATTAACGCTATAGTCTCCTCATTCGAGCGCCCGGCCAATCCCCAGAACGAAATCGCCGGGGCGCTGAGTGTCTACAACGGCCGGAACGTCAGCTTGAATAGTTCAAGTGCCAGAACTTATAAGCTCAGTGGCTCCAAGTCCTCCGGCTCATCCAGCTCAAGTGGCGTTAAAGCCGCCAAAGCTACTCTCTCAGCGGTTATCAAAGCCCAGAAATCGGCTTCCGCTGCCATCAAACCGCCTAAAGCCCCGGCCGCGCCGAAGCTCAAGACCTCGTTCAAATCACCCGGCCTTAAGAAACAATCAGGCGCAGTCAGCGGATTCTCACAGGGCAGCCGAATATCAGTTAAAAAGAACGCCTAATCTGGTATAATAATAGGTAACACGCGGCCACCTATATAAGCACGGAACCGTGAGCATTTAACAAGCTCAGATTCCGTGTTTTTGTTAGGCTCTCAACCTTGACCGCAGCAGAATACGTCGCCAATATGTTGCTCACCGCAACTGGCGAGAACTCCACAGCCGTTTCGGGAGACGATGACTGGACCAAAGCCCTCTCCATCGGCAACTTATTAATCGACCAGTGGGCTAAGGAAACCGACTGGGTATCTTTATATTCGATAGTTCCAATCGGTACTGTCACCGCTACCGACTCCTTTGATTTAGACGATTCTATCCGAGAAATCTCTAGCCAAGATGGTGACTATATCCGTATTAATCACACCGATGGCACTAATTACACCGATTACACTCTAGTTCACCCTAATCGCTTGAAGTTTTATGCTACCGGTCCCTATGTGGCCCAAATAGGTGACCAGCTGGTCTTCAATAAGGCTTTCGTATCAACCGACCAACAATTCGGCGGGACGATAAATGTACCCTCCTATCTTTATGCAGACCATCTTGTAAATGACACAGATGATGTTCCGGTGGACGATCCTAACTGGCTGGTGATGGCCGGTGCTGCCGAGTGGGCCAGGACTGATCTGACGCTTGCTCAAAACTACCCACTCTTATTACAAAAGGCCAACGATCTGATGGATGGTATGAAGAAGGCCAACTCTCCCCAACTAATGACTATCCCGAAAGACCCAGTTGCCAGAGGAATGGAGTGGTAAATGCTACCAATCCCCAGAGCTGTAAAACCTCCTAAAATCTCTACCAAACCGGCTAATAACTGGATGGCCGGTGTCGTCTCGTTACTTGATGACGGCCGCACCCCGATTACCGGATTAACCCAAGCCTCCAACTGTATCCTCCAGCAAGACGGCGTTATCCGGCCCCGACCCTCACTCCAGACTTTCGGCCCCACTCCTGCGGGGACGATTCTCGGTGAGTATTTTGAATACCGCTCAGTCTCCGGGCTGACGACGACTAACCACTTGATAACTATGCAGAAAGTCCTGCAAAACGAGGTCCAGACCTTAACGATTACCGGCACCCCGACTGGCGGGACGTTCAAACTGACCTTTGGCGGCCAGCAGACCGGCACTATCGCCTATAATGCAACAGCTTCTACCGTCCAGACTGCTTTAAGAGCTTTAAGCACCATTGGCTCAACCGGGGTGACTTGCACCGGCGGCCCGCTACCGGGTTCAGCTGTAGCCATTACTTTTACCGGGACGCTTGCTGGCACCGACGTAGCCCTTTTGACTTCGGCCGATACCCTTACTGGTGGCTCCTCCCCAGCCTCACACTTAGCCGAGACTAAAAAAGGCGGTTATGTCGGGCATATCCACTACGCCCTACCGGAGGATTCGTCTTGGACGGAGATTACCGCTCAGGATTACTCCAATTCGGCCAACGCCCACTTCGTCCAGCACGACCAAAAAGTCTTAATAATGAACGGTTCGGAGACTCTTTCCTACTTCGACATCAACACTCAGACAATCACTTCGTTTAATGCTTTATCCAACGCCACCGCCCCTACAGCTACGCCAACTGGACTGACAGGATCAAACTTCACTGTGTCTTATGCGGTTACCGCTAACTCAACAGTTGGCGAAACCTCTGGTGTGGCAGTTGACCAAGCGGTTTTAACTGATAGGGACTTATGGGACCCGGCAACACAAAAAATCGTCTTAAACTGGACTCCGGTTACTGGTGCGGTGTCACAGAATATCTATGCCTCGATCACGGCTGACGGGTCGGGCAACCGGGTCTGGGGTCTTCTGGCATCAGGTTTAGGAGCAAGCGTCTCAACCTTCACTGATCTTGGCGGGGCGACAGGCGGGATTGGTCCGATCAACACTTTCAGAAGCTTGCCTACTCAGAACTCCACCGCCGGACCGACTGCGACAAGGGGTGAAGTCATCAATGGTCAGCTATTCCTGACCGGTGACGTGAACAACCCTTATTACATCTGGCATGACGGCGGCTCGGGCTTTGAGCTTGATTTCACGGTTGCTAATGGCGGCGGTTTCATGGTCTTAGGCTCCGGCTCCCGCGAAATACCAGTCAAAATCTGGAACTTCCGTAGCGGTCCCGGTGTCCCGCAAATCAAGGCCTTAACTAAGGGATTAAACGGTTCGGGTAAACGCTACACCATCTCCTCAACCACTATTACCTACGGCGGCCAGACGGCGCTAATCTGGACACCGCAGGAAGATTATGGCTTCTCAGGCACGGATTCACCTGATGCGCTGATAGTTTACGGAAACTCCACCTATTACCCCTCAAGGGATGGTTTCAGAGTGGTCGGCACCAAGCCTCAACTGCAGAACCTACTGGATAACGATACCTTCTCCCAGACCATCTTGCCCGACCTTGCAATGTTAAACAACGAAGCGATGGACGGAGCGGTGGGAGTGGCCTTTGAGGAAAGACTTTATTTCGCTCTGCCAGTTGGTGAATCCTTTAACAACGAAATCTGGGTGAATGACCTGGCTCGCAAGGGAGCCTGGATGAAGCCCTGGAGCATTACGTCCACTTGGCTATGCGTAATTGCCGATAACGACGGTTACTCGCACCTAGTAGTCGTCAATGGCTCCAGCGTTTATGAGCTATCTTATTCGTCCTTTACGGCCGATAACGGTGTATCTTTCCCGACTTCCGGTTCAACCGGCCTTAATTTCTTCTCCGAGGACAAGCAGGAGTGGGGCCGGCTAATCAAGATAGTGGTTACTATCCTTCGGCCACAGGGACACATGGATTTCACGGTTGAGGGTTATACGAATAAACAGGAAATAGAAACCCTTGGTACGGCTTCACTGATTGCCGGTTCATCGGCTTCCGGCTTCGGCTGGGGCGAGGCCGGCTGGAGTGATTTCGGCTGGTCGGATTTCGATTATACCACCTCCGTTACCGCTTTGGTTTCAAAGGACGTGGCTATCAAGATCAACCGCGACTGCAAGTACTGGAGCCTGAGCTGGTCATCTTCTCAGGCCAATACGGATTATTCAATCTCGGAACTGACCCCGCAATTTATCAATATCGGCATAAAGAACTTAAAGAACTAGGAGACAAACATGGCATCTATCAACGATCTCGTTACAGAAGCAAGAAAAACAACCAACCCAACCTTAACTACGGTAGCTTCAACCCGCGCGGTTTCCGGCTCCAGCCTGACCTGCACCGACCTATCCGGCTGGCCGACCAACACGGCCGTCCACTTCATTACCTATAAGAAAACCGCCACTGGGGCGATTGACAAGACTACCCAATGTGACTGGAAAGGCATTGTCTCTGGCAGCACTATCGGCACCCTGACCTTAAAGAGCGGAACTGACGCTGGAAACGCCATCGGTGACTTCGTAGAGATGGGACCGACTGCCGCCTACGCCCAAGACATGGCCGCCGCTATCGAAGCTGAACACTCCACCCTGGGAGTCCATGATGCCACCAAAGTTGCCATGCTGGCCGGCGCACAGACTTTCACCGGCCAAAAGACCTTCACCTCACCGAAAGTGATAACTGATATCTCCGACACCAACGGCAATGAGATATTCAAAGTTACCCCTACGGCTTCTGCAGTCAACGAAGTGACAGTCGCCAACGCCGCCACCGGCAACAACCCGACATTTACCGCCTCTGGGGGCGACTCTAACGTAGGCATCACCTTCGCCACTAAAGGAACCGGCAAGCTCCAGGGCGTGGTTGAGAACCTAAAGAACCCCTATAAGTTCTATGTTTATCGAAACGCCGCCTATACCCCGACCGGTACAAACCCTATCCAGTTTGATACTAAAGCTTTCGACACTAGCTCCAATGTCGATGTTGTAACTAATAAAGGAAGATTTACTGCCCCAATCGCAGGTTTCTACTTTTTCAGCTCTTTTATCTCAATAAGCGCAACGCTAAGCGGTGCTACTGGTTTTGGAATTTCACTAATGAAAAACGGCTCTCAGATACTTGGTGGTCAGCTCGGTGTCGAAACCTACACCGGTAACGGTAACTATGGTAGAACGGTGTCTGGTTTACTGCAGCTTTCAGCGGGAGACTATGTCGAGGTCTTTGACCCCTACGCCGCCGGCAAGGCCCTATCTGTCGGCGCGATTAACTGTTACTTCCAAGGCTTTTTAGTGAGCGCTACATAAGGATAAATGATGGTAGATTACTCAACTTTAGGACCAGCTGGAGCAGCCGTAATAATCGTCTTTTTGTTCCTGAAATTCTTACGTGATGAGTCGGCTAAGCGTGATAGGCGCGAGGAGCAGTTCGTGAAGACCATTGAGGCCAATACTAAGGTCGGAAAACAAACCTATGACCTATTAAAGAATCTAAACGGCGAGCTCAAAAAAGCTGCCCAGAAGAAATTGGAGAGTTAGATGAAATACGACGACTTTATAGCTAAGTGGCTAGGCAAGGCGATCGACTGGGACGGAATGTATGGACCCCAGTGCGTCGATGAAATTGCCCAATACTGCGTAGACAACGGTAAACCCGTGGCTTATGCCAACGCCTGTGACTGGGCCAATAACCCGGCGCTGCAGGGTGCTTTCACTTGGACGGCTAACGACCCCAATGATTTTAACCAGGTTCCTAAACGAGGCGACATTATTGTTTGGTCATCAGCCTTACCGGGTTCCGGCGGAGCTGGTCATATAGCCATCTTCGACATGATAGTCAAACCAGGAGTTTTCCAGAGCCTAGACCAGAACTGGGGCGGCCAATACGTCCACTTTATTCCCAATCATACCTGGGACTATGTGCTCGGTTGGTGGCATGCGATTCCACCTCCACCAAACCCCGAGCAAATACCATCGCCTCCGCCGCCGCCTCCGGCACCGTCGCCGATTCCAGCACCCGACCCGCACCCAGACCCAGCTCCGGCCAACCCGCCGGCTGATCCCGAACCAACCCCCGGTACCCCTCCAGCTCAGCCAACACCCGAACCAACTACCGAATCCACACCAGAGCCCACTCCCGCCCCTCGGCCGACACCCGAATCTGCCCAACCGCTGCCAATGTCGCTTGTCGAGAAAATAATCTGGGCCGTCCTAGCCGCAATAATCGGACTGCTCGCTTGGTTCTTTAAATAAGAAAGGAGACAGCGCTTACCCCAATAAGCCGCTTTGAAAGACATCGTAAGTTTCAATCTCTATTACGAAGACATAACAAGAAAGGATAACCAAAATGGAAAGATTAAAAACCCTAGCCAAACAAGCTGAAGCCGCCCTATTTACGTTCTTGGACGCACAGATACCCGTAGTCCACACCGCCTGGCAGGTAGCTTTGAGTGCGTTAATCGTGTCGCTGTTTGCTGCTAGAAGCTCAGCCGATGTCAAAGCCGCCCTAATCACCGCTGGAGCCGTCTTCTGGGCCGCTCTAAAAGCCGCCTACTTAAAACAGCGGAGCTAGCAATGGAACGACGGATGATACCTTGTCCGTCCAATAACGAGGCGTGTAAATATGCGCCGGACTGTTTCTTGTCCGAACATCACCTTTACCCACGCCGGACGGCCGATACTCCTCTAAAACGGAGGTACGGCAATCTGGCGATGAATAAGGTAATCGCTTGCAGGAACATCCACGATACTCTTGATACTTTCCCAGAACCGACCTATCCGCCCAATCAAGAAATGAGAAATGCCGTCTATGGAAAATGAACGCAAAGTCTTCGAGTGCCGGGTCGCTGGGCATGATCTGACGCTTCGGCTCGGCAACTGCGCCGTAGTTCTGTTCAGAACCAACCAGGAGGTGGATTACCTGGCGATTGATCTGGAAAACGAAGATGAACAGACCTTAAGGGTGTTTAACAACCCTTCGTTCGTCCGCTGGATGGCCGGTTACCGCCTTACCAAGACCGGAGATAACTACGACCGCCCCCAAGTGCTTAATTTTGAAGGCTCACCAGATTCATTTCGCGAGTTAACCGGCTGGAACCCGCCAGTCATTGAGAAGGAGGAGCCTAACGAGGCTGAAATGGAGATGTTTTTAGATGTTAATACCGGCAACTTAGACGCCGAATGGCAGGGGATGGGCGAGACATGAGCCAAGAGCTGATTCCTTATACCGAAACTAGGCGCGACCAGCTGGAACAAGAGCTGGCGGCTATGGCTAACAAGCGGGAGTTAAACCACCGGACAAACAACGGAATCACGGTTATCGCCTACTGGCTGATGGCTGAGAACGTCACCACCATCTGGGTACACGATGAGCGCGTCAACGCCGCCTGTGAGTTCGAAGTACCCCACGACCAGGTGATGGAGTATTTTGACCATCCATTTTCTAATAAAAACGCCAACATAAAACCTTATCAACAGAGTGAAAATTATGAAGGATAACTTATGTACGAGATGGCCTGGAAGGACAGTTTGCGGGATCGTTGGATACTCGCTAACCGACCACCCTCCGAAATCCGTTTCATTTACTGTGACGTGGCTTACTGGGGTGAATACGCTCTCAGCTGGGAATCAATCCGCCAGTACCGTAAATCTAAGCGAGAAAGCATAAGGTTACTTGTGGGAACCGAACTGACCCCTGAATACGGCAACCCGGAGAATGAGCGGGAGCGGGTTAAGAAACAACGCCAGCGGGTAGCTCCAAAGACCGGCGGGGCAGCCCTTAAGCTGATGGCTTTCTCCGTACCGGAAGAGCATCTGAAGTACCACGAAGCCCTCCAAGAGGCTCTTAAAGAGCACGGTTCGGTAGATAAGGCTCGTTTCTCCGAGTACCAGATGGGCTATAAGGACGCCGACGGCGAAGCCCAAGCCCTTGATTTAAAATCTCACCGCTTCGAGGTCAAATTCGACCATGAACCGCTGTGGGCACCGATTGCCCCGGTCGAGCTGAAACGGCCTCTGCTCAGAAAACCGGAAAAAGCCAAGAACCCCTCGGAATTTTCTACCACCATAGTCTGTTCCGACCTTCAGATTCCTTTTGCCGATGAACAAGCCTTATCAGTTTTTTACCAGATTGTGGCTGAGCTGAAACCTGATAATATCGTCCAGCTTGGAGACGCTCTGGATTTAACCGCCTACTCCCGGTTCATGGATTCGGAGATATACGCCAACGCTACCCAGGACGCCCTGTTCCAGGGACTAGAGTTTTTCCGAAACCTTAGGAAACTGGCACCTAGCTCCAGAATCACTTACTTAGAAGGCAACCATGAGGTCCGGTTGCCCAAACACATCCTGATGAACCATAAGACCAACTTCAACCTCCGGCCAGCTGACGAGCCTGACGGCGACCCTCTATTGAGCGTACCGAGGATGCTCGGCCTAAAGAGCGTTGATGTCGAGTACGTCTCCGGCTATCCCAATAATAGGTATTGGATAAACGACAAGCTCCAGATAATCCACGGCGCTACCACTGGCAAAAGCGAGAGTAAGCGGGTCAACTTCCAAGAAAAGATTTCTACCTAATGCTGCCACGCCCACCGCCTGGGACACGATAAACAGACGATTAACACTAGGGACAACGGCGAATACCGGGTCACCCAGAACGCCGGCACCCTGTCGCGAATTGACACTCATGTACCTAGTACTAAGACCGGCTACGACCTATCGGGCACTCCGGTCGGCGGCCACCATGAGAACTGGCAGCAGGGCTTCTGTATCGTCACCCACAACGAAAACCAATTCTTCATAGAAGAAGTCAGTATTGATACCTTCAATGGCTACCGAGCCTTATTCAGGGGGCGCTTATACGAGGCTTAACTATCTGCAAGCAGGGCTGATCCAAAAACCCAAAACTCCCACAATTTAGACATCTCTCCCTCACCTCACCCCCAAATGGCTCTCTCAACCCTTTCTCTTTCATCAGCCCTGCTTCTAGGTAATTAGGAGCGGATAAATTATGGAGAAATATAACGTAAAGAGGTGTGAGATGTGTATCTGTAACAACTGTGAGCGACTGGAGGATATGGGCGTGGAGTGTTTAACGAACGCCATGCTCCAGTCCCCCGAAGGCCGCAAGCTGGAAAAACAGCACCGCTGGGGTGATTGGCGCTGGGACGATACCAAGCGGTTTGAGCAGCACTTAGGACCGGACGTAAATAACTTCTGGCACGGGCCTTATCAGGCCAAAGAAGTCGCTATTCCCTTTATTGAACACCAAAACGCCTACGGGGTCAGGAAAATCGATGAGGCTGACGCCAGATTGTTGGTCGCGCTTAATTGTTTACATGACATCCAAGAAGCCCACACCGGGGACATTCCGCTGCCAGATCGAACTGCCGAGGGTAATGCCCATGAGCTGAGATTGCAGCGAGAGATTATCGCCCGGATCTTAGGCGTTACCCCACATGACCCCTTCATAGAACGCTTACAAGAAGTCCAAAGTGGGGTTAATTTCTTATCCCGTGCCTTTAAAGCTATTGAGTACTGCGGTTACTTTAATACTGCGCTTAGGGCTTGGGCGCTGAAAGACCATGAAGGTCTGGAGCCGGAAGAGCGGGAAAAGTGTTTTGCCCTCGGCCAGGCCGTCTTAACAATAAACACGCCGAAAATGGCACGGATGGTCGAGTTCCCCTTCGTCCAAGACCTGCTACTTAAGAACCAGGCGGCGATCGAGGCGGCCCATGGACTATGAACCACCAGTCATAATCGCCTGGCAATGCCCGGCTTGTTATACGCTGTTCGCCGAGCATGGCGAGTGCGGCTTCTGCTCAAGCCGGCTTCGGCCGCTGGTTGAACAGATCCCGGAAATCTAACCCCTTCGTCCTATCGTACATAGACCACCCTCTTTAGCCTCCGATTAGCGTCCATCCAATACTTAGGTTTCATAACCTATCCCCCTTACGAAGAAAAGGCCGGTATCATAGTGTCTCACAGTCAATCACTACGATTTTACCCGGCCTTCCTCCCAAACTTAAGGCTCTCAACCTTAGGTTATCTATCTTAATCTACTCAGATGAGCCTATCTGTTAAAATTATTACAATTTTAAATAGAGATTTTTCACTCTGATAGACTAATAACTAGAGGGACGCTCATCCCTCTCTCTTCTAAAAAGGCCGTCTATACACTACGGGGCGGCCTTTTTATATGCTGTGGTGGCGTTCGTAAACCGCCCTTAAATCCTCATCCACCACCTGGGTATACATCTGGGTGGTCTGCAGGGATGAATGGCCTAAAAGAGCCTGGACGTAGCGCATATTGGCATTGTTTCTTAGTAGGTCGGTAGCGAAAGAGTGGCGCAGTGAGTGGGGATGGACCGGCTTATTTAAACCGGCCTTTTTCCAGCCGGCGTTCATCATTTTTTGGACTCCGTCCGGCCGGATGCGGGAACGGGTCTGGTTGGCTAAAAACAGCGCCGGGTTATCATCTCGCCTAAAACTGAGATATTGTCGCAATAACTCCTCAGTTCGTAAGTCAATGAAGCACAGCCTGACCTTGCCACCCTTACCGACTACGGTGAAAGTCAGGCTGTGCTTCATTGTGCGGTTCAGCGAACACAATTCTCCAATTCTAATACCTGAGGCATATAACATGGAGATTACGCACATATTCCTGATCCGGTTGGCGTCCGGATAACCTCTTTGCTTCTTACCGACAGCCTTAATCAGCTTGTCGACCTCTTCCGGGGTAATGAAAGTCGGGATGGTGTTGATGCGCGGCGGCAACGGGATAGATTCAGGGTCAAGACAGACCATTCCCTGGCGGCGCAAGTAGGCTAAGACCACCCTGAGCTTATTCAGATAACCCCTGATAGTGTTCTGGGACAGGCCTTTCTTCTCCAAACACTGTTTCCAGTCCCTAACCTGGATAAAGGAAAGCTCCTCAATAGCAATATCGCCCAAAAACAAGACTAGTGAGTTGAGAGCTACGAAGTGATGCTCTTCGGTTTTAGAGGATTGGTTTCTAAAAGCAATAACATCAATAGCGTAAGCTCTAAAGGCTTCGCTTAAGCGCATACTATCCCCTGATTAGTTGAGGTAGCAGACTTCTATTGAGAATTTTTGAAGCCGTGATCCACCACCAGAAGGGATCATATAAGACTTAGCTTACGTTGCTACCTAAATTAAAATACTTATTGCCCGTGTTGTCTATTGTTATTTTTCCATAAAAAAAGCTCCCCGCTAGACTCACCCCCACGGAATTTTGGTTATGGCTTATAAATAGTAAAGTGAGCGGTCTTTTCCTAAGGCACTGCCAACATGCAGAGGAACTTGTCGTCATTAATCACCGAAAAAGGAGTTTGTAGTCTTATTAAAAAACAGCTACTAAGAAGTATCTTATTGTATTATTTCGATACTCTCCCAACGGATACCCTAACGAGGAACCCTTTATCTTTTTCTTACCCTTCCTTAGTATCACTTCTAGCCCTCATATACGGAGCGTGGCGGGCAACTACTAGAGGTGTTGCCAGTTCCTTCCGTATAAGAAGTGAATCTTAAGTTTTCAGTTAATTGTTATGTGTATGAGAGAGGAAGCCGCTATTTAGAGAGTGGTTACTCCGGGTCGCTATTAAAATGCCCTACGCCACCGCATACTTCCTCACAACTACACACAACTATCGGCTATTAACTTTAGCCGCTATTTATAAGTTTTTAAGATAGAGAAATGCAAAATGGGCCTTCCTCTTCGGGAAAGCCCCAGCATTTAGCGTTGTAAGCCCAATTATACACAGGCGTAACAGATTAAGCAATAGTTTTGACAAAAAAGTAAGCAGAAAGGTCTTGTATTGCCCGTGTAGTTATGCTAGTATTGATTTAGTTCATTCACAACTTATCAGCGCTCACAGATGATAAGTTATCTCTTTGAACGGTGCGTCCTTGCCAAGGAAGAGGTCGAGAGTTAGAGTCTCTTAACCCGCACCATTTATAAGAAGGTAACCGTCTGTGGTAAACAGGCGGTTTTTTAATGGAAAGCAACAGCATTTAGCGTTGTTGTTTTCCCCGGAGGAACCGGCTTTCGAATCCCAGCATTGTTGCGGGATCAGCGACAGGTTTCACCTATAGCAGATAGAGTTCTGCCGAAGTGTTACAGAGATGGCACTCTTTAAAATGCCGAATTTAAACAAGGAGATTGGCCTTATCAAGCAATTGGTAAGACTAGCTTTGCTAGTGCTGCTCACAGTAGTACTAAGCGGAGTGACTCCGGCGCACATTAAGAACTTTCCGCCCCAGCACAAGGTCAAAGCTTTGTCGGCGGAAAAAGTGCCAACTGAGAAACCAGAGCAACCGCAAGCGGTTGTGGCGACTCAGGCGGAGACGGTAGCTGCTCCCGTAGCAGCGCCGGCACCAGTGACCGACCCGCATGAATACGCGGCCTCGGTACTCGACCCCGTTCAGTACGGCTGCTTAGTTAGCCTGTGGAACGGCGAGTCGGGATGGCGGGTAGGTGCCTATAACCCTTCGGGGGCTTATGGCATACCCCAAAGCTTGCCAGCTTCAAAGATGGCGGCTTTCGGCTCAGATTACCTGACCAACCCGATCACCCAGGTCAAGTGGGGCTTGGATTACATAGCTCGCAGTTATGGGACCCCTTGCAATGCTTACAATACCTGGCTGTCGAGATACCCACACTGGTATTAAACCGTAGGGCGTAGTAGTGAGGGAAAAAGAGCCGTTCAAGTTGAGTGATACACCGCTCAGCGATGAGGAAAGTAAGCGTAGCTCTCGGCGACATCTAAGTGTATCGGATAATCGCCCCCTCTCTCATACGCCCTACCTCAAACATCCGGGCAGACTTCGGACTCTATGTAAATTGCGGGATTGTCCGAAGCCCACCTGGGCCGGTTGAGGCCCGCACCTTTGTTATGGCGGCAAGCCCCTCTTCATTCATTAGGGTCCATACACTTGCCGCCCCAGAATTGGTTTTTAAGTTTTAAAAGCCAGCCCTGGGGGTGAATGCCACATTGATGGCCAGCGCTACAAAGCCGGTAGCCCCCAGCCAATAAGTAATAGGAGAGAAAAATGAGCGTGAGCACAGAGGATTTTATTGAAAAAGCGGTCCGAGAAACCGAAATCGCGACGATCAGCTACGTTATTAAGCTGCTGGATAAGTACCCGGCCGAGATGGTCAAGAACAGCCTTAGGGATTACGTCCGCGAACTGCGGGAAGGTTTGAGCCATGACTAAGACAGATACCAAAGCTATTACCAAACCCAAGAAACAAGCCCTGGTATTAGAGGGTGATCCCGATGCCCAGCTGGACTACGCCCAAAAAGCCGCCAAGGCTTTGATGAAGCGCGTCAGCTCCAAACCAAAGCAAGTAATCATCGGTGGCAAGACTTACCTAGAATTCGGCGACTGGCAGACCCTAGCGAGGTTCTTTGGAGCCACCGTAGGTGTGGAATGGACCAAGCCGATTGAGCGCAATGGCAAGCTAGAAGGCTACGAAGCCCGTGCCATTGTCTACCAGCATGGAGAAACCATCTCGGCAGCAGAGGCTTCTTGCATGAAGGCCGAGAATAACTGGAAAAGCCGAGACGAGTTCGCTGTTAAGAGTATGGCTCAGACAAGAGCTTCGGCTAAGGCGCTACGAAACGCTTTCGGCTGGGTGGCCGAGCTAGCAGGATACTCAAGTACTCCGGCTGAGGAAATGGACGGTGTCACCCCAATTAAGAATGAAACCAAACCCCGCTACGCCACCATGAAACAAGTGGAACTGATGGTTAATAAAGTCAAGTGGGGGCTTAAGGAATTCGACAAGGAAGAAGTCTTAGGCTGGCTGGATTCCGTACTAGGAAAAGACTTATCCGAAGTCAAGATGGACGAAGTCGATGAGTGTCTTATCAAGATTGATAAAGCCCTGCGTGAAGAGAAGATTGAATCCAAGCTGACCAAGACGGAGCCAGAACAAGAAGATGTAGTAGTTGAGTTAACCGAAAAGCAGATGAAGGACGGTATCAACATGGATGACATCCCGTACTAGCAATTAAAAGGAGGGTAATTAAATGATCTATTTAGCTGAATCACAGCTAGCTAAGCTAAGACAAACAGGTGAAAAAGCCAAACCGAGCCTCTCGGCCATTCTGACTAACCTTTACCAGCTAATCGAGGACGCCAGTTTCATCCTGGTCCCGCTGTTCACTTACTTAACGGTAGTCGGCCGGATCAGCACCGCCCACTTAAACACAGGTACACGCTACGCCGTGACCCTGGGCTGCGTGGCGCTGGGTCTTAAGTTCTTAAGGTATCTATCAACTAAATAGGAGGGTATATGTGGGGTTTATCAACTAAATTGCCGGCCAAACAGCGGGTTCTTAGGGAGATCAAGAACAGGCCCGGTATCACCGCCAGGGAACTATCCGAGCGGGTGACGCACAAGTTCAATTCGCGGATTTCGGAACTGAGGGCTGATGGCTACAACATCGAAGCCCGCCGCGACCGCCGCCGAGCGGGAATGGTTTACGGTTATTTTCTAGTCAACGAGAAGGAGTACGGAGATGAGGGATAAAAGGCCGCTTTACTACTTCGCCAAAATCGGCAACAAAATGATAGCTAAGCTGGAAATGATGGTTGAAGAAGATAAAGAGTTTGTTTCCGAGCTGCTGGAGCCGGTAGACGAGATACTTGGCGAGCCGAACCGGGAAGAACGAGATGAGTGGATAAGAATCCTAACCAAGGCGAAAAAATAATGCACATGAAGCAATGGGAACTGCCCGCCGCCGGACAACTGACTTGCCCCGAATGCCAAGGGACTCGCTTTAGGGTTGGTCGCGGCAAAGTCGAGTGTACCAATTGCGGCTGGAGCTACAAGACATCCGTCGGCAATAAATACGGAGCAAAGACAGCCCTTGGAGCCGATGGAAAGAAACGGCATTCAAAGTTCGAATCAACGGTTGCCGATGAGCTACTGTTTCGCAAGCGTGCCGGTGACATCAAGGACTACGATAGCCAGTACAAGATCGAGGCCTGGGCTTATCGGTCTGACGGCGTAAAGGCTTTCAAGGTCCAGCACAAGGTAGACTTCCGGCTTCACTTAAACGACGGCAGCTACGAGTTATTAGAGGCCAAGGGTGTCGAAACCGATGACTATAAATGGCGGCGTAAGTTTCTTGAGCATATCTGGTTACCGGAACACCCAGATCATACCTATTCAGTAATTAAACAGGGGAGATGAAATGAGCAAAAATAAACCAAAGGGTCTTGCCGCCCTTAAGATCACTAACCCGCAGCGGTTCGCGGAGATCGTCAGTAAAGGCGGTAAATCATCAGTCAACAGTTTCGATAAGAACCGGGAGCTTGCCAGCCGGGCCGGTGCCATCAGCGCCGAGCGGAGGCGCAAGAAATGAAAGGCCGGACACTATTCGTACCAAGCAACATCTGGCCGAATGACGAGGTTGCCCGCTGGGCAAAATACGCCAACCCCCAGAACGAGCGCGTTATGAACCGGGCCAAGGATTCAGTCTGGTTAGATAACTCGATCCCGCTGGAAAAGCGCAAGCAGCCTAAGTCCAAGCCCCGCAAAAACTATAACTGGGAGGCACTATGAGCAGGAAGAGTGAAATTGTGGAACTCAAGGGAAGGATTAAAAAACTAGAAGCCCAGGCTAAGTATCTAAACGCCCCCTACGCCATCTGGAATGAAATAGAGGAATGTTGGATGTTCTTCCCGGTGCCGCCGTTAAAGAAGAAAAAGATAGGGACTGTATTTTATGGTGACGGTTACACGCTGCTTGAGGAGAAAGCGATATGACCAATTACGAATCATTCCCCATCCAATCAGAATTCCGTGATGACCTACTTACTAAATTAAACGAACTAGCCCAAAAAGGCGGTAAAGCCGCGCTGGAAGGGGTAGAAGTCGAAGTCGAGCTAATTAACGAAGGAGAAGATTGTGAGTAAAAAAGTGAAAATCCAGATAACTAGCTGGTTAAACGGTTCGGTACTGTTCGAATATGAATCCGTAGACAATACGATAGCCAAAACTCTGGAGAAGGCGGTTAGTAAAGATGCCGACCTACGCTATGCCAACCTAAGCTATGCCAACCTAAGCTCTGCCAACCTAAGCTATGCCGACCTACGCTATGCCGACCTACGCTATGCCAACCTAAGCTATGCCAACCTACGCTATGCCGACCTACGCTATGCCAACCTAAGCTCTGCCAACCTAAGCTATGCCGACCTACGCTATGCCGACCTACGCTATGCCAACCTAAGCTATGCCAACCTACGCTATGCCAACCTACGCTCTGCCAACCTAAGCTCTGCCAACCTAAGCTATGCCAACCTACGCTCTGCCAACCTAAGCTATGCCAACCTACGCTATGCCAACCTAAGCTCTGCCAACCTAAGCTCTGCCAACCTAAGCTATGCCAACCTACGCTCTGCCAACCTACGCTCTGCCCTAACGCTTATGGGGTGTGCGCTGCGGGGATGCAAGCTCAAAAACCTACCGCCGCAGTTCATCAACATCTGCTCCCGCGATATGCTGTTTATCTTCAACCATCTCAAGAAGGAATTGCCGGGGCTCAGGAAAGCTTTAGTCGAAGGCCGGGTCGACGGTTCGCAGTACGAAGGCGAATGCGCCTGCCTTATCGGGACGCTGGCTAATTTAGACGGCGGATTAACCGAAGTCTGCTCAGCCATCCCCTATTACGAGAAGGACGCAGCCAACCCCGGCGAGACCTGGTTCCTGGCTATCTCGGAAGGTGATACGCCCAAGAATAATGAATTCTCCAAACATGCAGTCATGCTGATAGACACGATTCTCAAACCGAAGAAGGTTAAGAAAACCCCTAAGAGTAATCAGGAGGAGCAATAAGATGAGATTTAAAGACGAAGATGGCCGGGAATACGAGTTGATAAAGATAAAACGTGAGATTGTATCTCCAGAAATATCCTACATCGACCACGAAGTTTACGCCCTACATCCAATCATAGAGCCGAAGAAATGGGAGGTAGGCATGATAACTTTTATGGCGTCTAACCCTAATATAGGAATTGACTTAGGCGGCAGCGACTATCCCAAAACTATTTCCGACGACCAAGCCGAGCTGATAAAAGAAGCGGTTGAGGAGTTGATGGATAATATCCTTTCACCCGAACAGATCGCCCATAACTGCGACGCTATGTTTAAAGCCCGTAAGGCAATGGCAAAAGCAGTCAAGCTCCAGAAGGAGGAATCATGAAGTTTACAGACGTGAACGGCAAAGAATATGAAATGATTGGTGCAGACGGAAGTGGAGTAGTTAAAATCCGCCCAATCCAAAAGAAGCAGTGGGAGGTAGCAGGGCTTGATACAACAATCGCCCTAGCAGTAGACTCCGCCACCCTAGAACAGATGAAGGCTATTAAAGACTGCGTTACTGCTCTAATGGAACATTTAACCAAAGATGCTAATAAATGGCCGTATGGCTCAGAGTTCAATTCAGAGTTTTTAGGCAGAATAGACAAAGCCAGAGAGCTTTTAGAGGCAGATAATGGAGAAGATACAAAATGAGTGATTTAAGCGAATTGATTAAACGATTTGAGCGGGATTATGACCAATACCTAGCCGAGTGTGATGTATATGATGGAGCCAGCTTTACCAGCCACAGAATAGAATTTGAAGCCAAGTTCAACGCCATCATAGCCGAACAGACAAAGAAAGCTTTTAGAGATGGTCAATTGGACTGTCAGAAAGCTGGCGACCCCACCAACCATGTTCACTTCAAAGAAGCCGTAGCCGAACAGAATCGGTTAGTTTTAATAGACCTCAAAGAAAACCATTCGGGGAATGACGACTACGGCCAGCCTGTTGTAACTGTCCAGGAAATCGACAATGTTCTCCGTGCCCTTAAATTAAATAATGGAGGCGGTGATGAGTGAATTTTGCATAAGCTGTCTTTGCTGTCTAGCACTACCATTGAGCGATTATTGCGAGAACTGCATTAAGATGCCCGGCCACTCAGAACCCCAAACCTTAGAGGAGAGTGAAGTAAAATGAGCAATTACTACTGCCGATACTACAAACGCTGGACGACTAATAATAACGGCCTGTGCGGAATGTGTGGCGGCCGTATTTACGCCCCTAATAAGTTGGAGGAGTCAAAATGACCTCCAAAGACTCTATGAACTGGATAGAAGATTTAGACTGGCTTGATAAGAATCTCGGACATTGGATTCACATGTATACGTCTGGCCTGTCGACGGCAAGAATCAAGCAGGAGGCAGGACGCGCCATCAAAGAACACTTTAAAATAGCCGAAGTTAAGGGGCGCATTGATGAAGTAAAGCGAGCTTTTCCCGATAAGGCTAAGTCTCGTCAGTATTTCCCGGAAGAATGGTGGCCGCTGTTTGATAAATATATTGAAACACGCACAGCCGAATTAGAATCACAGTTAAAGGAGCTGAGCGATGAGTAAATGGTTGTGTGAAAACTGCCATAAAGAGGTTCGGGTGGTAGGTGGCGATGAGGGAACTAACCATTGGCACTGCGACAGTTGCGGAACAGCTGTAAATGCTTATCAAAGCCCCGCCCCACAGCCTAATAACAAAAAACAAACTAGCGATAAGTGGATGGCTGAGCTACACCCAACTGAAAAAATATTAGACCCTGACGGATGGGATAGGCGGAACTTCACGTACAGCTTTTACGAAGAAGAAATTACCGAGCAAGAGTTTAACCATCGTTTTATGATGTCAACGATTTCATTCCAATCCTTTAAGGTAGAGCTTAATAACATACCAAGCGGCGGCAACTTTAATCGCAAAGCCGATGATATCCCAATAGCACAGCCTAATAATAGAAGAAGAGACATGAAAAAGGCTATCGTGACAACCATCTCTCAATATGAGGTTAAGATACTATCAGCTAAGGACTGGTCAAGATGCATGAACGGCTAGCCATATATAAAAAGCTCTATGGCATTAAATGAAAGGAAAGAATATGAAGATACAGATTTCAAGGCATCACGGCAAAAGCTTTAGGGTTGACCAGTTGAAGAAACTTCTAAAGCTTAATGCGGCCTAATCAAGCTGGGTGCCAGCTAAAGTGTCTTGGGATGGAGGAGGAAGCGGAAGCTCCAAGTCCACCGGTGAGCAGCCCAGTAACGAGTGCATCTGCGATAAACGCCCTAGTGTCTAGGCCAGGTGCACTCACCAGTGCTGAGCTGTTTAGGAGTAAGGAGATACCGGTTCAAGACGAGAGTCGCCGTTGGCCTGAAACAAACAGCTTGGCACCGGGCGCATCGGCACCGTGGTTTTAAAGCCACATCAGCGGGTGCGTTCAACCTTGAGCCTACGGGTCTTTAAGACCTGCTTCGAGCTGTCAGGTAGGCTCAAGAAGGTGGCGGGGAAACGTAAGCAAGTATCTTTTGGTGAAAGCTTGGCGGTAGAGAATCACCGCACCCGCCACACCAGATTAATTAAAGGAGGATGTATGAAAATACGAAGATTCAAAAGTGTAAGGTTCGAGGGCGATTGGGAATACAATTTTATCGGTAAGAAATGGAACCTGCGTATCGGCCGAAGCCAAGTAGCTCTGTGGCACAATAACGAACGCCTCATAGGATGGACAAGATAATGGAACCGCAGGGATTCACCGCCAACCCACTTCATATAATGGATGACGAGGAGCTGATTAGCAGATTTAAACTGGTTGACCTTGAATCGCCAGAATTCAAAGAATATCGTCAAGAGCTTCTGTATCGGCTTAGAAAAGCTAATCTCGACAACTGGACACCACCAGCCCGCTTAGCCCCTAAATCTAATTAAGAAAGAGAAGATATGCAAATATGCCCAGTATGCGGAAAACTATTTGGAAATGATGGAACAAGACCGCATCCGAATCACTAAGAAATAAGCCCATAGGAAGGATAGATGATGGAATACCCACAAATTGTAAAAGTATATTGTTCTTGGCATAAAGTTTGGCTGAACCCAGGCGAAAGTTGTAAGTGGTGTATAGGAATAACTACTCTATGCTGAATAAGCCCATCGGTTGGCCGGTAGTTTCTGCTTGGAGCTTGCTTGCGGAAGTCGGCCATCCAATGTGCTGATCCAAAGAAAGGAGTATATTAAAACCATGAACCCGCTTCAACAACCAATCATACATAAATCACCACATGAAGCCCTGCTCTTCTTAAAAGCGATAAACAGCGGCAAGATTAAGATTCAATCTCCTCCAGCAGCGCCGGACACTCCTTCATAATCCTCTCCAATAACCGGTCTACCCTCTTAGGTCCGTGTTCATGGAGCTCGCCGAATACTATTGGTTCGTCGCAAAGGAAGCATCTCATGAGTCCATTATAAACCAACGGGCAATAACATATAAAGCAATAATCTTCTTGATTTTTCAAGTTCTGTCTGTTAGCATAAGCATTAGTAATACTCAACCTCTCTTAGAAGGCTCGTCTTAATCACAGCAAGCGCGAACCTCGTTCTTATACCTTGAAGTAAAGGTATTACTTAGAAACGCCTCTAAAAAGGGCTTTCTAAGGGCGGTGGAGTTTTAAATAAATGGGAAACATATCTCGCAGACCTAAGAAATACCGGACGTATCTATTAGAGTCGGCCCAACACAACCAATCCATCATTGATAAATACGGTATGCCGCCCAACGCCAAACCGCCTGAGCTGCCAGAAGATGTCATAGAGCGCGTTATAACCAAGATGACCCCGAAACTTTGGAACAGGAGCTTAAAGTGAAATATTCTAAAAAGGTCTTATTAGCCAAAAAGATGCTCACTCGCAGAGAGTTACGCAGTGGAACACCAATCTTCCAGTCGGCGGCCTGGGAAGCCCGCAAACAGGCCATAAGACTGAGAGTTCTATCGCGCGAAGAAAAGAGCCGAGCATGATCCAAATACTTGCTGAAATTAAAAAAGCTTCAATGCGTAAGAGCGCTTCCGGCGACAGCGTCTATCAGCTCATCTTAGAGTGCGAGGACGACCAAATAATGGACTTAGGCAAGCTCCTGGCACAAACATTGGTAGTAGTAACGATTACTCAGGAGGGCGAAGATGAATGAAGAGGTTAGGCGGGCTCTGTTACGAGCCATTAATTGTCGGGTGCCAGCTAAAAAGATTATCCAGTGGATTGACGAGTATTACGAAATGCATAAGGAAGATGATGGACTTTAGCTCACTTTATACAGAGAAATCCTACGCCCTGGATATTACAGGCCACAAGGCCAAAGGCCGCACAATCGAAGAAAAGGCCGATGATCTAGATAAATATATCAACCAGGAGGTCAAAGCCACCCAGTCAGTCGTAGTCAGAGCCTACCCCGACAAGCTGAAGATGACCGTCAAACAATACCGCACCCTTGCAAAACAAGAATCAATGCTGCACCAGGAGTGGGAAGGCCAAGAGTATTATCTTTACCGAACTAAATATAACATCATGGAGATTGAAATTGTCTAAACAATTCATTCAAATCCAGGTCAAGGAAAGCCAAACAATCAGAATTATCTATCCCAACAACTATTTAATTCGTATAGGCGCAAAAAATGGCTAAACCGAAAGGGAGACCAACAATATACACAGAGGAGTTAGCTATTTTTTGC